>WNGF01011530.1_pt1 | contig 11084 bp, 8 predicted proteins | sample 5400641 | NCBI WGS metagenome assembly WNGF01 (sample SAMN13153371, study PRJNA577476) | soil metagenome | isolation source: 80 cm soil or saprolite under grassland replicate 2 | place: USA:California | collected 2016-06-15 | reverse complement strand
CGACCGCCTCGCGCGGCGCAAAGGCGATCGCGTGCACCAGGCCGTCGAGCGCGTTCCAGCTCCTGGAAAGCTCGGAGAAGAGCGCAGCGATCTCGGCGTCGCTCGCGACGTCGCAGGGGAAGACGAGCGTGCTTCCGAACTCTCCGGCCATCTCCGTGACGCGGTCCTTGAAGCGCTCGTTCTGGTAGGTGAACGCGAGCTCCGCACCCTCGCGCCGGGCCGCCTTGGCGACGCCATAGGCGATCGAGCGGTTGGAGAGCAGGCCCGTGATCAGCACGCGTTTGCCCGCGAGAAATCCCATCTTGCTTCCGCCTTTTTGGTTCGAGATCGCGGGATTGTAGCGGATTCAGGCCAAGTTAAATCGCGAGCCCTGCTGTTGAAGCGATAGGATAGGCGGTGTCGTCGCCTACTTGGTATGCCCTAAGCGCTGTACCCGGCAAGAATCGTCGCGGCGCGCGGCTATTGGTTCGCAGGTCGTGCTCATGTGCGATGATTGGCATAGAATCCAATCCGTCCCATGCGTCACAAAACGAATCGTCGTTCCGTCCGGGAGTTGGCGTTCACGGCGCTGGCCGGGCTCGCGCTTGCCGCCGGTTGCAGCAAGCCGCCCACGCTCGTGGGCGAGGGCGATCGGCTGCAGATCCTCCACAAGGGCAACGAATCCGACCCCCAGGAACTCGATCCGCACATCGTCCAGGGCGTGCCGGAGCACCACATCCTGCAGGCGCTGATCGAAAACCTGGTCACCGAGGACCCGACCGATCTGCATCCGGTGCCCGGGCAGGCGGAGCGCTGGGATATTTCACCGGACGGCACGACCTACACATTTCATCTGCGTGCGGGCATCCGTTGGTCGAACGGCGATCCGGTGACGGCGCACGACTTCGTGCGCTCCTACCGGCGCGCGCTCACGCCGTCGCTGGGCTGCGAGTACGCCTACATGTATTTCGTCATGAAGGGCGCGGAGGATTACTACAAGGGCAAGACGCAGGACTTCTCGAGCGTCGGCGCGCAGGCGCTCGACGAGCGCACCCTGCGCATCACGCTGAACGGGCCGGTGCCGTATTTCCTCTCGCTGCTCAATCACTATTCGTGGTGGCCGGTGCATCTGCCGACCATCGCGCGGCACGGCGATCCCTATCAACGCAACAACCGCTGGACGCGGCCGGGCAATTTCGTCGGCAACGGGCCCTTTGTGCTCGCGCGCTGGGTCGTCGGCAACGTGATCGTGGTGAAGAAGAACCCGCTCTACTGGAATGCGGCAAACGTGAAGTTGAACGAAATTCATTTTCATCCGATCGAGAGCACCGACACGGAGGAGCGCTCGTTCCGTTCGAGACAGCTGCACGTGACGGAGCTAGTCCCGCAGTCGAAGATTTCGGTGTATCGCAGGGACAATCCGCAGCTGCTGCACATCGATCCATATCTTGGCGCGTATTTCTACCGCATCAACACGACGCGGCCGCAGTTCAGGGACAAGCGCGTGCGCCAGGCGCTGGCGATGGCGATCGATCGGAAAACCATCGTTGAAAACATCACGCGGGGCGGCCAGCTGCCGGCCTACTACTTCACGCCGCCGGACACGGTCGGTTACACGTCCCGCACCGCGATCCGGTACGACCCCGAGGGCGCGCGCAAGCTGCTTGCGCAGGCCGGATATCCGGGCGGCAAGGGGTTTCCTCCATTCGACATCCTGTACAACACGTCCGAGTCGCACAAGTCCGTCGCCGAGGCGATCCAGCAGATGTGGAAGAGGGAGCTGGGAGTCGACGCGAGACTGCTCAACCAGGAATGGAAAGTCTATCTCGACACGGAAAAGCGCAAGGATTACGACGTGTCGCGCGCCGGCTGGATCGGCGACTACGCGGATCCGTCGACATTCCTTGAGACGTTTCTTGCCGATAGCGGCAACAACCGGACAGGATGGGCGAATGCCGAATACGACCGCCTGCTCAAGGAAGCCTCCCGGCTCGGCGACCGGCAGACCCGCTACGAGCTGTTCCAGAAGGCCGAGGCGATCTTTCTCGACGAGATGCCGGTGATCCCGATCTATCACTACACGCGCGTCTACCTGCTCCGACCGGAGGTGCGCGGCTGGAATGCCACGATTCTCGATCACCATCCCTATCCGTACGTGTGGCTCGCGCCGCGGCCGGAAGCATCTCTGGCGACGGCAAGCGCCGCAGCGCAGCGGCCCTGAAACGGCGAGCGCGCACCGCATGCTGCAATTGATCGCCCGCCGGATCCTCGAGACGATTCCGGTCCTGGTGCTGGTGGCGACGATTACGTTCTTCATGATGAAGGCGGTGCCCGGCGGGCCGCTCGACACCGAAAAAAACATCCCCCAGGAGATTAAAGTGCAGATCGAGGCGTTCTACGGCCTCGACCAGCCGCTGTGGAAGCAGTACGCAAGCTACATGGGGAACCTCCTGCGCGGCGACCTCGGCCCCTCGTTCAAGCACGCCAACCGCTCGGTGAACGAGCTGATCGCGGCGGCGCTGCCGGTATCGCTAGAGCTCGGAGGCATCGCGCTGTGCATCGCGCTGCTGATCGGCATCCCGTTCGGCATTGCGGCGGCGGTCAGGCAGAACACCTGGATCGACTATCTCGCGTCGACCACCGCGATGGCCGGCATCTGCCTGCCTACGTTCGTGATGGGGCCGCTGCTGGTGCTGGTGTTCGCGCTGCACTTCGAACAATTCAACGCCTCGGGCTGGGATTTCGCGCGTGATCGCGTGCTGCCCGCGCTGACGCTCGGCCTGGTGTACGCGGGCTACATTGCGCGCCTCACGCGCGGCGGCATGCTCGAAGTGCTGAACCAGGACTTCATCCGGACCGCGCGCGCAAGGGGGCCTCGGAGACCCGCGTGGTTTTCCGGCATGCGTTGCGCGGCGGACTGCTGCCCGTGGTGTCGTTTCTCGGCCCGGGTATCGCGGGCATCCTCACGGGGTCGTTTGTCATCGAGACGATCTTCAATATTCCGGGCCTCGGCCGCCACTTCGTCACCAGCGTTTTCAACCGCGACGCCACGCTGACGATCGGCACCGCCCTGTTCTACGCCGCACTTGTTGTCGCCTTGAATCTGGCGGCCGACATCGCCCAGGCCATGCTGAACCCGAAACAGCGCGCCAATTAGCCCGTGTCCGTGCCTGCGACTGCATCACCCGCGCTCGCCGCCGACGCGGTGGAGCCGGGGCGTTCGCTCTGGCAGGACGCGTGGGCGCGCCTGCGCCGCAACCGCATGGCGGTCATCGGCGGCGTCGTGCTCATCGTGCTGACCGCACTGTCGCTGTTCGGGCCGTTGTTCCTTGCTTACTCGTACGAGGAACAGAATCTCGCCTTGGGCGCCGCGCCGCCGAGCGCGGCGCATCTGCTGGGCACCGACAAGCTTGGCCGCGACCAGCTTGCGCGGCTGTTTTTCGGGGGCCGCGTCTCGTTGCTGGTGGGGCTCGCGGCGACCAGCGTTTCGCTCACCATCGGCGTGCTGTGGGGATCGATCGCCGGCTATGCCGGGGGAAGGCTCGATGCCGTGATGATGCGCATCGTCGACATCCTCTACGCCCTGCCGTTCACGATCTTCGTGATTCTGCTGATGACGGTTTTCGGCCGCAATTTCATCCTGCTGTTCGTCGCCATCGGCGCGGTCGAATGGCTGACCATGGCGCGCATCGTGCGCGGGCAGGTCCTGGCGCTCAAACGGCAGGAATTCATCGAGGCGGCGGTCGCGCTCGGCCTGCGCAAACGCCGCATCGTTCTGCGCCACGTGGTCCCCAATGTGCTCGGTCCCGTGATGGTTTACACGACGCTCACCATTCCCGCGGTGATGCTGCTGGAGGCCTTTCTGAGTTTCCTCGGGCTCGGCGTGCAGCCGCCGATGAGCTCCTGGGGACTGCTCATCAAGGAGGGCGCCGAGCAGATGGAGGAGGCGCCCTGGCTGCTGATCTACCCGGCCGCGGTATTCGCGGCGACGCTGTTCTCGCTGAATTTCCTCGGCGACGGCCTGCGCGATGCGCTCGACGTCCGGGCCTCGAAGGACTGAACGCGTGGCGCTGCTTGAAGTCGATGACTTGCGCACGTCCTTTCACACGCGCAACGGCGTCGTGCGCGCAGTGGACGGAGTGTCGTTTTGCATCGATCGGGGCGAAACGCTGGGTATTGTGGGTGAATCCGGGTCGGGCAAGTCGGTCACATGCCTCTCGCTCCTGGGCCTGGTGCAGCAGCCTCCCGGCCGGATCGAGGGCGCCGGCGCCGTGCTGGAAGGCATCGATCTGCTGCGTTGCCCGCAGGAAGTCCTGCGCGGCATTCGCGGCCGGCGCATCGCGATGATATTTCAGGATCCGATGACCTCGCTGAATCCCTACATGACGATCGAAGAGCAGCTCATGGAACCGCTGCTGATCCACGAGAAAATCGGCCGGGCGGCAGCGGCCCGGAGGGCTTTGCAGGCGCTCCAGGAAGTCGGAGTTCCGGAGGCAGAGCAGCGGATTCGCAGCTACCCGCACCAGTTCTCCGGGGGCATGCGCCAGCGCGTGATGATCGCGATGGCCCTGATCGGCAAACCCGACCTGCTGATCGCCGATGAGCCGACCACGGCGCTCGATGTGACGGTGCAGGCGCAGATCCTCGACCTGATCGCGCAGCAACAGCGCCAGCGGGGCGTCGCAGTCATCTTCATATCGCACGACCTGAGCGTGGTGGCGGGGTTCTGCGATCGGGTCATGGTCATGTATGCGGGCAGGGTCGTGGAAACGGCGGATACCCGGGCCATCTTCCGTGAGCCGAAGCACCCGTACACGCGCGCGCTGCAGCGATCCCGTCCCGCAATGCAGGCAAAGGGGGCGGAGCTGTACGTGATTCCCGGGCTGCCGCCGGATCTTTCGCGGCCCGTTCCGGGCTGTGCGTTCGCGCCGCGCTGCGAATTCGCCGTCGCCGACTGCGGCCGCACCGAAATGCGACTGCAAGACCTGGGCGCAGGCCAGGCCTCCGCCTGTCTTCGCGTGCAACGCGGGGAGCTCACTGTACAGTGAAAGCCATGCAAGAACCGCTGCTGGAGGTGAAAGGCGTCAGGACGCACTTTCCGCTCGAGCGCGGAATGCTGTTTGGCCGCGGCGCCGCAACGGTCAAGGCCGTGGATGGCGTCTCCCTTTCGATTGCGCAAGGCGAGGTGCTCGGCCTGGTGGGCGAGTCGGGATGCGGCAAGTCCACCCTCGCCCGCACCATCCTGCGTCTGGTGCCGCCGACGGAGGGCACGGTGATCCTGGCCGGCAGGAATCTGGCCGAACTGGCGCCTGAGGAACTTCGCGTAGCGCGAGCAGATTTTCAGATGGTGTTTCAGGATCCGTACGCGTCTCTCAACCCGCGCATGACGGTATACGACACGATCGCCGAGGCGATCCAGGCGCATCGCGCGGTTTCCCGCGCAGAACTTGCCGCAGAAGTCTCGGCGCTGCTCAACCGTGTCGGCCTTGCCGCGCGCTTCAGCCGCAAATATCCGCACGAGTTCTCCGGCGGGCAGCGGCAGCGCATCGCGGTTGCCCGCGCGCTCGCGGTGCGGCCGCGGCTCATCGTCGCGGACGAGCCCGTTTCGGCGCTGGACGTCTCGATCCAGGCGCAAATCATCAATCTGCTCGCGGGATTGACGCGCGAGATGGGCCTGACGATGATCTTCATTTCCCACGACCTCGCGGTGGTGAAGCACATCTCGGACCGGATCGCGGTGATGTACCTCGGCAAGATTGTGGAGCTTGGGCCGGCGGCGGAGGTGCTGGAACACCCGCTGCACCCCTACACCAAGGCGCTGGCGAGCGCGATGCCCTTGCCCGATCCGGAACGGGAGCGCACGAGGAGGCGGATCCTCCTGGCGGGCGATCCGCCCTCGCCTGTGAATCCTCCCGCCGGCTGCCCGTTCCACCCGCGCTGCGCTTATGCGATCCCCGAGTGCAGCCGGGACCAGCCACGTCTCGAAGCGTTTCGGACGGGGCATGAGGCCGCCTGCTTGCGGCTTGAACAGGTAAATGCGGATTGAAATGGATGTATATCGACCTCGACTCCAGCAAATGAAAGAATGGATTTTCGGCCACTCAGCGCGCCGGCTCGTCCTGACCGCGCTCTGCGGCGCCTTCGCCCCCGTTGCGTGGACGGCCCCGCGTCCACAGATTCCGATCTGGAACGCGCCCGACATCGACAAGGTGTGCGGCGAGACCTTATCGAAAACGCGGGGCGAAATCGCCGCCCTGGAACGCCTGCCGCTTTCACAAGCGACGCTCGAGCGCGTGTTCGGGACGTGGAATCGTATGCAGATCCTCATCGAGGACACGCAAGGACCGGTAGAAATACTGACCAACGCATCGCCCGATGCCGCGACTCGCACCGCGGGCGAGTCCTGCCTGCTCAAGATAAACGAGCTCGGTACCGAGCTGTTCCAGAATGAAAAGATTTACGCGCATTTTCAACGCATCACTCCCACCGACCGTATCGACCGCAAGCTCAAGAAGGACGTGGTGGAGGGATTCGAGGATACGGGAGTGGCCCTGCCGCCGGAAAAACGCGCCCGCATGAAGCTGATCCTGCAGCGCCTGGAGGAGGTTCGCCAGGCATTCGCGCGCAATATCCGGGACAACAAGACGCGGCTTGCTTTTTCCCCCGAGGAAATGAAAGGGCTGCCCGCCTCCTACCTGGAGAAGGCGCGGCGCGACGACAAGGGCAACTACTTGCTCGGATTCGAATACCCCGAGTACGAGCCCTTCATGGCCAACGCGGAAAACGAGGAGGCGCGCCGCCGGTATTACATCGCGTTCAACAACCGCGGCACGCCGCAGAACCTGGACCTGCTCGGCGAGGCGGCCCGTTTGAACCGGGAAATCGCGAGCTTGTACGGGCTGCCGAGCTACGCCCATTTCGTGACGCGGCGGCGCATGGTCGAAAGCCCGGAAACGGTTCACCGTTTTCTGGACGAGGTCGGGGGCAAGGTTCGAGAAGTCGAGCGCAGGGAGACCGGCGAATTGCGCGCGTTCAAGGCCGAGCGCCTGGGCAAGAGCGTCCAGGAAGTGACGTTGAACCGTTGGGACCTTCCGTACTATCAAGAGCAGCTCAAGAAGGCGCGCTACAACATCGATCAGGAGGCCTTGCGCGCCTATTTCCCTACCGACGCAAGCGTTGCGTGGGTATTCGCGGTTTCCGGCAGCCTGTACGGCGTCAGGTTCGTTCCGGCGAAGGCGCCGCTTTGGCATCCTTCCGTGCGTTACTATGAAGTGATCGACGGCAAGACCGGCCGCTTCTTGAGCGGTGTGTACCTCGACTTGTTTCCGCGCGATGGCAAGTACAGTCACGCAGCCGCTTTCGGAGTCCGCAGTGTCAGCTTGCTCGCCAGGCGCACCCCGATCAGCGTGCTGGTCGCCAACTTGGATCGCAACGGCCTCAATCACCGCGAGCTGGAAACGCTGCTGCACGAGTTCGGACACATCCTGCACGGGGTTCTTTCCCGGACGCGCTACGCGAGCCAGGGCGGCACTAACGTGGAGCGCGATTTCGTCGAGGCGCCGTCGCAGATGTACGAGGAGTGGACCCGCAAGAAGGAGCCGTTGCGCCTGGTTCATCAGTACTGCAAGGCCTGTCCCGAAGTCGACGAAGCGCTGGTGAAGCGATTGCACGCGGCGCGCTCGTTTGGCCGGGGCATCCAGTACGGGCGGCAGCATTTGTACGCCTCGTACGACATGGCGCTTTTCGGCGAACGCGAGGTCGATCCGATGCAGGGATGGATCCGGATGGAAGGCGAAACACCAACAGGCTACGTTCCCGACACGCAGTTTCCCGGCACATTCGGGCACCTCGTCGGCGGCTACGGTGCCGGCTACTATGGCTACATGTGGTCGGAGGTCCTTGCGCTCGACATGCTGTCCGTGTACGGAAAGAACCTTATGAATCCCGCCGTCGGGCGGCGTTTCCGCGAGCTGATTCTCTCCAACGGCGGGCAAAGGCCCGCCGCGGAAATGGTGCGCGAGTTTCTCGGCCGCGATCCTTCGCCCAAGGCGTTTTTCGAGGAGATCACCGGACAGAGAGGCGATTGAGCGGCAGCCCTCCGTGAACAGCGCCGACGTTCTGATCGGTATCCGCGACCTGAAGGTGGATTTTCGCCTCGACAGGACGACCGTCACGCAGGCGGTCAAGGGCATCAGCCTCGACATACCGGTGAATAGCACGGTCGCGCTCGTCGGGGAATCCGGCAGCGGCAAGTCGGTGACGGCCCTGGCGATCCTGGGCCTGCTCCCCAGGGAGAACGCGACCGTGCCTGCGGGCAGCCAGATCCTGTACGGCGGCCGCAATCTTCTCGCCCTGGCGCAGGGGGAATTGCAGAAGCTGCGGGGCGCGGATATTTCGATGATCTTCCAGGAGCCGATGAGCTCCCTGAATCCCGTGTTCACTGTCGGCTTTCAGCTCACAGAGGTTCTAACCAAGCATCTCCGCATGACGGGCAGGCAGGCGCGTGTACGCGTGCTCGAGCTCCTGCGCGAGGTCGGGATTCCCGAGCCCGAGACGAAGATCGACGCCTATCCGTTCCAGCTCTCGGGCGGCCAGCAGCAGCGCGTGATGATCGCGATCGCGATCGCGTGCGAGCCGAAGCTGCTGATCGCGGATGAACCGACGACCGCGCTCGACGTGACTATCCAGAAGCAGATCCTGGAGCTGATCGCCGCGCTGCAGAAGCGGCTGCGCATGTCGGTGCTGTTCATCACCCACGACCTCGCCCTGGTGGGCGAGATCGCCGACTACGTGGTGGTGATGCGCGAGGGCGAGATCAAAGAGCAGGGGAGAGTCGAGCAGATATTCGAGGCGCCGCGGGACGCATACACGCGGGCGCTGCTGCTTTGCCGGCCGCAGCTTGAGCGTCGTCCCAGGAGGCTGCCCGTGATCGACGATTTCATGAAGCCCGGGCCGCTCGCCGGGGGAAGCCTGGAGGAACGCAGTCGCGGGCTGCGCGGCGACGAAGAGATCATTCTCGAGGCGCGCCACCTGGGCAAGAGCTTCTATTCGCGCGAGGGCCTGTTCGGAAAGAGGGAATTCAAGGCGGTCAGAGACGTTTCTTTCAAGCTCGCCCGGGGGAAAACCCTGGGCATAGTCGGCGAATCGGGCTCGGGCAAGACGACGGTCGCGCTGACGCTGCTGCGCCTGCGAGGCGAATCGAGCGGCGAGGCCTTGTTCGACGGCAAGGACCTGCTGTCCATCCCGCAGCAAGAGACGATGCCGTACAAGCGCCGGATCCAGATCGTCTTCCAGAACCCCTATGCTTCGCTCAATCCGCGTTTCACGATCGGCCAGCTTCTCATGGAGCCCTTGCAGGTGCACGGCATCGGGTCGAACGAGAGCGAGCGCCGCGACAGGGTCTACAAATTGCTGGAAGAAGTGGGGCTCCCCGAGGTCTCGTTCTTCAAGTATCCGCACGAATTCTCCGGAGGCCAGAGACAGCGGATCGCAATCGCCCGCTGCCTAACCATGAAGCCGGACGTGCTCATCTGCGACGAAGCGGTATCGGCGCTCGATGTCTCTATCCAAGCGCAGATCCTGAATCTGCTGCAGGACCTGCAGGACGAGCACCACATGAGCTACATCTTTATCTCGCACGATCTGGCGGTGGTCAAGTCATGAACGAAGGCGAGGTCGTCGAGGTCGCCAATTCGGACGACATCTACCGCAACCCGCAGCACCCCTACACGAAGAAGCTGCTGTCCTCGATTCCCCGGGGCTGGCGCGGAGCGCGGGCACATTAGCGGGCGCATGGGCGAGGTTAGAACAAGAGTTTGGAAAGTGGTAGGGTAGCGGCTTGGCGCCGCCGATGCGCCAGGCTTCAGCGTGGTCGGAAAGGCGTTTCCCGTGTATTTATCCGCCGGAACCGACAACTTCGCGAATTGAATTCGCCGTCAATACAAGTCTTGAGAGGACGCTATGGCAAAGCTCAACATCAATGGCAAGGTCCGCGACGTGCAGGTGGAGGCCCAGACGCCGCTCCTGTGGGTCATCCGCGAGCAGGTCGGCCTCACCGGCACGAAATACGGCTGCGGGGTCGCGCAGTGCGGCGCCTGCTCGGTGCACTTGAACGGCGAGGTGGTGCGTTCCTGCTCGATCCCGGTAGGAGGCGTGAAGGCCACCGACAAAATCGTCACCATCGAGGGCCTGTCGGCCGCGAGCTCGCATCCGGTGCAGAAGGCCTGGGCCGAGCTCGACGTGCCGCAGTGCGGCTACTGCCAGTCCGGGCAGATCATGGCCGCCGCGGCGCTGCTGAGGAAAAACCCGAAACCGAGCGACGGCGACATCGACGCGGCGATGACCAATATCTGCCGCTGCGGCACGTATCAGCGCATCCGGGCGGCCGTGCACATGGCGGCTGACATGGCGAAGAAGGCCTAGGAGACGATCATGAAAAAGAGAACCAGCACCACGAATCTTTCGCGCCGCAAGTTCATCGTCGATTCCGCCGCCGCCGGCGGCGGGCTCGCGCTCGGATTCAACCCGTTCATCATCGGATCGGCCGAGGCCGCGGCCGCCACCGAGGTCAACGCCTGGGTGGTGGTCAAGCCCGACAACACCTGCGTGATCCGCATCGCGCGCTCGGAAATGGGGCAGGGCACGCTTACCGGCCTCGCGCAGCTCGTCGCCGAGGAGCTCGAGTGCGACTGGTGGAAAGTCGCCACCGAGCACGTCTTTCCCGGGCAAAACCTCGCCCGCAAGCGCATCTGGGGGGACATGGCGACCGGCGGCAGCCGCGGCATCCGCGGCTCGCAGGATTACGTGCGCCGCGGCGGCGCGGCCGCGCGCATGATGCTCGTGCAGGCGGCGGCCGACCAGTGGAAAGTTCCAGTCGGCGAGGTGAGCGTCTCCAACGGCATCATCACGCACGCGGCCTCCAAGCGCAGGACGACCTACGGCAGGGTCGCCGCGGCGGCGGCGAAGCTTGCGCCCCCGGATCCGAAGAGCATCAAGCTCAAGGACCCGAAGGACTGGAAGATCGCCGGCAAGCCGCTCAGGCGCCTGGATACCGCCGACAAGCTGAACGGCGGCAAGATCTACTCGATCGACGTGAAACTGCCGGG
>WNGF01009615.1_pt1 | contig 11084 bp, 8 predicted proteins | sample 5400641 | NCBI WGS metagenome assembly WNGF01 (sample SAMN13153371, study PRJNA577476) | soil metagenome | isolation source: 80 cm soil or saprolite under grassland replicate 2 | place: USA:California | collected 2016-06-15 | reverse complement strand
CGCAGCCGCACCATCGTGGTGACGACCCATCAGGTCGAGGAGGTCCAGGACATCCTCACCGACCTCATGTTCATCGACCGCGGCCGCATCGTGCTCGAGTGCAGCATGGAGGAATTCGAGTCGCGCTATTCGGAAGTCACGGTGCATCCCGAGCACCTCGCCGCGGCACGGGCGTTGGGGCCGATCCACGAGCGCCAACTGCTCGGCCGCAGCATCCTGCTGTTCGATCGCGCCGACCGCCAGCAGCTCGCCGCGCTCGGCGAGGTGCGCACGCCCGGCATCGCCGATTTGTTCGTGGCCGTGATGGGCAATCAAGGAGCCGCTCGATGAGTATTGAATCGGAGGCCGTCTCGGAGTCCCCCATCGCGGACATCTCGGCAACGCGTCGTCTGTACTGGTCGGTGCGGCGCGAATTGTGGGAGAGCCGTTCGCTCTACCTCGCGCCGCTGGCCGTCGCTGCCGTGTTTCTGTTCGGCTTCAGCATCAGCACGCTCCACCTGGCGCGCGGGATGCGTGCCGCCCTGGCGCTCGACCCGATGAAGCGGCAAGCGTTGATCGAGCAGCCGTACGACGTCGCCGCGCTAGCGATCATGGGGACTACGTTTATTGTCGCGGTGTTCTACTGCCTCGACGCGCTGTACGGCGAGCGCCGCGATCGCAGCATCCTGTTCTGGAAATCGCTGCCGGTTTCCGACCTCACCACGGTCCTCTCGAAGGCGAGCATTCCGATCCTGTTTCTCCCGCTGATTACCTTCGCCATCACCTTTGTCCTGCAGTCGATCATGCTGCTGATCAGCACCGCGGTTCTGCTGGGGAACGGCCTGAGTGCCGCGACGCTCTGGTCCCACGTGCGGTTCTTCCGGATGTCGCTGATGCTGCTCTACCACCTCATGGCCGTGCACGGGCTCTGGTACGCGCCGATCTTCGGCTGGCTGCTGCTGGTCTCGGCCTGGGCGCGGCGCGCGGCCTTTCTTTGGGCCACCTTACCGCTGCTCGCGATCGGTATGCTCGAGAAGATCGTCTTCCACACGACGCATTTCGGCGCCATGCTCGCGTCCCTCATCAGCGGCGGCTCGGAAAATGCGACCTCCGCCTCGGGCCGTATGACGATGGATCGGCTGACGCCGCTCACGATGGGACAGTTCCTGAGCTCTCCACGTCTCTGGGTCGGGCTGGTGTTCGCCGCAATATGCCTGGCGGCCGCCGTGCGGCTGCGCCGCGTTCGCGAACCGATCTGAGGACGCCGCACGCATCGCGCTATCATGGTGACGCCCATCGTCCGAAGCGTTCCCGCTGTTCAGTCACATGACCGTTCTCCTCTCCGATCGGCTCTCCGGCGGCGGCCGCGCCACCGTGCGCGGAGTTCTGCTCGCCCTGCTACTGCTGCTGGCGGCAGCGTCCGCCGCACAACCTGCCGGAGGCGATGCGCGCGAGCTATGGGCGACGCAAACCGGTGATGATCCGCGCTGGTCGCGGCCCGAATTCGACGACTCGGCCTGGCCGCGGGTGGCCGTGCGCTCGAGCTGGCGCGAGCAGGGCCGTCAGGCATACGACGGCATGGTCTGGTTCCGGCGCGCGGTGACGCTCGGCGAGCAAGCGCGCCTGGCCAGCCGAACAAACGAGCTCGGCTTGCTTCTCGGTCCGCCGGCTTACGGCGGCTATGAGGCCTACGCGGGGGGCCGTTTGATCGGGCGCTCGCGGGGGTGGGATTCGGCGCTCCCGTTCGGGTTTCCGGAGCTCTTCCGGATCCCCGCCGACGCCGTCGGCAAAGACGGAACGGTGAGCGTAGCGTTGCGGGCGCGGAGGATTGGCTGGGCATCGGATGCCGACCCGCACGGCGCTCCGGTGAGCGCAGCGCTCACCTTCGGCGCGTACCCAGCCCTGGCGGACCGCCTACGTGTCCACTGGACCGATGGTTTGTTGCGCGAGGTTCCCCAGCTCGCCCTGGCGGCGCTCTTCGGATTTGTCTCTTTCCATCACCTGCTGCTGTTCGGCCGGCGCCGCAAGCAAACCGAGCACCTCTGGTTCGGCCTCCTTGCGTTTGCCTTCGCCATCAACACGTTCGCCTGCACGTACTGGATCTACGAGGTCACCGCCAGCCGCGGGATCGCGGTGCGAATGGCGGACATGAGCGGTCACCTGGCCGCGGCGTTTGCCATCCAGTTCCTGTGGACCTTCTTCGCCCGGCCGGTCTCGCGGTTGTTGCGTGGCTATCAGCTCTCCCACGTCGCGTTGGCTTGCTTCGTCGGTCTGTGGCCGGACATTCACCCGGTCATCGCCAGCGGCACCGTGCGCTGGTTATGGCTCTTACCGCTGTTGGCCGTGGTCGCCGTGCGTGTGGTGCAGCAGATCCGGCTCGGTGACGCGGAAGCGCGGATCATTGCGGTAGGCGGCGTGATCATGATCGTCGTCGAAGCAGGCGAGCTGGCTCGTAACGTCCTCCGTCTCCCCTGGCCATTCGACTTCTCGGTGGCCGCCTTCGGCTTCGGTGCAGTGATCGTGGCGATGAGCGTGGCCCTTTCCCTTCGCTTCCGGCGCGTCCACGACGAGCTCGACCGCCTGCGATTCCGGTTGGAAGACGAGGTGCTGGAGCGTACCCGGGAGCTCGCGGATGCCCGCGATGACGCGCTGGCCGCCTACCGCGCCAAGAGCGAGTTCCTCGCGAACATCAGCCATGAGATCCGGACGCCGATGAACGGCGTGATCGGCATGGCCGAGGTCCTGGCGCGCACGCCGCTCACGGCGGAGCAGCGGAGTCACCTGAACGCCATCCAGGTCAGCGGCCGCTCTCTGCTGACGCTGCTCAACGATGTCCTCGACTTCTCACGCCTGGAGGTAAAAAGGCTGACCGTGGAACACCGGCCATTCCGCGTCAGGAGCGTGGTCGACGACTGTCTCGAGATCATGGCTCCATTGGCTGGCGCGAAGGGGCTGGCGCTCAATCGCTCGGTCGCGGAAGGGACGGCGGAGGCGCTGTCGGGCGATCCGCAGCGCACGAGACAGGTGCTCCTCAACCTGCTGAGCAACGCCATCAAGTTCACGCCGCTGGGAAGCGTCGACGTGGCAGTGAGCTCCCGCTCATTGGGAGACGGCCCCGTCGAGGTGCGATTCTCCGTCACCGACACCGGTCCCGGCATCGCCGGCGACGACGTCGAACGGCTCTTCGTCGCCTTCCAACAACTCGACGGCTCCTCGAGCCGCCAACACGGCGGAGCAGGCCTCGGACTGGCGATCAGCAAACGATTGACGGAGCTCATGGGCGGCACGATGACGGTGGAGACCGTCCCCGGCCAGGGATCGACGTTTCACTTCACGATCGTCGGCGAGCCCTCGGCGCTGGCCGCGTCTCAACCGTCCGAGCCGTTCAAACAACCGCACGCGTCCGGCCACAGAGCGCTGCGCATCCTCCTGGCGGAGGACGACGCGATCAACCAAATCGTCGTCCTCGACATGCTCGAGCAGCTCGGCTATCAAGCGGACTCCGTGAACAACGGTGTCGAGGCTCTGCAGGCCCTCGACGGCGGAACCTACGACGTCGTCCTGATGGACGTCCAAATGCCGGGCCTGGACGGTTTCGAAGTCACGCGCCGCATCCGCGGTGCCGGCGGAGATCGTCTTCACATCATCGCCCTGACGGCCCATGCTCTCTCCGGCGACCGCGAGCGCTGCCTCGCCGCGGGAATGAACGACTATCTGAGCAAACCGGTGGACATGACCGAGCTGCAGGAGGCGCTCGCCAGCCTCGCTTAAGGCGGCGCCCCGTCCTCGATGCGGCCGAGGAGTCGGAGCAGGCCATCGAGAATCGTGAGCGGGTGCGGGGGGCAGCCGGGGATGTAGAGATCGACCGGCACCGTGCTGGCCGCGCCGCCGTTCTGTTCCGGGTGCCCGGCGTAGATGCCTCCGGAGATTGCGCAGGCACCGATGGCAATGACGATCTTCGGCGCGGGCACGGCATCGTAGGTCTTCTGCAACGCGAGCCGCATGTTCTGGGTGACCGGTCCCATGACGATCAGGCCATCGGCGTGCCGGGGGGAAGCGACGAACTGGATTCCGAAACGGCCGATGTCCCAGCCGATCGTGCCGAGGACGTTCACGTCGGACGCGCATCCATTGCAGTCGCCGGCGCTCACGACGCGGAGTTTGAGCGAGCGCCCGAAGAGGCGGCGGAGCTTCGCATCGAGGGCGTCGGCGAGCTTCCGCTGGGCGTTCGGCGCGACGAGGAGATCCTCGCGCGTCCGTACGGCCAGGCGGTAGTCCTTCGTGAACGCAATCGCCCCTTCCGGGCAGGCGCTCTCGCATTCGGGACAGAAAATGCAGCGGCCGAGGTCGAGGGCAACGCTGCCGTCGCTGACGCGGATCGCATCAGTCGGACAGGCCTCGGCGCACGCGCGGCAGCCGTCGGGACAGCGCGTCGGATCGATGACCGGCGCTCCGCGGAAATGCTCCGGCAGGACGGGCGTCGGGCCATCCGGATACGCGATTGTCCGATGCCCCTGCCGGGCGCGGGTGATCAGTGCTTTAAGCATTCAAAGGTCATGTCCGCAGTACGAAAGGTTGAAGCTCTTATTGCAGAGCGGAAAGTCGGAGATCTCGCCGCCGCGCAGGGCGAGGGCGAGTCCGAACCAGTTGTGGAACGAGGCATCGGTGATCTTGTAGCGCGCGAAGCGTCCGGCGTTGTCGGTGATGGCGACGTGACAGACCTCGCCCCGCCAGCCTTCCGTCAGCGATGCCACGATCGCATTCGGTTGCAGCGAGCCGACATCGGTGCGAACGGGCGTGGCCGGCAGCGCGCGGAGCTGGTTGCGGACGAACTCCGCCGACTGCTGCAGCTCGAGCCAGCGCACGAGCGCGCGCGAGCTCACATCGCCGTAATGCGCGGTCATGACCGGCACGTGGACGAACCGGAAGACGCCGAACGGAAAGTCGTGGCGGACGTCGATACCGTGGCCGCACGCCCGCGCGGCCACGCCGACCATGCCGATCTCTTCAGCGACGTTCGGATCGACGACGCCGGTGTTCTCGAAGCGCTCCACGACCGTGGGGGTCGTCCAGAGAAGCGGCACGGCGCCGGCGGCATCGCGCGCGGCCGCATCGTTCTTCTCGCTGAGCGCGCCGATCCGGCCCGCCTCGAGATCGAGAACGACCCCGCCCGGCCTGACCAATCCTCGGCCGAATCGCGACCCGCAGAGCTCCGCCGTGAGATTGAGGTAGTCGCCGCGAATGCGCCCGCAATACGCCGCGGCCGGCAGGTAGGCGACGTCGCCGCTCAACGCGCCGAGGTCGCCGGTGTGATTAGCGAGGCGCTCGAGCTCGAGGGCGATGCCGCGCAGCGCGTGCGCCCGCGCCGGAGGTTTCGCCGCAGCGAGCGCCTCGACCGCCTGCGAGTACGCCAGCGTGTGCGCGATCGTCGAGTCGCCGGCGGCCGTCTCGATCATGTGCACGGTGCGCTTGTCGGGACCGCCGATGAGCGCGCGCTCGATTCCCCGATGCTGATATCCGAGCGCGGTCTCGAGATGCAACACGTGCTCGCCGTGGCATTGGAATCGGAAGTGGCCGGGCTCGATGACGCCGGCGTGCACCGGACCGACCGCGACCTCGTGAACCTCATCGCCCTCGACGCGGAAAAAGTCGGTCACGGCGGGGAGGGCCTGTTGCGGGAAGACGGAGTGCTCCTTCCGCCAGGAATCGTGAAAGCGGACCGGCTTGAGCCACGGATGGCCGGCCGGCCGCACGCCGTACTGCTCGGCGATCTCCCGCTCGAAGAGCTGGGCCTGCGGACGGTCGGCGGCGATCGACGGGAAGGCATCGCCGCCGAGGCGCGTGCGCGCCAGGCCGAGCTCGCCCGTGGCGTCCTTCGCGAGCACGACGACGAGCTCGACGCCGCCGTCGTTCTCGCGGGCGAAGAGCGAGGCGATCCGCGCCCCCTGCCCGACCGAGTCGACGATCGTACGGCGAAACCACGGCCCGTCGTGGAGCGGCACATCCGCGAGCGGCGCGGGCTGCGCGTTGCGGCGGCGAAGGAGATCCGGCGTCACGGCCTTCCCCCAAGCAGACGCGCTGCATCCCTGATGAGCGTCACGACCGGTCCGGGAATCCACGTTCCCATCATCACCACTAGCGCGAGGCTGGCGAACATCGGCGCAACCTTGAACAGAGACTCGCGATAGGAGCGCCCTTCCGGATCTTCGGGCGGCGTGCCTTGCACGACGGCGAGCACCGTTGCGCCCATGCCGATGAAGACCACGGCGAGCAGGAACAGATACACCGCGGCGACGACGAATCGATGTCCGTTCATGGCCGCGCCGAGGATGGTCAGCTCGCTGACGAAGATCCCGAACGGCGGCGAGCCGGTGACGGCCAGAAATCCGACCAGAAACAACGAGCCGGAGAGCGGCAGGCGCTGGATCGCCCCGGTCACGTCCTCGAGCCGTTTGCTCTTGAAGGCGCGGTGAATGTTGCCGGCGGCGAGGAAGAGCAGCCCCTTGGTGAGGGCGTTGTTCACCGTGTGCAGCAGCGCGCCGAAAATCCCCGCGCCGCCGAGTCCGATGCCGAGCACGAGGATGCCCATGTGCTCGACGCTCGAGTAGGCGAGGAGCCGCTTGAAATCGCGCTGGCCGATCATGAACACGGCGCCCGTGGCCATCGAGAGAAGGCCGAGCGCGACGAGAAGCTGGCGCGCGAAGATTCCCTGCCCGGCCGCATCGACGATGCGGTAGACGCGGAGAAGCGCGAGAAACGCGCAACTGGTCAGACCGCCGGCGAGCAGGGCGCCGACCACGCCGGGCGCTTCGCCGTACGCGTCCGGTTTCCACGTGTGCAGCGGCGCCAGCCCCATCTTCGTGCCATACCCGACGAGAAGAAACACGAAGGCGGTGCGCAGCCACGGCGTGGAGAGGCTTGGCGCGCGCGCCACGAGATCGGCGAAGAGAAGCGTCGGCTCACCGAGACCAATCAGCGCCGCGTACGCGAGAAAGAGCGTTCCCAGCAGCGCCAGCGCGATTCCGACGGAGCCGATCATCAAATACTTCCACGTCGCCTCGAGCGAGCGGCGGTTCTGGTTGAAGTACAGAAGAAGCGCCGTCGCCAGCGTCGTCGCCTCCATCGCCACCCACATGATGGTGAGGTGTTGGGCCAGGGCAACGGTCGTGGTCATGGCCAGGAACACCAGCAGGACCGTGCAGAAGATCCGATTCGGCCGCTCGGCCCGGACGCGCAGATACCCGATCGAGTAGATCGCGCAGAGCAGAAAGAGCGTGGAGATGACGCCGAGGATCAGACGCCCCAGCGCGTCGAGGCGGATCCACGATGAGAGGAGGGAATCGTCCGTTCGCGCGAAAATGGCCATCGCCGCCAGCGCGGCGTGCGCCATCGCCGCCGCGGCGACGATCCACGGGCGAATGCGCTCGCTGGTCACGAGAAACGCCGCGAGCGCGGCCAGCAGCGGGACGATGATGAGAAAAACGACCACGCCTACTCCCTCAGCCTCGACAGACGTTCCGTGTCCAGCGACGAGAACTCGCGCTGAATGTGATTGAGGACGATTCCCATCACGAAAATGCCGACGACGAGGTCGAGCAGCACGCCGACTTCGACGGCCATGGCCTGATAGAGAAGAAGGCCGAAGACGTAGATCCCGTTCTCGAGCATGAGATAGCCGGTCACCTGCGAGATGGCCTTGCGGCGCGTGGTCAGAACGAGAAACCCGGCCAGGATGGTGGCCATCGCGGCGGGTACGAACAGCGCGTTGCGGTGCTCGGGCGCGAGCGGAAGCCGGTCGCCGAAGAGGAGGGCCATGCCCGTTCCGATCGCGCAGAGGAACAGCGAGGGGATGACCCCGAGATAGGGCTCGACCTCGTGACGGATGTGAACGTCGCGAATGGCCTTGAGCAGAAGCGCGGGAATGAGCGCCCCTTTGATGGCCGCGGTGAACGAGACCAGGAGCAGCAATCGCACGGTGGCCTGAGACTCGACGAACAGCGGGAGAAGACTGAGCAGCACGCCCTGAAGGGCCACCACGCGGATCGACGCGCGCAGGTTCGCCGTGCCGAGGATGAAGAAGTTCGTGAGGAGAAGAACGATCAGGATCGAGTCGGCGGCTTGCATCGGCGATCACCTCAGGACGAGCACGACAGCGAAGGCGGCCACCAGGCTGGCCGTGATGAGAAGCTGCGGCACGCGCACGAGACGCAGACGGGCCATGGCGCTCTCGATCGCCCCGATCACCACGCCGATGGCGAGGATGGCCGCGAAGGAGAGCGCGGCGTTTGCCGCCGGCTGGGCCAGCCGCGGAAGCAGCACGTGGGCGACCAGCGCGGCGAAGACGAAGAGCTTCACCGCGCCCGCATAGAGAACGACGCCGAGCGCGGGGCCGCTGTGGTCGAGCACCATCACCTCGTGAATCATGGTCAGCTCGAGGTGGGTGTTCGGATCGTCGAACGGCACGCGCGAGCTCTCGACGAGCAGCACGATGAACCAGCTCGCCACGATCAGCACGAGCGCCGCGGTGGCCGTGCGCCACGCCGCCGCGCTCACCGCGAGGACGACGGAGAGCTCGAGCGAGTGGCCGACGCGCGCCAGCGCCAGAAGCCCGAAGAAGAGCGCCGGCTCGGCCAGGCAGGCGAAGGTGAGGTCGCGGGCCGCCCCCATTCCCTCGAACGATGAGCCGGTGTCGAGCGCCGCGGCGGTGGTGAAGAAACGCCCGAGTGCGAAGAGGTAGACGAAAAGGATCATGTCGCCGCGAAATGCCAGCGGCGCTTTCGGACCGGTGAATGGCAGAAAAAGCGACGCCACGACGGCGACGACGAGCGATACCGCGGGGCCGGCCAGAAACACCCACGTGGTGGTCGAGCTCAGAACGCTCTCTTTCCTCGCAAGCTTTGCGAGGTCGAAGTACGTCTGCAGCAGCGGCGGCCCGACGCGTCCGGCGACGAGCGCCTTCGTCTTGTTGATGACGCCGGGCAGGAGCGGCGCGCCGGCGAGAACGAGCAGGAGCTGGACGGCGATCATTGCACGCTCCAGATGAGCAGCGCCAGCAGCGTCGCCGCGACGTAGAGGAGATAGAGCTGAACGCGGCCGCTGTGTACGTAGCGGGCGATGGCGAGCAGCCGTTGCGTCCGGCGCAGCAGCGGGAGGAGGGCGCGGTCGAGGACCGTGTCCGGCACGTGCGTCTCGAGGTGTGCCTCCGCCGGAAACAGCGGGAATAGCCGCGGCGCCTCCACGACCGGCGGCATGGCCCACGCGAAGAACGCCACGAGTCCCCGCGCGAACGACGAGCTCGTGTACTGCATCCTCGGCGACGGCGCCGCGTATCCGCAATCCCACGTCGGCGCCTGCGGAGCGCGCCGGGTCCGAGCAGCGAGCGCGACGACGGCGCCGGTCAGCAGAAGTGCCAGCGCGATGGTGATCGGCTGCAGCGATGCGAGCGTGGAGGCCGCGCTGCCGTGCACGCCGCTCGCGGCAGCGACCACCGGCGTGAGGATCTTCGAGACGAGCAGCGGAGTGACGCCGATGACGATGCACGCCGCGGCGAGCGGCAGCATGGCCGCGCGCATCATCGCCGGCGCTTCCGCCGCGCTCGCGGCGTCCGCCGAGCGAGGCAGGCCAAGAAACACCGCGCCGAAGGCCTTGACGAAACAGGCCACGGCCAGCGCGCCGGTCAGCGCGAGGGCGGGCGCGACGGCGACGAGCAGAAGCCATGTCCATCCCGCGTGCAACTGCTCGACGCCGGAGAAGCTGGCCAGGTAGACGAGCCACTCGCTGACGAAGCCGTTCAGCGGCGGAAGGCCGCAGATCGCCATCGCGCCGAGGAGGAATGCGGCGGCCGTCGACGGCATCCGCCGCGCCAGTCCGCCCAGCCGATCGATCTCTCTCGTGTGCGCGCCGTGGATGGCCCCGCCCGCGCCGAAAAAGAGGAGGGCCTTGAAGAGACCGTGGTTCCAGACGTGAAGAAGGCCGCCGGCGAGAGCGAGAAAGGCGATGGTCGTGGCACCATGCGCGCGTGCCACGAGGCCCGCGCCGAGTCCGATCAGGATGATGCCGATGTTCTCGATGCTGTGGTAGGCGAGCAGCCGCTTCAGGTCGTGTTGCGCGAGCGCGAAGGCGACGCCGAGGATGCTCGAGACGATGCCGAGCGCGAGGAGCGTGCCTCCCATCCAGGCCGGCGTCTCCGGATAGAGCGACAGCACGCGCACCAGTCCGTAGATCCCCATCTTGATGACCACACCGGACATGAGCGCGGAGACGTGCGACGGCGCCGCGGCGTGCGCGCCGGGAAGCCAGATGTGGAACGGCATCGCTCCCGCCTTGAGGCCGCACGCCACGATCAAAAGCCAGAAGACAGCGCGCCCCTCGGCAGTGCCGGCCGCGCCGGACGAAAGAAGCGCGAACCGCCACGTGCCGGTCATGGAGTGCAGGAGGGTGACGACCGCGAAGAGAGCCAGCGTGGCCACGTGGCTGGCGGCGAGATACAGCCACGAGGCGTTGCGCGCGTCGGAGTCGACGCTGTCCGTGCCGACGAGGAAGAACGACGCCAGCGCGACGATCTCCCACATCGCCACGAAAAAAATCGTGTGGCTGGCGACCATGAGCAGCGCCAGCGCACCGGAGAGCACGCCGAAGAAGCAGCGCACGTACGCGGCGCGCGGCCGCGACGATGGCCAGTACGCTTCGGCGTAGATCGCGCCGGCGGCGGAAAGGAGGAACACCGGCGCGGCGAAGAACGCCGAAAGGGCATCGACACGCACGGCGATCGCCCCCGCCGGGATTCCCCACGGGAACGCCAGCGTCGCCGGTGTTCCGTGAAAGCCGAGTACGCAGCCCGCCAGACCGGCGATCGCGCCGAGGACGTGAACGATCGCGGCGACGTGCCGCGCTCGGACGAGCATCGCCAGCAGGCCGCTGGCAATACAGAGGCAGGCACCGATGAAGACGAGCAGTGCGCTCATCTCACCTCGCCTCCGTTTCGGCGGCGATGCGCACGATCTCGTCGGCGGACGCGCGCTGGCGCAATGCCTCGCGAAACGCGGGGGCTCTCAGGCAGAAGGCGAGCTTCGCGAGCATGGCCAGATGCGCGTGGACGGTTGGGC
>WNGF01009610.1_pt1 | contig 11087 bp, 7 predicted proteins | sample 5400641 | NCBI WGS metagenome assembly WNGF01 (sample SAMN13153371, study PRJNA577476) | soil metagenome | isolation source: 80 cm soil or saprolite under grassland replicate 2 | place: USA:California | collected 2016-06-15 | reverse complement strand
GAAGGCACTCATGGATCAGGTGGTGGAGAAGTCCGGGTCGCTCGAGTTCCACAACAAGCAGGCGGAGGCGCTGATCGCCGCGCTGCGGGAAGAGCGCGACCTGACCGACAAGGTCCGGGCCGCGGTGGCGCAGTTGCGGCAGGAGGCCCCGAAGGCCAAGAGCGCGTAAGGGCGGCAAGGGCGGCAAGGGCGGCAAGGGCGGCAAAGGCGGCAAAGAACGGCACGGAGCCTGTGCCGTCCCTGCCGTCCTTGCCGCCCGTGCCGTCTAGTTTTCTCCCATGCGCCTCTCCGACCTCGTGGACACCTCCCAGCGCGTCGCCCAAACCAGCCGGCGCCTCGAGAAGATCGCGCTGCTCGCCTCCCTGCTTCGCCGCGTGCCGCCGCAGGAGCTCGAGATCGCGGTTGCCTTCCTGTGCGGCGCCGTGCGGCAGCCGAAGCTCGGCATCGGGTACGCGGCCGTGCGCGCGGCCCTGCCCGACGCCGCCGTCGAGTCCGGCACGCTGGAGCTTTCCGAGGTGGACGCGGTCTTCGAGCGGGTCGCGCAGGCCGGCGGCAAGGGCTCGGTGGAGGAGAAGCAACGCCTGCTGCGGGGGCTGTTCGAGCGCGCGACGCGCGAGGAGCAGCGCTTCCTCGCCGCCCTGCTCGTCGGCGAGCTGCGCCAGGGCGCGCTCGAGGGCCTCGTCCTCGAGGCGGTGGCCCAGGCCGCGGCGGTGCCGCCCGAGTCGGTGCGGCGCGCCCTGATGGCGGCGGGCGACCTGCCGCGCGTGGCGCGCGTCGCCCTCGTCGAGGGCGGCGCGGCCTTGTCGCGCTACGCTGTTCAGCTGTTCCGTCCCCTCCTCCCGATGCTGGCCGGCTCGGCCGAAGACGCACCCGATGCGCTCGCGCAGCTGGGGGAGGCCGCGCTCGAGTTCAAGCTCGACGGCGCGCGGGTGCAGGTCCACAAGGACGGCGACGTCGTGCGGGTGTATTCGCGCCGGCTCAACGAGGTGACGCCGGCGGTCCCGGAGCTGGTGGAGGTCGTGCGCGCGCTCCCCACCCGGTCACTCATCCTCGACGGCGAGGCGATCGCACTGCGGCCGGACGGCCTGCCGCATCCTTTCCAGACGACGATGCGGCGCTTCGGCCGCAAGCTCGACGTGGAGCGGCTGCGGCGGGACCTGGCGCTGACGCCGTTCTTCTTCGATCTCCTGTATCTCGACGGCGACCCGCTGCTCGACGAGCCCGAGTCGCGCCGCTTCGCCGCGCTCGCCGGGACGCTGCCCGGCGGGCTCGTGATTCCCCGGCAGGTGACGGGATCGGTCGAGGATGCGCAGCGCTTCCTCGCCGCCGCGCTGGCGCGCGGCCACGAGGGCGTCATGGCGAAGGCCCTGGACGCGCCGTATGAAGCGGGGAGCCGCGGCCGGCGCTGGCTCAAGGTCAAGCCCGCGCGCACCCTCGACCTCGTGGTGCTCGCGGCCGAGTGGGGACACGGGCGCCGCCGCGGGTGGCTGTCGAACCTGCACCTCGGCGCCCGGGACCCCGAGCATGGCGGCTACGTCATGCTGGGGAAGACGTTCAAGGGGATGACGGACGAGATGCTCGCATGGCAGACGCAGCGGCTGCTGGAGCTCGAGGTGGGTCGCGACGCTCACACCGTCTACGTCCGGCCGGAGCTGGTGGTGGAGGTGGCATTCAACGACGTGCAGGCGAGTCCCCGCTACCCCGGCGGCCTTGCGCTCCGGTTCGCGCGCGTGAAGCGCTACCGCACCGACAAGACGGCGGCCGAAGCGGACACGTTCGCGGCGGTGCGGCAGACGGGCCCGCTGCCGTAGCTTGCGAGGTCCGCCGGGGGGCTCTACACTAGCGCATGGCTTTCCTCGATACCAATCACCAGCGGGCGGCGCTGCTCGTCCTGCTCCTGGGCATCGCCGTGGTGGTCGGCCTCACGCCGTACGCGACGGGCCTGATCGGGATCCCCGTCCTCTACGCCATCTTCGCGCCGGTACACGAGTGGCTCTCCATGCGGATGCGCCCGCGGCTCGCCGCGAGCCTGGTCGTCGCGCTCGCGCTGTTCCTGATCGTCGTGCCGGGGGTGTCCTTCGCCGGGCTCATCGTCAATCAGGCGCAGCAGATCGCCGGCGGCGTGATCCAGAACCCGCTGCTCGGCCGCCTCAAGCAGCTGGAGCTCGGCGGCATCGACCTGGGGCCGCGGCTCGCCGACCTGGGGACGAAAGTCGTGACCTGGATCGGCTCGTCGACCTTCGGTCTGATCGGCACCGCCACGCGGCTCGCGCTGAACCTCACGATCGCGCTGTTTGGCCTGTTTTACCTGCTGCTCAAGCCGCAAGACACGTGGGAGGCGGTGCAACCCTACATCCCCTTCTCCGCGAAGAACACCGAGAAGCTGCGCCAGCGGTTCCGCGACGTGACGACGTCCACCATCATCGGCACCGGCCTCACCGCCGCGATCCAGGGGGTGCTCGTGGGGATCGGCTTCTGGCTGACCGGCCTCCCGAACGCGGTGTTCTGGGGCGTGGTGACGATGGTGTTCGCGATCCTGCCCGTGGTGGGTAGCGGGTTGGTGTGGGGACCGGGCGCGCTCGCGCTGGCGCTCGGCCACAATCCGGGCGCCGCCTGGCTGCTCCTCCTGCTGGGCGTCGTGGTGGTCGGGAACGTGGACTACGTGATCCGGCCGCGGGTGTTCCGCCGCTGGGCGGACATCCACCCCCTCGTGACGCTGATCGGCGCGCTCGCGGGAGTGCCCTACTTCGGAATCCTCGGCTTACTGATCGGTCCGTTGGCGCTCTCGTACTTCTTCGAGCTCATTAAGATGTACCGAGAGGAGTATCTCAGTTAAGCGCCGTCGCGTGCTTCGCAGTCTCTAGCTCGGGCCGATCGCCATCCGCATTGGCCATCAGCTTCAGGAATTCCTGATATCTCGCTCTTGCCGTTTGGACATCCCCCGCCAGCTCCGCCGCCCGTGCGGCCCCGAACAGGCTGCGCGCCCGCCCCGGCTCGCGTCGGAGCGTCGCTTCGTACGCCGTGCGGGCACGGGCGGGCCGCCCGACCGCGAGGAGAAGGTCACCCTCGAGCTCGCGGGCCGGCAGGAGCTCGCCGGGCGTCACGGGATGCTTCTCGGTGACGTCCTCGCGGTCCGCCGCGGCCTTCCCCTCACGCAGCGCGCCCGCGGTGTCACCGGAGGCGAGCAGGAGCCATGCCGTCACCGCCTGCTGCTTGATGCCGACGATGCGCGACCAGTTGTATCCGGGCTGCCCAGCCAGCGCCGTCGCGATGGCGGCGAGGGCGGCGACCTCGACGCGCGCCTGGGCCGTGTCCCCGCTGCGCGCGGCTCCCAGGCCGCGCGCGAAGTGCGCCAGGGCCTCACCGATGCCTCCCTGCCCGGCCGCGCGCACGGGCAGGCGGGCCGCAGCGGCCCAGTCGCCGCGCTCCAGAGGAACGCGCGCTTCCATCGCCACGCGGTTGTAGCTCGTGACCAACGCGTCGCTCGAAAGCACCGTGGTGAGTGCCAGGCCTTCGGCGACCCGCTGACGCGCTGCCGAGTCCCGTCCCTCCTGCAGGTAGCCGTAGACCATGTAATCGAGCGCGTGGAACTGCTCCGGAGCGACGCCGCGCTGGTGCTGCGCATGCGCGTACGTGACACCCGCCTCGAGCGACCGCTGGTTCGCCGCGATCGTCTCGTCCCACAGCCCGAGCCGCACGAAGATGTGCGACGGCATGTGTTGCGCGTGCGGCGCCGACGGCGCGATGCGCGCGTAGCGGCGGGCGGCGTCGAGTCCGAGCGACGCGAGCTGCGGCGAATCGTTGGCGTGGATGATGTAGTGGGCGAGGCCGGGATGCTCCGGAAACCGGCGGAACAGCGGGTTCAGGATCGCCGCCGCCTGCTTCTGCCGGGCGAAGGTCGTGTCGAGCGGCGACGCGGTCGCGACGAGCGACAGGGCGTAATAGATCGCCACCTCGGGGTCGTCGGAAAAGTCCCGGTACACGCGCGCCAGGGTGTCCGAGTACGCCTGCAAGCGGCGGGCGTTCGGCACGCCCTCGGGGTCGCGGTACAGCGCGCCGACGGATGCGAGGAACCCCCGTTCCCGCGCGGTGCGCCCGCCGAGCGCGAGCGCCCGCGCGGACGCCGCCGCGCCCAGCCGCAGGTTGTCGCCCGACGGACCACCCACGAACGGGTTCCCCCAGAAGTTGAGCGCAGCTCCCCAATACGCCATGGCGCAGGTGGAGTCGGCGGCGGCCACCTCGCGGAACGCACGGCCGCCTTCCTCCCACCAGAAGGAGTGCAGCAGCGCCATCGCCCGCTCGAAACGCGTCCGCGCTTCCGGCGTGCACGACACGGGGAACACGACGCGGCCGAGCGTTTCGGCGTGACGGTCGTGGGCCTCCTGCGCGGCGAGCGATCCGGGCAGAACACACCAGAGCGCCGCCGCAATGACCGGCTTCAGGACGCGCAACATGGCAGGCTCCGATCGGGGCACGGCCGTAATCTGGGCCGCCCGCGCCCTTCGGCCAGGGGGGCGGGGGGCGGGGGGGGCACTATCTTCCTCCCATGCGCCTTTCGCTCCGGTTCCTCATTCCCCTGCTCCTGGTGCTCGGGGGGTTCGCGTACGCCGTGATCCCCCTCGTCGACAGGCTCACGCTGCAGTGGTTCGTGCGGGATCTCGACAGCCGCGCCAGCCTCATCACCAACACCATCCAGGAACCGCTGCAGGACTTGGCGCGCGCCGGCAACCGGACTCGACTGCTGGAGTTCTTTACCCGCATCACGCAGGACGAGCGCCTCTACGCCATGGGGTTCTGCCCGTCGCCCCAGGGTCAGCCGCTCGCCACGCCGACGCTGCCCGCCGAGATCGACTGCGCCGACCTGCGGCGGTTCTCGGGCTCGTCGGAGCACCTGCTCAAGAGTGCCGACGGCGCGCTGCTCGTGACCGTCCGGCCGCTGGCGGTCGGGGACGCGCCCGCGGGGCAGCTGGTGCTCGTGCACGACATGAGCTTCATCGCGCGGCGCAGCGCGGAGACGAGGAAATACCTCTTCTACTTCTTCGTCGGCCTCGGCGTGACCGTCTCGCTCATCACGGTGGTCGTCGCACAACTGAGCTGGCGCGGCTGGGTGCACGGCCTCCGGGCGGTGCTGCGCGGCGAAGGCCTGTTCCGGCTGGCGGACGCGCCCGAGGCCCCGGAGCTGCGGCCGATCGCGGCCGATCTCCGCGCCCTGATCCGCGACCTCGAAGCCGAGCAGCGATCACGCGACGAGGACCAGCTCGCGTGGACGCCCGAAACGCTGCGCGGGATCCTCCGTGCCGACCTGCCCGGGCACGAGGTGATGGTCGTGTCCAACCGGGAGCCGTACATCCACGTCCGCCGGGGCGACACGATCGCGCTGTGGCGGCCCGCGAGCGGCTTGGTCACCGCCATGGAACCGATCATGCGGGCCTGCTCGGGCACGTGGATTGCGCACGGCGGCGGCTCGGCGGACCGCGAGGTGGTGGACGAGCACGCGCGGCTGGCGGTGCCGCCGGAGCACCCGGCCTACCAGCTCCGCCGCGTCTGGCTGACGCCCGAGGAGGAAGCGGGCTACTACTACGGCTTTGCGAACGAGGGCCTGTGGCCGCTGTGCCACATCGCCCACGTGCGTCCGATCTTCCGCACCTCCGATTGGGAGCAATACGCGACGGTGAACCGCACGTTCGCCCGCGCCGTGGTCGAGGAGGCGAAGTCTCCCGACCCGATCGTGCTGGTCCAGGACTACCACTTCGCGCTGCTGCCGAGAATGATCCAGGAGGCGCTGCCGGCCGCGACGATCGTTTCCTTCTGGCACATTCCCTGGCCCAACCCGGAGGCGTTCGCGATCTGTCCCTGGCGGGAAGAGCTGCTCGACGGATTGCTGGGCTCGAGCATCCTCGGGTTCCACACGCAGTTTCACTGCAACAATTTCGTCGACACCGTCGATCGCCTGCTGGAAGCGCGGGTGGACCGGGAGATGTTCACCGTTTCGTACCGGGGAAAGCTGACCGCCGTCAAGCGCTATCCCATCTCGATCGAATGGCCGCCGTCCCCCGCCCTGATCGGCAAGCCCGCCGAACAGTGCCGTGCGGAGGTGCGGCGGCGCCACGACCTGCCGCCGGATCACAAGATCGGCGTGGGCGTGGATCGGCTGGATTACACGAAGGGCATCGAAGAGCGCTTCCGCGCCGTGGAGCGCCTCCTGGAGCTGGAGCCGGCGTGGCTCGGCAAGTTCACGTTCATCCAGATCGGCGCGCCCACGCGGACCCGCATCGATCACTACCAGGAATACGAGGCCCGGGTGCGCGCGATGGCGGCGCGCATCAACGAGCGCTTCGCCGGCGTGCCGCACCCGCCGATCGTGCTCCTCGTGGAGCACCACCAGCCGCAGGACATCTACGAGTACTATCGCGCCGCGGAGCTGTGCATGGTCACCAGTCTCCACGACGGCATGAACCTGGTGGCGAAGGAGTTCGTGTCGTCGCGGGACGACGAGCGGGGGGTGCTGATCCTGAGCCAGTTCACGGGGGCGGCGCGGGAGCTGCCGGAGGCGCTCATCGTGAACCCGTACGACACCGATCAGTGCGCCGCGGCGCTCCACACGGCGCTGGTGATGCCGGCGGGCGAGCAGCGCGCCCGCACCCGGCTGATGCGCGGGTTGATTCAGGAGTTCAACGTGTACCGCTGGGCGGGGCGCATGTTGATCGACGCCGCCGGCATGCGGCGTCGCGGTCGGCTGCTGGACCGGGCGGCGACCCCGGAGCGCCAGTCGCGCCGTCCTGCAAAGGCCGCCACGAGCCGCGGCAGATGACCCGCCGCCGCGATGGGCGACCCTCCCGCCCGCCGCGGCGTCGGGGCCCGCTCCCGGTGCCGCAGCGCGACTGGACCTACTTTCTGGACATCGACGGCACGCTGGTGGACTTCGCCGACTCGCCCACGGGCGCGTGCCTCGACCCCGCGTTCCGTCAACTGATCGAGGAATTGTATCGCGCCGCCGGCGGCGCGGTGGCCTTGATCAGCGGCCGGTCGATCGGCGACATCGACCGCCTGTTTCCCGGCATTCGCTTTCCCGCGGCTGGACAGCACGGCATCGAGCGGCGCGACGCCACCGGGCGGATCTCCCGCCATGCGTTTCCGTCCCAGGAGCTGGACGGGGTGCGCCGGCGGCTCGCTGAAGCCGTCGCCCGCCACCCCGGGCTGCTGCTCGAGGACAAAGGTCTCTCGGTCGCCCTGCACTACCGTCGGGCGCCGCGGTTGGCGGGGTACGCCCATCGCCTGGTGCACGCGCTCGTGGCGCCATTGGGCGCGCGGTACCACGTGCAGACCGGCAAACGGCTCGTGGAGCTCAAACCCGCAGGCAAGGACAAGGGAGGGGCGGTGCGCGAGTTCATGCAGGAGGAGCCGTTCCGCGGGCGCACGCCCGTGTTCGTGGGCGACGACGTCACCGACGAATACGGCTTCGCGACGGTCAATCGCCTGCACGGCCACTCGGTGAAGGTCGGACCGGGACGGACCGTGGCCCGGTGGCGCCTCCCGGACGTCCGCGCCGTGCGGGCGTGGCTCGAACGGGGGAGCGAAGCGGAGGCGACCCCATGACGTCCCTGGACCTGGCCTTGATCGGCAACGGCACGGTCGGCGCGCTCGTCGATCCGCTGGGCGAGGTCGTCTGGGCCTGCTTCCCGCGGTTCGACGGCGACCCCGCGTTTTGCTCCCTGTTGCGCGAGCGGACCGGCGACGACGACTTCGGATTCCTGGCGGTGGAGCTGCTCGACTGCGCCAGGCAGGAACAGGAATACCTCGCCAACACGCCGATCCTGATCACCCGTCTCTACGACCGCGCGGGCGGCTGCGTCGAGATCACGGACTTCGCGCCGCGCTTCCGCCACCACGGCCGCATGTTCTGCCCCATGATGCTCGTGCGGCAGATCCGGCGCGTCGCCGGCAACCCGCGCGTCCGCGTGCGCGTCCGCCCGGCCCGCGACTACGGCCGGCGCCGCGCGGACATCACCTGCGGCTCGTACCACATCCGCTACGTCGGCAGCGAGCTCGCGCTGCGCCTGACGACGGACGCTTCCATCACCGCCGTCGTGGAGGAAAACCCGTTCTTCCTCGAGCACGCGGTCACCCTCCTCCTCGGACCGGACGAGACCGTCCAGGGCGCCGTGGCCGACGTCGGGGGCCGCTTCCTCGAAGACACCACGTTCTACTGGCGAGAATGGGTGCGCTCGCTCGGCGTCCCGTTCGAGTGGCAGGACGCCGTGATCCGTGCGGCGATCACGCTCGAGCTCAACGTCTTCGAAGACACCGGCGCCATCGTCGCCTCCGTGACGACGTCGATCCCCGAGGCCGCCGGCACCGGACGCACCTGGGATTACCGCTACTGCTGGCTCCGCGACGCCTACTTCGTGGTCAACGCCCTCAACCGGCTGGGCGCGACACGGACGATGGAGCGCTACCTGAGCTACATCGTCAATCTCGTCGCGGGCGCCGACGACGGGCGCCTGCAGCCCGTGTACGGGATCAGCGGACGGGCCGTCCCCGATGAGCAGGAGATCGACTCTCTCCCGGGCTATCGCCGGATGGGCCCGGTGCGGATCGGCAATCAGGCGTACCGGCAGGTCCAGCACGACGCCTACGGCTCCGCCATCCTGGCCGCCACCCACGTGTTCTTCGACCGGCGGCTGCTCCGTCCGGGCGACGAGGTCCTGTTCCACCGCCTCGAGCCGCTGGGCGAGCGCGCGGCCCAGCTGTTCGATCAACCGGACGCGGGCCTATGGGAGCTGCGCGGCGCGGCGCGCGTGCACACCTTCTCGAGCCTCATGTGCTGGGCGGGCTGTGACCGCCTGGCGAAAATCGCCGCGCATCTCGGCCTCGCCGACCGCGCCGCGTATTGGCGCACCCAGGCGGCGCGCCTCCACCAGGTGATCTGCGAGCGGTCCTGGAACGCCAAGCGGGAGAGCTTCGTGGCCACGATGGACGGGGAGACGCTCGACGCCAGCCTGCTGCGGCTCAACGAGCTGGGCTTTCTGGCCGACGACGACCCGCGGTTCGCGAGCACGGTTCGCGCCATCGAGCGCGAGTTGCGCCGCGGCGACTTCGTGTTCCGCTACGTCGAGGAGGATGACTTCGGCAAGCCGGATAACGCGTTTCTGGTGTGCACCTTCTGGTACATCAACGCGCTCGCCGCGCTGGGACGACGGGATGAGGCACGCACCCTGTTCGAGAACGTGCTCGCCTGCCGCAACCGGCACGGCCTCCTGGCCGAGCACATCGATCCCCAGACGCGCGAGCAGTGGGGCAACTTCGTGCAGACCTACAGCATGGTCGGGCTCATCGGCTCGGCGATCCGGCTGTCAGTTCGCTGGGATCAGGCCTTCTAGTCCTCACCCCCTGGCCCCCTCTCCCTGCGGGAGAGGGGGAACTCACGACGTCCCCCCTCTCCGGAACGGAGAGGGGGTCAGGGGGTGAGGCCCTCGAGAGCCAGCGCGACGCCGTTGGTCCACCCAAACCCGTCCTGCGTCGGGTACTCGCCGCCGCCGGCCCGCCGATTCAGGTCGGTGACGTCGTATTTCTCCATCATCTTGCCCGTGGCGCGATAGGTGCGCCGGTTCAAGACGAGCCACCGGTCGCGGGCGGCATCCGCCAGGTCCGCGCGGCCGTAGCGGCGCACCCCCTCGATCGCCAGCCACTCCAGAGGCGGCCATCCGTTCGGGGCGTCCCATTGCTGCCCCGAGGTGATCAGCGTCGTCACGAACCCGCCGGGCTTCAAGAAGGCCCGCTCTAGCCGGGCGGCGACCGCCCGGCCCTGCTCTGGGCTGGCGAGCCCGAAGTAGAGCGGAGCCGCGGCCGCCAGCGTCGGGCGGTCCGTCACGCGCTCGCCGCGCTTCCAGCGGACGTCGTAGAAGAACCCGTCGGCGGAATCATATGCGGCCGCGAGCAGAGCCCGGCGACGGGTCTTGGCGGCAGCGGCGAACCGCTGCGCGACCGCGGCGTCCCCCGCCCGCCCGCGGAACGCCCGGAGCGCGGCGATCATCCGCTCGGCGTGATAGAGGAGGCTGTTGAGATCCACCGGAACGAGGTCCGTCGTTTCCAGCGTCCGCAGATCTCTCGGGTCGCGCATCCAGCGGCTCGAGAAGTCCCAGCCGCTTTCGGCGGTGGCCCGGACGTTTCGATAGAACGCCTCGCGTCGCGCGTCGGGGAGCGTCTGGCCCACCTCGTAGTCCGGCCGGTAGGACTCGGGCCGCGGCTCAGACCGGTCGTCCCAATAGCGGTTCAGGATCGCGCCGTCCGGTAACCTCACGACGCGGGCGTGCGCCTCGCCCGGCGCGAGCCGGTCCGCACCATCCATCCAGAAGGCATGCTCCGCCTCCAGCGCATCGAGGTAGCGGAGCGCCTCCGCCGTATCCGTCGCCGCCGCGTACAGCCCGACCATCGCGGCGAAGAACGGGGGCTGGCTGCGGCTGAGGTAGTACGTCCGGTTGCCGTTCGGGATGTGCCCGACCGTCCGGACCAGATACGCGAAGTTGTCGAGCATGGTGCGCACGAGATCGCTCCGGCCGCTCGCGACGAGCCCGAGCATCGTGAAGTACGAGTCCCAGTAGTAGACCTCGCGGAAGCGGCCGCCCGGGACCACGTACGGCTCCGGGAGCGGAATCAGGGACGAGCGCGCGTCCGGTGTATCGGCGGGACGGGTGAGCACGGGCCAGAGCGCGCGGATGTGCTCCTCCATGGTGCGGGACGTGTCCGAGTGGAAGTCCGCCCCGGCAGGCCGGGGCAGCTCGAAGGACCGTTCCACGAAGCCCTGGAGGTTGAACCCGGGCACGCCGCGCTCGGCGGGGTAGCGCGCGGCGACCTCGGCGGGAGCGAGGCGCGGCCGGGCGTCGACGAACGTCTTCGAGTCCGAGAAAATTCCCGACAGCTGGACGTCCTGGAACAGGGCGCCGAGGTCGCGCGCGGGGTCGTAAGGGCGACCGCCGGCGGGGCCGACCGGCACCCGATCGCGACGACAAGGGCGGCAAGGGCGGCACGGGCGGCACGGGCGGCACGGGCGGCACGGGCGGCATAGGCTCCGAGCACTTGCCGCCCCT
>WNGF01028952.1_pt1 | contig 11089 bp, 11 predicted proteins | sample 5400641 | NCBI WGS metagenome assembly WNGF01 (sample SAMN13153371, study PRJNA577476) | soil metagenome | isolation source: 80 cm soil or saprolite under grassland replicate 2 | place: USA:California | collected 2016-06-15 | reverse complement strand
CAGCTCGACGGCAAACGAGTCGGCTATCACGCGCCGATCACGGTCACCGAAGCGCTGGTCAAGTGGATGGCGCAACACTACAAGATCACGCCCAACTGGATGATCATTCCCGGCTCCGATGTGCGGGCTGAAGCGCTCATGCGCGGCCAGTTGGACGCGACGCCGGCGGAAATCGGCGATGTTTTAAATATTCTCAACGCCAAGCCCGGGCAGTTTCACGTTCTGATCTCGTACGCTAAAACTTTTCCCCAGCTCATCGGTTCGATGTACTTCGCGCGCGCCGATTACGTGCAGAAAAACAGCGCCACGGTTGAAAGCGTGCTCGAGGCGATTCTCCGAGCCCATCGCAATGCCGAAGAGCGCCCGGCCTCGGTGAAAGAAAATGCCCTAAGGCTGCTGCCGGAAACCAAGCCGGAGCTCATCGACGCCATTGCCGCAAGCTACAAGGAGCTGAGAATCTGGGATGTCAACGGTGGCGCCGGCAAAGAGCGCGGTGATGCCAGCATCAAGTTCTTCGAGGAATCGGGATTGCTCAAAAAAGACGCCGTGACTTTTAAGCAAGCCTTCGACACCGGTCCGTTGGACAAAGTAGTTAAGAAAATCGGCCGCAAGTAGCACGATGAAGGCCGGCACGCTAAGACTTATCTCCCTAATGACTCTCGCCGCGATTTGGGAGATCGCGGGCCGCTCCGGTAATGCCCATCTCTTGCCGCCGCTCTCAAAAGTCATCACCGCATGGATAGAGCTGTTCGTGTCGGGACAGCTTTTCCACGCTTTATCGATCAGCTTCCAAGCGCTGACGTTGGGCTTTCTTTTTTCCGTCCTATTGGGCGTACCGCTGGGACTTTTAATGGGCCGTTATCGGCGGCTCGAATCGTTTTTGGAAATTTATATGACCGCGCTGCTCGCCGTGCCGATGATCTCGTTTATTCCATTCTTAGTCATCGCCTTCGGTTTGGGTCTGCACTCCCGCGTCTGGATCGTTTTTCTTTTCGCTTTCGTCATCATCGCCATCAACACTACCGCCGGCGTGCGCAACGTCGACCCGACCTTGACCGAAATGGCGCGCTCTTTCGGCGCCCGCGAAAGCGAGCTGTTTATCAAAGTCATCCTGCCCGCGGCCATGCCGATGATCATGGCCGGCATCCGTCTCGGCATGGGCCGCGCTGTGCTCGGCATGGTCACCGGCGAGATGATTCTCGCCGTAGTCGGCTTCGGCGCCATGTTGATGACCTTCAGCGCGTCGTTCAATTCCAGCGCGCTGTTTGCGACGCTCCTGACGATCGTGCTGCTGGCCGTTGCCCTGTTGGCGCTGATTCAGTACCTTGATCGGCGTCTGACGCCATGGCGGGCCACGGCCTAAACACTGCGCGTGATATCTCAAAGTTCGAGGTGAGTGCATGAGAAGCCGATTCTTCCGACCGTTCGTCTTGCAGCTCTGTGTCTTGCAGTTTTTAATGCTGATCCTGTACGCGGCATCAGCGCAATCGCAACTGGAAAAACTCCGCGTTGCCTACACGGTGATTGCTCCGACTCAAGCCACTATCTGGACCGCCAAAGAGATGGGTATTTACGCCAAGCATGGACTCGACGTAGACTTGGTGCTGCTCGTCGGCGCGCCGCTCGCAGTCACAGCCTTGGTCTCCGGAGAAACTCCCATTGTCCACGCCGGCGCCTCCGCCGTGGTCACCAGCAACCTCCAGGGGTCCGGGGCCGTGCTGGTTGCGGGCGGAGCCAATCGCTTTCCCTACGTGCTTTTTGTCACCGACGAGATCAAACGAGTGGAAGACCTAAGAGGCAAGAAATTCGGCGTGAGCCGCATCGGCAGCGCGGACAACGCCGCAGCGATCACCGTCTTGAACAGATTCGGAATAAAAGAGACCGACGTGACGTACGTACAAGCCGGCTCGATCCCTTCGCGCCTCGCGGCGATGCAGACCAACGCGCTGCAGGCCACGCTGCTGCAGGCGCCGGAAACTCTCAAGGCCAAAGAGATCGGCATGCGCTCCTTGCTGGATTTCACCAAACTCGATGTCGAATGGCAGCAAAACGGTGTGGCCACCACGCGGGATTACATCAAGAAAAAACCCGACACGGTGCGCCGTTTTATCAGGGCGTACGTCGAGGGCAGCCATTACAACCTGACGAATCCGAAGGGCGCACAAAAGATTTTACAAAAATATCTCGCTATCAAAGACACAAAATCGGTCGAAGAATCCTATAACGAAATCGTCGCCAAACTTACGCTCAAAGTTCCCTATCCCACCGAGCCCGGTATCCAGCTTTACCTTGACCAGTTGAAGATTAAGAATCCCAAAGCCGCACAGGCGAAGCCGTCTGACTTTACGGACATCAGTTTTCTGAAGGAGTTAGAGTCGAGTGGGTTTATCGACAAACTGTATAAATGAACTCTGTTCAAAAAGTTCAAGCCGTTCAACCGCTGCGCTCCGTTTAATCCCCCACCTCTTTCCTCCCCCGCGTCGCGGGAGAGGATGAAGGAGGGGGCTTGAACGATTTGAACGTCTTGAACGGTTTGAACCGACTAATTTTTGTAGATCATGACGCGGAGGTCCTTCCCCCGTCCCCCCTCCGGGCAAGCGCTGATACCGACGAGACAATCCATCTCGCAGCGCAAGTCCATCATGTCGCCACCCTGGCGCGGCCGGGTCATCGAGTAGCGCATGCTGCCGGTTTTAGCGTTGATCACCATGGTCTGAAATACATTGAGCGGGCTCGGCACGTCTTCCTTCAGCACACCGTGAGGTCTTAGAGCCGTGGCGAGGTTTTCCCAGCAAATCTTGAAAATCTCATCGCCCCATTTTTTGTAGAAAGACGTGCTGCACATGCCTTTCTCCATGTCATGGGTGCCGCGATAGGTGTCTTTGACGATGGTCTGCATGACGTTGTTGTATTTCGAAATGAGCGCGTCGCCCGTCGTCACGTAAATTTTCCCTTGGTCCACCTTGGTGCGCGCCTGATCGAAGCGCTCTTTGACGTTGTGCAGATTGAACACGACGTAATCTGCCGTCGACTCGCCGATGACGCGGATGATCTGACCTTTCTTGACCACAAACGTCTTGCCGGAATTGCTCTTGATAATTGATTCGCTGATGATCTTCACTGTGCCTCCATTGATAAAGTCGTAACCGTGGCTGGTAAATTAGCCGATGAATCCGCGCAATATCAAGGTGGCAGCGCGCATTTTATCTGCCCATCTGGGCGTGGAATGGAGTCCGATTACCAACGAAAAAGATTAACCACTCCCAGGCTGATCCATGGCACATAGGTCACCAGCAGGGTGACTAGGGCGAGCACGAGGGTGAAGGAATGAATCGGGTCTACGCCGATCTGCCGGATCAGCGGCATCACGATCGGAACGATCAGGATGATGGCGGCGGCCGAATGGAGAAACATTCCGGCGACAAAGAAAAAAAGATTGAGGAATAGGAGAATCAGATACTTGTTAGCAGTCGTTTCCAAGATCATGCGGGCGAATTTTTGCGGAATCTGCTCGCTGGTAAGGTACCAGCCAAGGACTGCCGAAGAAGCGACGATGAGCATGACGACGGAGGTCTGCGATACCGAGTCCCGCAGGATGCGCTGAAGCTGGCGAACGGGCAGCTCACGATAAATGAACACGCCGATCAGCAGCGCGGCGAGCACGGCGAGGGCCGCAACTTCCGTCGCCGTGGCAATCCCAAGAAAGATCCCGCCCCAAATCACGATCGGAATCATCAACGCCCAAAAGGCGTGTATCGTCGATCGGCCGACCGCGCGCAGAGAGAATCCTTGCTCCACGGGCAGATTGTACTTGCGCGCGTAGTAGTAGCAGAGCGCCATCATGGCACCGCAGGCGATGAAGCCAGGGAGAAATCCGGCAAAGAATAGCTTGGCCACCGACACCTCGGCCATCCAGGCATAAATGATCATCGGGATCGAAGGCGGAATAAGAATCGCCGCCGACGCAGCATTGGAGACGATGGCCGCACTCAATGTTCTCGAATAGCCGCGCTTCTCCATAGCCGGAATCACCACGTTACCAATGGCGGCGGCATCGGCGACCGATGAACCGGAGATTTCGCTCTGAATCATCGTCGCCACCACCGTGACCATCGCCAGTCCGCCGCGAACGAACCCCACCAGGCTGTTGGCCATATTAACCAGACGAAGGGAAATCCCTGAAGTATCCATCAAACCGCCCGCCAGGATGAAAAGCGGAATGGCCAGAAGAGGAAAACTGGAGGCGCCGGAAAAAAGGTTCAGCGGAACGACGCTGAGAGACGCTGTCCCCTTAAAGAACAGGAAAATAATCGCGGCGATGGAAAGGCCGAAGCCGATCGGTACGTCGATGAGCGTGAGGAGAATCACTACTGCGAGGATGAGCCACTCCATGCCGCACCGCCTTCCTTCTCCTTTTCATTCCCTGTCGCGATGCGAACGAACCGCATCAGGCTGATCACGAGCATCATGCCGCCCGTGATCGGCAGGACGCTATAAATCCAGCGCATTCTCACCCAGACTAGCGAGACCGTGGTTTCATCGCCCATTCTTTGCATAAGCAGCCAGCCGTGGTACAGGAGCACCGCTTGGAACCCAAGGACGCAGGATTCGGCAATCAACTCGACGATTCTTCTCGTGTTCGGCATGAGGCGGTCGACGACAATTTCAAAGCCGATATGACGGCGCCGGTAGCAGGCCACAATCGCGCCGTAGAAGGTCAACCACACGAGCAGAAAAGACGCGAACTCGTCGTACCACGAAAGCGACGCGTTTAGGACATAGCGGTAGAAGACGCCGAGGCTGACGAGTAGAACCATAAGCACGAGGAGGAGCACCGTCCAGACTTCAACCCAATCGACGAGGCGGCGAAAATATTTATCCACGGTGGAAATGCAACCGGGCTAAGCGAGTTGATGCTGCGGATGACCAGGCCTTTCGGACATCGTCAATTGAACTTCTTTAGTAACATTGGTTAGGACTGGGCGATGCGATGAAGCGACTGGATCAGTTTGACTAAATCCGACGCGCCCGAGACCTCCTTGCCGAACTCTTCATAGATGGCCCCGGATGCCTTGATGAAAGAGTCCTTATCGACCTCGTTGGCTTTCATCGGCGGAGCGAGTTTGCCCATCAGATCCTTGTCCAGCCGTTCGCCTTCCGAGCGAGCGAAGTCTCCTATCTCCCCAGCGATCCGGGAGAGTGTGGTTTGGCTATCCTTAGGAATTTTGTTCCACGTCTCTTCGCTGACCACCAGGTACGCGGGGGTATAAACATGGCCGCTCAGCGAGAGAAATTTCTGCACTTCGTGAAACTTGGCGGACCAGATCTGCGGAAAGGGATTTTCCTGGCCATCCATCACGGCCGATTGGAGAGCCGAGTAGACTTCGGCGAGCGGCATCGGCGATGGGTTGGCGCCGTAAGTCTTAAACATTTTGACCCGCCATACCCCGCCCGGCACACGCAGCTTGATGCCTTTTAGATCGTCGGGCTTGGCGATCGGCCGGACATTGTTGGTGATATGACGAAACCCGTTCTCCCAAACTCCGAGGACTCTCAGTCCTTTCGCCGGCAGCCCGTCGAAAAGCTGCTTCTGGACCTCTTTGTTCTCGGCCACCTTCTTCATATGGGCGCGATTGACAATGATGTAGGGCATCTCGAAAACGCCGTACTTTTGTTCCACCGTGCTCATAACGGTGGACGGCACGAACATCTCGGGCGCGCCGACTTTAATGCCCCGGCTCATCTGTTCGTCGCTGCCGAGCTGACTCGAGTGAAAGACCTTGACCTCCACCTTGCCTTGCAAGCTCGAGTTTACCCGCTTGCTGCCGAGCTGACTCGAGTGAAAGACCTTGACCTCCACCTTGCCTTGCAAGCTCGAGTTTACCCGCTTGGCGTACTCATCGGCCGTAATGGCGAAGAGTGAGCCCGGGAAGCCCACGTGGCCGAGCCGGATCGAGATCGGCTGCTGCGCTTGTACCGGCATATGCCAGAACCCTAAGCACAGGGAGATCATTCCAATCAGGATACCGATTTTTCGCTTCATGGGCTCCTCCACTCGTGGTCAATACTTTAGATTGCAAGCTCGCTTCATGATGCGCTCTGCTCTGGTGATATTAAAAACGCCGCAGCTGCAGAAGCGCGCCATATAGCGCGCCGCCTCCTCGGGTGTCCGGCGGTTTTCTCTGACCCACTCCAGCATCTTCTTCGCAAAATTGGCCGAGACCATGCCGTGGCCGCACATGGTGGAAAGCTCCAGCGTCGTCGCCTCAGGAAGTTTGTCCACCCGGCCGCTAAACCCGATCGAGTACTCGACGCTGTGCCGGGCGATGCCGGCGTCGTCGCAGCAGCGTCTCGCCTCGTCGATCGGCGCGCTGATGTTTATGGAGATACCCAGGTCAGCGCCTTTAAGCTCCTCGACAAAATTTTCCATGGCCCCGTAGTTATCGAAGACCGCAGCGACCGTGGTGTGCCCGTCGATCTCAGCGATGACCTGCTCAGGATCGGCACGGTGATCTCGGCGCCAATGGGCCAATGGGTTTAAGTCCTGGCGCGGCCGGATGTTTCCCCCTTTGGTGGCGTCGCCGATGTTGACCGGCTGGTGCTTGAGCGCTAGACGCAGAAAGCGCCGGTACTTCTCGACGAGGTTGTCGTCGTTGATTCCCTTGGTCGCCATCGCGAAGACAATGTAGTCGTCACGGATCGCTTCTGGATGCGGTGGCGCAGCAGAAGCGTAGTGTTCGCTGTAGCGGTGCAGAGTGTTGGTCATCTACTTGCTAACTTCCGCATTTCGTAAACGTTGAACCACGGTGGCATGTCCAAGACCCAGATTGGTCTTTCCTCGATAGGCTGGATATCCTTCCTGCTCGAGAATCTTGCCGAGCAAATCATTGCCCGCCGAGTCGCAGCGGGCGGAGACACCGATGCTGATCACCGTATCGACCTCGCGGGCAAGATCTCTGATGCATTGGAGCACCGCGGGTACCCGCTCAGTAGGTGCTTTGATCTCAACGATGGCCGAAAGAATCTTTTCGTTGAGAATGTCCTCTCGGATCAGTCCGCGAGAGCGATCGCTCATCAGCGAAGCGACGGGGTTATTCTCCTCAAACACGACGCCGAGTTTGGCCAGAGCGGTGGTGATGCGCTGGATGTCCCGGAAGCGAGCGCCGACCCCGGGACGGCCGAATTCGACGACGAATCCCGCCTCGCCTTGTTCCACGCGGTGAGTCACATCGTTGGTTTTTACCTCTGCGGTGCCGCGGCCGTGGATGCCCGTGGACTCGTGCGGCACTTGCGGATCGGAAAAGGCACGGCGCACGATTCTCGGCCAGGCGAGCTCTTCCGGAACGATCGCGTCGGTGGGGCAGATATCCGGCTCGGGATCGAACCTGAAACGGAAGAGCTTGGCGACCCGCCGCACCGCGCGGACCATGCGTGGATTCAGATGCTCTTTGGACATGCCGCGATAACAGGTGAAACATTCCACGCACTCGTCTGCATTGATGGACGCCCGTCCGATCGACGGCTCGATGGAGATCGCTCCCATAGGGCAAATCGGCACGCAGTTGCCACACGCCACACATTTGTCAGGATCGATTCTCATGTCGTTCTAGCATAACCGCCGGACGCGGTCTCCAGTAGATAATTTTCCGCTGCAGCCAGGCCGGCGCCTACGGGAACTTTAACACCAAAACTTTTCAATGCCATCTCGACACCGGCGAGCGCGCCGAGAAGCTCGAGCTCATTCAGGCTTCCCAGGTGGCCGATGCGAAAAATTTTTCCTTTCACCTTACCCAGTCCGATGCCCAACGAAGTATTCAGGCTATCGTGCGCATGGGCAACAAACGCATCGGAATCGAATCCGTCAGGCATGCAGACGGCGGTCAGCGTGTTCGAATATTCATCAGGACGGCGGGCAAGGAGCTTTAAACCCATGGCCTGCACCGCGCGCCGACAGCTTTCCGCGAGTCGGGCATGGCGGCGAAAGACGTTGGGCAGGCCCTCTTCACTTAGGATTGCGAGACTTTCCTTGAGGCCGAAGAAGTGCACCGTCGCCGGAGTGGACGGAAACTCACCGAGGCGATTGCGCTCCAAGATCGGCGTCCAGTCCCAAAACGAACGCGGGCAGCGCGCCGATTTGCTCGCTTCCAGAGCACGCTCGCCAATGGCCAGGATCGCCAGACCCGGCGGCAACATCAGCCCCTTCTGTGCCCCGGCGAGAGCGACATCCACTTGCCAATCGTCGAAGCGAAAGTCGATTGAGCCCACTGAGCTGACCGAATCCACCAAGAATAGTGCGGGGTGACGAGCACGGTCGAGTGCCTGACGAATCCCAGCAATATCGCTGGTCACACCCGTCGAGGTCTCGTTATGGACGACGAGCACGGCTTTAATGACGTGTTGTCTGTCGTTCTGGAGCCGCTCTTCTATCAGCGCGGCAGAAACACCAGCGCCGTATGGAATTTCTAACACATCTACTTGGACGCCGAATGATTCGGCGGTTCGACAGAAAAGCGCGCTGAAATGACCGTTCACGCAGCCTAACACCCGGTCACCAGGTGAGAGCGTGTTGACAATACAGGCCTCCCACGCCGCAGTACCTGAGCCGGGAAATATGGCTATACGTCCATCGGAGGTTTGGAAGATAGTCTTTAAGCCCTCGAGCACTTCCTTCAATAGTGCGGCAAACTCCGGTCCTCGATGATCGATCAGGGGCTGCGACATGGCCCGAACGATTCTTTCAGGGACCAAGGTCGGACCGGGGATTTGAAGAAACGGGCGGCCGGAAGTTCCTCGTAATTTACTTTGTGAACCCATTGGCGCTCCCGCTCGTATCCAAGAAATGTCTACACGGCATCAACTGTATTCCCGCAGATAAAATGGTGCGTCAGCGTAGCTTTGATCAACCGGCCAAGTCAAGGAGTAGGAGTCGAAACGTCTTGGTCGACCGAAAGTCGTACGTCGGTTGACAGCATGCTATGCTCATGGATAAATACCGCTGCTAAAGTGAGCAAGCACTTCATGGCCGATCTCGCACAGGCTTCTTCGAAATCAGCGCAAAACCAATTCGACTTTGTCATTAGGGTTGATAACGTCTCCAAGGTTTTTCAAACGCCCAGCCAAGCAAACTTAAGCGCCCTTGAAAAGATCACGCTGGACGTGCGGCCGGGTGAGTTCGTCACTGTGGTCGGCCCCAGCGGCTGCGGTAAATCCACACTGCTCAAGCTCATCGCCGGTTTTTTCGCTTCATCGGCTGGGCGCATTCTTTTTCAAGGCGACGAAATACGCGGGCTCAATACTCGAGTCGGTTACGTGCCCCAAGAGAGTAAGCTCTTTCCCTGGCTCACCGTCGAGGAAAACGTCGGCTTTGGCCTCGACTCTAAACGTTTTTCGCGCGCGGACCGGGAGCGCCAGGTCAGCCAATTTATCACCCTCGCGGGCCTTGCCGGTTTTGAAAAATATTATCCATCCCAGTTGTCTGGCGGCATGAGCAAGCGCGCTTCCATCGTTCGCGCGTTGGCCTACGAGCCGCCCGTCATTTTGATGGATGAGCCGTTCGGTCCTTTGGATGCTCAAACCCGTATGGTGCTGCAGGACGAGCTCTTGAAGATCTGGGAGCAGAAGCGCCAGACCATTGTCTTTGTCACTCACGACCTGGTCGAAGCGGTAGCGCTTGCTGACCGAGTGGTCGTGATGACGCACCGCCCCGGTAAGATCAAAGACATAATTCCAGTGCCGATGACCCGGCCGCGAAATATTTTCGAGATCCACCGGCAGGACGGATTTGACGAAGCTTATGGCCGCTTATGGAATATTTTTCGGCATGAGCTCAACATCGGCGCGCATCAGTAAGAAACCTATATGTCCGATAAAGTAAGCCAAGAACCATCCCGCACCACACCGGGCGCAATCACAGCGGCCGCGTCCGGAGCCGCTGCTCGATCAATGGGCGCCATCAGCGTCACGCTGATTCGCTTCGCCATCGTCATCGGTTTTTTTGCGCTCTGGGAAATCGCTTCGGGACGCTGGATCGAGCCCTTTCTGATCAGTAGCCCCAGCCGAATTTTCACCTCCCTGATCAGCGGCTTTCGCGAAGGTGATCTTTTCCAACATAGCTGGGTTACCCTCATCGAGATCGCCATCGGGTTTCCCATCGGCGCGATTGCCGGCATCGGCCTTGGTTATGCTTTCGGGCGCAGTCGCGTGCTCGCCGATATTTTCGAGCCGATTATCATCGCGCTCAACGGCATTCCGCGCACTGCGCTGGCGCCGCTTTTCATCGTCTGGTTGGGCATCGGCGTGTGGTCCAAAGTCGGCGTGGTTTTTTTGCTGACCTTCTTTCTTAATTTCTTCAACACCTACACGGGCATGCGACAGATGGATCAGGAGTACGTCGACCTGGCGAGCCTGATGGGCGTGAAGGGCTGGAAGCTCACCTTCAAAGTGATCTTCCCGGCGATCTCGCCGTATGTATTTACCGGTATTCGTACGAGCATACCCTTCGCGGTCATCGGCGCCATCGTCGGCGAGTTCGTCGCCGCCACCGAAGGAGTCGGCTTTTTCATCCGCATGTCGGCGGGTATCTTTAGAACAGCCGACGTCTTTGTCGGTATCATCGTTCTGATGATCATGGTGATCATCATGGACAAAATAGCCGCAGTGATCGAAAAGCGTGCGCTGCGCTGGCAAACGCAAACCGAGCACATTCAAATCCAAGCCTAAAGGGAAGGAGACTCTGCCATGCAAAAACAAGCAGGACTCGCTGTGAGAATCATTGCTCTGGCCACGTTGATACTCCTCACGGGGACAATGGATAAGACCAATGCTCAACAAAAGGAACTCCCCGAGGTGACCCTATTGACCGCCGTGCCCAACTTCGCCTTCGCGGCGATCTGGGTTGCCGAGCAATTGAAATATTTCGAGCAGGAAGGCGTGCGGATCAAAATCACGCCAGCGCCCAGCGGCTCAGTCTGTTTGAACGCTGTGGTCGGACGCTCGACCAATTTCTGCGCTTCTACGTCAGAAGGACTTGTTCTGGCGCGCGTTGAAGGGGCGCCAGCGATGGCGATTCAAGCGCACAACCGCGCCATGA
>WNGF01016814.1_pt1 | contig 11089 bp, 13 predicted proteins | sample 5400641 | NCBI WGS metagenome assembly WNGF01 (sample SAMN13153371, study PRJNA577476) | soil metagenome | isolation source: 80 cm soil or saprolite under grassland replicate 2 | place: USA:California | collected 2016-06-15 | reverse complement strand
CCTGTCGAAGTTCTCCGGATCTCCCGCCTCGACGAATTGAAGCCGCGGCCCCAGCCCCCGTGCCGCGACGTCCGCTTCCCCCAGGATGTCCTTTTGCGTGCGTTCCCCGTAGTCGCGATGCCAGAGGGCAGAAACACGATTGAGACCCGGAACGGCCTCTTTGAGCAGCTCCAGACACTTGCCGACGAGCTCCGGGGCGAGCATGGACAACCCCGTAACATTGCCGCCCGGCCGCGCTAGGCTGGAGACGAGCTTGCTCGTAACCGGATCGGCAGGACCAGCGAATACAATGGGGATGGTCTTCGTCGCTTGCTTGGCGGCCAGGGCGGCGAGTGTGTTCGCCACGATGACATCGACCTTGAGCGCAACCAGTTCGGCCGCGAGAGCGGAGAACCGGTCGAGCTTCCCTTCGGCAGATCGGTATTCGATCACGACGGTGCGACCCTCGACGTAACCGAGATCGCACAGTCCTTGACGAAAGGCCTCCAGCAGGTGGGGGCTGACGGCCAAATTGGTCCCCACGTAGCCTATTCGAGGGATCTTGGCCGCCGGCTGGGCCTCGGCAGCGCGCGGCCGAAGAGCGGCCACGCAGCCAATCAGGCCGAGGAAATCGCGCCGTTTCACTCGATCACCTCGTCGGCGCCGGCGAGGATTGATGGCGGGATCGTCAGGCCGAGCGCCCGTGCGGTCTGCAAATTGACGACCAGCTGGAACTTCGTCGGCTGCTCGACCGGCAGATCGGCCGGGTTGGCGCCCTTGAGGATCTTGTCGACATAGGTCGCAGCGCGCTGGAAATTGTCTTTTAGACCGGCGCCGTAGCCCATCAGACCGCCTTCGGCCGCAAATTCTTTGATCCCGTAGATGGCCGGCAGTTTGTAGCCCGCCGCGAGCGCGACGATCCGGGTCGCTTCCGAAAGGAACATGGGATCGCCCGGGACGATCAGAGCGTCGGCGTGCTCGTGGGCCATGATAGCGAAGGCGCCGTCGATTTCGCTGGCAGCGCGCGCTGCGACCAAAACCAGTTCTATGCGCAAGGTTCCCGCTGCTTGCTGCGCGACATCCAAATAAGGCGCGATCCCGGGGTTGCCGGGATTGACCAGGAAGGCGATGCGCCTGGCCCCGGGAATCGCGGTGTGGAGCAGCTGCAGCCACTTCCCCGCGATCTCGTTCGAGACAGCAATTGACAGGCCGGTGACGTTGCCGCCCGGGTGCGCGAGGCTGGCGACGAACCCGGCGGTGACCGGATCGCCGGGAACCGCCATCACGATCGGGATTGTCGAGGTCTCCTGTTTGGCGGCCTGCACCGCAGCGGTCGACGTGGCTACGATGACCTCCGGGGCGAGCCGCACCAACTCGGCGGCGAGATCGGGAAGCCGCTCCAAATGTCCGTCGGCAAAACGGATCTCGATCGTGATGTCCTCGTCGCCGTAGCCGAGCGTCCGCAATCCCTCCCGAAACGCCCCGAGGTACGGCTCCGCGGCCGGACGCGATGGGCTGGCGAGGTAAGCAATCCGCCGGCGGACTGCTATCTGTGCGCGAGCAGCAGCCGGCAGCAGCAACGTCCCGGCGGCGGCGAGGACGAGTCGGCGCGTCTGCCGTGTGCTGGAGGTCATTCGATGACCTCGTCGGCGCCGGCGAGGATCGATGGGGGGATCGTCAGGCCGAGTGCCTGCGCGGTCTTTAGATTGACCACCAGCTCGAACTTGTTCGGCTGCTCGACCGGCAGATCGGCCGGCTTGGCGCCCTTGAGGATCTTATCGACATAGGTGGCGGCGCGCCGCCAGAGGTCGTTCAGATCGGGTCCGTAGCTCATCAGACCGCCAATCGTCGCGAATTCGCGGGCGCATTGCCTCGCCTGGAATCGCATTGCCTCGCCTGGAATGCTCCTGGAAGCTGAGCCATTGCCTCATCTGATTTGCTCCCGACCGATGTTCATCGGCGGGGTCAGGGATGAGGCGGATCAGCATGGCGGCGCGGGACGAGTTGGTAGCAGCGATAGCGGGACGGTATTCGCAGGCGGACAGGACAGAGCGGGGCCGCATCCTCGACGAGTTCACGGCGATTACCGGCTTTCACCGCAAGCACGCGATGCGGCTGCTTCGAGCGGGTCAGCCGAAGCGGCGTTCTGGACCGCGGCCCGGGCGCCGGGTCTACGAGGACGCGACACGGGAAGCACTGATCGTGATTTGGGAGGCGTCGGACCGGATCTGCGGCAAGCGGCTGCGGCCGCTGGTGCCCGTTCTGGTCGAGGCAATGGAGCGGCATGGCCATCTTCGGCTCGCGCCAGAGGTGCGCATCAGCCTACTGGCGATGAGCGCGGCCACGATCGACCGGGCCTTGCGAGACGTCAGGCAGCAAGCGGGTCGATCGACGCGTCGCAAGGCGCCGCCTTCCGCCGCGATCCGGCGCAGCGTGCCGGTGCGCACGTTTGACGGCTGGGACAATCCGCCACCCGGCTTTGTCGAGGCGGACCTGGTCGCGCATAGCGGGCCTGTGACGAAGGGCAGTTTCGTGCAAACCCTGGTGTTGACCGACATCGCCACAGGGTGGACGGAATGCGCGCCGCTGCTGGTGCGCGAACAGCGACTGTTGACCGAGGTGCTGAGCGAAATGCGCAAGCTGCTGCCCTTCGCCCTCCTCGGATTGGACACGGACAACGACAGCGTGTTCATGAACGATACCGTGCGAGATTACTGCCTCGCCGCGGGGGTCGAGTTCACGCGCTGCCGTCCCTATCGAAAGAACGACCAGGCGTGGGTCGAGCAAAAGAACGGGTCCGTGGTCCGGCGGGCAGTCGGCTATCGACGCTTTGAGGGTCTGGAGGCGGCGGCGGTACTGGCGCGCTTGTATAGAGCGATGCGGCTGTTCGTGAATTTCTTCCAGCCCTCGTTCAAGCTCGCGGCAAAGGCTCGCAACGGGGCGAAGGTCACGAAACGCTATCATCCGCCGGCCACACCCTGTGAGCGGCTGATGGCGGATGCGCGGACGAGCGAGGAGGTCCGGCGCCGCCTGGAAGTACTGCGCGCGACGCTGGATCCGGTTCGTCTACTGCAGCAAATCCGCGCCGCCCAACAGGAGCTCGTCGGCCTTGCCGATGACCCGTTGATTGGCGATATGGCTCCGCCTGCCGCGCCGACGCTCGAGCAGTTCCTCTCCGGGCTGCGCACCGCCTGGCAGGAGGGCGAGGTTCGCCCGACCAGCGCGCCGAAGCCGAAGGCAAAGCGCTTGCGGCGCCGGCCCGATCCGTTCGTGGCGGTCACGACCAGGCTGCGGGAATGGTTTGAGGCGGAACCGTGGCGCACATCGCGCGAATTGTTCGAGCGGCTGCAGGCAGAGTATCCTGGCGTATATCCGGACGGGCAACTGCGAACCTGCCAGCGCCGTCTCAAGGGATGGCGGCGAGAGGTCGCTCTTCGATTGGTATTTGGGACCGCGCCGGTCGACGTTATCAACCTGGACAGCAAGAAAGAATGCCCGGCTGTGGCGTAGGTGGCCGGCAATTACCCTGTGGATTTGCCGCTACGCTTGGACGACAACTCTACGGGCTTCACAACAACAAACAAGCTTTTGAAGAGAGTCTTGGGAATTTCAGTGCCGGGAACATGAGGCAACGGGAGCATCTCGATGAGGCAACGGTTGCTTGCTGGGTAACATTCTCCGGTGAGGCAATACGGCCTCTCACCCTGTTTGTCGCGCCGCATGCGCTCTATCTGGCTTCTGGCCCACTGGGTCCGGCCAAACGCGCTGAGATCATTGCACTCGCTGCGGAATCACGCATTCCCGCGATCTATTCCTATCGGGTCTTTGCCGTCGCTGGCGGCTTAATGTCCTTCGCCGCGGACGGCAACGACCTGTTCCGCCGCGCCGCGATATTCGTTGACGAGATCCTGAAGGGGGCCAATCCAGCAGATCTTCCGGTCGAAGAACCGACCAAGTTCGAGCTGGTCATCAATCTGAGGGCCGCCAAGGCGCTCGGGCTGACCGTGCCGCAATCGCTGCTCGCCCGCGCCGACGAGGTTATCGAATGAGGCGTCGCGATCTTTCCTCCGCTGCGGCCCACAAGACGGACCACAACGATGCGCGCGGTTTGGCGCATCTGGCGCGAATCGGTTTCTTCAAACCGGTTCATGTGAAGTCGATGCCGGCGCACGCCGTTCGGTCGTTGATCATCGCTGGGAAGAAGTTGGTCGGTCAGCGGGTCACCTTGGAGAACCAGATCCGCGGGCGAGCGACGGCATTCCCGGTCTGTCTGCTGCCATGCGGGGTCTGGTTGCCGCGCGCGCTGCCGTGCTCGCCGCCATCCTAGCGATCGACGCCGACATAAGACGGATGGGTCAGGGCGTCCGATGCTTGCCGGCGGCTGATGAGCATCCCCGGTGTCGGCCAGCTCACGGCCCTGATGGCATTCACAGCAGCTGTTGATGATCCCGGTCGCTTCCGGCGATCCCGCGACATCGGCGCTTATCTCGGTTTGGTGCCGCGGCGCTATCAATCAGGCGAGATCGACTATTCCGGCAGCATCTCGAGGTGCGGCGATCGGCGGGTTCGCACACGCCTGTACGAGGCTGCGAACGTCATGCTGACACGGTACAAGGCGCCGCTGAAGCTCAAAGACTGGGCTGTCGCGGTCGCCAGGCGATCGACGATGCGAAAGGCGGGTCGCGCTCGCCCGTCGTCTCGCGATCATCATGCACGCCATGCTGAGGGACGGCCCAGACAGCTCCGAGAATTGGCGCACGGTCGCGGTGATCGGCATTAGCCGGTCCTCCATATAGGGGCGCCGAGGGGGCTCGCGGATGCGGCGCGCTCAGCTACCGCGCTGCGCCTCCTCGGCGTTGGGCGCGGCGTCGGGCGAGTCGGGCAGCGTCGGCTCGGCCATCAGAACAGCGCCGGATCGCGGGCCGGCTCAGCGCTCTCGGTATCGGACAAGCCGAAAGGGTCTTCGTCCGTCGTAGGGTCGGGCTCCGGTGCCGGCGTGGCGCCGCCACGCTCGTCGGCGGCCTTCGCTAGGATCTCCCAGCGTGACAGATTCTGCCGCAGATGCTTTTGGAGAGGCTTGATCTCTGGGCTGTTCCACCATTCGGCAAAACCAGCCCGGCCGCGCTCGGTGCGGCATCGCCGCCATCTAGCAAACGTGGAGACTTCGCCGGTCTCTGGGGCAGCGGTATAGGTCTCCGATTGAGTAGCGAATTGATCGAGGTCGGCCTTCGCGTGACATCGAACGGCTCCGCTGGCTTGGTTGGCGCGAACTCGACGACTTCCTCTGGCACGTACATGCCGCTGGTCGCCATAGGCCAGATTGTGCGAACGCCCTCCGACACCACGCGAGACCGCGGCCTCTTCGCGTGGATATTTGCGGTGCATCGCGCTGGTAAGTTCGGCCCGCTTCACCCGTGGCGAGTCCCATCAGATTGTCGCTCTGCCGCTCGCTGGATGCGAGAACGCCGCCTCCCTCGCCTCGTCGGTTTAGCTCATGCCACTCGACATGACCGCCAGACATCTTGGCATTGGTCCGACAGCCCGGTAGCTCAATCTCAGGTCTGTTCGGCGGTTCTTGCCTCGTCCTGTCAAACTCGCGAAAATGACCTCCGCGCAAAGATGAATCGGGAGACTGCTGGTGGACATCGGGGAGAAGCGGCTAGCCAACACCCTCGTTTTGCAGCCGGTCGGGCGCCTTGACAATCTCACCAGCGTCGACTTTCAAGCACGGCTGCTCGCGGCCGTTACATGCGCCGCTGACGACATCGTCATCGATTTTTCATCGGTCGAATACATTTCGAGCGCCGGTCTGCGAGCGCTGATGGCCGCCTCGCGGTTAAAGCCGAAAGAGCGGCGGCTCGCCGTCGCCTGTCTCAACTCGGTCGTCAGCGAGATATTTGCCATTAGCAGGTTTTCGTATGTTTTGCCCGTTTTCGACACAGTCGAGGAAGCGAGCGTCGCCCGGCAGGACCCGCCGCGAGCGGAAACGGCAGTTCCACGTCCCGAGAGCCGGCCGGAAAGACCGTTACGCCTCCATTTCTGGGGCACCCGCGGCTCGCTGCCGGCTCCGCTGCGCGAGCGTGAGGTCCACACCAAGATCCGCGATGCCCTCATCGCCGCGCGTGGGCAGGCGCTCGAGACCGATGCGGCGGTCGACGCTTTCATAGATAGCAGGCTCCCGTTTTCAGTGCGTGGCACCTTCGGCGGTAACACCAGCTGTGTAGAGCTCATTACCGGCAGCGACGAGTACGTTATCTGCGACCTCGGCACGGGGGTGCGCGAATTCGGCAACCACGTGATGGCCGAGCACGGCCCTGCCGCCAAGAAGTGCTTCAACGTGTTCCTGTCCCACTTGCATTGGGACCACATCATGGGATTTCCGTTTTTTTGCCCCGCCTACATCCCGGGCAACCTTATCCGGATCCATAGCTCTCACGCGGCTTTGGGTGAGGCATTACACAAACAGCAGTCCGACCCTTGCTTCCCTGTCGATTTTCGCGCATTGCCGGCGACCATCGAATTCGTCGCCCTGGAGCCCGGCCGAACCTATGAGGTCGCAGGCTTGTCCGTGACCTCCATCAAGCAATCCCACGCCGGCGATTCCTACGGCTACCGGTTTACACGTGGCGACAAGACGATCGTCTACTCGACCGATTGCGAGCACCAATATTCGAACCTCGACCAATCTTATCCGTTCGTCGCATTCTACCAAAATGCCGACGCATTGATTTTTGATGCGATGTACTCGCTCGCGGACATGATCTCGGTCAAAGAGGACTGGGGTCATTCGAGCAATGTCGTTGCAGTCGAGCTGGCACAGGCGGCGCGGGTCAAACGCCTCGTGCTGTTTCACCACGAGCCGGCATATGACGACCACATGATCGAGGAAGTCTTCGACGATACGGTCCGCCTCGAAAAAATCAGCCGGCCCGACCACAAGGTCGAGGTGATCTCGGCCTATGACGGGCTAGAACTGGAGTTGTGATCCCGAGTGGACTGGGGCATCGCTCTGCTGCGAGGTCCGGGCCGGGTGTCCGCACTCGTGGTGATCGCCGGCGCCTTGGCGCTGCGCATCATTGACCCTGGCGTCGTCACCGAATTGCGCGTGCGTGGCTTCGACCTTGCAGAGAGAATCTGGCCGCGCACCAGCGATGTAGGGCAAGTCGAGATCGTCGACATCGATGAGAAAAGCTTCGCCCAGTATGGACCGTGGCCGTGGCCGCAGCATATGGTGGCCGAACTCGTCCGCCGGATCGCCCAAGGGCACCCGCGCGTTGTCGGTGTCGACTTCGTCTTCGCCGAACGAGATCGGCTTTCACCGGCCGAGATCGCGCGAGACCTGCCCGGCTTGTCTCCGGCTTTGGCAGACGCGTTGGCGCAGCTGCGGCCAAGCGACCACGACCTCGCCGAAGCCTTAGCAGCGGTCCCGACGGTACTCGCACTTGTCCCCAGCCGAGAACAGAAGGCGCAATCTTCCGACCCGCCTCGCCTTACCGCTGTCCGCCAGGCGGGAGACGATCCGATGCCGTTCCTGAAGAGGTACAAATCCCTGGTACTAAGTCAGCCCGATCTCAGCGCCGCTGCGTCAGCTGCCGGAGCTATCACGCCTGAGCCGGACGCCGACGGCGTCGTCCGGCGACTTGCCCTCGCCGTGGCCTTTCAACAAACGATCGTCCCGAGCTTTGCGCTCGAAGTCGTGCGTATCGGTGCTGGAGAGCATTCGATCGTGATCAATACCGATGCGCTCGGGATCCAAAATATCACGATCGGCGGCACAACCATCCCGACGGACAGAAGGGGCCGCGCAATCATCCACTTCGCGACGCCACTGGCACGGTACATCTCGGCCGCAGATGTCCTCGATCGGGCATTCGATTTAGCCGAGTTTCAGGGGCAGGTGGTATTGCTTGGAGTTGCTGGGCTCGGCGTCGCTGGACTGCGCGAAACGCCGCTAGGCCTCGTGCGCTCGGTCGACCTCGATGCCCAGCTGATCGACTCGATCCTGCTCGGCAACCTGCTCCGCCGTCCAGCCTATCTCGATTGGTTTGAGCTCGCAGCCGCGCTCTTGGCCGGGCTCGCGGTCGTCTGGTCGCTGCACTACGCAAGGCCGGTGCGTGCGGTGGTCATCGCGGTGGCGATCGTGGTGGCTTTTTTGGGCCTCGAATTGTCATTGTTTCGCTTTGCAGGTTTCCTCTTTGATAGCACCTTCCCGGTGCTGACTCTGCTGGCGGCGTTGGGTGTCATGCTGGTCGCCAGCCTGCGCAGTGCCGAAGCGGAACTCTTCCGAGAACGCGAGGCAAAGCAACGGATTGAGGGCGAGCTTTCCGCCGCCCGGGCAATCCAAATGGGCCTTCTACCGCGGCACTTCCCTGCCTTTCCGGATCGGCCCGAAATCGATATCTACGCCCGCGTCGAGCCAGCACGAATGGTCGGCGGCGACCTCTACGACTACCTGCTGATCGGAGGAAGCAGTCGTCTGTTCTTTCTGGTTGCTGATGTGTCGGGCAAGGGCATTCCCGCCGCACTGTTAATGGCGGTAACCAAGGGAGTCATCCGCGACGCTGTACTAACATTCGAGCCGGCGCTCGATCGTATCCTCGCCGAGGCAAACCGGAAGCTCGCGGTGGCGAGTGCCGAGCTGCAGAGCGAGGGGGGCGTCTTCGTGACCGCCTTTGCCGGGATTCTCGACCTCAGATCGGGCGCGGTCGACTACGCCAGTGCCGGTCATGATTCACCCTTTGTTCTCGGCGGCAGTATCGGTTTGCGGCAGCTCCTCACCAAAGGTGGTCCTCCGCTCGGCGCGGTCGACGAGTTCCGCTATCCAGTCGATCACGATCGGATCGAACTCGGCGAGGTTTTGCTGCTGTTTACGGATGGGGTCACCGAAGCGGAGAACAGCGAGCACACGCTCTATTCCTCTGAGCGGTTGGCCCAGGCTCTGGCAGCCGCGCAGGTATCCGATGCCAGACGCGTCGTTACGTCGGTAATCAATGACGTAAGCCGATTTATCGGGGACGCCGAGCAAGCGGACGACATAACCCTATTGGCAGTGCGCCGAGTGGCCAATACCGCTACATGACGGTTATCCCAACGTGGTGATTTGGTACTCAAGGGTTTGATTCGCAGATTGCGGGATCGCGATGAGAGCTTCGATCGACCTACGAAGCGACGCTGACGAGCTCATCCGGCTCCAGGCCTTTGCCGAGACATTCGCTAGCGATTGCGGTCTTGCCGATGACGAACGAGCGCGGCTCCTCGTCATCCTCGAAGAGCTTTTCACTAACGTTGTTGCCCACGGCTACGGGGGGCAATTGGCAACAGGCAGCATCGTCGTGACGCTCGGCTGGACGTGCGGACGCCTGACAATCAATTTCGTCGACGACGGGCCACCCTTCGATCCGCTCGCTCACTCCGAGCCCGATTTTGAGGCTTCGCCAGAACAACGCCCGGTCGGTGGGCTCGGCATTGCCATTGTGCGCGCCCTAGCTCACCGAGCGAACTATCGCAGGGAAGGCCACCGTAATCACCTTTATCTGATACGACGCCTCGCGCCGGCCACGAAAAACGTGACGCCGCCGCGGTGATGAAAAACAAAACCGTGTCCCTCACAAGCCGACGAGCAAAGGCAAGCGGCGAATGGGCGAAGCAGTCATAGAAGTTCCCAATCCACCTACAAACGGGAAGACTCGTGGCCTGCAGTTCCTATCCCTTGGTCCTATACCGCGCTACAGGAATCGCTCCCGCAAACTGGCCTAACAGCTCCATCGACCGACAGAAGAAGGTGCAGCGAGAATTCTGCGCGCGCACCTGATATAACCGCGGCAGGTACTAGTGCTCTCCAATCTCCAGAGCCAGATCAGGAATTCTGCCGCCGCAGCGCACCCCCGCCGGCGAGATCGATAGCCCGCGCCGCTTTAGCGCCTCCGAGACCCGAACCTGGCCCCAGGCCGGCTGCTCGATCGCCATCTCGACCACCGCCTGCGATCTCCGGCGCGGTGCGGTTCTTCAGTATTGGGTTCCGGCGGCTGATCTCTTGCGACGCCAGCTCGCCGCCTTTGTCGTACAACTCCTTAAACCGATAAAAGCTGTCGCGGCGGTACCCCATCATCTTGCAGGCCTGGCTGACCCCGGCCTTCGCCGGGGCAGGCTATTGCCGAGCTGCTTGGCCAATTCCAAGAGCCCGACCTTCGCTCGGATAATCTTCTGTTCCTGCGTCATGTCGTGATCTCCGTTCCGCCGAAGGGCGGGTCGCGGTCCCAGCTCCGGGTGGAGAACCGCGCCCCGCCCTCCGGTTCGTTTCGAAAACCAACACCGTCTGATCGCGGTAGGGACGCCGCCCACGTCGCTTCGACCAGCATGCCGCGGGCGTGGCAGCGACCCTGTTTGGTGATCCGCCCGTGGTAAGCGGGTCCGGGGCCCGATTGCCTGACACTGGGGTTCGGACCCAGGTAGCTCACCAGCCTTTCCGGGGCGCGCTCGGCGTCGTCGACATGCCGCTGCCGAAGGGCGAGCCGCTGATCGCGCTTTCCGTTGTCGTGCTGGGCGCGCTGGTCGCAACGGCGCGCCGAGTGCCGGTCGCGGCGGCTTTGGCGATCGTCGGCGTGTTCGCCGTCGCGCATGATCATGGCACGGCGTCGAACTGTCGGCCGCCGCTGATGCTCTCGCTTTCACGATTGGGTTCGTGGTCGCGACAGGGCTTCTGCACCTCGCCGGCATCGGGATCGGGGTGCCGACTAGATGGCTGAGCGGCATCGTCGCGATAAGAATCTGCAGCTGCGCCGTTGCTATCGCCGGCTGCTATTTCGTCTACGGGTATGCCGGGGCATAGATTGCAGCCCGGGAGGGCAGCGCTTCCGCGCTCGCTTACCCTCGTTGGTGGCGTGTGCGCTCCCCGCTTCGGCCGAGGCCCATCCCATTGCAAGGCGTGGGCAGCGTTTCGCATCTGCTGACCGTCTGGATCAGCGGCCAGGTGCGCCGAGTCACCAAGCCGACCCGCCGCGAAATGAAACGCCGCGCCGCGGTTGAGCCGGTCATTGGCCATACCAAGGCCGAGCACCGCATGGGCCGCAATGATCTGAAAGCACGCGAGGGCGACCGCATCAATACCGCG
>WNGF01015082.1_pt1 | contig 11089 bp, 15 predicted proteins | sample 5400641 | NCBI WGS metagenome assembly WNGF01 (sample SAMN13153371, study PRJNA577476) | soil metagenome | isolation source: 80 cm soil or saprolite under grassland replicate 2 | place: USA:California | collected 2016-06-15 | reverse complement strand
GCCTCCGCACCTCCGGAACACTACCGGAAGGCGTTGGGGATCCTGCTGGGGGAGGAGAACCTCGACAGCGTTCTCGTCATCTTCATCCCGCCGATCGCGACCGACCCCGAGGCGGTCGCCACCGCCATAGTCGAGGGGGTCAAGGGTGCGCGAAAACCGGTCCTCGCGACCTTCATGAGCGCCAAGGGAACGCCGCCGGTTCTGTCGGCGATCCCCTGTTACCCTTTCCCCGAATCTGCCGCGATCGCACTCGCGCGCGCCGCAGCTTACGGGGAGTGGCGCAGAGAGCCGCCGGGCCAAGTGCCTGCCCTGTCCGGCCTCGACGTCGAGCGGGCGCGCGGGGTCATCGCCCGCGCGCTCGCGGGTGGTGGCGGCTGGCTCGGACCTCTGGAGGCGGAAGATCTCCTGACCGCCTTCGGGATTCCGGTCGCAGCAATGCGCGTCGCCCGCGACGAAGCCGCGGCGGCCACTGCGGCGAAAGCCCTCGGGTTTCCCGTCGCGGTGAAGGCCGTCGGTCCCACGATCCTGCACAAGACGGAAGTCGGCGGCGTCCGCTTGAATCTGGCCGACGAGGCCGCCGTCTCCCTGGCCTGCCGCGACCTGGGACAGCGGCTCGGCGCGGACCTGACCGACTTCCTCGTCCAGGCCATGGTACCGGGAGGTGTCGAGGTGCTCGTCGGAGTCACACAGGACTCCACGTTCGGGCCGCTCGTCGTCTACGGCAGCGGCGGAACTCTCGTCGAGCTCGTCGCCGACGTGACCTTCCGTCTCCATCCTCTTACCGACAGTGACGTGACCGCCATGCTCGACGAGGTGAAGGGCACGGCTCTCCTGCGCGGCTATCGCGGGGCGCCACGCGGCGACGAGGCGGCTTTGAAGGAGATGCTGCTCCGGGTGTCCGCGCTGATCGAGAACTGCCCCGAGGTCCGCGAGATGGACCTCAATCCGGTCAAGGTCCTCCAGAACGGAGTTCGCGTCGTGGACGCCCGCATCCGCGTCGGCCGCCCCCCTTCCTTGCTTCCGTCTCGCCGCATCGCGTACTAGGGTCCAATCGCAAGTCCGCAGACAAGTACGTTCTGTCATCCTGAGCCCTCGCTCTCGCTGTCATCCCGAGCGAAGCGAGGGATCTGCTCTCACTGCTTCGAGTCGCTTCGTCCGCTCGGGAAAGGCTCCGCGAAGGATCTGCTCTCGCGTCTCCCACATTTCCGGAGCAGATCCCTCGTCGCTTCGCTCCTCGGGATGACAGGACTGGGCGCGCCTCCTGGTGAGTCTGCATCAGGCGCGCGAGGGACGGCTGAGCGCACGATGAACCTCGAGAGGTGCCTTATGAGAGTTCAAGACGTGATGACTTCTCCGGCTCATTCCTGCACGCCGGACGCGAACCTGGCGGCCGCCGCCCTGGCCATGAAGGACTACGACTGCGGTGCGCTTCCCGTGCTCGACAACGCCGGCAGGCCCATCGGGATTCTGACCGATCGAGACGTTTGCATGGCCGTGGCCCACAAGAACCGGTTCCCCGCAGCGATCCCGGTGCGGGAGGTCATGACCTGCGATCCTTTCACGTGCGGTCCAGGAACCGATCTCGGCTACGCCTTGAATGTCATGGCGGATCGGCACGTCCGGCGGCTGCCCGTCGTGGACGGCAATGGAAGGCTCGTCGGGATCCTCTCCTTGAGCGACGTGCTGTCCTCGATGCAAGAAGCCCGGACGGTGGATACTCCGCTTCTGCGCAAACTCGTCGCAGCGTCGCGGATGGGCACTCGGCCGCGCTCCTGGCGTCAGGGTTCGACAGCCTCGCCCAATTGAGCGTCATTGCTGGCGCCTCGCCTCCGAGCGCACCGGCTCTGCATCATCCGAGCGCGTAGGGTTCGGGAAGATTGACCATGGGCTGAGACCATGGTCTAATCGCCCCCATGGAGACCGTGCCCATCTCTCAGTTCAAAGCGCGCTGCCTCGCGATCCTCGCCCGCGTAAAACGGACGGGGCGCCCCGTTCTCGTGACGCGCTTCGGTGAGCCGGTGGCGGAAGTCGTGCCTCCGTCCGCCGCGGTTCGCCCTCGACGCTGGCTCGGATCGCTTCGAGGGACGGCGCGGATCGTAGGAGACATCGTCGCGCCGGCCAGCGAGGAAACGGATTGGGAAGTGCTTCGCAAGTGAGGTTGCTTCTCGATACTCACATCTGGGTCTGGAGTCTGGCCGAGCCCGAGCGGTTGTCGAAAAAAGTTTCCTCGACCCTCCAGTCCGCCGGGTCCGAGCTGTGGTTGTCGCCTATCAGCGTGTGGGAGGTGCTCCTGCTGACCGAAAAGGGAAGAATCAAGCTGGACCGGCCGCCGGAGCACTGGATCAATGAAGCGTTTGTGTCCTCACCGCTCCGCGACGCGCCTCTCAATCGCGAAGTCGCGATCGAGAGCCGGCGTCTCCGTCTCCCGCACGAGGATCCCGCCGACCGCTTCATCGCAGCGACGGCCAGGGTCTACGACCTGACGCTGGTCACCGCAGACGAGCGCCTCTTCAGGATCCACGGGCTCGCCGTTCTTGCGAACAGCTGAAGCGCGGGGGGCGCTGGCGCACGGTCCGAGCGCTTCGGCCGCGAGCGTGGTCTCCCTCGTCTCCTACCGTGCCGGCCTCGCCCTCTCGCCGGAAGGTGCCCGATCGCAGTCCCTTGTGACGCCTCTCTTCTGCTTCGCTTTGCTCGTCCTCGCCGGCCGCTGGACGTCTCTCTTCGGTCCGCGCCGGAACCGCGCGCTCCCCACCGTGGCCGTCGGCACACTCGCCACTCTGCCCCTCGCCTTCGCGATCCCGCAGTTCCGAGCGACCCTCGGCCTGACGGTGATTCCCGCCACCCTCCTCCTCCTCGCCGTCTCTCGCGCCGCGGTGTTCGGGATCGTGGAGTGGCTGCTCAGATCCGGTCGGTCAGCTTCAGCTTCTGATAGCCTCTAGTGGCCGAGCAGTTGAGCGGCCAGATGAGGCTGGTGGCTGAAGGAGTCTCCGGGCTCGACGCCAAGATCGATCGCGAGATCGGGACGCTTCGAGAGGAAATCCGCTCCGAATTCGAAGAGACGCGCGCGATGATCCGCTTATCCTACGCCGAGCTCGATCAGCGAATTCGCCGTCTTGAAGACGGATTCAGCGTGCTCTCAGCGCGAGTCGGCAGGCTCGAAGCGCGATAAGGCCCCTCCGGGCCGTAAGCCAGGCACGACCCCAGCACTAATGAACTCTGGACGAGAAACCGTTGCTGTAGTGCCGCAAGCCAAGACTGACCCCATTCGGTTCTGGCGTCAGGGTTCGACAGCCTCTCCTAATTGAAGGTCGTTGCCGGCGCCGCGACTTCCAGGCACATCGGCGCTCCATCGTCCGAGGAGGGCGCCCCCGGGTCTGACTTCGCAGCGCTCCGTTTGAAACGGCCGAAGCAGCCGAGCCAAAGCAGAGCACCCTTTCTACAAATCCACATATTCACAGACCTGACCCCGCACCCCTTCCGTGAGCTTCAGACTGCCGGTCGCGCCCCCGCAGTGCCACCCACAGCCCCCTCCACGCCTCGCCCATGCATCACCCGGTTTGACGCCCGAAATCGAAGTTCCTGTCCCCTCACCTCTACGATAATCCTGGCGCATGACGTTCTGGTCGGTCCATCACCTCGACCTCGAGGACGAGGTCAACAAGGACATCTGGGCCCGCTCGGCGGTGCTCCAGGCCGACGTGCGCGCGCGTCACGGCTCCGCTGCTGCCGACGTGGTCCAGGCCCGTGTCGGAGGGCTCCCGTGGGTGCCCGACCTCGTCGGTCGACGCTGGCGCGACACCGGTGCCGTCCACGTCATTGGCTCCGCGTACTCGCCGTTCATCGACGGCTCGTCCGCGCGCGGCCGGGCGATGGGGCTCGACCTGTACCGACGATCGCTGACGCCTGCGGAGTTCCAGCGCGTGTTCGTCCGCGACGTCGTCGTAGGGGATGCCCGATACTACGAGCCGCTCGCCAACCTGATCTGCGGAGGCGTCGGAGACGCGGAGCGGTTCAACCTGACCGACCTCGTTCGAGCTTGCTTCATCACGGCCGACGGCGGCGTGGGCGGCGACGGCGCAGTCGCTGCGGACCCCGAGCTGTTCATGGAATACGCCCGCGCGGGATGGTCGTGGACATGGCGACGGTTCGTGGAGAGTGAAGCGACCGCGATCGTCGCGCTCGGCACGGTCGCCGAGCACGGGCTTTTGAAGCTCCTCCGCGAGCAAGGGTCGATCTGCGCGTGTCGGGGAGGCCCGAAGTCCGTCTCGCTGCCCGTGAGCGGCTTGTCACTGAGTACGCATCCGAAGTCAGACTTTCGACATGGTTGTCGCGCGGCTGGTGGTGGGAGGCCTCGGGCCAGGTAGCTGGCCGGGCACGCGCGTGGCGCATCCTGCCCATCTACCACCCGTCCTGGGTGAACCGGCACGATCCCGGCTACGGCACGACAGTCGGTGCGATCCGGTCGTTGCTAGCGAGCACACCCGCAGTCAGCTCCATACCGCCGGCACAGCGTTCGAAGCCGAGGGGGTCGGCGGTGGGCACATCGCCTCGTCGTCCCTCGCCGCCCGCTGCGACCATTCGCGCGCAGACCTCCGCCTCGCCGGGCAAGCAGCGCGAGCTGATGCGACGCCTGTGGAACCTGCACCCGACCCGATCGGGAGCGTGTAGTCCGCGAGTACGCGCGGGCGGAGGCCACTGGTGGGGTCGAGCGACGGTCCAACACTTACGGCCAGACTGGCGATGAGTACGCCCGGAGGCTGCTCTACGACGGCCTCGCGAAGGGATGGCTGTGACGTCGCCGAAGCGACCGGTCCCCGCAGTGACAGCGAGTTGACACCTGGAGCCACACCGATACTGACACAGCCGGGACTTGCCGGCGTCCTCCTCAGACTTCGAGGAGGGCCAAGCCGTGGGCCGCGAACCGGCGAAAGTCGGAGACGTTGGCGGTCGCGAGCGCCGTGGCTGCGCGCAGCGCAGTTGCCGCGATCATGCAGTCCGTCAGAGATCCGCGTCGCCGGCCGGACTCGTTAAAGAGCCGCGCGCTCAAGAGCGCGTCCTCCTCCTGGAACGGGACGCGCTCCGAGACCACGCGGCCGGCGAGATCCAGGTGCCCGGCCTCGACTGCGCCGCAGAGAAGCTCCGCCCAGGCGATCGCGCTCATGCCGAGCCGTTCGCCTCTCCTCAACCAGGCCCGGAGTCTGCGATCCTCGGCGGAGCCTTGGACAAGGGCTCGGATCAGGAAACTGGTGTCCAGATGGATCATCGTGACTCTCGCCGAATCGAAGAAGCGTGGCGCTCCCCCCTTGCCCGCTTCACCCACCGAGACGCGGCCTGGCTGTCGAGGCCGACGGAGCGTTGCAGCGCGCCGAGAGCGGCCAGCGCTCTCGGCGCTCCGGGAGCCGGCTCATGTCCGGCCGCCCGGATTGCCCGCCGCAGCGCCTCGGACTTGCTAACCCCCCAGCGGAGCGCCATGTCCTCGAGAGCGCGAGCCGTCTCGACGTCCAACGCGTAAGTTGCCTTGATCGTGGTTCTGGCCATACTTCAATCTTAAGGCCATACTCCGATTAGGTCAACCGGCAGATGGTCTCCGGGGGGGCTGCGAGGGCCGTGGGCTCAGGCTGCCCTGGCCTAAACGCGGTCGGGGAGCTTCAGGACTTTCTTCATCCGGCGGTCGAAGAAGCGGTCGGGAAGAAACCGCCGAAGGAGAATCAGTGCGCGAGCCAGCCTCGTGATCCGGTAGCGGGTCTTCGGGTTCTCCGATTCGATGGCTTTGAGGATGACTCGGGCCACGGCCTCGGGCGGAAGTTTTCCCGCCTGGAAATCGGTGTCCATCGCGCGCTCGGCGTTGCGGTAGAAGGGGGAGTAGGGGCCGGGGCTCGCCAGCAGCCGCGCGACGCCCGCACGCGCCCGGTCGCCGAATCGCGTCTCGATCGGGCCGGCCTCGATGACCGCGACGCGGACGCGGAAGGGAGCGACCTCGACGCGCAGCGCGTCGGAGAAGGCCTCGAGGGCGTGCTTGGAGGCGCAGTAGGGAGCGGCAAAGGGGATCGCGATCTTGCCGGCGACGGAGGAGACGTTAACGATCGTGCCGCGCCGCTTTTCGCGCATGGCAGGGAGGACCGCCCGGGCCACTTCGATCGCGCCGAAGAGGTTGACGTCGAACTGGCGTCTCCATTCCTCGGCCGTGACGTCTTCGGCGGCTCCGTACTGGCCGTATCCGGCGTTGTTGACGAGGGCGTCCAGGTGTCCGGCCTCGGCCAGAACGGCGGCGACGGCGTCGCGGATCGAGGCCGCGTCCGTCACGTCGAGAGCGAGCGTCCGGATCTGCCCGCGGCTCTCCAGGTCCCGCAGAGTCTCCGGGTTGCGGGCGGTGGCGAAGACCCGGTGGCCGCGAGCGGCGGCCTCGATCGCCGTGGCCCTCCCGATGCCGCTCGAGCAGCCGGTGATGAGGATCACGTGCTCCGAGGGCATTGCGTGATGTTACCCTTGCGCGGGCGAGACCAAGACCATGGGCTACGCGGACAAGAACCTGGCGCCGGGGGAGACGATCCTCTACCGCGCGCGCTACCACTGGATCATCTACCGGTTCACGATCATCCTTCTCATCCTGGCCACGGCGCTCGGTGTCGCCGCTCTCTACGCGACAAAGTCTCAGGCCGGGGACGAAGTCGGGCGCCCCGTCGGGATCCTCGCCGCGGCTTTCGTCGTTCTCGCTCTCCTCGCCTATCTCGTCCGCCGGTTCCGCGCGAGCCTGGACGAGTTCGTCGTGACGAATCGCCGCGTGGTCCGGAAGGTCGGCTTCTATGCGCGCGAGATCCAGCAGGCGCCCCTCGAAAAGGTTCAGGACATCACCGTCGAGCAGGGAGCCTTCGGCCGGATGCTCGGCTACGGAACCGTGATCGTCGAAACGGCGTCTGAGAAGGGAATGCTGGTTTTCCCTACGATCGCCTCGCCGGACGGCCTTCGAAATCACGTCTGGGGCCAGGCGCTTCCCGAAGCCCAGGAACGTGCCGAGGTCCAGGCTCCCGCCGCCACGGTGTCGGCGCAGGCGCGTCTGGAGGAGCTCGAAAGCCTGAAACAGCGGGGCCTCGTCAACCAGGAGGAGTACGTCGCGAAGCGGCAGGAGATCCTTTCGCGTCTATGACTTGTCTTCGCCCGACGGCGCCGTGCCCGCGTAAACCCGGCTGCGCCCCGATCGTCTATCCGATGTGGCCGGACTTCCATTCGCGATGATCCCTCGTCAGACGGATCCCGGCGTCGATGAAGCCCGGTTGATCCAGGAGGTCCGCGCCGGGAAAACCGAGTCCTTCGAGTATTTCGTGCGCCGGTATCAGCAGCGGATCACCCGGATCGCCTACCGCCTCCTGCGCGATGCCGGAGAGGCGGACTGCGCCGCGCAGGAGAGCTTCCTCAAGGCGTACCAGAACTTGAATGACTTCCGCCTGGGCTCGACCTTCGAGACCTGGCTGACGCGCATCTGCATCAACTGGTGCAAGGACCGCTTGAAGCGCCGGCGGCTCGTCCTCTACTTTCACCAGGTGCCGGGCGAGCGGGAAGAGGAAACGGGGCCGCGAGAGATCGCGGCGCATCCGGACCCCTCGCCCGAGCGCCGTGCCCTTTCTCGCGAGATCCGCGAGCGCCTGCGCCGGGCCATGGAGTCCCTGTCGCCGCGGCAGAGATCCGTTTTTGTCCTGAAGCATTTCGAGCAGCTTTCAATCCCGGAGATCGCGGACCTGACGGGATTGGAGTCCGGCACGATCAAGTCCCATCTCTTCCGGGCGGCTCAGAAGATCCGGGAGCGGCTCGGCGATTTTCAGAAGAAGGCGTGAGCATGGAGCCAAGGACTCTCAAATCGCATTTGACCGACGCGGAACTGTTCAATCTCGCGGTTCCGCCTGTGGGAGAGCCGGAGGCGCTGCCGCGGCATCTCTCCGAGTGTTTGAGCTGCAGCCGCGCCCTGCAGGAATGGAAGAGCGCGGTGAGGGAACTTGCCGACGACGAGACCGAGGAGCTGGACCGGCGCTCTCCCGCGCAGTGGGAGGAGCTGGAGGAGAAGACGATCGAGGCCATGAGACGCGCCGGCCGTGCCCGACGCGCGCCCGCGGCCAGATGGGCCGTTTTGATCGCGGCATCGCTGCTGCTGGCAGTCTTTCTGATCCCGGCCCGCAAGATGGGACAGGGCGCTCCCAGGCACTCCGACGTGAGCCCGGCGACGCTCTCGGCGCAGGACCAGAGAGACGACCTGCTGCTGCGCGACGTGGCGCGGCTCTCGCAGGGAGAAGACAACGGTTCCTGGAGCACCCTCGCTCCGGAGCCCGCCGGCGCCGAGGAGGAACAACTGTGAGAAGGACCTTGTTGGCCGCCGCCTTCACCGCGCTCGCGACTCTCGTTCCCGCGCCCGCGGCCCGCGCCGCCGAAATGCCCGACGGGAAATGGTGGAAAAACCCGCGCGTGACGGCCGAACTGGGAGTGACCCGGGAGCAAACAGACGAGATCGAAAAGATCTTCGTGCGCTCGCGCTCGAAGTTGATCGATCTGAAGGCGGATCTGGAGAAGAGGCAGCTCGACCTTCAAACGGCGATGGACGATAAGGCCGCTGATCGGGCCGCGGTCGAGAAGCAGATCGAGGCGGTCGAGAACGCGCGCGCGGCGCTTCAGAAGACGCGCGCCCTGATGATCCTGGACATGAAGCAGGTCCTGAAGCCGGAGCAATGGGAACGGCTCGTCCAGAAGCAGCACGAGTGGCGCGAGCAGATGCAGGAGCGCCGCCGGATGTTCCGCGAGGAGGGGGGGCGCCTGCGTCCCGGCCCGCAGGGCCGCCGGCCCAACGGCTAGAGCTACGATTCCCTTCGGTGGACGAAGGGAATCGTAGGCGCATCGAGGAATATGTCCGGCCTCTGGCGGCGGGACTCGACGGCATCACCCATTTCGGCGACACGCGCCGGATCGTCGCGGCGTGCGAGAAGATCGCCGGCGGCCGGAGCGACCTCGATCGCGAGCTTCTCTATCTTCTCGCGGTCTTCTCGGGACAGGAGCGATGGGTCTCGCGGATGGGGCACCGCAGCCGTACGGAAATGTTCCTTTCATCCCTGGGAATCTCCGGTCGGAAGATCCAGGCTCTCTTTCGAGGTCTGTCGCGCCTCGAGTCACGTCCCTCGAGCGCCGAGGAAGAGATCGCTCACGACGCCGTGAAGCTGGATGAGATGGGTGCCCGCGGAATTGCCCGCAAGCTCCTGGAGGGACGCCGGGAGGGCCTGGACTTCCTGGAAACGGCCACCGTCATCGAGGAGGCCGCCCGCGCCCCCCTCCGGACGGAGGCGGGCGGGGCGCTCGCCCGCGACCGTCGCCGGATCATGCTCGAGTTCGCGCGGAAGCTCATCGAGGAAGAGACAGAACTGAAGTAACCGTCAGTCCCTGGCCCTTCCTTGTCATCTTGAGCGCTTCGCGCTCGCGCTGTCATCCTGAGCGCAGCGAAGGATCTGCCCTGGTCAGGATGAGCCGATTCGACCGGAGCAGATTCTTCGTCGCTTCGCTCCTCAGAATGACAAGAAGGGCATCTGCCGCCCCAATGACAGGCTTCAAGTCAGCGATTTCCCTCCATCGACATGGATGACCTGGCCCGTGATGAAGGAGGGTCCGGAGCAGAGAAACAGGACCGTGCGCGCGACGTCCTCGGGATCGCCGTTGCGCTTCAAGGGAACGCGGCGCGCGAGTTTCTCCGCTTCTTCGGGACTGGTTCCCTCCGGAACGAGGACCGTGCCCGGCGCGACTCCGTTGACGGAGACTTCCGGGGCAAGCTCGACGGCGAGCGCGCGCACGAGTGCTTCGACCGCGGCCTTGGAGATCGAATGCGCGAGATAGTTGCGGGCCGGGTCCTTCGCGAGGAAGTCGGAGATCAGAACGATGCGGCCCCGCCGCTCCGCCAGCATCGGCGCGGCTTCCCGGGCGAGCAGGAGTCCCGCCCGCGCGTTCACATCCATCGCGGAGTCCCAAATCGCTTCGTCGGTCTCCGCGAGTGAGGCCCGGTGGAAGTTCGCGGCCGAGTGGACGAGCAGGTCGAGCGGCCCCAATCCGTTCACGGCTTCCTTCACCGCGCGGCGGCACTCCTCCGGCTGGCCGAGGTCCGCGTGGATCGCGAGCGCCCGCCGGCCCAGCGCGCGGATCGCTTCGACGGTCTCCTCCGCCTGCGCCCTCGAGGAGAGATAATGAACGGCGACGTCCGCGCCAGAGTCCGCCAGCGCCAGGCTGATGGCCCTCCCGACGCGGACCGCGGCCCCGGTCACGAGCGCAAGCTTGCCGGCAAGGGGGTATGGGGGACCGCAAGGTCCCCCGCCGAGGGTTAGAGATTCGGGCATCTGCGCCATCGTAACCTTTGGAGGCAAGAGACCGTAATCTGTGGTGGATAAACCGCGCGGGAGGAAACCATGAAGAACCTGGCGGCTTTTCGTTGGGGCGCGCTCGCCCCGGCGCTGCTGTTTCTTCTTGCCGCGCAGGCGCGTGCAGGATCGATCACCGGGCGGGTCCTGGATGCTTCCGGAAAGCCGACTGCCGGCGCGAAGGTGCAATGGACGGCATACCGCTCCGACGACGAGGCGCTCCTGGACGAGACAGCCGGAAAGGACCCCGCGGTTCTCGGCGAGACCTCGGCGGACGCGCAGGGGCAATTCCGTGTCGTTCTCGACAAACCGGGGGTTGCCGTCGCCCTGCGCGTCTTTGCGCACGCGCACCCGTCGGCGCGTTTCTCGGGTCCTTTTGACTCCTCGGAGGAGAATCCCCTGTTCGACATCCTGCTCCCGGCCGCGCAGCCGATGTCCGGGCGGGTCTTGGATGAAGCCGGTAAACCCGTGGGTGGGGCCAGAGTCCTCGTCGCTTCGAGGGAGAGCATCTTCGACGGCGACACCCGGTATCTGGGGGAGGCGCGCACCGGAGCCGACGGAGCCTTCACGGTCACCGACGCGCCGGAGGGCGCCAGAGTCGTCGTCGTGCGCGCGCCGGATTTCATTCCGGCCAACCGGATTCAGCTCGAGGCAAAACCCGAAGAGAAGATCTCGCTCCAGCGTGGCGGCGCCGTGCGAGGTCTCGTCACCGA
>WNGF01013202.1_pt1 | contig 11089 bp, 10 predicted proteins | sample 5400641 | NCBI WGS metagenome assembly WNGF01 (sample SAMN13153371, study PRJNA577476) | soil metagenome | isolation source: 80 cm soil or saprolite under grassland replicate 2 | place: USA:California | collected 2016-06-15 | reverse complement strand
TGGGTGCAACAGCTCGTCGGTGCGAGCAACCTGCGCGAGACGACGCTCTTCCCTCGAGATCTCGGCCGGCTGCTGCCGTAGCCGCGCTTACTTCACCTCGAGCGGGGCGCGCATCCCCAGGAGGTAGTGGCCGGCGACGTTGCAGATCAGCACGTAGCGCCCAGGCGCGAGGTCCGCGACGACGAGCTTGCGCGACGCCCCGCCCGGGATGTTCTCGAGCCCCGCGACCTTGCCGTCCTCCTTGACTTTGGCAGCGCCCTGGTCGTACGGGAGCTGGTCGGGCGCCGCGTCGGTCTTGATCACCTTCAGATCGTGGCTCATCGAGGCGTGATTACGGATCCCGATCACGACCCGGCCCGGAGGGACCACCGCCTTGTCCGGCGCGATCCGGTAGTCGCTGAGGTCGACGTAGAGCGTCGGCTGCTCGCCGGTCTCGCCGGTCGCGCCGCCGCACGCGACCACGACCACGGCGAGCGCGGCGACGAGCGAGACGAGCTTCCGCGCGGACCATGGCCTCATGTGGATCACCTCGTGCGACTTTCCCGCAGACGCTGGGCCTGCTCCTCGGACTGTAGCCAATAGAAGAACGAGAAGCTGGCGGCCGTCAGGAAGATGAGGTCGCCGGGCACCCACATGATGACGCCGCCGAGCCGCTGATCGGTCACCGGGTCGATGCCAAATGCGGCGGTGCGCCCCGCGTAGTGGGTGTAGAAGAGCCGGGTGGAGAACGAGAGCAGCCCGCCCAGGATCGTGTTCTGCGCCGCGCCGACGAGGAGGAGGTACACGATCCGCGCCGCGTACGGGAGCGTGCCGCGGAACGGGACGGGATCGATGACCACGCTCCAGAAGAGGAGCGCGGTGCCGAGGAACCAGAGGTGCTCGACCACGTGCAGCGTCGCGTTCTCGACCGCGGCGTCGTACACCGCCGGCACATGCCACGCATAGAGGCCGGCGACGTACAGGCCGGCCGCGACCAGGGGCAGACGGAGCGCGTGCAGCGTCGCGCGGACGGCGCGCGCGCGGGCCAGTGGACGGACGACACCCCGGCGGAACCCCGCCGGGAGGCCGCGCAGCAGCGGCCGGACGGGTGCGCCGGCGAGGAGCAGCGGGGCGCCGACCACCATGAGCAGCATGTGCTGGACCATGTGCACGCTGAACAGGTCGAGCGCGATCGAGTCGATCGGCGAGACGAGCGCCGCGAGCACCGCGACGAGCCCGAGGAGGAAGAGCGCGGTGCGCCAGGCCGGCCATCCGCGCCGGGCGCGCGCGCCTCGCGTATAGATCGCCGCGGTGACGATGGAGAGGCCGACGAGCGCTACAGCCGTACGGTCGTATCCACCATGATCGCGACGCAGATGAGCGCCAGGTAGAGGAGCGAGTACAGATAGACGCCGCGCGCCGTGGCGCGGCGCCGCGCCTCGACCGAGCGGAGCAGCCGCACCGCATAGACCACGAAGACAACGCCGAGGACCAGTGCGACGAGCAGGTAGAGCAGGCCGACGTACCGCGTCAGGAAGAGGAGCATCGACAGCGGGAGGAGCGCGATCGCGTAGAGGAGGATCCCCCACTCCGCCGCGCGCTCGCCGTGCACGACCGGCAGCATCGGGATGCCGGCGCGCTCGTAATCGTCGCGGATGAGGATCGCGAGCGCCCAGAAGTGGGCGGGCGTCCAGAAGAACACGATCGCGAAGAGGTAGAGCGCCGGCAGATCGACGTTGCCGGCGACGGCCGCCCAGCCGACGAGCGGCGGGATCGCGCCGGCGGCGCCGCCGATGACGATGTTCTGCACCGTGGTGCGCTTCAGCCACAGCGTGTACACGAGGATGTAGAAGAGCGTGCCACCGATCGCGAGGAGCGCGGCGAGCAGATTCGCGACCAGCGCGAGGACGGCGAACGCGAGGAGGTTCAGCACGATCCCGACCGCGACCGCGACCCTGGGCGCGACGCGCTGGCCGGGCAGAGGACGGCGCGATGTCCGGCGCATTCGCAGGTCGAGGTCGCGGTCGAAGTAATGGTTCAGCGCCGACGCGCCGCCGCTCGCGAACGCGCCGCCGATCATCGTCGCGACGAGCAGGTGGAACGGCGGGACGCCTCCCGCCGCGAGGAACATCCCGCCGAGGGCCGTGACGAGGAGCAGCGACATGATCGCCGGCTTCGTCAGGGCGATCAGATCCCGCACCGTGGTCGTCGCCTCGGCGCTCACCGGCCGCCAGGCGAGCACCGCGAGCGCGACCGTCGCGCACCAGAGACCGGTCGCGATGGCCGGATGCGCGCCGAGGGCCCACGGCGAGAACGCGGTGAGCGGATTCAGGGCACCGACGATGATCTGCAGCACGAAGAGGCCCGCCGTGACGACGGCGGCGGGGCCGAGCCCGGCGATCTCGCGTCGCCGCCGCCACGCGCCGGCCACCGCGAGCGCGATGAGCACGCCGACCGCCGCCGCGATGTACCGGTGGGCCATGTGCACCGCGGGCGCGCCGGCGACCGGGATGCCACCGTCGCAGAGCGGCCAGGTCGTGCACGCGGTCGACGCCCCGGCCCCCCGCACGTACGCGCCGGAGAGCATCAGGACGAACGTGCCGGCCGCCGCGGACACCGCGAGCCAGGTGAACGCCGTCGGTCGCGCGAGGCCGCGGCCGGCTGCCGGCCAGCGGAGCACGATCGCGTAGCCGGTGAGCACCGCGAGGAGCGCCTCCGCGTTCGCGAGGTGGGCGGTCACCCAGGTCTCGGGCAGCTCGAGCACGACGGTGATCGCGCCGAGGATCGCCTGGAGCCAATACAGGACGACGGCAGCGCCGACGAACCCGAGCGCGCGGCGATCCGCGCGGTAACGCAGGAGGGTCCAGAGCGCGAGCGCGGCGAGGGTGAGGCCGGCGGCGATCGCGAGGAGCCGATGGGTCCACTCGATCCGCGTCGCGACGTCGAGGGACGGGAGGAACTGGCCGTGGCAGAGCGGCCAGTCCGGGCAGCCCAGCCCGGAGCCGCTGACGCGCACGATGCCGCCCCAGATCGCGACCGCGAGCGTGGCGAAGAGGGTGAGGTACGCGAGGCGCCGGTAACCCGCCGAGACGGTCACGGCGACGCCGGGTGCGGCGTTTCCTCCTTCAGCGGTCGAGCGCTGTGCACGACGGGGATCCGTTCGAAGTTGTAGGCCGGAGGCGGTGAGGTCGTCGCCCACTCGAGGGTGTCCGCTTCCCACGGGTCGTCGCCGGCCGGCTTCCCGTTCCCGAGAAGGATCGAGTTGAAGAAGTTGAACAGGAAGGTGAGGACGCCCACGCCGATGAGGAAGGCACCGATGGTCGAGATGAGGTTCAGCGTGCCCCATTCCGGCGACTGCGGGTAGTGGAAGATGCGCCGCGGCATGCCCTCGATGCCGAGCTGATGCTGGGGGAAGAACGCCAGGTTGAAGCCGACGAAGATGACGAGGAAGTTGATCTGGCCGAGGCGCTCGCTCAGCATCCGGCCCGACATCTTCGGGATCCAGTAGTACATGGCGGCGAAGACGGTCATGACGGCGCCGCCGAAGAGCACGTAGTGGATGTGCGCGACGACGTAGTACGTGTCCGAGAGCTGGACGTCCTCGGGCACGGAGCCCAGGAACACGCCGGAGATGCCGCCGATGGTGAACGTCGCGATGAATCCGAGCGCGAACAGCATCGCCGTCTTGAATCGAAGCGAGCCGTGCCAGATCGTCCCGAGCCAGCTGAAGATCTTCACGCCGGTCGGCACGGCGATGAGCATCGTCGAGAGCATGAAGAAGACCTGGAGCGTCTCGTCGATGCCCGCGACGAACATGTGGTGCACGAACACGGAGAACGACAGGAAGCCGATCGCGACGCTCGAGTAGGCGATCATCTTGTAGCCGAAGATCGGCTTGCGGCTGAACACCGGGAGCACTTCGCTCACGACCCCGAAGCCGGGCAGGATCATGATGTAGACCTCGGGGTGACCGAAGAACCAGAACAGGAACTGCCACAGGAGCGGATCGGCGCCCTCAGAGGTGACGAAGAAGCTCAGCCCGGCGAGGCGATCGAAGAGCAGCAGGACGCCCGCGACCGTCAGGAACGGGATCGCGAGCACGAGCAGGAACGACGTCACCAGCACGCTCCACGTGAACAGCGTGATCCGGCTGAACGTCATCCCCGGTGCTCGGAGCGCGAAGATCGTCACGATCATGTTCAGCGCGCCGAAGATGGACGAGAAGCCGAGCACGGTGAGGCTCAGGAGCCACAGATCCTGTCCGTGCCCGGGTGAGAACTTCTCGGTCGACAGCGGTACGTATGAGGTCCATCCCGAGGCGGGCGGGCCGACCAGGAGCGCCGCATAGAGGATGATCCCGCCGCTCAGGAGCAGCCAGTAGGAGAGCGCGTTGAGCTTCGGGAAGGCCATGTCGCGCGCACCGATGTGCAACGGGATCATGAAATTCGCGAAGCCGGTCCAGACGGGAACGACGAACAGGAAGATCATCGTCGTCCCGTGCATCGTGAACGCGGCGTTGTACTGCTCGGCGTCGAGGATCTTCCCATCGGGCGTGGCGAGCTGCGCGCGGACCAGCAGCGCAAGGAGGCCACCGGTCAGGAAGAAGAAGAAGGTCGTCCAGAGATAGAGGATGCCGATCTTCTTGTGGTCGACCGTCGTGACCCACTCGAGGATGCCCGTGTAACGCGGGCGCGTGATCGGGATGGGGGTATCGATCGCGGCCATCTGCATGTCCATTCCAGCGGGCACCCAAGGGGGTGTCAAATGGCCGCATGATCGTCGCCGATCTCGCGAACGTCACGCGCGCGCACGGCGATCGGGTCATCTTCGCCGACCTGTCGTGGAGCATCGACGCGGGCGCGCGGATCGGTCTCATCGGCCCGAACGGTATCGGGAAGTCGACGCTCCTCCGCGCGATCGGCGGTCTCGACGTCCCGGATGGCGGCGTGGTGACGCGACCGCGCGGTACGCGCGTCGCGTATCTGGCCCAGGACAGCGCCGCGGATCCCGAGCGCACCGCGCTGGCCTCACTGCTGGAGGCGCGGCCGGACCTCGCAGCCATCGAGAACGACCTGGCGAAGATCGTCGATCGCCTCTCCGATCCGACCGTGACCGGCGACCCTGGCACGCTCGAGCGCGTCCTGGCAGAGCAGCAGGCGTTGCTCGACCGCTTCGAGCACGCCGGCGGGCCACGCATTCGCGATCGGTCCGAGCGGCTCCTGCGCGACCTCGGGCTCGGCCCCGACCGTTGGGACATGCCGCTCGTCGAGCTTTCGGGCGGGCAGCGCAAGCTCGTGTCGCTCGCGACCTGCCTGATCGGCGAGCCGCAACTGCTGCTGCTGGACGAGCCGGACAATCACCTCGACCTCGCCGGCAAGCGGACCCTCGAGGGCGTCCTGGCCGCGTTCGAGGGTGCGGTGATCATCGTCTCCCACGACCGCTATCTCCTTGACGACACCGTCGATCGGATCGCCGAGCTCGAGCCGACGACGCATGGCGCCCGCCTGCGGCTCTGGGAGGGCAGCTACTCGGCGTACGCGACGCAGCGCGAGATCGCGCTGCGGCGACAGCAGCAGGACTACGTCGCGCAGCAGAAGGACATCGCGCGGCTCGAGGCCGCGGTGAAGCGCTTCGAGCTGTGGGCGCGACTCGTCGTCGACGAGCGCCACATCCGGCAAGCGCGGAACAAGCAGCGACAGATCGACCGCATGACGAAGGTCGAGCGACCGGTGCTCGAGCGACGCCGGATGACGATGAGCTTCCACCCGCGCGTGCGCGGCGGCGCCATCGCCGTCGATCTTCGCGGCATCGGCATCTCGCTCGGTGGGACGGAACTCCTCCGCGATGTCACCGCGACGGTCCGTAACGGGGAACGGATCGGGCTCGTGGGCGCGAATGGCACCGGCAAGACGGTGCTCCTGCAGCTGCTCGCCGGCGAGCGCTCGCCCGACGCCGGCGAGGTGTGGGTCGGGCCGAGCATCGAGCGTGGCACGTACGCGCAGCATCACGAGACGCTCGATCCCGCACGGACGGCCACCGAGGCGCTGCGCGACGTGCGGCCGATGACCGAGGGCGAGGCGGTGAGCAAGCTGCTCCGGTTCCTCATCCCCTATGCGGCCGCGCAACAGTCGGTCGCGAAGCTGTCCGGAGGTGAGAAGAGCCGCGTGCAGCTCGCGCGCCTCATGCTGTCAGGGGCGAACTGCCTGCTGCTGGATGAGCCGACGAACAACCTGGACATCGCGTCGGCCGAAGTGCTCGAGGACGCGCTCGCCGAGTTCACCGGAACGGTGATCGTCGCGTCGCACGACCGGTACTTCCTGGATCGCGTCGTCGATCGGATCTTTTCCCTCGACGGCGGCCGGCTGCGCGTCTTCGACGGGTCGTACACCGCGTTCGCGGAGAAGAGCGAGAGCCCGCCGGATCGAACATCGGCTGCCGCTGCGCGACGCAGCTGAACCGCGGGGGCCGACCGTCACCGGCCGGCGTCGCGCAGGCGCCTGATGATCGCCGCGGGTCGTTCGCGCGGACGAAGCGGCTCCTGCTCGCGCAGGCGAGCTTTCACTTCGTCGGGCGTGGGACGTGACGCGATCAGCGCCAGCTGCGCACGCAGGTACTGCGACAGCGATGTGCCGGACTGCGCCGCCCGCGCCCGCAGGGCCACATGGATGTCCTCCGGCACAGCGTGGATCTGAATGCGCTTGCTCATCGTCGCCGCATGTTCGCACGCCGCCCGAGCAGCCGCCATCCGCTGGATGACGCCGCCGTCTCAGCGCGAGCGGGCGACGACCAGCCGATCCTGCCCCGACATCGCCCCCCAGACCTCGCCCGCGCGGCCGAGCAGCTGGCGCACGTTGGCGTTCGGCAGGGAGAACGGGTAGCTCGCGAACGTCTCGGTCGCCGGATCGAAGCGGACGAGCGCGTTCGCGCCGAAATCGCTGAGCCACACGAGGTCCCGCTCGTCCACGTACACCGCGTACGGCATGGGGGCCGCACCGGGCAGCTTCCACTCGCGCCAGCGCGTGCCGGCCCGCTCGAAGCGCGCGACCTGGCCGGCGTCCCATTCGCTCGCCCAGACCCGGCCCGCGGAATCCGACCAGACCCGCCGCGTGCCCTGACGCGCGGTCGGTGGCGGGAACGTCGCTGCGTTCCCCGTCTCGACGTCGATCCAGCCGAGGTAGCTCCCGGCGAGCGATGCGAAGTAGACCATTCCGTCCGGGGTCGTGGCGATGCCGTACGGCCCGGCGCCTCCCGGCGCGTCGAACACGCGGATCTCCCCCGCCCCGTTCGACGCCTTCGGATCGAGCCGGCCGTACACGCCGGCCTGTCCGGTGAACCAGAGGATCCCGGCGCGATCGAACGTCGCCGTGTTCAGGTTCGCGTTCCGTCCGGCCGGCATCGGATAGCGGGTCACCGCATCGGTCTTCGGATCGACGCGGACGATCGCGTTCTGCCCGCCATCGGTGATCCACGGAGCCCCGTCGGGACCGACGATGACGCCGTGCGGTGCCGAGCCAGGGCCGAGCGCGATCTCGCGCACGCGGCCGGTCGCCGGATCGAGCCAACCGAGCTTTCCGGCGAGCTGGGCGGTGTACCAGACACCGCCATCCACGGCGGGCGCGACGTCGTGCGCCCCGGATCCTCTCGGCAGCGGGTACTCCTGCAGCACGACCGTCGCGGGAACGGCCCGGCTCGACGCGGCGGCGCTCGGGGTCGATGGAGCGGACGGCGCAGCGGAGCCCGGCGGCGCGGCCGACGCGCTCGCCGGTGCGGATGAGGGAGCCGCGACGGTCGCGGGCGCCGTGCACGCGGCCATCAGCAATGCGAGCCCGGCGAGGAATGAACGCATCAGACCATCGGCGCCAACTGCTCGCGCGCCACCGGCGTCAGAGGATCGCACCGCAGCTCGGACAGCGTCCCGCGCGTTCGGAGCCGCTGGCACCGCAGCGCCGGCAACGGAGCACGCCGGTCGCGTCGGTCGGCCGTGTGCGGCGGATCTCGGACTCGAAGGTCGCGTCCCAGCGCCGCCGCATGCGCACGTCGCTCGCGCTCCGTGTGCCCCCCGCGAGCATGCCGAACGCGCCGATCATGATGGCGAGCAGCACGAGCGCGGCGAGATCCACGTCAGCGCCGATCCCCCGCCGCGCGTATTCCGGCCGCGACGATCCGAACGAACGCGACGTCGTCCGGCTCGTCGATGCCTCGCACGCGCGGACGGACGCTGGCCGCGATCTCCTTCGCGACCCGCGCGCGATCCCGCTCGGAGAGATGCGATTCGCGGGAAGCGAACTCGCGCACCAGCCGCTGGGCCTCGGCCGGCAGGCTCCGGACATCCTCGCGACCGACGGCCGCCGTCGGCACGAGCGCCCAGCGCGGCGCCGTGCGGAGCGAGAGCCAGTCGAGCGCGGGCTTCGGTGCGCGGACCACGTACGTGCCCGCGGCCAGATCGCCCAGCCGTTGCGAGCGCGAGTTCAGGACGATCGAAATCAGCCCGAGGCCGTAGAAGCCCGGCAGGAAGTCGACGAGCCGCACGAGGTTGCGCACGAAGATCGCCACGAAGCCGGCGGGCGTGCCGTCCTCGTTGATCACGCGCAGGCCGAAGGCCCGCTTGCCGACCGTCTGACCGTTCCAGAGCCATTCCAGGACGATGAAATACGACCAACCGACGAGCAGGAGCACGTCGATCAAGGCCGCGGCAACGCCTCCGCCGCCGGGCGAGCCCATGAGTCCGTACCCGAAGTACGGACCGCCGATGCCGGCCAGGGTGTAGCGGAGCACCACGTGGTCCGGGGTCTCGACCTCGAGCCGCCCGACCCGGATCGTCATCGCGTCATGGTACGGTCGCTCGATGCGCGCGGTTCAATCCATCGACCGGTTCGTCGAGGATCATCGCGCGCGCTGGGCGCGGCTCGGTGCGCTCGTCGAGCGCGCCCAGGGCCACGTCGGGCGACTCAGCGCCGACGAGGTGCTCGAGCTCGGGCAGCTCTATCGGAACGCGACGAGCGACCTGGCGATCGCCCGCCGCGACTTCCCTCGAGACGTGGTGACCGAGCGGCTCAACGACGTCGTCGCCGCCGCCCACGCGCTCGTGTACAGCGAGGCGCCCGCGAGCGGCCGCCGGCTCTGGGGCTTCGTTTCGCGGGAGCTGCCGGCATCCGCCCGCGCGGCGCTGCCGTTCACCCTCGCGGCATTCCTGCTCCTGGTCGTGCCCGCGGCCGTCACGTTCACCGCGGGCGTCCTTCAGCCGGAGGTCGCGTCGGCCGCGCTCAGCGAGGCGCAGCGGCAGGCGGTCATCGAGCGGAAGCCCGGGACCGAGATCCCCGAGGGCCTTCGCGCGCAGGCCGGGCCCCTCATCATCCGCAACAACGTGCAGGTCGCGGTCACCGCGTTCGCCGGCGGAATGACCGCCGGCATCTACACCGTGTTCATCCTCGTGCTGAACGGGAACGAGCTCGGGACCGTGTTCGCGATCCTGCAACACGCCGGGGTCGCCGGATCGCTCATCGTGTTCATCCTCGCGCATGGATTCCTCGAGCTCTCGGCCATCTTCCTGGCCGGCGGCGCGGGGCTGCGGCTCGCGTGGGCGATCCTGCATCCGGGCGAGCGGACCCGCCGCGACGCGCTGCGCCTGGCCGGCGCGCAGAGCATGCGGATCATGCTGCTCGTCGTGGCGGTGCTCGGCTGGGCGGGCGTGATCGAGGCGTTCGTGTCGCCCACGACGCTGCCCGCGCTCGTCAAGCTCGGCGTCGGCGTGGCGACCGGCGCGCTCCTCTGGGCGTACATCCTGCTGCCCGGACGGCGCTTCGGCCGGCGGAGGGCTACAGCCAGCGTTTCTTGAGCTCGAGGTAGCGCTGGATCGCGGCCACGGTGAGCCGCTCTGCCGGAACGTCGATGACGTGTACGCCGCGCTCGCGAAGCAGGGCGATCGCGCTCGCTCGCGCGTCGCGGACCTCCTGCGCGACGACGCCCTCGTAGAGCTCGGTGCTCGATGCCGGCCGGCGCTCCGCGACGGAAGCGAGCTGCGGATCGGCCAGCAGGCAGCAGAGCACCAGGTTGTTGCCGGCGAGCCGGTTCACCGCCGCGACGAGGGCGCGGGAGGACTCGACATCCACCAGATCGGTGAAGAGCACGACCAGCGCGCGGCGCGACGTGCGCGACCGGAGGAACTCGAACGCGGCGCGGTAGTCGGGCTCCGTCGTCGTCACCTCGAGCCGGCGCAGCTCTTCGGTGAGCCGCAGGAACTGACCGCGACCCCGGCGCGGCAGGAGGTAGCTCCGCACGTCGTCCGCGAACCCGAGGAGGCCGACTTCGTCGCCCTTCGCCGTGGCGACGTATCCGAGCATGAGCGCGGTGTTCACCGCGTGATCGAGCTTCGTCAGCTCGCCGAGCGTGCTCGCCATCATGCGCCCTGCATCGAGGAGGATGATGACCCGCTGCTGGCGTTCGCTCTCGTACTCGACGCTGATCGGCCGGCCGCGCCGCGCTGTCGCGGTCCACGAGATCGAGCGCGGGTCGTCGTCCGGGCCGTACTCACGCAGACGCTCGAAGATGCTGCCCGCTCCGGGCACGCGGGCGCGTCGCTGTCCCGCGTCGTACGCGAGCCCGCGCCGGAGGCTCACCTCGTACCGCCGGATCTCGCGGAGGTCCGGATAGACGTGCGCGGGCGCGTCGGCGGCGATGTCGGATTGCCGCTCGACGAGATCGAGCGGACCGCGCTGGCGGGTATGGATCGCGCCGAAGCGGTAGGAGCCGCGATACCGGGGGCGGGCGACGTACTCGAGCGTCGCTTCGGCGCCGGGGCCGAGGACCGTCGACAGGACGCGTTCGTCGACGAGGAACGGCGGAGGGACCTCATCGCGGACGCGCACCGCGAGCGGCCGTGGCGCCGGGTTGCGGAGGGCGAGGCCGACCCGGTTCGGGGCGCCGATGAGCAGCTGCGGATCCGCGATCCGCCGCACGTCCTTGGGGCCGAGCGCCGGCGCCTCGCGCCCGTCGAAGACGGCGAGCGCGAGCGACAGGACGAAGAGCGCGACCGCAAGGCCGACGAACACGGATGAGAGCGTGCCGAGCGCGAGCAGCGCGGCCGCGCCGATCCAGAGCGCGAGCAGGCGCG
>WNGF01012429.1_pt1 | contig 11090 bp, 18 predicted proteins | sample 5400641 | NCBI WGS metagenome assembly WNGF01 (sample SAMN13153371, study PRJNA577476) | soil metagenome | isolation source: 80 cm soil or saprolite under grassland replicate 2 | place: USA:California | collected 2016-06-15 | reverse complement strand
CCGGTGGAGGTCACCACCGACCGGTACCGGGTCTACCCCCGCGTCATCGACGAGCTGCTGCCGGCAGCGTTCCATGACACGGAGATTCACGCCAACAACCCCATCGAGACCGACCACGGACGTCTCAAGGCACGCCTCCAACCGATGCGAGGGTTGAAGCGGGACCGCGCCAGGGTCATCGTCGCTGCGCACGCCTTGGTCCAGAACCTCCGCCGGGGCTTCTACGACCTCGGGACCGAAGTGCCAGCCGGGCGACGCCTGGCGGACGCGTTCGCCGAAATGGCTGTGGTGATCTGACCGAGAGCGCGGCACCTACGCTCCCCCACGCGCCGGCTCCGGCCAACGCAACAGTGCCCTTCAGCGCGTTCGTCTCACCCCCTCGAGCGAACGCGTCGTAAGCATCCATGGCCTGACCCAGCGAGAGCCGGTGTGTGGTAAAGCTCGTCGGCTGAAGCCTGCCGGCCTGGATCGCCCTAAGGAGCGTCGGAATGGTGTACGTGTCCACCAGGCCGGTGGTGATGATGAGGAAGCTCAGAGAACCAAGCGGCTCATGACGGCTACGTGTCGTCGAGGGGAGCCACGACTTCCCCGGCGTGTTCCTCGTCGACGTTCCAGCTGAAGATGTAGCCCTGCGGGTTGGACAGCGGCCCATTCGAACTGTGCCAGCCGTCGTAGCTTTCGACTTCGGGTTCGCCTCGGATACCCTCTTTGCGCGCAGCGGCCATCGCCTCGGCCCGGCAAGCATCAAGCGTGAGGCGGCTGCCGATTCGAGACATGGTGATCCGGTAATTCGGCACGGGCCAAGAATACGCCCGGGTGTTGAAGGCCACGTACGGCGGGAGGGGCATGTGGCCCCCGCCCGTTACTTCTTGGCGGCCTCGAAGTAGGGACCGGTCCCGCTGGCGTGGTCGGTGACGTCGACCACCCTGATCTTGTGAGTCCAGACGGTCAGCCGGACCTTCCCCCAGGCCAGGTAGATGTCGGGGTGGTGCCCCTGCTCCTCAGCGAGGTCCCCGACCCGGTTGGTGAAGTCGAGCGCTTCGCGGAAGTTCTTGAAGCGGAACTCCTTCTCGAGGTGGTGCTGTTCCACCACACGCCAGTCGTTGCCCAGTCGGGCCAACAGGTCGTCGAGCTCAGGTCCCCCGAGGGGCGGCGTCCCACCCTTGCACGGAACGCACTGAAGCATGGCCAAGTCACTCATTCGGCTCCATCGTCCGTCGCGCTCGGGCCTGGGGTCAAGGGCGGCAAGCCGGTTGCGCGGTCCTCGCGCCGCTTGTTGCGGGCGACTCGTCGCTTTTCACGTTCGACGGCCTTCTTCGCCTTCACGTCGCGACGTTGCCGCTTCCCAGCGCTATCTGGCATATAAGCATCCTACGAGACACGGACAACGGCACGACGGGGGCACGCCGCCACCGGGCGGGGAACCGTTTGGCGAGCCGATTCTGTTCGCCTGCCTGCGATTCGGCGATCAGCGCTGCCACGACTCCACAAGGGGTGAGCCTCGGTCCCACTCTGTCGTCCCCGGGCGTCGGGGGCTTGCGGGAGTGCGCTCGCTGAGACAACCGACAGGATGACCGGTCAGCCCACCCGGAGCTCGGCCTCGGCCAGGGACGGAGGGGCCACCACGCGTTTTACCCCATCCTGCCACTGGACGGTCATCATCTGATGGTCCTGTTGCCGGCCGTCCTCTCCCAGGCCGAACCCACCGAAGAACGTGGTGCACCGGAACCCTCGGGCCACTCGTTGCACAGCAGCATCCTGCGTGGTGCCGGCCTCCTCTAGCAGTCGATGTCGAGGTCGCTAGCAGGGCAGCGTAGCGGCGGTTGAGACTCGAACGCCGTTCGCAAGCGATGCTGCGGCGCTCCGTTCAACGTCGTTATCGCAACGATGCGGATCTTCCCGCTAAGGATTGGTCACGTCGGCCTTCTGCGCGACTCTAGCCTGTGGGGTGCATTTATTCCGATCACGGCGATGACCTGCAGCTTCGGGCGCCCCATGTTCGCCGCCCGCCCAATGCCCAACGGAGGTTGGTCCACGAGGTTTCCTCCCCGAGCCAAGGTCCTCCATCCCCGGATGTTGAGTCTAAGGCACTCAGATCTCAATCCCGGAACGGCCCAAAGCGGTGCTCGACAGGTTATGTCTGTCAAGGCCCAGGACCAACGGCTCCTCCCACCTGGAGAGAGCAAGTTTGCACGTCAGGGCGTGATCTGAATTTCTGCACCCTACACAGGCACCGTGTGATGTCTCGAGACATCGTTGCACGTCACCCCTGTCGCTGGTCGGGCCCGGTGTATGCGAACGGGCATCCGGTCCTCAGTCAGAGGCCGGCCGAGTTGCGACCCGACGCCCTGTTGCAGCCAGAACGACGCGGCGAGTCGATCGTCGAGGCACTGTGTTGAGCTAAGCGACAGGCCGAACGTTTATGGCCTGTGGGCCCTTCGGTCCCTGGGTGATCTCGAACTCAACTTTCTGGTCCTCTTCTAGGCTCTTGGATCCCTGGCCCTGGATTGCACTGTGGTGCACGAACACATCGGGGCCGTTCTCCTGCGAGATAAACCCGTAGCCCCTCCCTGAGTTGAACCACTTCACGGTCCCGGTCGCCATCGGCAAGTCCTCCCTTCCGACCGGCCGCCACTTCAGCGCATCAGACGGCGTGGCTTGACGAACCCGCCGCCAGGCCCCTCGTGCAACGAGCAGAACGCCGTTCCGTTGTAGATCGACAGCACGGTGGCGCATTCGCCGCAGACTCGCCTGGCAGGAAAGCGCGGAACAGGTGGGCCGCTCATGGGCACCCATTGGTGGTCTCCCGTTCTTCCAGCCCGGACGTTGCTCATGGGGTCCTCCGCCCTGCAAGGACGTTCAGCGGCCGAGTGGGATGGATGAAGACCGCCGAGATGTTGAGTGGGAATTGGTCGAGCATGTGGACGGCCCGCTGCTCGCCGTCCTCCTGGATCCATCGGGCTCCACATCGAGTGCAGACGGCCGGGCGGCGTGAACTCGCCGAGATGACGACATGATCGGATTCGCAGACCGGGCACCTTGGCATGGCAGCCTCCCTCGACGCTTCTTGATTCGTGGAGAGTGAGGGACAGGTAGCGGTGGGCTCGCCATCGGCCGGTCGCTGCGCGAACCACAGACCGATTGGTCTATGGGCGAAGTCTAGCAGTCGAGACGATCCGGGACGAGGTGTTCACGGAGGACATGATCTGGAGCGTCCCGGTCAGGAGCCTCTTGCCGGCGTTCTTGAGCCCACGAAGGCCTAGAAGGGATTTTGAGGCACAATAGATTTCCGTCCTGTTTGGGCAACCCCGCAAGCCTAAGAGGACGCTCAAGCCGACGACGAGCGGTCGACGTGGGACCGCCAGGTCGCTAGCCCAAGAGCCAGACCCCAGAGCAGGAACCAGAGATCCCAGACGAACACGTGCCAGCGCAGGCCGTGGCGGTCGACCGGTTCGGATGGGGTGATCACGCCGCCCAGGACGAGTCCCCCGACGAGGACGTACACCCCTCCGTAGAGCACGAGGAGCGTGCTCGCCGCCGCGCCGAGGAAGACCAGCAAAGCAAGCAGCGGACCCGGTCCGCGGTAGTGGGTCAGTTTGAATCAGCGTGACCGGCGGCTACCCACGAAACGATCCCGACGACGAGACCGGCGGCCCCGCTAGCGCCATAGAACCAGAAGGCAAAGGGAGCGTTGTTAGCGTATCCACCGCCGGTAGTGGATGGTTCGGCTACGAAGCCCACGAGCAACACGTAGAACCAAATGGTCAGCACGGCCAGGGCGAGAGCAATCCAGGGTAGCCAGTGCCGCCTCCCCGGACCTCTGAGCGCAGCGATTGCAAGACCGACGGACATTGGCCACGTGAAGCCCAAGAGGCCCAATCCCAGCACGGCCATGAAGATTGAACCTGCGGCGAACGGAGTTGAACGGCTAGCTTCCTGTGTGCGTGCTTGGTTCATGCCTGACCGCTCACGCTAAGAGCCCCGCGATCTCTCGAAGGGACCATACGTGATCTGCCACCCCTGCCGCCATCGCTGGTGTGGTTGGGTAGGGCGTACTCAAAGTCTTGTGGGGCCTAGCGAAGTTGTAGTGCATGAAGTGAAGGCTGACCGCCGCGGCTAGGTTCTCCACTTTCCGGCTGAACGCATTGGTGAGGCGGGTGAAGCGCCTCATGGACATCCGCATAGTGAGGTTCGATCGCTCGACAAAGCTGGTGCTGACGTGGGCAGGGTCCGGGTCGCCCATGACCGCGTGCCGCTCGACTCCGATACAGGCCGCCGGGGAGTATCGCTTCTGATCTTCCTTGGGGTCGGGTCCGTACATCTTGACGATCTGTGCGTAGTCCACTTCGCCCCCGAACGCTCGTTCCACGGCCAGGATGTAGGCCGCGTGGCCGTCCGTGGTGAGTTGTACCCGAGCATCCAGCCGTGAGGCGAGGTCCCGCATGAATTCGAGGGCGTCTGTGGTGTTCCGCCCCCCGATGTACCAAGACGGGATGAGCTTGGTGTCTGCATCGATGGCAACCCACGTCCAGATGTCCCCGTAATCCTCCGGGTGATCTGGCTTGAGGTGCTTCTGCTTCGCCCCGATGTAGCCCCAAAGCTCGTCACACTGCAGGCGCTTGCAGGACAAATGCTGCATGGCCCCGTCCTGATACTCCGAACAGGCCGCCCCCAGGTCGAGCAGGAGCTTTGTGATGGTGTTCTTGGCCGCTCCGGTGATGCGAACCGTGGCGCGGATGGAGTTACCTTCGGTGAGGCAACTTACGATCCGTGCTCGCTGGTCCGTGCTCAGCCTGTTCATACTGACCATTGTATGCTTGACCGGTCAGGATGTCAAGGTCAATTTGACGTGGCAGCGAGTCGCTTGCTTTGCCAGAATGGGGAGGCAGCACCCGTACTTGACTTTGGTCTTGGGGAGGGAAGACTCTCCGTGTCAGACCCGTTGGTTACAGTGCGAGGTGCTTGACACTAGGGAAGGATGGAGCCATGCCACCAAAGAGCACTGACAAGGGGATCATCACAAAGCCTCCCCAAATAGACGCCGATTGGGCGACGAAGATCGAGAAGGCCAAAGAGGCTCGGGAAGAGGGCCGCAAGGCACGTGCGGGTAAGCCCGTAGGTGTCTATCGCCCTCGCTTTGTTCGTAAGTATCCCGCCTAGCTTTGGCAACCGGCGCGCCTCCGCCCGCCGCCCCCGCTCCCACCCCTCTGTACGAGGCATTCCATGCCGGGCGCTACGAACGACAACGGCTGATCCGTGAGTATCAAGAGGCGTATGAGTGTCGTTTGATCGTGATGATCGACGACATCTTCCCCGATTCCGTCACACCGTTTGAGGAACTTATCCATGAGGCGGACCCGGACGAGAACCTTCATCTGATGCTGAATACGGCAGGAGGCGATGGCGAGATCGCTGTTCGGCTGCTGCGCACCGCGCAGTCTCGGTGTCGGGAACTGACCGTCATAGTTCCAGACGAAGCCAAGAGCGCAGGAACCCTCATCGCAATTGGCGCTCACCATATCTTGATGGGGCCCGCGAGCGATCTTGGCCCGATTGATCCTCAGATGAGACTATCTGCCGAGGATGGTGGGTTGGTGGCTGCGAAGGATCTCGTGGCTGCCGTAGAAGATGCCGCGAAGCGCGTAAAGCAGGCACCTAGCACCTATCCCATCTTTGCGTCACTCCTCGAAGCCGTTTCTGCGATCCAGGTGCAGCAGGCACGATCGGCGATGGCACGCACTGACAAACTGCTGGCCCTGGCCCTCAAAGTCAATACCAGCCGGAGTGCCGCCCAGATCAAAGCCCTCACGACTGCCCTAACTAAGCCACTCGTCAAGGAAGCGGATTATCACGGGGCAATCTTTGGCGGTCAGGAAGCGGAGGATGTCGGACTGCCGGTCGTGCGAGTGAATCCAGCCGATGATCAGTGGCAGCGTATCTGGAAGTTATGGACGCGATACTTTGTCCTGCCCGAGCATGATCATGTTCATGTCTACGAGGGCGAGCGCGCCTCACACGTGGTCATTCACTAGCCCACCGTGCCCGTGCCGCCTTACGGGCAATTTCGGAGCGTTTCTTGGCCGTCAGCTTGGCCGCCCGTGCTGGGCCGCCTTTCAGACCTCCCCGGCGACCTAACTCAACCGCTGCGAGGTCTTTGCCCTCCGTGCTTGTAGGCTTTCTCCGGGGCCTGGGTTCCCGTTTTGGCTCGGCCCCGATTGCCTGCTGCACGATGGAATGGGCCAGTTCGTTGAGGTCCTTCCGCCTGCTTGACCGCTGAGGCATATGCCGATCGTATCACCCGATCGAGGCGGGGCGCTCATTCAAACTGACCCACTACCCGGTCCGCAAGGACCGCAAAGAAGGAGTACAATATGTTTGCGAAGCTGATTGGCTAAGAGCCTGAAAGGGCTCCCAAAGCTTTCCGACCCCCGCCCATTACGGGGGTCGCTTCGTTCCCGGCCCCACCACCGCGAGCACCGCCTGATACCGCTGTTCCATGAATGGTGCCCCCGGCAGTGTCTGGTTTCACGACATAGTTCCGCCCTGTCTCGCGACATCGTGCCTACCTCAGGCAGAAGGGGTGGGCGATGTCACTGGCGGAACTCGTGGTCACGGCGGTCAAGATCGAGGGACGGACGAAGGCCGAGGTGTCCCGCGACTACGGGGTCTTGCCACGGTGGGTCTACGAGCTCTGCCGTCGGTTCGATACCGAAGGGGACGCCGGGCTCGAGCCGCGGTCCCGCCGGCCGCAGCGGAGCCCGCACCGGACCCCGGTCGAGCTCGAGGATGAGATCGTCGAGCTGCGCAAGGACCTGCTGGACCACGGCTTCGACGCGGGGGCGCACACGATCTGCACGCCCGGCCGCTAGGGGCTCCAATCAGCACCCGGATGTAGCCAGCGAGGCCCAGAGGCCCAGAGGCCCAAAAGCTCCGCAGCCAGGGGATGTCCTAACGGCAAGTCGGCGACGCCTTGATCAAGCGAGGCATCAAGCCGAAGCGAGCGGCGCGCTGGAACCCGATTGTTCTCTCCCGCATGGTGAAGGGATCCGCGGCCTGATAGGCGCAGGCCCGCCGGCGGCCTGAGCGCGGGAACGATGACTCGAAGGCGTAGTACTGGCGCGCGTACTCCCGAAGGTACTTCAGGGGCAGGGTCCCCGCCACCCACTGCTGATAGAAGGGATGCCCAAGCAGATGGCGCTCCTGGATGAGCGTGTCGATGCTGTCCATCAGTTCCATGACGCCTCCTTCCCTCTGACCCGGTGGGGAGAAGTGCCAGGAATGCCTCAGCCAAGCAAGCCGGTGACTCGTTCCCAGTCAGGGATGCGCGGAGTCAGGGCAGATGGCAGAGGATCATCGTGCCGGCCTACCCGCGTCGCAGCACGACCAGTCCGTCGTGCACGCTCTCCCACTGAGGGAGATCGAGTGTTTCGACGGGGTCCCACGTCTCGAGCGCGGCGAAGAAGCTCGTGGCCCTGTCCCGAGGCGCCTCGCCGACGTAGATGAGCGTGTCACCCTGGTAAGCTTCGAGGCACGCTGCCGCCATCGGTTCGTCCTCGGGCGGCCAACAGAGGAAGAGGGTCCGGTCGGGATGGCGGGCGAGCAGTCGCGGTCCACCCGGCCTGACCTCGGTCCACTGCTGTTCTCCTGCATGCCAGCGATTGCGTCGATCGGGAGGCGGATAGCGGTCGAAGGCGAGGATGTCCGCGCCGGCCTGCCGCAGGAGCCAGGCCCAGTAACCGGTCCCCGCGCCCATCTCGATGAGGGGGGAGTACCGGGTGAGGAGCTGGATCGCCTCGACGCTGGGGATGGCCCACGCGTACTTGGCGATGAGCCGCTGGCGAGCCACGTAATGTTCGAGCGTCAGCTTCCGGAGATGGGGCGGAACCTTCCACGCCGGCAGCCCCGACCGGAAATCGTCGAGGTACGGGTTCTCGAGCCCGGAAATCATCTCAGGCATTCTCTCCGAGCAGGACGGTGGCATCGTTCCAGCGAGAGGCAGGCCAGCTGGACCTTCGAAGGAAGAAGGGGCCGGGTACGTCCGACCCCTTCGAACAAGCTGGTACTTCGTCTGTCTGCTCGAGCGTAGGGAAGCGGTCGCCGGTTAGTTCGAAGGCGCTGCCGGGCTGGTAGCGGCGGGTACACGCCCAGGCTCGCTGATCGCCCGGCCGGCGTCGGCCCTACTTGGTAGGAACGGCACGATATTCGCCTGGACGAGAGCGACCTTGATTGGGGTTCTTGTTTGGTCCACGAGACACCACCAGACCCCACACGACTTGGCCCCTTATGAGTACGAATGAGGGTGAGGAAGGCCTCTACCTTGCCCCCCCGAATAGCTTGCGATAATGGCCCTAGCTGGAGGGGTTCGTAGAGCCAACGGACACCGCAGCGTCTACCGCTTTCGCCGAAGACCAGCAGTGTCGGCCGCCATCGTCACGCGGGAGTGAGAGAGTCCCTTTGGTCCGCGCCCAGCGCTTCGGCCTTGCGCCCACGGCCAGGGCGCCGTCGATGAAAACGCACGCCACTCTCCGGGCTGCCTCGGGAGCGGGTTGGCCGATCCGCCTCAATCCTGCGGCTAGGATCAGTTTAGGGCAGACATGGCCCCTACAGGTGCACAACGGGACAGGTCAGGGTGCGGGTGACCCCCTCCACGTCTTGGATCTTCCTCACCACGAGCTTGGCGAGCGCATCGAGGCTTGAAGCATCGGCCCGTGCGATCACGTCGTAGGGGCTGGCGACCGCGTCAGCCGAACCCACCCCCTTGATCCCACCAAGTTCCTTGGCCACGCGGGCCGCCTGCCCCACTTCGGCCTGGATGAGGATGTAGGCGCTCACCACTTGCGGCTCCCGTCGCCCCGGTCCTCCGTTGCCATCCCCCCCATGATTCGCCTCCGCCAGCGGCAAGACAAGAGGGTGGTTCGCCAGAGGGATGGGCCCCGATGGCCTTCACCAGCAGAAGCGAGGAGCGGTCAAGAGGTGCACCATCTCATGGGGGTGCGATGTGAAGGTCCGAGTGAGCGTAGACGTGTACATGGAAGCGCCGACATTGGATGAGGCAGAGGCTCGGGTCCGCAAGTTCGTACGGCAGATAGCTGCTCCTCGGCACCCCAACTGGTACTGGTACGTCGCCCTCCCGGAGAAGATTGGGCGGCAGGAGTGGCGCCTCATGGTCGAGGAGTTGCGGGAGTAGGCGTCTGCCGGGCTACCGGCGAGGCACGAGGCCGTCGGCATCCTGCTAACCGGGCGCGCCTTACGGCGGCAAGCCTGATGGTCGGGTCCGCGACCCCGACCGGGGAGCGGCTCGTCGTCGATCCGCCGGGCTGGGTCCCTCGAGGAGCTGCATCTGGCGTACGCGGAGATTCTCGGTTGGCTGGAGGGTCTGTTCCAGGGGACCCAGCTGACACTTCAGCTGGAGGCGGCACGAGCCTTCAGTGAGCTGGCTACGGCCAAGTTCCGGAAGCGGCGAACACCTGAGCTCGAATCCCGGAAGGGTCCCTACCTCTGAGCATCGGCCCGCGCCGATAGCTTCCTGGGCCCCAAGTCCGGGAGGCGAGCACATCAACCCTCTACCCTGTTGGGCAGTGGACAGGCCTTCGGAGCCGGAAGCGTCCCTCCCCAGCGGCAAGGTCCCGGTGGACCTGCTGGCTCGCGTGCTCGCGGAGCTCCCGCCCCAACCGCCCGAGGTCCGCCTGGGCCCTCGCATCGGCGAGGACGCCTGCGCCATCGAGGTCCCCGACGGCATCCTCGTCGCCGCCACCGATCCGATCACCCTCACCAGCGAGGAGGTCGGCCAGTTCTCGGTGATCGTCAACGCCAACGACGTGGCGGTGACCGGGGCCCGACCTCGGTGGTTCCTCGCCGTTGTCCTCGCTCCCCTCGGCACGACCGAGGCCACGATCGTCGAGCTCTTCACCGCCATGCGGCGCGCTCTGGCTCGCATCGGGGCCCACCTGGTCGGTGGCCACACGGAGGTGACCGGGGCGGTCACGCGTCCGGTCGTGGTGGGCCAGATGCTCGGCCTGGCCGGAGCCGGGGGGTTCCTGGCGACCGGCGGCGTGCGCCCGGGAGAAGTCCTGCTCCAGGTGGGGGCGGCTCCCATCGAAGGGGCGGCCGTCCTGGCCCGCGAGGCGGCCGACCGTCTCGGCCGGCTCGACCCTGCCCTCCTGGATGCGGCCCGCGGCGCCCTGGACGATCCCGGGATCTCGGTGGTGGAGCCGGCGCTCCTGGCCGCTGAGCTGGGGGCGACGGCCCTTCACGACCCGACCGAGGGTGGCCTCGCCGCGGGCCTGCACGAGATGGCCCATGCCTCTAGCGTCTTCCTCCGGATCGACCGGGGAGCCATCCTCTGGTTCGGACCCGGGGCCGCCTTGTGCCGGGTCCTCGGCGCCGACCCCTGGTCCACCCTCGCCTCGGGCACTCTGCTCGCGGCCTTCCCACTGGACCGGGCCGAGCCGGCCCTGGACGCCTTCCTCGCCGAGGGTCATCCGGCAGCCGTGATCGGTGCGGCCGAACCCGGGTCGGGGGTTCATGACGCCGAGGGCCGCGTCCTCGCTTGGCCCCAGACCGACGAGGTAGTTCGCGTCCTGTCGGGCGAACCCACGGGCTAGGGGTTCGCCAGTCCAGGGCGTCAGCGCGGACGTGGGAGCAGCTGCGCCTGGGCATCGTGGGGAGCCCCCGCGGAGAGGACCTTCCGATTCAACTGTTGACGCGCCCATCGACATCGCCCGGCAGGTCGGTGGGTACGATCCGCCGGTGAATGAACCGCGCTGGCTCGCGGCTTTCGCCCGATCGGATGCTGACCAATGCCCAGCTCGGAGTATCTGCAACAGCTTCTCTGGACTCTGGTCCTCCGTTTTGCGGCTAACGGGACTGTTGCATTGGCTGAATTCCTGGCGTGAGGGAGCGATCCATCGCCGGCGCGTATCAGATAACGAGGGCCAGTTCGGAGAAGGCATCGGCGAGACGGAAGGCCGGACGCACATCGGTCCCGAGATCGTAGAAGCCCCTGCGGAGGTTCTGGACGAAAGCATGGCCAGCGACGATCACCCTGGCGGTACGGTCACGCTTCAGCCCGCGCATCGGGCGAAGTCGTG
>WNGF01009604.1_pt1 | contig 11090 bp, 10 predicted proteins | sample 5400641 | NCBI WGS metagenome assembly WNGF01 (sample SAMN13153371, study PRJNA577476) | soil metagenome | isolation source: 80 cm soil or saprolite under grassland replicate 2 | place: USA:California | collected 2016-06-15 | reverse complement strand
GCAACCGCCGGCGACACCTCGGCGACAGGCTCGGGAGTGCTCGGAGCCGCGGCCGGCATTGGCGATTGCATCGGGAAGGGATCAGACATGCGCCTGATCCGATTCTAAACGAACGCCGACGGACTTTTCCAGCTGGCTCAACTCTTGAAGCTCGTCCGGCGCGACGAGCGTCAACGCGTGACCTACCTCGTCAGCGCGGCCTGTCCGTCCCACGCGATGGACATACGCGTCCGGCGAATCCGGCAGCTCGTAATTGATGACGGTGTGAATGCCATCGATGTCGAGACCTCGCGCCGCGATGTCGGTCGCAACCAACACCCGATATTTGCCGCCGCGGAATCCTTCCACCGCCTGCCGCCGCTGGTCCATCGTGCGATCGGCATGGAGCGCGATGCATTTGATGCCGGCCGACGCGAGCTTTCTGGTGAGCCGATCTGCGCCGATCTTCGTCCGCGAAAAAATCAGGACCGGCCCAGCGGGATGACGCAGATAGTTGATCAGCCAGTCGGCCTTATGGCCGTGCGCGACGACATGTGCGCGATGCGTGATGGACTTCGGCGGGGTGCTGCGCTGGCCGACCTGCACGTACTTCGGCGACTTCACGATCTCGATCGCCAGCCGCATCACATCATCCGGCATCGTCGCCGAAAACAGGAGCGTCTGCCGTTGGGTGGGCATCGCGGAAATAATGCGCTTGACGTCGGGCCAGAAGCCCATGTCCATCATGCGATCCGCTTCGTCGAGCACGAACGTGTCGACGCGCGAGAAATTCACGGCGCCGCTGCGCTGGTGATCCATCAGGCGTCCCGGCGTCGCGACCACGATGTCGACGCCCGCCTTGAGCGCGCGTTCCTGCGCCCCCATCTCGACGCCGCCGTAGACGGCGATGCTCGTCAGGTCCGTGTGATACGTGAAGCCCTGCACGTCGTCTTCGATCTGCACGCACAGCTCGCGGGTAGGCGCGAGGATCAGCACGCGCGTGAAGCCGCGATCGCCGGGATTCTCCGCGCGTGTCTTGAGCATCCGGTTCAGGATCGGCAGCACGAACGCGACCGTCTTTCCGGTGCCGGTGTCCGCGCAGCCGATGACGTCGTGTCCCTGCAGCGCGATCGGAATGACGGCGCTCTGGATCGGCGTCGTCTTCTCAAAACCGCGGATCGTCACCCCTTCGAGCAGCGACGGCTCGAGACCGAGCGTCGTGAAGGGGACGGGCGCGGGATCGTAGGCCGCTTGCGGGCGATCCGTTGACTGTGGTTTATGCGGTGCCTGCATCAGGCCGCGCCCCGATGCGTGGCCACCCTGTGATGGGCGTCGCACGCCTCCTCGTCTCGGTCGACGACGGCGGGACGGTTGGGTTGAATGGGGATTCAAAATATCTTTATCGAGCGCGGAAGGTGATGATGCCGCGGACAGGATCGTAGGGCGACACGCCGACGGTCACGCGATCTCCGGGAACCACCTTGATCCTGAAGCGGCGCATTCGGCCGCTCAATTGTGCGAGTACCTCGTGTCCCTGGTCGCACTGCACGCGATACAGACCCCCGCTGTGGACCGCCACGACCGTACCCTGCACATCAATTAGATCATCCTTGCTCAAATGCTTTCCTTTCTACAATCAAAGATTGTGCCACATTTCGGCCGTCGCTGTAAAGGCTTACAGGGCGCGGACGGCGGCCTCGACGCGCGCGGCCAGCGCCGCGTAGTCGTTGCCTGTCAACGTGATAGGCGCGCCGAAGGTGCATCGGGCGTGCGCGACGGAGGGAAAATTTGCATGCCGGGGTAGCACGCGGTCCAGTCCGTCCAGCCTGATCGGAACGACCGGGATGCCCAGGCGCGAGGCGATCATGCCCACGCCGGGCTGGAACGGAGCGATCTCGCCGGCTTCGGTCCGCCGCCCTTCCGGAAAAATCAGGACCGAGTAGCCGTCGTTGACGATTTCGCCCATGTACCGCAGCGTCTGCCGCGTGCCGGCGCTTCCCTGCGTCAGCGGGAATGCGTTGAAGAACAACGCCGAGAGGTAGTAGTTCAGGCTGTTGGTAAACCACGCCACCATCGTGTGCCGCTCGGGGAAGAAGTGCGCGTCGAAGAACTCCTTCATCATTGCGGGCGCCGTGCGATACCGCCACCGCGCCGGCAGCGAATCGAGGATCACCGGTCCATCGAAGTGACTCTGATGGTTGGCGGCGAAGATCACCGGCCCCTCGATCTTCTCGAGATGCTCGAGTCCGCTGACCGTGACGCGCGCGAAGATCCGTCCGAGCGGAAGAATCCACGTCGGCAGGCTGACCCGACGCGCGATGCGCGCGGGAACCGAACGATTCCACGACGGGAAGACGATTGGCGACTGGCGATGGGCGATCGGCGATTGTGATTGGCAATTGGCGATTGATGATTGCAGAGTGCTGATTGGCGATTGAGTCCAGGCCGGAGGGGCAACGAGGGCCTCGAGGTCTGCAACCGTTCGCGCCGCGCTGAAGCCGGCCTCGTCCACCGTGACCTGGAACATCTCTTCGAGCGCCATCATCAGTTCAACGCGCTCGAGCGATGTGAGACCGAGCTCGTCGATCGTCGTCGAGGACTCGATCGTGCGGCCGGGCGCGAATCTTTCAAGTACTGCAGCGACACTCTTTCCCGCGCTCGTGGAGCTTCCGGCTTTAGACGCAAGATCCGCCTTCTGACCCGTGAGCCAGTTGCGCAGCTCGCGGCGTTTCAGCTTCCGCGTGCCCTCCGTGCGCGGCAATTCCGTTCCGGGCCACACCGCGCTCGCGCGGATCTTCTGATGATCGCCGAGCTTCGCGTTCGCTGCGCGAACGACAGCGTCAGGATCCGTTCCTGGCGCCAGCAGCAGGACCGCCTGCACGCGCTCCGCGGTACTACCGGGAACAGGCGCGCCCACGACCGCGGAGTCGATCACGCCAGGCTGTTCGTTGAGCGCGCGCTCCACGTCCTCCGGGAAGACGTTCAACCCTTCGGGCGTGACGATCATTTCCTTCTTGCGCCCGCGAATCATCAGCTGCCCTTCGGCATCGAGCTCGCCGATGTCTCCTGTATGGAACCAGCCGTCCTCGAACGCTTCGCGGGTCGCCTCGGGCGCGTTGAAGTAACCCTTCGTCACGTTCTCGCCGCGCACGAGGATCTCGCCGTCTTGAGCGATCTTGATTTCGACGCCTGCGATTGGTTTTCCAACCGCGCCGCGTTTCGCGTGCAGCGGATGGTTGAGCGTGACGATTGGCGCCGTCTCGGTGAGTCCGTAGCCCTGTACGACGACAAAGCCAAGCCGTCCCCAGAACGCCTCGAGCTCCGGTTCCAGCGGCGCGGCGCCGACGACCATCGCCCAGAACTTGAACCCGAACAGACGATGGATCCGCCGGTAGTGCCACCAGCGTCTCGCCCAGTGCATCCCCTCGGGCGGCGGCTCGGCCGCTTCAGGGGCGACGCGCACGACGTAATCCTTCAGGACCTCGAGGATCTTCGGGACGCACACGAGAACCGAGATGCGCCGTTCCTTGATCTGCCGGACGATATCGTCCGGGGCGTAGCTGCGAGTGAACAGGACGACGCCCGGCAGCATCGGCGGCACGAACGTCGCCATGGCCTGTCCGAACATGTGGCTGAGTGGGAGCAGGTTCAAAAAGCGGATCGGACGAAACGGCCGCGCGTACTTCCGGTACTTCGCCAGTTCACGCTCGATCGGGACAATGTTCGCCAGGATGTTCTTGTGCGTGAGCACGACACCCTTCGGGTCCGCGGTCGCGCCGGACGTGAAGATGATCTCGGCAGTGGTGTCGCTGCCGATGTCCGATGTCCGATGTCCGATGTCCGTTTCCGGAAGGCTTGCTGCACCCTTTGTTGAACTTGTAGCTTCCGCCTTCAGGCGGAAGATCTCAGCGAGCTTCCAGATCGGCTTGTCGCTGCCGGTGTGCGACACGTCCACGGCCTCGCCAACGAGGATCGCCTTCGCATCCACGATCCCCACGACTTTCAGCAGGAAATCTGCGGACGCGCGGTAGTCGATGGGGACAATGACGATCCCTTCGAGCAGCGCGCCCCACATCGCGGCGATCCATTCAGGGCGGTTCTCGCTCCAGATCGCGATCGCCTGGCCGGCCGCGATGCCGTTGTCGCGCAGACGCTGTGCGAATTGTCGAGCCGCCGAGCCCAGCTCTCCGTATGTCCACGTCCACGTCCGGTAACCGTCGTCATAGGCGAGAAACTGCGCGTCCTTCACCGCGTCGCCCGTGACGTCGGCGAAGAAGTCGAGCAGCGTGCGTCTCGTCATGTGTCCTGAATTATGATGGAAAACTCCGCGCGCCACGATCTGCGAGCGGGCGAAGGTGCCACATGCGTGTGTTTCTCACCGGCGGAACGGGGTATGTCGGGGGTGCGGTGCTCGATGCGCTGGTCCGCGCCGGCCGTCATGTGGATGCGCTCGTGCGCAACAATGAAGCCGCCGCGCGCGTGCAGGCGCGCGGTGCGAGTCCGGTGCTTGGCGACATCATGCAACCGGCGTCGTGGCGCGACGCGGCGGCCGGGGCGGATGGCGCCATTCACGCGGCCGCCGAATATGGTGCGCATCAGCGCGAGTTCGATGCGACTGCGGTGGACACGCTGGTCCGCCTGCCGCCCAAACCCGGCCGCTTCCTGATTTACACGTCGGGCATCTGGGTCCTCGGACCTGCCCCCGCGCCAGTCGATGAAACCGGGCCGGTGAACCCAATCGAAATGGTCGCGTGGCGTCCTGCGCACGAGCAGAAGATTCTCGACACCGCGGCTGCCGGTGTTCGCGCAGTCGTGATCCGTCCTGGCATCGTGTTCGGCGGATCCCGCGGCATCGTGGGCGATCTGCTCAAAGACGCGGCGAACAGCCTCGTTCGCATCATCGGCAGGGGTGAAAACCACTGGCCGCTCATTTACGAACGCGATCTCGGCGAGCTGTACGCGCGGATCGTCGGCACGCCTGCAGCCTCGGGTGTCTTCCATGCGACCGACGATAGCGCCGAGACGGTGAACGAGATCGTTGCCGCGCTGGCCGAACACGCGCCCACGCCGCCGAGCATCCGGCACGTCCCGCTGCCCGAGGCGCGCAAGAAAATGGGACCGTACGCGGAAGCGCTTGCGCTCGATCAGATTGTGCGGAGCCCGCGCGCACGCGCGCTCGGCTGGGCTCCGACGCTGCACTCGGTGGCAGGCAACGCCAAGCGGCTCTTCGAGGAATGGAAGCGAGGCAAGGCAGCGTAACGATTTGGGAATCTGGGAATTTGGAAATTTGCAAATCTGGAGGACACGGAGATGAAGAGAGCTGTACTCGCCGCCGCGTTTGCACTGATCGCGGGGCCGGCGTTCGCACAGGGACCCGCGCCCGCGGTGAATCCACACGCGGCACATGCAATGGAGCAGGCGGCGACCACCACACAGCCCGCGTCCGCGCGCAATCCGAACCTGCCGCCGTCGGGCGACAACGACGCGGCGCAGGCGATCGAGCAGCTCAAGTCGTCGCCACGACACGGCGAGTGGGTGGACATCAAGGGCAGCAACGGGACGCCGATCAAGTCCTTCGTCGTCTATCCCGAACGCCGGGACAAGGCGCCGGTGGTAATCGTAATCCACGAGATCTTTGGTCTCAGCGACTGGATCCGTGGAGTCGCCGACCAGCTCGCGAAGGAAGGCTTCATCGCGATCGCTCCTGACTTCCTCTCGGGACGCGGACCAAACAAGGGAGGAAGCCAGGAGCTTGGCTCCCAGGGATCCACCGCCGAGATCCGCAACGTCACGCCCGACGACACGGTGCGCATCCTCAACGACGTGCGCGCGTACGCGTTGACGATTCCCGCGGCGAACGGGAAGATGGCTGCCATTGGATTCTGCTGGGGCGGCGGGACGGCGTTCACGTATGCGTTGCGCCAGCCGGCGTTGAACGCGGCGGTCTCCTATTACGGACCAATGTCGGCGGACCCGGCGGCGTACGCGGGCGCGAAGGTGCCGGTGCTCGGCCTGTACGGCGGCAACGACGCGCGCGTCAACGCGAACATCGAAACGGCGAAGGCGGGAATGGCGCAGGCCAAGGCGATCTACGATCCGCACATCTTCGAGGGCGCCGGGCACGGATTCCTGCGCCAGCAGTCGGGCGGCGCGAACGCGCCAGGCAACATGAAGGCGACGGAACAAGCCTGGAAGCTGACGCTGGATTTTCTGCGCGCGCACACGAAGTAAGGCGCGGCTGTCAGCGCTTCTGGCTCAGGGCTTCTGGCTCGGGGTCATTTAAAACTCAGGCCGCCGCTCAGGACGAGCAGCGTCGTGCGCGGCTGGCCGACCACGCCGGCGACCGCAAGCTGCTCGGCGACCGAATACCACCGGAAATCAACGGCGAAGGCGATGTGCTCGCTGGTGAACCAGCGGGCACCGCCGCCATAGTTCAGCGTCTTGCGATACGGCGCCTCGGCCGCCGGCTTGTCCGCGAGGTCGACGTACAGCTTCGAGCGGCCGAACAGTCCGCCACTGATGTAGCTCCAGCCGTTCCTGTGGCCGAAGTTCAGTGAAATCTCCGGCGAGAACGTCGTGAAGTGCCGCCGGACCGTCGGACTCTTCGTCGTCGTCCCATCCGACGCGACGACGTCGAGCGTCCGTGTCCCTCGCGCCACCACCACATTGCCGCCGAACCCGAGCATGACCTTTCCCCTGGTGCGCCACGGATAGATGTGTGCGCCGCCGACCAGCCCGAAGCTCCTGACCGGAAGGTTGCCCGCCTCGACCGACAGGTTTTTCGCAATGTCCGGTTCGACCTTGTGACGCGCGAACGCGCCGCGCAGGTCGACCGCGATTGGGCCGATCGGATCCTTCTCCTGCGCCGCGGCCGGTGCGGCGGTCATCAGGCATAAAAACAGATACGCAGAGAGACGTTTCGACATAGGGATTCAGGAAGCAGGAACGAGAGACCAGCGACTCAGTATAGTCTCCGTTCGCGGGCAATCTCCCGCGCGAGCGCGAGCGCCGAGTCGAAGTCCGCGACGCTGCCATCGAGCTGCCGTTCGTACACCTGCTTCAGCACTTCGCCAACGGCGGGCCCAGGCTTCACGCCCATCTCGAGCAGGTGACGTCCCTTCACTAGCGGCTGTGGCGGTGCATGTTCGACACCGAGGCGGCGCGCGCGCTCGAGGAATTCGTCCATCGCCGAACAGTCGAAGCCGCCGCCGCGTCCCTCGCAATCCGCCTTCGCCACGCGCGCAAGCAGCTCCAGGTCCACTTTCTGCGCGAGACGCCGGAACGCGCCGTCGCCGACCGGAGAATTCGCTCTGGCGTACATGCCCGGTTTGAGGTGATTCGCGACGATGCCGAGCACGTCGCGGCGGACGTCGTAACCCTGCATCGAGTGCACGTTCAAGCGATCGAGCAACGCGACGGCTGGTGCGATCCCCTGTTCCTCGTGATCCAGCGATCGGATTCGTCCGTCGATGTGTGCCGTGGTCGCGGGCTTGCCCAGGTCGTGGCAGACGGCGCCGAGCATGACGGCGACCTGCTGCGGATACGGCAGGTCGTCGATCCGCTTCCGCGCCTCGTCGATGACCAGCAGGGTGTGCACCCACACGTCCCCTTCCGGATGCCATTCCGGTTCCTGTGGGCAGCCGACGAGAACGTCGAGCTCGGGGAAGAGACGCTCGATTACGCCAAGCTCCAGCGCCAGCGCGAAGCCGATCGACGGGCGGGGCGCGCGCAGCAGCAGCTTCTCAATCTCTCCCCAGATGCGTTCCGCGGGAAGATCGTCGAGCGGAAGCAATCGGCACAGCGCCTTCGTCGCGTCGTCCAGCGTGAATTCGAAACGCGCGGCGAACTGGATCGCGCGCAGCACGCGGAGGCTGTCGTCGGCGAACGTCTGCGGATCCACCGCGCGCAGCAGGCGTCGCTCGACGTCCTTTTGTCCGTGGAATGGATCGATGTACTCGCCGGTCAGGGGATCCCACGAAATCGCGTTGATCGTGAAGTCGCGACGGCGTGCCGCTTCTTTCGGCGAAAGCGTCGGATCCCCGAGGACGGCGAAGCCCTTGTGTCCGCGTCCGGTCTTCGACTCCGTCCGCGGAATGGAGACGTCGAGTCCCGCGACCTTATAGACGGTAAAGCTTTCACCGACGGTGTTGACGGAACCGAATGCGGACAGGATTCTCTTCAGCCGCGCCGCATCGATGCCGAAAACTTCGATGTCGATGTCCTTGGACGGATGCGGAGCCGAAGGATGCATCAGGCCATCGCGAACCCAGCCGCCGACGATCAGCGCGCGGCCGCCCGCGTCGCGCACGGCTTTCGCGATTGCCCGGGTTCCCGCCTCAGGCGGGTCGATGCTCACGCGCTCCTCACGGTGCGGAAACCGTAGTCGGTATAGCGGAAGGAGGGATCGATCTTGCTGCGCGCGGAGCAGCGGCTGATCGTGACGGCATGGCGCCAGGAGCCGCCGCGCGAGGCGCGACGCGCGCCGCTCTCTGGGCCGCGCGGATTCGCCGGCGGCGAGACCGCGTAATACGCGGGGTCGTGCCAGTCCGCGCACCACTCGTGGATATTGGCCGCGATGCCATAGAGACCAAATGCATTTGGCTCGCCGAGCGTGATCGACCACGGGCCCGCAAGCGGACCGCGTCCCTTGTCGGGAATCCACGCCGGGATTTCGTTGCCCCATGGAAATGCGGCACCGTCGATGCCGCCGCGCGCGGCGCGCTCCCATTCAGCTTCGGTCGGAAGCCGTTCGGCGCTGCCTTCGCGGGTCCGCCACGCGCAATACGCCACCGCGTCATGCCAGCTCACGCCGACGACAGGACGATCGTTCCCCGCGAACGCCGAATCGTCCCAGTCGCGTGGCGCGGCATGGTGCGTCGCGTCGAGAAACGCGCGGTACTCGCCGCGTGTAACGGGATAAATCGACGCGTCGAATGCGTCCACATGGACGTAATGCGCCGGGCGCTCGTCGTCCTGCCCGCTGTGGCTGCCCATGAGGAAGCGGCCGGCCGGGATGCGCTCAAATGGCATCGCGGCGGCGCCCGAACTTCCGGACGAACCTGTCCGTGAAACGCGGCGCGACGATGTTCAGCACGGCGAGCAACCGCGACGCACGGTGCGGGTACACCTCGGGCCGCGGCCGCCGAATGCACGCAACGATCGCCCGCGCGACGTCGTCCACCGTCTGCTTCGGACCAAGGCCGCTGACGGCATGCCCATAGTCGCGTGCCATCGCGTCATGAAACTCGGTGCGCGTGGAGATCGGGTAGACGCAGGACACGTGGATCGGCGTGCCCGAGAACTCGGTGCGGAGCGACTCGGCGAGTCCGGCCTGCGCGGCTTTGGTTGCCGAGTAGCCGCCCATGAACGCGATCCCGCGCCGCCCGACGATCGACGAAACGAAGATCAGATGCCCGCTGTTGTGCGCACGGAAGATGGGCAGCGCCGCGCGGGCGCCGTAGAACGTGCCCATGTAATTCACGTTCATCATGCGCTGCATGATGTCGGACGGCGTGTCCTCCAGCGTTCCGTAAAAGCCGAAGCCGGCGTTGCAAATCATGATGTCGAGGCGGCCGAACTCCTGCGTCGCGCGCGCAACGAGCGCCTGCACGTCCTCCTCGCGCATGACATCCATCGGAAGGATCGCCGCGCGCCCGCCCGCCGAGATAATCTCCGCGGCTGTCGCTTCAAGCAGTGCGGTCCGGCGCGCGCCCAACACCACGGCGACACCTTCACGAGCCAGGTGTTTCGCGCACGCGAGCCCGATGCCGGAGGAGGCGCCGGTGATCGCGGCGACGCGGCCGCTCAGATCCATCAATAGATACTATACGGACGATGGACCCGGCCATTCGACTCCTGAAAGATCTCGTTGCGATCGATTCCGTCAATCCGTCGCTGGTGCCGGGCGCGGCCGGCGAAGGGGCGATCGCGGCGGCCGTCGCGCAGCACCTGCGCGCGATGGGCCTCGACGTCGAAATACAGGAGGCGGCGCCCGGGCGCCCGAACGTGATCGGCGTGCTCGAGGGAAGGTCGCGCGGACGATCCCTCATGCTCTGCGGCCACATGGACACTGTCGGCGTGGAAGGGATGAAAACACCCTTCGATCCGATCGAACGTGACGGCCGGCTCTACGGACGGGGATCGCAGGACATGAAAGGGGGCGTGGCCGCAATGATCGATGCGGCGCGCGTGCTCGCTGCGGACAGATTCGCCGCCGGGCGTCTGATCGTGGCGGCGGTCGTGGACGAAGAGTACGCCAGCATAGGCGCGGACGCGCTCGTGACACGCTGGCGCGCCGACGCCGCGGTCGTCACCGAGCCCACCGATCTGCGCATTGCGACAGGGCACAAGGGATTCGCGTGGTTCGAGATCGAAACGCGTGGACGTGCCGCGCACGGAAGCCGCCCCCGCGACGGCCGTGACGCCATCGTCAGGATGGGACGCGTTCTTCACGCGCTCGAAGCGCTCGATCACCGGCTGCAGTCACGCGCGCCGCATCCGCTGATGGGCACCGCCTCGCTGCACGCATCGTTGATCGAAGGGGGCCGGGAACTGAGCAGCTATCCCGATCGATGCGTGCTCAAACTCGAGCGTCGAACGATTACGGGAGAGACAGACGAGATCGTCAGTCACGAACTGGAACGAATTCTCGAAGAGCTTCGACGCGACGATCCGGAATTCGAAGCTTCAGTGACGCCGCTGTTCGCGCGGCCGTCTTATGAGATTCCGGCCTCGCACGAATTGCCGCGGTTGTTGCTCAAGGTGCTATCGCGCGAGCACGACAAGGAACATCAATTCGAGGGGATGAGTTTCTGGACGGATGCGGCAGTGCTCGGCGCGGCGGGAATCCCCTCGGTGCTGTTCGGGCCTGGTGGCGCAGGCCTGCACAGCATCGAGGAGCACGTCGAACTCGACGACGTGCTTCGGTGCCGCGATGCGCTGATCGCGCTGGCGCGCGACTGGTGCATCGGGCAGGACACGTGACGCTCAGGCCGTTTTGCGGAACACGAGGCGCTGAGGCACGAGGACGTGCCGCCGCGCATCGCCTTCGAAGCGCTGGCGCGGCGCGCGCCCGCTGACTTCCCAGCCCGGGCTGTCGTGCCCGCAGGAAG
>WNGF01009602.1_pt1 | contig 11091 bp, 3 predicted proteins | sample 5400641 | NCBI WGS metagenome assembly WNGF01 (sample SAMN13153371, study PRJNA577476) | soil metagenome | isolation source: 80 cm soil or saprolite under grassland replicate 2 | place: USA:California | collected 2016-06-15 | reverse complement strand
CATCACGCAGGGCCACAATATATTGGCCGTCGTGACCGAATCCGTCGTACTCGTTTTCCACTTGGACCATGATGATCGGCCCGCCCTTGGTGATTTGGAGCCGCGCCAGTTGCTCGCCCAGAGCTTTGAAATATCGCCGACACGCGTCCAGAAACACCGGGTTGCGCGTGCGAACCCTGACTTTCGGATCCTTCAGGAGCCACCAGGGCAGTCCACCAAAATCCCACTCGCCGCAGATGTACGGCCCGGGACGCAAGAGGACTTTCAATCCCTCGCGCTGGGCCAACCGGCAGAACTCCGCGATGTCTGCGTTACCGCTGAAGTCGAATTTGCCAGGCTGAGGTTCGTGGACGTTCCAGAATACGTAAGTGCTCACCGTGTTCAGCCCCATTGCGTGGGCCATGCGCAGACGATGTGTCCAGTATTCACGCGGAATGCGCGGGTAGTGCATTTCCCCGCTGCGGATGGCGAATGGCTTGCCGTTCATGAGGAAGTCCTCCTCGCCAATAGCAAAGATCGCGTCGGACCTCGCGGTTATAGCAGACGGCCCCGCCAATAAAAGAACTGCGCAGCCCAGTACTTGCACGAAAGTTTTGAAGGACTCTTTCATATTTACATCCTCAAATGGTCTTTACGTCTTCGTCGCCAGTAATTTTGGAACCGGACACCGCGCAATCGGAAGTTTTTGAAACGGCCAGCAAAGTCGGTCTTCCTTGCGTTTTTCAGAATAGCGGTGGATCGAGTAGCCAGCTTTAGCTTATCTGGTTGTTTAAGCCTGATACGCGCTGTCGCGGATATTTCCAATCCTGACCCCAATACATTGGGGCTTGCTGAAACAACCGGATAAGCAGGAGCCAGCTAATTGTGGGGGCGCCTATCAGGGATATCCCACGTCCCCACCGCTAAGTCCACACGCATCTTATATTCCTTGCTGCAGACCAGCGTGTAGCGAAGGCCCTTGCGCTGGTCTGTTGCTTCCGGCACTGTTTCTCTCAGGATTGTAATATACACTTCGCCGTTCCTTTTTTCAGGTTTGACGGAAGTTACTATGGTCGGTTTGTAATCGTGCTCAAGCAGGATGAAAAACCGCCTTTCTGGAATCGCTTTCAACACGTACGGTAGCGGTGCAGATTCGGCAGTATGAGACGACTGCTCAAGCGACAGAAACGTTCCCCCCGGTCGCTGCACGACATGGAAAAACTCCAGACAAGTAACATAGCCCGTGCTTAGCTCACCATATCTTGCGAGAACCAGTTCATCAAAGCCGGCAAATTTGATCGAGGACCATTCCAAAAATTGGAGTCTCCGCCCGTCGGAGTCTTCCCACGTTTTGGAACGAATCTCGTCCTCAGAAAAAGCTGGTCCTCCGGTGCTTACACCTCTGTCCAACGAGCAACAGCCAGCGGCGACAAGCACAAGGGGAAGGCAAAGTTGAGCTAACCGACAACATAAAAGTTTTACGTGTACAGGGAATCGAAGGGTCTCACCCCAATTCTCATCGTGTTGGCGGAAGACGTGGGGCCGTGCATTGGGTGTGCAGACTGCTAGTTCTTCTTTGGCCATTTACCTGTGAAAGTGTTTTTCCATTTAGTCGGAGTCGTTTCCATCCGCGTGCCGTCCGAATCCTCACATGCGTAGCTTGCGTCTAAGTTGTACTTTACCTTGTACTTACCATCTCCCACAAAGGGAACTCCCGAGTGGTCCCTATAGACCCGAAAGAACAATTCGACCCACCCGCCCGTTCCAGTGTAAGGCGTGACTTTACGTTTGGGGATGTCGCCAGTGACACTACCGGTTTCATTCAAAAAGTAGCGGCACTTCGTTTCGTCGCCCTCTACTTTCCACGTAATGATGAATACAGTTCCGAACTTCTCGGCGCCTGTTCCTCCAACGGAGTAGAAGTCGGCCTGCCACTTATCCTCGCCTGGAAAAAATGTAATTCTGACGCTTTTGCAAGTGCATGCCTTACAAAATCCGAGATTGTCAATTTCGTTCACCGGATTGTTTGCAACCAATCCGTAAAGGTTCAGCCCGCCGTCCTCCTCGATCGGATCCCTCGTGAGCCAGCGTCCGGTAGAAGGGTTGTAGGGCCGAACCGGATACATCAGGAGGTCGGATTCATCATCCTGGTACTTGGTCGAGAAACGGAACGGATTCACCTTCGCCATTGGACCCGTGGCTCTGACGACTTCCCCGAAGGGGCCGTACTCATAACGTGCCGTCGCGGCTCCGGTCGTTCCGTCAATCAGCGCCGCCACGTTCCCATTTCCGTCAAATGCCACGAAATTATGCGTAACCCCACTCGAGTAATCCGTCACCTTAAGCAGCCCCCCCACACGACCCGCTCCCTGATTGGAACCGCTTAAATCGAGTCCCCAAATGTACGTCCGCACTTTGGCGTTGCTGTTGTTGGCATCCAACTCACCCATCAGGTTCCATCCGTCATAGAGGAATACCGTATCGGTTTGTTCCACCCAGGTCGTCCCATTGTGTGTGTAATATGTCTTCCGTATCCGCCGCCCCTGATTGTCGTATTCAAAGGTCGCGCGCAGTCGCGACGAGAGGGTAGGTGATGAGGTGTCCCGTTTGATCTCAATCAATCGGTTCTCCGCGTCCCACGTGTAGTTCCACCGCCCGTCCGCCGTCAAGTCGCCGTCGGTGTCGTAGGTGTAACTCTCCGTCGCCGCCGGAACGAATGCCGCACCCGAGGTTGTCTGAGTCGCGCCATATTGCGACACCACCGTGATCGTCGGATACTGCGCCGCAGAGACATTGTTTACCGTCAAGGGCCAATGGAAGTAATCGCCTCGTCGGTTCGCGGCGTTGCCGTTGACTGTCACGCCCGCTGTAGGGTTGGCCACGCCCAACACGTCCACCACGCCCGCAACCGTGCGCTGCGTGTATTGATTCAAGCGGTTCCGGGTGTAAGCCGACGCTGCCGAAGCGCGTCCGCCCGTCGCCGTCCGGTTGCCAATGTCGTCAAAACCATAGTTGAACTGCTGGCCGTTAACCGGAGTGCCGTCCTGCCAGTATTTGTTTCCCGAAATCACCTGTCCCAGCTTGTCGTATGTGTACACCCAGTAACTGCCGTCGCCCAGCGTCGCGCGGGTGCGTTGGTTGGTATCGTTGTACTGATAGAGAAAACTCACCGGCAGGCTGGGCGCACTGCTGCCCGAAGCGGTGGATGAAATCGACTGGAGCCGGTTCAGGAAATCGTACTGTTTCGTTGCCGTCAGCCGCGTCGTAGTGGATTGCTTGAACGTCAAGGTGCTCACCATCGCTGAGTTGGCAAGATATGCGTAAGACGCCGTATAGCTTGTGGCGGAGTTGTCGGTCACGGTTTGCACCCGGCCCGCTGTGTCGTAAGCGTAACCGGCGCCCTGCAACACTGTGGAGCCGGTCTTGATCTCGGCCGTTGTGCGGCGGAGATAGCTGTCATACACATTATTCACTGACAGTCCCGCCAATGTCCCGCCACTGTAACTTTCCGTCAAGGGCTGATCGGCATCGTTGTAAGTGTATGTGGTGGTGATGCTGTTGCAGACGGCCGTGGCTCGCCGTCCGCGGCGATCGTAGGTGTACGTGACGGTGGGGGTGCTGGGGGGGTCGTTCGAATAGGCCACGCTGACCTGGTCGGCAAACTGATTCCCGGACGAGCCATCGTCAAAGCCGTACGTGTAAGTGGTCACAATGCGCTGGCCGCCGGTGCCAGTGCGGGCCCAAGTGCGCGTTTTGAGGCGTCCGCCTGCAGTGTAGGTGTAATCTGGTCCCGTGGTTCCGGCAGCGCCGGTCGTGGCGTCCGCGTAATCTTTTGACAGAAGCCAACCGCGCTGGCTGTCGTAATTCCAGGTCGTGATGGCAGTTACCGCATTTCCAGTAAAGTCCTGCCAGGTCTTCATGGTCTTCACGCGGCCTTGCGGATCGTACGTGTATTCCACGGGATAGGTCCGCGAGCCGTACGTCTTCTTTAGCAAGCCCGTCGTGAAATACTCGTTTGTGACACTGGCTCCATCGGGCTGCACGACATTCGTGGCCTGGAGCATGGCGTTGTAATACGAAGTGGTCGTCTGGGCGGATTGACCGGTGCCTGGCGCCGGGGTGGTGACGGCGGCGGCTTGATCGGCGTTGTTGTAGCCGTAAACGGTCGCGCCGTTGCGGGCATCGGTCACGCTCAGAGTGCGCCCGTGAACGTCGTACGCATACGTCGTCTGGATCACCTGGCCGCCCGACGAGTCTTTGCGTGTGACAGACAACAACCGGCCGTAGGAATAGATGCTGACGACGGATGAGCCATCGGGATTGGTAACTGTGTTGGTGCGGGCACCGCTACTCCCGTAGCTGGTCACGGAGCTGGTGATGACTTCCGTGGATTGGTCTTTGTATGCGCTGCGCCAGGTCTTGAGTCCATCAGTCGAAACGCGTGTGATGGCAACCCGGTTCGTGGCAGCGGATCCGTCTGTTGTATAGACCCACTCTTCTGTTTGTTGCACGTTGGAACCCGAGTACGTGGTAACCAACCTGACCGTGTCACGGACACGATCTTTGTTCCCAGTGCCCCCACGGTCCACCGTGTCGTCCTGGTCTAAGTCTGTCGCGGTGGTTATCAGTTCGCCCTTGCCATTGTATTGGTACAAGGTAGCAACTCCATCGGCATCCCGCTGTTTCCAGCGCTGGCCCTTGTTGTTAAAGTAGGATTGCAGGTAATTGTTGTCGGCGTAGAGGTTCTTGTAGCTGTTGCTCGCTCCATCCAGGTAATTCTTCACCCATTCGGAAGAGTCATTGCCACTGCCGTCCAGCTTGATATCTTTGGCGTATTCGCGATAATAACCACTCTCCTGCTCACCGCCGTAGACATAATGCCTTCCGGCGACCGCTGTGCCAGTCAGCTTTTCCAATCGTCCGTCCCGGTAATAGGTTTCGATGCGGGTGCCCCCGTCCGGATAGGTCGCCGTGCGTTGCAGCTTGTTGTTACTCACGGTCTCAGAATACGATGTGATTCCGTTCAAAGCGTTGGTTTGCGTGATGATTCTGCCAAGCACGTCGTATTGGGACTGCGAGAGCGTGATGATGCTGGTGCCATTGGTGCCGATCCGTTGGGTTGCCAATACCCGCCCCGCAGCATCGAGAGTATTCGTGGTCTTGATGCCGGTTCCGCCAAAAAAGCGCGTCTCAGCCACCTGGCGCTTAAGCGTATCGTGGTCATAAGTTGTCGTAGCGCCGTCTTGATCCGTCATGCTTTCCAGACCGCAGCAATCGAACGTGTAGAAGTTGGTTCGGTTGGCCAGGTTTACCACGTGGTAGTCGCGCTGCAGGGGATCGTAGCTTTCGTAAGTGTAGGTTTCCTGAGCCAGGATCGTCGAGGGCGCCTGTCCGTTTTGGATGAGCTTCGAGGTGCGCGCGGTCACCTGGCCCAGATTATTGTATACTGTCTCCGTGTGAGTGCCGTTGAGAATCACGAGATTCGTCGCGCTCGTGTCGAGCTCTCCTGCATTCTCGATTACTGTGGTGCTGTTTGCGTCGGAGGTGTAATCGTACAATGTGGCCGTGGCGTCGCGATGGTGTACGGATTGGAGCCGCGCCGCGCGAGGACCTGTCGAGTCGGCATAGTAAATGGATACGGTGGTCAAGTTCGCCGGATCTCCCCAATAACCAATCTCTGGAACCGGGCAGACCTGTTCGTCGATTTCTTCAGCCACCGGCACGGAACGGAGAATTCGCGATATTTCCGCCCAAGCTGATCCAGAGTCTGCCGGAATCTTGACCGCAATTCTCCGCGCAAGATCAGGACGATTGCCGGAATCGTTCACGTCTTCGGAGTAAGTCGAAGAGTAATAAGAGTACTCGGTCAGCTTGCAGGTGTAATCAGCGGGAAAGCTGGTTCCTGTGGGCGGGGCTATATCCTTGTACGCCTCGTAATGTTTGGTCGTCCGGCCAAAATCGTCATACTCGAACATCTCCCAACGGCCATCGGGATAATCCACCCGTTTGGGTCGGCCGATGTTTACCCCCGAATCATAGGGTGTGTAGGTCGTAGTTCGCGTCGTGCTGCCATCACCTTCCACCAACTGAGTCAACGCTAATTGTGAGCCGAACAGTTGGAAGGTGCGATGGGTCTTTTCGACTGTTGTACTTCCCGACTTCACTTCGCGGTACCGGTCCGTCACGCCACCGCTGACGGTCTCCCAGCTTAAGATCGTCCGGATACCGTCGGGATCGGTCAGGGACCATTTGCTGGTTCCCGTGTCATAAGTGTAGGTGAACCGTTGTCCCAGTGTGATCCCGTGATATTCGCTGATCTGCAGCACGTTGGCATTTCCGCTGGGATTGGCGATCGTCCACTTCACAAACGGACTGATCCCGACATTTGGCTGCCAGCGGGAGCCGTCCCAATAAACATCGGCATTGTAATAGTATTCCAAATCATATTTCGAATCCGTGGAGTTGGTATCGACGACCCGCACAAGTCCCTGGGGAGATTTTACCTGTTGAATTGTCCCGGTGGTCGGAATGACCGTTACGTCGTCGCGCTTATACGGCACTCGTAACACGGAAGGCTGCGCCAAATTCGTGGACGGTGTTTGGCCACTCAACCACAGGAACCCGCTGCTGGTATCGCGGTCATACAAGCCCAAAGGCAACTGAACATCCGGCCCGTTATTGTTTTTCCCGTCGGAGGATCCAAATGAAGCGTTACCACCACCGCCACCGGTGCCGCAAGAAGAACACCCTTCTCCGTCAACGACCAGATCGAAATCCATTGTTAGGGTCTGGGCCGGCCAAGGATCACCGGTGCAGCTCGGATCTTCGCGTATTGGAGTCAGCACGGCTTTTATCGTTACGGTGCCCGGCTTGGGATCCGGGTCCACTACTATAACCGTGGCGCTCCACGCGATGGCCGGCGGGTCGTCAGGGTTTTTGATCAATTTGCAGTATTGTGCGGCATCACCTTCCAGCGTCCAGTCTATGGAGTTCACATGAAAGGAAGGAGAGCCAGTTTCTCCGATCCCCACACCCGCCGGCATACACGGAGTTATTATATGAGGAAGCGGAACCTCATAATAGAAAAACGTGGGTGCGATACAATTGTTGTTGACTTGTGCATATAGCGGAAGCGTGACCGCCTGGGCGAGCATCAGCATTCCCACGCCCAACCGCAACCTTGCGGACGCGGTCCAACCAAGATCGCCGCGAGAATTCAGAAATTGGATCAATTTCATAATAGAACCTCCGTGTTTTATTCGAGTGGAGTATAAATCTGCAGACCCGGCACTCCGGTAGTGCCGTTCTCGCTCGACTGCCAATTGGTTTCGCCCAGTCCTGGATCGTAAGTTCCGTTGCCGTTGCGGTCTTCGAAGTAGTCAGGCAATCCATCTCCGTCGGTGTCGAACGGTGTTTGAATGCCCGTGGGCCGAAGGTAACCGGAGTAGTCCCAACTGGCGCGCCCGCCGTAGAGCGTGAAGGCCATGCCATTGATGGTTCGCCCGTCCAATTCGACGGCGGTCGCCGGCACCTCCAGTCGTACCCAACCGCCGGTCGGCGGCAGCGGGCCCAGGTAAGTGCGCGCGCCCGACCAGAAGTTTATATTGTCCGCACCCCAAAAGGCCCGGTGATACCACCAGGTGCTGTCGGTCGAAAGGCACTGCAACATCACGGTGCTCGGCACATTGGCCGGGTCCAGATAGACGTAGGTGAATAATCTGTCCCCCGCCTGAAACGACAACGTTTGCGTGGTCCCTGTGAAGTAGTGCTGGTGCTCGCCGGTGTAGATATTCGAAATGTGGTTCGAGCTGCCCGAATACGAAGTGGGATTGCTGGAAATCCACGTCCAGGCATCGCCGCCGTCACTGCTCGGTGTGGCCCCGGACGGGATCGCATCGTCCACCCACACCGTGTTGGACACGGTTTCCGGTGTGAGGGCACCGTAGTGAAATCCTATATCCACCGTCGAGTTGGTCTCCTTGGTCTGATCGACCCGCACTGTGTAGTGATACAACCCGGCGTTGGTCGCGTTGCGGCTGCCGACATTGATCAGCGGGCTATTGGTCAGCAGGTAATAGTTCCCCAACGGCCCCGCCTGCCAGTAGAAGTTCGTCACGGTCACGTTGTTGGTTCCCGCCGGAATTGTCTGTTGCGCCCCTTGCAGGTAGCCGTTGTAAGCGTAGTCCGAGAGCGAGGAATTGTTAGTGTACGAATCGCCCATGGAAATCGTCGTGCCCTCGAATGCGCAATCCCGGATGCTCACCGGGGTGCTGTAGGTGCGGGCAATGGACAGCGAGCCGCCCCGCACCAGGCAATTTCTCATGGTCCAGGTGTCATCCGCCCTCCCCTCCTGCAGCCAAATGTATTCCCGGTCGAACAGGCAATTGGTGAAGGCATAAGTGCTGATGTAGCCGCCTTGATTGGCCCCCGAAAACTGGCAGTCCGTCAGGTTGGCGATCAGATAACCCCAATCGTCGCGAAAATGGTTGGCCCCGTTTTCCGTGGCCTGAATCGCAAACTTTGTGAAGCGCGCCTGCAATATTGGCGCATTGGTAATATAAGCCGCCCAACCCGTAATTCCGCCGGGGCCGTAAAGTTGCGCGCCGGGCGATTCCTGCACGGTGTTGAGGCGCACCCAGTAGTCGGGGGTGTCCACATGACCGTCGAATGTCAGGACTTTCCCGTCGGCCATGTTGATGCCGTGCCCGGCGTGATACCAGCCGGCCGTAGTGCGAAACCAACCTACGGCGGTCCCGGCGTTGAACGTCAGGTTCGCATTCTCAGTCACTCCGCCAAAGAGATAATCCAGCGGGTAATAATGGTAGCCGAGGTCTGGCGTGTCCGTGTCCCGCTGCGCTTGCGGCGAAAGCACGGTATCGACGGAATTCGTCACGTTCGAATAGAGAATGGGCGGATAAGTCGTCATCTTCTTCAAATCCGCCAGCAACTCGGGATGAATGTTGGTCGTGCCCGTGTTGCGCCAATTGTTGTTCGCCAGGTAATGGGCGCCGCCCCCAACGGTCACAAATTCGCTGCTGCTCCCAATCGAGTTGTAGGATCCGGAATAGCTCCCGTAGGTCGTCACGCCCACCAACAGGCAGTTCGTGAAGTTCAACGCAATGCTGGACGAACCGTTCATCACGCCGGCCTGATCAATGGTCAGATGTTCCACGCTTCCGGTGCTGGCGTTGCCGGTGTTGTAGAAATTCGTCAGCACATTGTTCATCAGCACGTTGCGGAGGCTGAACGCCGTATTGTTCGGCACGACACCCTTCTGGCAGTGCATCAGTTGGGCGTGCACCAGCCGGTTGGGTGTGCCGTAGTCCAGCCAATACGAGTCATACTGGATGGCGGTCTGGGCATGGGCGATGCGCACGTGGCGCAGGTCCGAATAATTGTTGGCCAAGTGCAGGGCAATCGCCGCCGCGTAGTTCGTCGAAGGATTGCCGGTACTGCCGGTTATTGAATCACCCACGGTTTCGTCGTCCTTGCTGGTGAAGATGGCTGGCCGGTAGGCGCTGGTTTGAGCGTTGAGCACCCCGGTGATCTTCAGTTCCGCGCCGTTGGTGTATTTCACAACAGTTCCTCCTTCTATAGTAGTTATCCCACTAAAGATGGCACTCCCGCTTATGTAATAAGTACTGTCTCCTTGCAGCGTGTAATTAGTAGCGCTGCCCAGCAGCACCCAGTCCAACACGTATCCCGGTTGGCGTTTGAGGTCGGCCTTGGCCACACGAATCGTTTTGCCGGCAGGGCGCGACCTGGGCGCGGGAGGCAGTTCACGAGCGTTCGTCGCGACACGGTACGACTTTGACTTTCGGTTGTTGGACGCCTGCCCTTTGGCAGCTTGCGGCAATTGCAGTAGTTGCGGACGAATGGAGAAGTAATTGACCGATTCAATTAAAAAGTCTCGAAGCTCGGAATTGGGCCCCTGGAGTTTCTGCCAGGCTTTGCCCACCGGCACCTCGCTGTCGCTGTCGGCGGGGGCATTGTCTTCACTGAAAGCGCGGCCCCGGCCAAAGGACATGGCCCCAAACGACAGGCTATCATCACTCAGGTTTGGTCCCACCCAAACAACCGCATTGGTCGATTGTGCCGCGGAGGCCGCCTTTTCGAGCGGGATGGGAGGTTGCAGATATTCGGTCAGCACTTGCAACTGCGTGGTGTCAGAGGGTAATCCGACCTCTTCCGGCACCGGCGGCTGTTCTCTCAATATGACATCGGCTTCAAGTCCAGCCCTCGTCAGAGTCACGCGGTAATCCGCACGGAAATCCGTGAACGCGTTCGGGTAGATGACTTGATTGGAAGCGACAAGCAGGCCGATGGAATTGGTCACCTCCGCTATCAACACGCTCTTGCCGGAGACTGGATCGAAATAGGAAAGTCCAAGCACGTGACTTTGGAACCGCTTATCGTCCGGCGTCATCACGTCAATCGCCACGGAAGTGTTCAGGTTCGGCGCGACGATCACCTTGTGCTGGGTTTTGCTGGCGAGTGCGTAGCCATCGGAGGTGATCTCGAACGCTGGTTGGCTCTCCACCCATGTGCCGGTTACGTCATTGAAATAATTCAATCCAGTTGCCAGTTCGACATAGGAGTGAACGTTCGTCCTGCCTGCGGGATCGAGGCTGACGCTCCGCCACGTCCGCTCGTGCGGCCCGGCGGCGACCACCTGATAAGGCGCGATCACGGCTGCGTTCTTATCGACGGAGGTCGGCGTGAACTGCGCGTGAAGGGTGAGGGGCAACAGCACAGATAATGCGGCAAATCTGATTTTCATAATGATCATTGAGTTGGGCGCGACGCGTTCACTTTATTTCAATTGCCGAGAAGCGGTTCCATTCCGAAGCGTTGCTTCGGCCCGCTGGAAGAGGCGCGAAGAGATTTGGGGCGGCCTCAATCCGGTGGAGGATTTCCTGAAGCCGGGTCTGTGCCCAGCGACGTTCCTGGGGCGACCAGTCGTTTGAGGTCGAATCAACGAACTCGCCAAACTTTTGCAGTCGTTGCTGGACGTTGAACCGCTTCGCCCTTACAGCGTTTGGCCCGCCGTTGAATTGGGCTACGAGGTTTTTGGCTTCCCACAACTTGAGCGCCGGATGAATCATTCCTTCC
>WNGF01013409.1_pt1 | contig 11092 bp, 9 predicted proteins | sample 5400641 | NCBI WGS metagenome assembly WNGF01 (sample SAMN13153371, study PRJNA577476) | soil metagenome | isolation source: 80 cm soil or saprolite under grassland replicate 2 | place: USA:California | collected 2016-06-15 | reverse complement strand
CTTGTCGACGAGGCCCGACGCGGCGAGCACGTCGAGGTCGCGGCGGACCGTCATGTCGGACACGTCGAGCAGCTCGGTCAGCGCGGCGACACGCACAGCGCCGCGGAGGCGAACCTGCTCGAGGATCAGAAGCTGGCGCTCGCCGGCAAGCATCGGAACACAACAATACTCAACAGAACCGCACAGACCAAATCGCGATATGGCATCAACCTCTTGACACAATTGGGGGCATCTGCCAGTCTAAACCCCGAGTTTTGCCTATGAGCGATCGAGTTCGATTCCGTCGGATTTCGGATCGTTCTCTCCCGAGCCTAGGAGGATTCGATGTCGGAGCCCACACCCTTCGAGCAAATGCTCTCCCGACGCAAGCTCCTCGTCTCGGGCGTCACAGGAGCGGCCGCCTTTGCGGGTCTCCGCACAGCGCGAGCGTTCGGCGGCGTCCCGACGGCTCTCGTCGAACAGCTGGCCGGAACCGTCACTTTCGGCTCGAATGCGTCCGACCCGGTGCCGAAGGCAGCGACCGCGGCGGTCCTGAAGGCCTTTACGAAGAAGACCGGCACGAAGGTCTCGGTCAACACGGTCGACCACAACACCTTCCAGGAGCAGATCAACACGTATCTGCAGGGCCGGCCACAGGACGCGTTCACCTGGTTCGCCGGCTATCGGATGCAGTTCTTCGCGCAGAAGGGGCTGCTCACCCCGATCGACGACGTCTGGGCGAAGCTGAAGCCGCACTTCTCGCCGGCGATGCAGGCGGCGTCGAGGGGCCTCGACGGGCACTACTACTTCGTGCCGATCTACAACTACCCGTGGGCGGTCTTCTACCGCAAGAGCGTGTGGCAGCAGCACGGCTACACGGTCCCCGCAACCTGGGACGACTTCATCGCGCTGGCGAAGAAGATGAAGACGGATGGGCTGACGCCGATCGCGTTCACCGACAAGGACGGCTGGCCTGCGATGGGCACGTTCGACATCCTCAACATGCGCATCAACGGCTACCAGTTCCACGTCGACTTGATGGCCGGCAAGCAGGCGTGGGACAGCGCGAAGGTGAAGGCCGTGTTCAACCAGTGGAAGGAGCTCCTGCCGTACTACTCCGACGGCGCGCTCGGTCTCACCTGGGAGGAAGGCGCACAGCAGCTCGTCAAGAAGCAGGCCGGCATGTACCTGCTCGGCTCGTTCGTGGCCCAGCAGGCGACGGATCCGGCCGATCACGCCGATCTTGACTTCTTCCCGTATCCGATGATCAACGCCAAGTGGGGCCAGGACTCGCTCGACGCCCCGATCGACGGCTACCTGATGGCGAAGCGCGCCAAGAACGCCGCTGGAGCGAAGCAGCTTCTCGCCTACCTCGGCACCGCGGCCGCCGAGAACGTCTACCTCAAAACCGACCCGAACGACACGGGGGCAGCGAAGGACGCCAGCACGGTGCATTACAACACGCTCCAGAAGAAGGCGGCGAAGCTGATCGCCGGCGCAAAACACATCGCGCAGTACATGGACCGGGACACGAGGCCGGACTTCGCATCCACCGTGATGATTCCGGCGCTCCAGCAGTTCCTCAACAACCCCAACGATGTCAACGGCCTGACCTCCAGCATCCAGAAGCAGAAGAAGGCGATCTTCGGTTCCTGAGCTAGTAGCCTGAGGCTCGACGCGATGGCGATCGACATCGCACCGAGACTGCGTGGGGACGGCGCGCGTCGAAGGAGGCGCGCCGTCCGTCTCTCCGCCCGCGACCGGATCGCCGTCACCTTGATGGTGATGATCCCGTTCCTCGTCGTGGGCGGGATCATCTGGCTCCCGACGATCGCCTCGATCGCGCTCTCGTTCACGAACTGGGACGGGATCGGCGGCATCACGTCCGCGCACTGGGTTGGGACACAGAACTACCGGCAGGTCGCGACGATCTACCCGCCTTTCTGGCCGGCCGTCAAACACAACCTCATCTGGCTGGGCTTCCTGACGTTCATCGCGACGCCGTTCGGCTTGCTGCTGGCGTACCAGCTCGACAAGAAGATCCGCGGCACGCGGATCTACCAGGGCATCTTCTTCCTGCCCGTCGTCCTGTCGTTCGCGATCATCGGCTTCATCTGGGAACTGATCTACTCGCCGACCCAGGGCCTGATCAACAACATCTTCGAGAACCCTGCGCACGGCCCCGTGACCGACTGGCTCGGAAACCCGAGCATCAACCTCTGGGCGATCCTCGTCGCCGTCGGCTGGCGACACGCCGGCTACATCATGATCCTCTACCTCGCCGGCCTCAAGGCGATGGACCCGTCGCTTCGAGAGGCCGCTGCCATCGACGGCGCCGGGGAGTGGCACACGTTCCGCACGGTCATCTTCCCCGCGCTGCGCCCGATCAATATCGTGATCGTGGTCGTGACGGTGATCGAGGCGCTGCGGGCCTTCGACATCGTCTACATCATCAACAAGGGGCGTAACGGCCTCGAGCTGCTCTCGGTGCTCGTGACCGACAACATCATCGGCGAGGCCAGCCGCGTCGGCTACGGCTCCGCGATCGCGGTGATCCTGATCGTGATCTCGATCATCCCGATCGTCGTCTTCGTCTGGAACAGCTTCTCGGAGAAGCAGGCATGACGAGCGCGACGGTGACGGCAGGCACGCGCCGGGTCGCGCGCACACGCCGGCTCTCCCTACCGCGCGTCGGGCTCCACGCATTCCTGATCGCCACGGCGATCGTGTGGCTCGCGCCGGTTGCGTGGGCGGTGTTCACGTCGTTCCGCCCCTACTCGGACACCGCCAAGTACGGCTACGTGTCGGTCCCACACACGCTGAGCCTCGCGAACTACCGCAACGCGTGGTCTCAGGGCCAGATCCCGTTGCACTTCTGGGATTCGATGATCGTCACGATCCCGGCGATCCTGTTGATCCTGCTCCTCGCGTCCTCGGTGGCGTTCGTCGTCTCCCGCTTCAGCTTCTGGTTCAACGTCCCGCTCCTGATCTTCTTCATGGCGGCGAACCTGCTTCCGCAACAGGTGATCATCACGCCGCTCTACGAGCTGTACCTGCGCATCCCATTGCCGACCTGGCTCTCGAGCAGCGGACTCGTGTACGACTCGTTCATCGGGCTGATAGCCGTCAACGTGGGATTCCAGACGGGCTTCTGCACCTTCGTCCTCTCGAACTACATGAAGACGCTGCCCGGCTCGCTCGGCGAAGCGGCGCGCGTCGACGGTGCCAGCGTGCTCAGGCAGTACTGGGGCATTATCTTGCCGCTCTGCCGTCCCGCCCTCGCGGCGCTCGCGACCCTCGAGTTCACCTGGATCTACAACGACTTCCTCTGGGCGATCGTGCTGATGAGCTCGGGCGACAAGCGGCCGATCACCTCGTCGCTCCAGAACCTCGTCGGCACCTACTTCACGGACAACAACCTGATCTCCGCCGCCGCCGTGCTGGTCGCTCTGCCCACGCTGTTCGTGTACGCGGCGCTGCAGCGGCAGTTCATCAATGGACTCACTCTGGGGGCCAGGAAGGGTTGACCCGTATCGCGTTCATCGGGGCCGGCAGCGTCGTCTTCACGCGCAATCTGCTCGGCGACATCCTCTTCTTTCCCGAACTGCACGACGTCGAGATCGCGCTCCACGACATCGATCCCGACCGCCTCGCCACCGCCGAGGCAATCGCGAAGCTGACGGCGGAGGAACGCGGCGCAAGTCCGGCGATCTCCGCGCATCTCGACCGGCGGCGGGCGATCGACGGCGCCGACTTCGTGCTGAACATGGTGCAGATCGGTGGGCACAACGCGACCCTGCGCGACTTCGAGATCCCGGCACGCTACGGGCTGCGCCAGACGATCGCGGACACGCTCGGGATCGGTGGAATTTTCCGTACGCTGCGCACGGCCGACCACATGCTCACGCTCGGCAACGAGCTGGCCGAGCTCTGCCCGCCGACCGTGTGGTTGCTGAACTACACGAACCCGATGGCAATGCTCTGCTGGCTTGTCTACGCGGGTACTCCGACGCAGAACGTCGTCGGGCTTTGCCATTCGGTTCAGTTCACGACCGAAGACCTCGCGAAGATCGTCGGCGTCCCGGAGGACGAAGTGACGGTGCTCTCGGCGGGTCTCAACCACCAGGCGTTCCTCCTCCGCTTCGAGCACCGGGGCGAGAGCCTCTATCCGCGGCTCGACGAGCGCCTCGAGGCCGACCCCGAACTGCAGCGCCGGGTCCGATTCGCGATCTACAAGCGCTTCGGCTACTTCCCGACCGAGTCGAGCGAGCACGCAGCCGAATACGTCCCCTGGTTCATGAGCCACGATGACGAGCTCGAGCGCTTCCGCATCCCGGTGGAGGAGTACGTTCGGCGCAGCGAGGACAACCTGGTCGAGTACGAGCGGGTCAAGGCGGCGCTCGCCGCCGGCGAGACGCTTCCCATCAAGCCTTCGAATGAGTACGCCGCCCTGATCATCCATTCGGTGGTCACCGGTCAGCCGCGTGTGATCTTCGGCAACGTTCGCAACGTCGGTCTCCTCCCCGGTCTCGTCGAGGACTCGTGCGTCGAGGTGCCGTGCGTCGTGGACCGGACCGGTCTGCGAGGCGTTCCGGTACCCGAGTACCCGCCCGAGCTCGCCGCGCTGAACCGCACGTTCAATAATGTCGTCGAGCTCACCGTTCGGGCGGTGCTCGAGGAGCGCCCGGAGCTCGTTCGCCTGGCCGCTCTGCTCGACCCGAACGCGTCGGCGACTCTGACGCTCGACGAGATCGACACTCTCTGCGACGAGCTGACCCGAGAACACGGCGATCTCATCCCGGTCGCTCTGCGCAACCCGAAAGAGGTGATCAGCGCGTGAGCAGGATCGAGCTGGATTCCGTCACCAAGGTCTATCCGAACGGCGTCAAGGCAGTCGACGAGGTTGCACTCGACATCAGAGACGGCGAGTTCATGGTGCTTGTCGGACCGTCTGGCTGCGGGAAGTCGACGTTGCTCCGGATGATCGCCGGGCTCGAGGAGTGCACCGGCGGCTCGATCTCGATCGGCGACCGCGACGTGACGGAGATGCCGCCGCAGAAGCGCGACATCGCAATGGTCTTCCAGGACTACGCGCTCTATCCGCACATGACGGTCCGCGACAACCTAGCGTACGGCCTCAAGCTGAAGAAGATGCCGAAAGCGGAATGGCGGCGGCGTGTGCAGGAGGTGGCTAAGACTCTCGGCCTCGACGAGCTACTCGACCGCAAGCCCGCCAGGCTCTCGGGCGGTCAGCGGCAGCGCGTCGCCATGGGTCGGGCGATCGTGCGCGAGCCGCAGGCCTTCCTGATGGACGAGCCGCTCTCGAACCTCGACGCGAAGCTGCGCGTCTCGATGCGGGCGGAACTCGCGAGGCTGCACGAGCGGCTGGGCGTCACGACCGTCTACGTCACACATGACCAGGTGGAGGCGATGACGCTCGGGCAGCGGGTCGCCGTACTGCGGGGCGGGATCTTGCAGCAGGTGGATACGCCGCAGCACCTCTTTCACAAGCCGGTCAACCTGTTCGTCGCGGCATTCATCGGCTCGCCGTCGATGAATCTCGTCGATGCACGTGTCGACGGCGGAGCAGTCCACTTCGCTGGCTACACCGTTCGGCTCCCTGATGACTCGCCGCTTGCCGGACGGACCCGCCAGGTGATACTCGGGGTCCGCCCGACCGACTTCGAGCATGCCGCGAGCGCGGATCCGCAGCTGCCGCGGATCGCAATCCGACCCGACGTAGTCGAGGACCTCGGGGCCGAGATGCACGCGGTCTTCACGATCGACGCGCCGAAGGTCGACACCGAAGCCGTGCGCGAAGCGAGCGATCTCGCGACGGGCGACGAGGGCAGGCTATTCGCGGACGACCGCGCGGTGTGCACGGCCGTGCTCGACGCACGGCGCGGCATCTCGACGGGTGGCCAGCTCGAGCTCGCGATCCACCACCGGCGGCTGCACTTCTTCGACCCGGGCACGGGCGAGGCGCTCGGCGCGGACGCTCGCGAGGTCGCGCTCGTCTGAGCCCAGCGACGCGTACCCTCGGCAACACCGGGCTCGCCGTCCGGGCGGTCGGGCTCGGCTGCTGGGCGATCGGCGGGCCGTTCTGGAGTGCCGGAGCGCCGGTCGGGTGGGGCGAGGTCGACGACGACGAGTCGATTGCCGCAATCCGGCGCGCACTCGAGCTCGGCGCGACATTCTTCGACACGTCCGACGTGTACGGCGCAGGACACAGTGAGCGCGTGCTCGGGCGTGCGCTTTCCGGCCGCAGAGACGAGGTCGTAATCGCCACGAAGTTCGGAAACACGTTCGACGAGTCGACGCGTGAGATCACCGGCGAGGACGCCTCGCCCGAGTACGTTCGCTCCGCGTGTGAAGCCTCGCTACGCCGGCTGGGGACCGATCACATCGATCTCTACCAGCTCCATCTCTCCGGCTACGACCCGGTCGAAGCCGTCCAGGTACGCGAGGCGCTCGAGGAGCTCGTCACCGCGGGCCTGATCCGGGCCTATGCGTGGAGCACGGACGACTCCGACCGTGCGCGCCTCTTCGCCGCGGGCGAGCACTGCGCCGCTGTCCAGCACGAGCTCAACGTGCTCAGCGACGCGCCCGCGCTGATCGAGCTCTGTGAGACGCACGGTCTCGCGAGCATCAACCGCTCGCCGCTGGCGATGGGGCTCCTGACGGGCAAGTTCGACGCCGGCTCGCGGCTCCCCCCAAACGACATCCGCGGCCAGGCTCCCGCATGGCTCAAGTGGTTCCGCGACGGACGACCCGCACCGGAGTGGCTCGAACGGCTGACGGCCGTTCGTGGGATCCTCCAGGGCGATGGCCGCTCGCTCGCCGCAGGTGCGCTCGGCTGGATCCTCGGCCGTAGCCTGCGCACGGTGCCGATCCCCGGCTTCCGAACGGTCGCGCAGGTCGAGGACAACCTGAGCGCGCTCGAGCACGGGCCACTCAGCGCGGACGAGCTGCGCCAGGTCGAGGAGCTGCTCCGGTGATCGTCGTCACGGGCGGCGCCGGCAAGGCGGGGCGAGCGGTCGTGCGTGAGCTGGTCGAACACGGCGAGCAGGTGCTCAGCGTCGACCTCGTGCGAGCGGCCGAGCTTCCATGCGACCAGCTCGTCAGCGATCTCACCGACTACGGTCAGACCGTCGAGTCACTGCGCGGCGCGCGGGCGGTCGTGCACCTTGCCGCGATTCCGGCGCCGGCACTCAGACCGGACGCGCTCACGTTCCACGTCAACACCACGAGTACCTACAACGTCTTCTCGGCGGCGCCTCTCCTGGGGCTCGAGCGGGTGGTCTGGGCCTCCAGCGAAACCATCCTGGGCCTCCCGTTCGAGCGGGAGCCGCCCGCCTATGCCCCGATCGACGAGGAGCACCCGCCACTCCCGAATTTCTCGTACGCACTCTCCAAGCTGATCTCGGAGGAGATGGCGAGGCAGTTCCATCGCTGGACGGGCCTGCCGTACGTCGGCCTGCGGTTCTCGAACGTGATGGAGCCAGATGACTACGAGCGCTTCCCGACCTTCTGGAACGACCCGGTGCTGCGCCGCTGGAACCTGTGGGGCTACGTCGACGCGCGCGACGTCGCGCAGGCGTGCCGGCTGGCGCTCTCCGCCGACGTAGGCGCCGAGGTCTTCATCGTCGCAGCGGCCGACACGTGCATGACCCGCGGGAGCCGCGACCTGATGGCGGAGGTCTATCCGGAGGTGGAGCTCAGGGGCAATCTCGGCGAGCATGAGACGCTCCTGTCGATCGCGAAGGCGCGCCGCCTGCTCGGCTATGAGCCGCGCCACTCCTGGCGCGATCACGTAAGACCGAGCTCGCTATAGCTCGCGAGCGCCCGCGGCCGCACGAGTGACGAAGCCGCGCGCACCCGGGACGGCTTGGGCGACTCTGGTGGCAAAGGCCTCGGCGCGACCACTTTCGACGAGCGCGACGATCGAGCCGCCGAAACCGCCGCCGGTCATCCGCGCAGCGACGGCGCCCGCCTCGTAGGCGCGGTCGACGAGGCGGTCGAGCTCGGGGGTCGAGACTTCGAAGTCGTCGCGCAGGCTCTCGTGACCCGCACGGAACAGCGCGCCGAGCCCAGCGGCATCGCCTCGGTCGAGGCACGCGACGACGTCTCGAACGCGCTCGTTCTCGGTTCGTAGGTGACGCAGCCGCCTGGCGAGCTGCGGCTCGAGCTCCCCGTCTGCGGTTAGGGCCTGCTCGAGTTCACGGCGCCGATCCGCGTAACCCGAGTCGGCCAGGACGTGACGAACGCCGGAGTCGACGATCACGAGCGTCACCTCTGGCGGCAGGGGTACCGCGCGGTGCTCGAGCGTGCCGGTGTCGAGGAGGATCGCGTGGCCTTCTTCTCCGAGGACCGAGGCGGCCTGATCCATGATCCCGCACGGCACACCGACAGCGCGGTGCTCGGCGCGCTGGGCTACCTGCGCGAGTGCCAGCGGCTCGATCGCGAAGTCCGCAACAGCGCACAACGCCGTGCCGATCGCGACTTCCAGCGCTGCGGACGAGGAGAGGCCGGCGCCGACCGGCAAGGTCGACGTCACGCGGCCGGCGAAACCGACCGGCGCGCGGCCGAGGGCGTCGAGCTCCGAGGCAACCGCAGCGGCGAAACGACCCCAACCCTCGCCTTCCCCGCCGCGCGGGTCGAGATCGACCACCGCTGGGAACTGCTCGGACTCGAGCCGGATCCGCTCGGCAGCCCCGCCCTGGATCCGAACAGCGAGGTCTATCGCGGCCGGCAGCACGAGTCCGCCTACGCGTCACAGGCACCGCAACACGTACGCGAATCTGTATGACGACTCGAGCAACCGGTAATGCTCGGCTGTGTCCGGACCGCAGCTCGCCGTGCCGAGCCCGCGTTGCGCGTGGTCGAGCGAAAGGATCGTCTCGGCCCTCGGCTCCAGGTCGCTCGTGTGGCGTGCGCGCCAGAGGTCGTCGGCGGTGAAGTGACTCGCAGAGAAGCCGATCACCGGCCTGCCGAGGATCTCGACGCCGCGCCCAAGCTCGTCAACGACCGCGAGCCGGCGCACGGCACCATGGTGGCCGTGCTCCTGCGGGAGGATGTACGGCACGTACTCCGCGGTCACGGTCGAACGCCAGCGCCCGAGTAGGGCTGATGCTTGCCGGTCGACGTAGCTCTCCCAGGGGCCGAGCCCTTCCCACTCGAGCCACTCGAGGCCCGGCCGCAGCACCAGCACGACCCCGATGCGCGGCACGTCGCGCAACGGCGGCGGGAGCTCGACCTCGTTCTCGACCAGGAGCCCCCCGCCGCCGAGCCGTCTGAAGGCTTGCCGGTGGACGACGCCCGCGGGGATCGCGCGGTCGAGGCCAAGCTCGAGCCAGCGGGGCAGCGGTCCCCCCGATCGCTCCGGCAGCAACCGGAGGCCGTCGTTGTCGGTGGCGGCCCGCCAAAGCTGCAGGCACGGCGGCTCGAGCACGAGATCGTCGAAGGCCGCAGCCGGCTCTGCGCCCCCGCCGCCTCGTGGCCTGCCGTCGCCCACTGTGTGGCGCGGCGCAGGTGGAATCGGAATGTCGCCCACTCCGCGTCTTCGACCGGCACCCGCACATCGACGCGGGCGCCGCCCAAGGTCGGCAGCGCGCCTTTCCGACCGTCACTCAGCTCCCACGTTCCGCGGAAGTCGCCTAGGCCGCAGAAGTCCCGCTTCGTTGTGATGCGGAAGCGCCCGTGTCCGACCTCCTGGACTCCCGCAGGTCGTGCGAGGAACATCAGCTCGCGCAGCGCAGGATGCGGCGTGCGGTCCGGCCACACGAGCCCGTCGGCGCAGAAGTTCGCGTCGTTGGGGTCGTCGCCGAAGTCGCCGCCGTAGGCCCAGTACTCGCGACCGCCCTCGTCCGTCTTCTTGATCCCGTGGTCGATCCATTCCCAGACGAACCCGCCCTGGAGCTGGTCGTGGCGGTCGAAGGCAGCGTAGTAGTCGGCCAGGCCGCCGTTCGAGTTCCCCATCGCGTGCGAGAACTCGCAGAGAATCATCGGGCGGGCATCGGTGTTGTGCCGCGCCCACGCCTCGATCTGCTCGACGGAGGGATACATGGGACAGACGATGTCCGTCGCTCGGCTCCCGCCCGACCAGTCGCGTGCGATCGCGCCCTCGTAGTGGAGCGGGCGGGACGGATCGCAGGAACGAATCCACGCAGCCGCTGCGTCATGGTTGGGCCCGTAGCCGCTCTCGTTGCCGAGCGACCAGGCGATTACGCTCGGGTGATTCTTGTCGCGCTCGACCATGTTCCTGACGCGCTCGAGAAAGGCCGCCGCGTAGCGAGGATCACGACAGACATCGTCGTACGCCGCATGCGCTTCGATGTTCGCCTCGTCGATCACGTAGAGACCCCAGCGGTCGGAGAGAGCGAGCCAGTACGGGTCGTTCGGATAGTGGGAGCAGCGCACGGCGTTGACGTTGTGTTGCTTCATCAAGCGCGCGTCGGCCTCCATCACTCCGCGCGTGACCGCCCGGCCGTGAGTGTCGTCGTGGTCGTGCCGGTTGACGCCGTGTATTCGGACGGCCCTTCCGTTCACCAGCAGCCGCCCGTCGCGCACCTCGATCGTGCGGAAGCCGATGCGGCAGGAGACGCTCTCACCGGCGCACGTGACGACGAGCGTGTAAAGCGCCGGATCCTCAGCCGACCACAGCCTCGGCGAGCGGATCCTGTGCTCGCCCACGGGTCCGCTCAACACTGTCTTGCCGCGCGGGTTGACCAGGAGCGCATCGCCCTCCGGCGCGTCGATCAACAGCATCCCGTCCATCCCGGCGCGGACGCAGAAGTCGTCGATGGGCCCGTCGGCACGGAGATAGACATCGCGCGGCAAACCTGCATGCCACCAGTGGTCCTGATCCTCGAGCCAGCTCGCATCCGACCACTGGACGACGACCGCGACGAGCTCGTTATCTCCGTCGTGGTGTACGAGCGCTGTGAGGTCGAATTCCGCCGGCGTTCGAGCGTCCTTCGAGATTCCGACGGCCTGGTCGTTGACGAGCACGAAGAGTGCACCTTCGCAGCCGCCGAACCCGAGAACGACACGGCGGCCGTGCCAGCCTCGGGGCAGCTTGAAGCGGCGCCTGTAGACGCCGGTCGGGTTCTCC
>WNGF01013322.1_pt1 | contig 11092 bp, 10 predicted proteins | sample 5400641 | NCBI WGS metagenome assembly WNGF01 (sample SAMN13153371, study PRJNA577476) | soil metagenome | isolation source: 80 cm soil or saprolite under grassland replicate 2 | place: USA:California | collected 2016-06-15 | reverse complement strand
CAGCGCGTTCGTCGATGCGTGGCTGCTGCGGGCCTGCGCGAAGCTGGGCATCAAGCTGGTGCACAGCCAGCCGGGACGGCCGGAAGGCCGGGGGAAGATAGAACGATTTTTCAGGACTGTCCGGGGCCAGTTCCTGGCCGAGCTGACCGAGGCCCGTGCCGCGCAGATCCCGGATCTGGCGGAGCTGAACCGGCTGTTCACCGCCTGGGCAGAGACGGTCTATCACGTCCGGGAGCATTCCGAGACCGGGCAGCCGCCGCTGGCCCGGTGGGAAGCCGGCGGGCCGTTCCCCGTCCCCGCGCCCGCCGCGCTGGCCGACGCGTTCCGCTGGTCCGAATGGCGCACGGTAGCGAAGACAGCGACGGTATCCATGCACGGCAACCGCTACCAGGTCGACCCGGGCCTGGCCGGGCGCCGCGTCGAGCTGATCTTCGATCCGTTCGACCTGACCGTCCTGTGGGTGCGGTCCGGCGGGATGGACGCCGGGGTCGCGACCCCGCACCACATCACCCGGCACGCCCACCCCAAGGCCCGCCCCGAGCCCCTGCCCGGCGACGACGCGCCCCGCGCGACCGGCATCGACTACCTCGCCCTGCTCGGCGAGCAGCACGACAGGCAGGTCGCCGGCCGGGTCAACTACGCCGCCCTCGCCAGCCCCGCCCAGCAGGAAGAGGAAGAGGAAGAGGAAGGAGACTCCCGTGGATGACTTCCGGCAGATGATCAGCCTGGATGACCTCACCAGCGACGCCACCATCACCTTGGCCCGCACCGCCGCCGAGGCCATCCGCGGCCTGAACTGGACCACGAACTGCCACGCCGGCCTGGACCAGCCGTCGGTCGCCTACGACGTCCTCGGCGCCCTGTCCCAGGCCGCGGGCCGGCTCGGGCAGCTGCTCAGCCAGATCATCCGCTACCTGGACCAGGCACTGGCCGCCGGGACACTCGGCCACGACCGCGGCGAGGACCCCGCCCTGCCTGTCGAGGGCGCCGTGATCTTCCTCGGCGACGCCCGCCGCTCCGCCGCCGCCCTGGCCGGCGACCTGGACGCCGGCCAGCAGCAGCTCGCCCTCATCAACGGCCGCCCCCGCAACCGCAAGGACCAGCCATGATCGACAAGCTCCAGGCCCACTACGGGTTCACCCGGATGCCGTTCGGCCGCGACCTGGCCCCCGGCATGCTGCACCGCCACGCCGCCCACAACGAAGCCGTCGCCCGCATCACCTGGTGCATCACCGAACGCGCGATCGGCGTCATCACCGGCGAAGTCGGCGCCGGCAAGACCGCCTCGGTCCGCACCGTCCTGGCCGGCCTGGACGCCTCCCGGCACACCATCATCTACCTGCCCAACCCGATGATCGGCGTCCGCGGTTATCTCCAGCCTCAACTGACGTGTCCTTAACGTCCATCACGAGCGTTCTCACGTGCCCGGATAGCGGTTGATCCGTGGTTATCTCCGGTCTTGTCCATGACGTTGTTCAAGGAGGAGACGATGCTCGTGCATCCGGTGGCGGTCCCCGGCTTGGGGACGCGATCGTGGACGGTGCTGGGGGACGACGACGTGCCGGTCGTCCCGGTCGACCGGTTTCTGGCCTATCTCACCGGCATCGGCCGGTCGCCGAACACGGTGAAGGCGTACTCGCACGATCTCAAGGATTACTGGGAGTTCCTCGGCTTCCGTTCCCTGGACTGGCGCGAGGCCCGGCTGGAGGACATCGGCGAGTTCGTCGCCTGGCTCCAGTTGCCGCCCGCGGGCCGGTCGGGCGAGGTTGCGGTGCTGCCGTCCGTGACAGCCGAGGTCAGCGCCTCGACGGTGAACCGCAAGCTCGCTGCAGTCAGCGCGTTCTATGCCCACCAGGCCCGGAACGGAGCCGGGGTCGGCGACCTGCTGGCCGCGTGGCGGACGGGCGGGCGTGGCGGCTGGAAGCCGTTCCTGCACCACATCAGCAAGGACAAGCCCTATCGCGGCAGGGCCATCTCGCTCAAGGTTCCGAAGAAGCTGCCGCGGATCCTGACCGTCGCCGAGACGCAGGCGATCCTTGATGCCTGCACCCGGCTGCGGGACCGCTTCTTCTTCGCCCTGATGCACGAGACCGGCTGCCGGGCCGGCGAAGTACTCGGGCTCCGTCATGAGGACATCGCCGCCGCCGAGTGCGAGATCACCATTGCGGCGCGGGAGAACGCGAACGGGGCGAGGGCCAAGTCCGGCGGCCGGACGGTCCCCGTCGCGCCGGATAGCGACTATGTCTTCGTGAATATCTGGGCGGAACCGAAAGGGCAGGCGTGGTCCTATCGGGCGGCCTATGACCTGGTCCTGCGGCTGCGGGCCAGGACCGGGATCGCGTTCGATCCGCACTGGTTCCGGCATTCGGCGGCGACCAGGTGGCTGCGCGACGGTGTGTCCGTCGAGGTCGTCTCCAAGCTCCTGGGCCACTTTTCAGTGACCACTACGTCCGCGATTTACGGGCATTTGACGGCCGAGGACGCACGGGCGGCGCTGGAGAAGGCAGGCTGGTTCACCGGCCGGGAGGTGACCTGGTGACCGGCGGCTGGATCACGCAGGCCGACCGGTCCCGCTGGCAGCAGCGAGCCGTCGCTGAGCTGGGGGCCATCCTGGCCGCGCACCCGGACCTCCCGGTGCTCGCGTGGACCGTCACCGCGTCCGGCGGAGCCCTGTCCGGCCAGGTCCTCGCCCCCGCCGGGGGCAGGCGAGGGCTGTTCACGGAATGGCAGCGGGCGCTGGGGCTGGACATGGCCACCGAGACCCCGTCCAGGATCGGGACGCCTGTTTACCTGCACGCCCGCGGTGTCCGCGGCGGCGTCGCGGTCAGCGTCACCGCGACCGTCTTCGACGACGAGGAGGACCGCTGGTGAGGCGCCCCGGGGACGCCGCGGACGCCGGACAGTACCGGGTTCCCGCCGGCCTGCTGGAAAAGCTGATGTCCGCGGTCCGCCTGGAGTTCCGGGGCGAGGTGATCCCGGTCGACCCGGCGGATCCCGTCTTCGGCGGCCCGCCCTGCCAGGTGGACGGGTGCACCCGGACCGCCCGGGTCCGGGGAATCTGCCTCGGGCACTACCACCGGTGGAAGCATGAAGGATGCCCGCCGGTCGGGGACTTTATCGCGGCGGCAGACCCGGACCTGCGCGGGCACCGGGCGCTGCAGCCCTGTGACGTTCCCGGATGCGGTTACGGCCGGCGGGGAGAGGGCCTTTGCACCATCCATCACACGGCATGGCTGCAGGCCGGCAGGCCGACCCTGCCGGCCTGGCTCGACGTGCTTCCTCCGCGGCCCGCGGGCGGCCCGGCCGCCCCCTGCCTGGTGTCGTATTGCGGCCTGCTAGCCGAGGGGGAAACCCCGTTCTGCCTGTCGCACGGTGCCCGGTGGCGGCGCGCCGGCAAGCCCGACCCCGGTGAGTTCACCGCAGCCTGCGACGATCACCTGCCCGGCTGCGAGCGGCTGGACTTCCGGCGGCTGAGCGGCCAGCTGCGGCTCGAGGCGCAGTACGCCGTCCAGCGACGCCGGGACGAGGCCCGGCTGCGCACCCCGCCCCGGCATGTCTCCCAGTTCATCGGTGCCCTCGCGCGCAGCGGGGTCTCTTCCGTACTCGACTGGACTGAGCAGGACTGGCGGAAGTTCCCGCCGCTGACCGGGTCTTCCGCTTCCCAGGCCAGGGCCCTGGCTGTCCAGGCTCGCCGCGAGGTCGAGACCCTCTGCTATGGCACCGGCTGGGACGTGGAGTATCCCCGCGACGCCTGGCGGCTGCGCAACCTCGGGATCAGCGCTCCGCACGCGCACGTGTGCTTCGGCGGGATCTCCCAGGACTGGCTGCGGGAACTTGCCAAGCGGAACGCCCGCTGGCAGCTCGCCGGCGGCCTCAGCTCGGGCGAGGTCACCGGCAGCGCCCGGGCCGTCACCCGGCTCGGCACGTTCCTGGACAGCGCCGGGATCACCAGCCCTGCTGCGGTCAGCCGAGAGGTCCTGGAACGCTTCCTCGCCAGCCTGACCGTCCTGCCGGTCACTCACCGCTACAAGATCATCAGCCGGACCAGCACGTTCCTGCAGGCCGTCCGCCTGCACGGCTGGGAGGAAACACTCCCGGCCGGCACCATGATCTTCCGCGAGGACTACCCGCGCAAGCCTGCACGGCTGCCCCGGGCGCTGGCCGAGCACATCATGGCCCAGGTCGAGGACCCCGCTAACCTCGGCCGCTGCGCTGACCCGGCCGTCCGGCTGACCACCGTCATCCTGATGCGGTGCGGGCTCCGCTCCGGGGACGCCCTCAGGCTCCCGCGCGAGGGCTGCATCGCCCGTGACTCTGACGGAGCCCCTTACCTGCGCTATTACAACCACAAGATGAAACGCGAGGCGCTCGTGCCGGTCGACGAGGAACTTGAGGCGATGATCGGTGAGCAGCAGCGGCGGGTCCTCGACCGCTGGCCCGACGGATCCTGCCCGCACCTGTTCCCCGCGCTGAAAGCCAACGCCAACGGGCAGCGCACGTTCCCCACCAGCACCTACCGGAACATGCTCTACCGGTGGCTGGAGTACTGCGACGTCCGCGACGAGCACGGCCAGCCCGTCCGTCTCACCCCCCACCAATGGCGGCACATTCTCTCTGCTTAATGACCGTGTCGCGATTAGTTCCGGAGCCCTTTGCGAGCTGTGATTTCCGGCTGCGGCGGGCCGTGTCGTGTTTCTATCGTTCCGGTTCGTGATCCTGAACTTCTTCTCGTCCCGGGGCTGGGAGTCCTGGGACATCGCGAACCGGCCGCTGATCCCTGAGCGGATGCCGGTGCTGGTCGATGACGACCTGCTGTTCGAGGACGGGCCGGGGGCTCCGCGTCCGGCCGTCGCCGTGAACCGGTGGCTGCGGGAGCTGCCCGCCAGCGGCTGCCCGGCGCCTGGCTCGTGGGAGAGCTACGCTCGGGTGGTCAAGGACTGGTCGGAGTTCCTGGCCCTGCACGGGGTGAGCCTGTTCGACTCCCGCGAGCGGCTGAAGGCCGCGCTCGGCAAGTACGCCGGGTACCGGGCGGCCGGGCCGCCGGAGAGGCGGTTCGCGGCGACGACGTGGGGCCGTCACATGAGCGTCCTGTCGCTGTTCTACCGGTGGGCGATGGACGAGGGGCATGCGCAGGCCGAGCCGTTCACTTACCGGATGGCGCGGGCGCTGTTCGCCGGGACGGGCCGGACGGCCCGGGTGAACCTGGCGGTCCGGCGGACTCCGAAGCCCCATGTGACGATCAAGTACCTTGAGCCCGACTTCACCAGCCTCTTCCTGAACGGGCTGCGGGGCCTGGCACCGGACGGAGGCCCGGACCCGCACTACCGGGGGCGCGAGCTGGCCCGCAACGCCGCGATCGGGGAGCTGGCGCTGGCGACCGGGATGCGGGCGCAGGAGTTCAGCTCCCTGCTGTCCTGGGAGATCCCCCCGCTGCCGCCGGCACCGACCAAGGTGCCGATCCCATTCCCGGTCCCGGCCGCCATCGCCAAGGGCCGCAAGTTCCGCATCACCTGGATCTCCTACGAGGCCCTGGCGGCCGTGCACCACTACCTGGATGTCGACCGGCCCGCAACCACCAGCGGCACGGCCTGGCGGCCGCCGCGCAACTGGGGCGAGCCGCTGCTGGTGACGGACCCGGACGCGCGGGGCGGGCGGGTCAACGGGGTCCGCCGCCGGTGGGAGACCCTCACCCTCGCCGAGCGCCGCCGGCTGGTCGCCCCCGGCGGCGGGACGTGCATCCTGGCAGCGAAGGCCGGGGGAGGCCCGTTCACCGCCTGGGCATCGCTGTTCGAGCGCACCGCAGACCGGATCCGGGCCCGCTACGAGCCCAGGTTCCCGCACGTTTTCCCGCACCGGCTGAGGCACAGCTTCTCAATGCGCACACTGGAGTACCTGGTCAGCGGCCACTACCGGCAGGCCGCCGAGCTCGCGAAGGCCACTGATGACGGCACTGGCCCGGACCCGGCGCTGATGCTCTACCTGACCAAGGCCGACCCGCTGCTCGTCCTGCGCGACCTCCTAGGCCACTCCACGGTGCTGACCACGGAAAAGTACCTGAGAAAACTGGACACAACGCGCATCTACCGGGATGCCTACGAGCACTCCGGCCTCGGAGACGGGCAGGCCGCCGACACCGAGGCGCAGCGTGAGGCCGACGCCGAGTTCGCCGGCGACCCGGACGGGAGCGAAGGCTGATGCCCGCGTCCGTCCGGGACGACCCGCCGGGCGTCTGGTGCATGTTCAGCGACGGCAGCACCGCCCAGTTCGACCTGGGCGGGCTGCCCTGCCCCATGCTCGTCTTGGACCTGCTTTCGGGCCTGGTCGAGCTCGTCCACCCGCATGGCAGCATCGACGCCGCGGGAACGGTTACCCAGTACGTTCAGGCGTTCCGCCAGATGGCGCGGAGGCTTTCGGCGTCCGGGTTCACCGGGCGGGCCGCCGACCTGCGCAGGCCGCACCTGATTGAGTACTGGCTGGGCACATCGGGGCCGCAGGAGGCGTGCACCCGGCGGGCCCTGGCTGCCTTCGCCCGTAATGGCGGCGCTGTTGACCCCGGGGTGGCCGAGCTGGCGGCGGGCCGGAACTTCAACCCGCTGTCCTTCCGCAGGCCGCTGCCGCCCTACCGTGAGGCCGAGTGGGAGCGCCTGGCCGCTGCCTGCGCCGAGGCCGCCGGCACCGCGTTCGCCGCCCACAAGGAAGCGCTGGCCGCTGCCGCCCGGGGAGCCCACCCGGGTGAGGGCGGCTGGTCGCGGGAGAACCTCGCCTGGCTGCTCGCCCGGACAGGCCCCGTCGGGGCTGCCCGCTTCGGGGAGCTGGCCGGCTGCTCCCATCATGCGGTCCTCAAGCAGGGCGGCTTCCACGAGGTGAGCGCAGACCTGTTCCCGCCACAGGACGTGATGATCTCCTACCGGCTGCTGTTCGGCGTCTACTCCGGCATCGTCCCCGACGGCATCGAGGACCTGGCCACCGGCGACATCGACTGGGCCGGGGATGCCACGGTCCTGCTGTCTTACGTCAAGCGCCGCACCGCCGCGGAGAGCCTGAACCTGCCCCGCCGCGCGGTCCGGCTGCTGGAGCAGTGGCTGGCGCACTCGGCACTGCTGCGCAGCCTGGTCGCCCCAGGCGACCGCGAGCGGCTATGGCTGGGCACTTTCCGGCCCGGCGGCAGCTCGCTGATCACGCGGATCGATCCCAGCGCGATCCAGCGCTGGGCACAGCGCCACAACGTGGCCAGCGACGACGGCGGCCTGCTGAAGATCCACAGGTCCCGGATCCGGACCACGCACCTGTCCCTGCGCGACAAGAGCGCCTGGGCAGGCCGGGGACGGGCGACGATCGACCCCAACCACAGTCCCGAGGTCGAGGGAGACCACTACCTGACCGCGGCCACCCCCGCCCAGCAGCGGTCCGTCGAGGCAATCGTCGCCGACGCCCAGCACGACCTGATCCGGCGGACCCACCCGCCGGCCGTCCTCACCGACGACGACACCGCCGAGCTCGCGCGGGACTACCCGCACCTGGTCGCCACGCTCGGGCTGGACGACACGGTGCTCGCCGAGCTTGTCGGCGGGGAACGCGACGTGTTCACCGCGGCCTGCGCTGACCAGCTGTCGGGCCTGCACGGGCCGAAGGGCCAGCCCTGCCCGGCACGGCCCTGGGTCTGCCTGCTCTGCCCGCTGGCGATCTTCGCCCCCCGCCACGCCGCCAGCCTGCTGCGGCTGAAGGCCTTCTTCTCCCGGCAGTGGCAGCAGATGCCCGCCGCCCACTTCATGGCCGTCTTCGGCCCCTACTCCCAGCGCATCAGCCAGGTCCTGGACCGCTACGACCCCGCCGTCCTGGAACAGGCCGCCCGCCACGTCACCGACGACGACAGCGGACTCCCGCTACGACCCGAGGAGCGCACCCGATGACCACCGCCCTTCCCGATCCCGCCCCGCTCCCGGGCAGGTCGCCGTTCGCCGGAGCCGACATTTGCCAGCAGGCAGGACTCACGCTCCCGGCCGGGGCCCGCAGGCCGATGTTCGACGACGACCTCTGGGACTTCACCGACGTGTCCGGGCTGCCCGTGTCGATGCCCCTCTCGGATCGCCGGTTCAGCTTCACGCCGATCACCAGCCCGCAATGGCGGATGGTCGCCAAGGAACTGATCTTCGCGATGCTGGCCCCCAGGCATGAGGCGGTGGCGCTGCTGCCGCGGGCAAACCGCACCCCGGCGCACCTCCATACCGCCTCCAGTCGCCTGGACGAGGCCTCGCGGTTCCTGAACTGGCTCGCCAGCCAGGGCGTTGCCAGCCTCGGCGAGGTCGGCAATCATCACTGCGAGGCATACCTCTTCCACCGTCGCCATGTGCTCGATGAGCACGGGACAGTGGTCGGCGAGCGCAGTCCGGGCACCCGCCGCCGCGCCGCCCAGGTCATCGTCGACCTGCTCAACTACGGTGAGCTGTTCACCGCTGACCGGCCGGACCCCGGCCTGCGGCCCTGGGGCGGGGCCACCGCCACCGCGATCGCGGAGATGCCCAGCGGACGGGCCATGAACAAGACCCCGCCCCTCAGCGATGACATCCTGCGGCCCATGCTGGCGGCAGCCCTCTACCTCACCTCCGCCACCGGCCCGCACGCCGCCATCCTGAACCAGCAGGTCAGGGAGGCAGACCAGCAGTGGGGCCGCAGCGCCCCCGGCGAGTTCGCCAGGCTGTCCCGCGCGCCCGTCGCCGAGATCACCCGGCTGCTGGAGCGCTACCAGCACGACGGCATCCCGCTGCCCATGCTCCCCGGCTACCTGGTCAGCGAGCGGCTCGCCGCAGGGTGGGAGCAAGGCGACCCCCTGCTCACAGTCGGGCTGAACACGCTGGCACGCCAGGCCGGCATCAGCCAGTTCATCCTCCAGTGGCTCACCGAACTCCGGGAACCCATCGAGGCGGCCGTGTCGGCGGTCGGCGTTCAGGAGATGTTCGCCCGCGACGGGACGCTCGTTGACCGTGCTGACGGACAGGGCCAGGTTCCCTGGACCCCGCCCCTGCACCGCCTCCAGGCCGTCGCGCTAGTCGGGGTCGTCCGCACCGCGGCAGCGGCCGTGATCGCCGCGGTCTCCGGAATGCGCGCCAGCGAGCTGATGGAGCTCCAGGTCGGCTGCCGGCTCCTGCCCGAGGAGCCCCTGCCTGGCCTGGCCCGCTACCGGCTGGCCGGCAAGCTCATCAAAGGCCAGCCGCTCGGCGGGACCCGCGACGAGTGGGTCGTCATCGAGCCCGCCTACCAGGCAGCAGGACTCGCTGAACAGCTCCACGACGACCCCGCCGACGGCGACCTCCTCTTCGGCCGCATCGCCTTCAGCATCCGCTACAAGTGGTTCCAGAACTGGGTGAACGGCCCCTCCGGCCAGCGGCTCGGGCTGGCCCCCATCCCCGGCTACCCCGTGAACCTCCGGTCCCTGCGGAGAACGCTGGCGATCGAGCTCGCCTACCGGCCCGGCGGCGTCCTGGCCGCGAAGTTCCAGCTCAAGCACATCGTGACCGCAACCACAGAAGGGTACGCATCCCGCCCGGGCGGAGCGCAGGCCGAACTGCTCGCCGAGGTCAACAAGCATGAAAGCGAGCGCAACCTCGCCCTGCTCTGGGAGGAGTTCCGCAACTACCAGCAGGGCATCATGCCCGCCGGCCCCGGCGCCCGGGAGCTGACGGACTTCTTCGCCAGCATCGACGCCGGACTCGATCCGGCACAGGCCCCCGCAGCGAAAGTACAGCGCAGCGACCGGGAGATCCGCAGCCTCCTCACCAAGCGCGCCAGCGTGCTGCACCTCGGCACCTCGAACTACTGCTGGTTCACCGACCCGGCCCGGGCACTCTGCCTCCGGCTCGCCGGAAACCAGGCCGGCGACAGGCCCCTCATCGGAATGTGCGACTCGGCCCGCTGCCCGCAGGCCACTCACCACCCCTGCCACCGGCCCGTCTGGGCCGGGCACGCCGAGAACACCCAGACGTTCCTCGGCCAGCTCGGCCGGGCGCAGAAGACCGAAAAAGCACGCCTGCAAGCCGAGTACGACCGCGCCGCCCGCGTCCTGGCCCGAATCGACGAGGCCGCAGCAGCAGGAGAACCCGGATGAGACTCAGCAGGCAGCAGCTCGCCGGCAACGAGGCGAAGATCAGGGCAGCCATGACCCGGCTCCTGGACGGCGGCATCCCGCCCGGCGGGAAATGCGACATCAAGACCCTCGCCGTCGCGGCCGGCGTCGACCGCACCGCCTTCTACGGCAGCCGCCCCTACGCCCACCTCCGCGCCGAGTTCGAACAGCGGCTCAAAGAACTCCGCGATGCCGGCGAACAGCCCGACCCCCGCGACGCCCAGGTCACCCGCCTCAAAGACGAGATCACCCGGCTGAAAGAACGCCTCGCCCAGTCAGACGCCACGATCAGCGAGCTCGCCAGTTTCCGCGGCCAGGCCCTCGCACGGCTCACCGCCCAGCACGACGAGATCACCCGGCTGCGCCAGGAAGCCCACCTGGCCGCCGGCATCCGCCGGCTCCCGGTCCCCGCCGCCAAGGAGCAGAACCCCTCATGACCAGCCCCCATCCCGCGAAATCCGGACTGCCCGACGCTATCCGTGCCGGCGCCGCCGGGCTCTACTCCCTCGAAGCAGCCTGCGAGCTGATCATCGGCACCGGATGGCTGCACCGCGGCGACTTCGCCTGTTTCGTCAGCACCGGCACCTCGCTCACCGACGGCGTCACCGAGCTCGCCCACATCGACTGGCAGGCCGCCATCACCAGCCGCGATACCGGGCACCTTCCCTGCAGCAGCGGAGAGAACCGGACCTTGCGGCTGGCAGCCAGCATCGCCGCCGGCATCCCCGTCGACCTCAACGACGCGCTGACCGGACTCGACCAGGCCCGCATCGCCCTCGTCGTCCAAGCCGTCCGCCACGCCAACGGCCAGCGTCCCGCCGGTTTCGCCGGATCCTGACGATATGACGTGCATCACACGGGAGACCGGAAATCGCCACACAGCCCGTCACCATCAGCGCGAAACTTCCGCACTCGGACGGCCAGGCAGAATCGCTACACGAATCCTCTGCACACGGCGAGTGCGGAGAGAAG
>WNGF01012910.1_pt1 | contig 11093 bp, 10 predicted proteins | sample 5400641 | NCBI WGS metagenome assembly WNGF01 (sample SAMN13153371, study PRJNA577476) | soil metagenome | isolation source: 80 cm soil or saprolite under grassland replicate 2 | place: USA:California | collected 2016-06-15 | reverse complement strand
CCCGAGTGCCTGCTGCATGAAGTCCACCCAGATCGGAAGCGCGGCCTGAGCGCCGCTGAGACCATGAGGCTCGCCGCTGTCGAAGCCGACCCACACGAGCGTCAGAAGCCGTGGCGCGTACCCGACGAACCACGCGTCGCGGCCGTCGTTGGTGGTCCCGGTCTTGCCCGCGACCACGTTGGGGAGACCGCTCGCTTGCGCGGCGCTGCCGGTCCCGGATGTCATGACGCCCTTGAGCAGCGAGGTCACCAGCCAGGCCTCGGCTTCCGAGACGACCTGTACGGGCTCCTCCGCGTCAGTCGACTTCACCTCTTCATCGCCGTACCGGACGGCTCGAATCGCGGAGACGGCGGGGAGCCGGATACCTCCGTTCGCCAGCGTGAGATAGGCGCGCGCCAGCTCGAGCGGCGTGACCTCGAACGCACCGAGCGCCATCGCGGGGACAGGCGCCAGCTGGCCTCGGAGGCCAAGCGCCCTGGCCATCTCGACGACGTTCGGCAGCCCCACCGCCTGCGCGATCCGGACCGTGGCGGCATTGAGTGACTGCTCGAGGGCTTGTCGCACGCTCACGGTCCCCGCGTACCGATCTTCGTAGTTCCGCGGGCTCCACGGCCGGCCGCCGGCCTCCAGCGTGATCGGCAGGTCGTCCACGCGCGAGGCGGGCGTGAATCGCGGCACGCCGTCGCGGGCGCGGAGGGCGGCGAGATACACGATCGGCTTGAAGGCCGATCCCGGCTGGCGGCGGGCGAGCGTGGCGCGGTTGAACTGACTGGCCAGGTAATCACGCCCACCGACCAGGGCACGAATCTCGCCCGTCCTAGGCTCGATCGCGACCAGGACGACTTGCAGCCGCCGCCCGGGATCACGGCGGCGCAGGCGAGGTAGGCTGGTCTCGATCCGGTCGAGACCACGCACCGTCGCGGCCTCCGCAAACCTCTGCAAGTTCAGGTCCAGCGGGGTCACGACGCGGACACCACGCACGCGGGAGACTTCGGCGCCGAAGCGCTGCTCCAGCTCCTGACGTACGTGGTCGACAAAGTACGGCGCCGACTGCCCCGGGTCGACTAACGAGCGCACGCGCATGGGCGCGCGCCGAGCGCGGTCGTATTCGGCCTTGGCAATCATCCCGAGCTCCCGCATGCGGGCCAGCACCGTATTGCGTCGGTCGCGGGCCCGGGCGGGATCCACCGCCGGCGAGTAGACGTTCGGGCCGCGGATGATCGCCGCGATCAGCGCGGCCTCACCGGTGTCGAGTTGATGGACCTCCTTGCCGAAATACGCCCGCGTCGCGGCGCCGACCCCGCGGATCGCGATCGGGCCCCGTTGTCCGAGATAGATCTCGTTCAGGTACGCCTCGAGGATGCGTTCCTTGGAGTATCGCGACTCGACCAGCGCGGCCAGCCACGCTTCGCGCAGCTTCCTGAAGAACGTCCGCTGGGGACTGAGCAGTCGCACCTTGACGAGTTGCTGCGTGATCGTGCTCCCGCCTTCTTTGACTCTGCCGGCGCGCAGGTTGGCCCAGGCCGCGCGCACCAACGCACGGCCGTCGAGCCCCCCGTGCTCGAAGAACCGATGATCTTCAGCCGCGAGCACGGCATCGATCAGGACCCGCGGCGTCGCCTCGAGCCGGACGGGCCGGTGGTCTTCTCCGGGCCGGTCCGTCGCGCTCGCGAGCACCTCCGGCTCCAGTGCAACGCCCGCGATTTCCTGGCCATCGCGTGTGATCCGGGCGATCCGGTCGTCGAGCACGTGTAAGCGGACGAGCTGCGCGTTGCCGCCGAGCTCCTCGGGACCCCGCAGGAACAGCTCCCAGTCTCCAGCGATGCGGCGAAAGTGACCCGGTGACGTCGGGGCAGCGCGCGTCTCGGCGTATCCGAGGCGCGCGAGCGTGGCGGCCAGCGCGATGCGCGGGACGTGGATTCCGGGACCCAGGGACTGCCCGGCCGCGTAGATGAACGTGGCCCGACGGGCATCGGCCCGCTCGAATCTCGCGAGCTCGATCGCCGAATAGACGAACGGACCGCATACCACGGAGGCGAGCAGGAGACCGATGACCAGTCTCCCCCACCGGCCGACTCGCCGAGTCGCGTTCACCCCGAGTCCATCAGATCCTGGCTCTCCACCACTGCCGCCGTCCGTGCACCGGCTGTGCCATAAGCCCGGGGCCTTTGTTGACTGGACTTAGATCGGATGGGAGAACTGAGAGAGGCGGCCCACCGTCAGTAAGTTGACAGGTGTCGAAGAGCGTCGGCGGCCGCTAAGTCCCGGACGGAGTGAGCGGCTCAGGCCTTCCGAACGCCGCCGTCACCGCCTCGTGGAGATGCCCGAGGGACACCGGTTTCGACACGTACGCGAAGGCCCCCATCGACATGGCCGTGGGCTTGAGCGTTGCGTCGGTGCTGCCCGTGATCATGATGACGCGGATCGCTGGATCGAGGGACCGAATGCGTTGGAGCACCTGGACGCCGTCGAGGCCTTCCATCAAAATGTCCAGCACCACGACGTCCGGTTGGTACTGCGAGATAGCGATGAGCGCGTCGCCTCCGTGGGCCGCCGCGTCTACCGTATAGCCCGCGTCGGAGAAATACTTCGTGAGGATCGCGACGACCTCGGGTTCGTCATCGACGACGAGGATTCGCCCCAGCGGCTGCCTTGGTGTGTCGCGCTGGTCCAAGACGGCATTATTATCGCTCGGGCTGCCCTGCCCCCCGAAACAGAATGCTCGATGGGAACGGCTGGCTCACACGACCGCTCTCGTCTCCGCCGACTCGACGGGGGTGATCGACTGTGCGGCCGTGGATTGTTCGACCCAGCGCGAGCGGCCACAGAGACAGCACTTCCAGAGCAAGGGCGTGGTCGCCAGGCATCCAAACCGCTGAGCCTCAGAGATGTGTGACAGATCCAATCTGAGAAAGCCTCCACACCGGCACGTCAACATGCGAGCACCTCCGCCGGTGCCGGTCGGGTGCATGCTTCGAGCCAGTCCTAAGTTGCGGACTATCAAGACGTCTCAACGCATGGGCCCGGACGGATTGGCAAAAATGAGAAGGACAAGTGACCGTCCCGGTCGGAGGACCATCTGCTGCTACTGTTGCAACCATGCAGCTCTACGAGCGGCTGCAGGCGCTCCACCTCGGAGCCTCGCGTCGCCGCCTCAAGCAGTGGCTCGCGGCCTCGCGCGTGCGGGTTAACGGCACTGTCGTCCGCCGCGGCGACGTTGCCGTCGGCGTCGACGATCGTGTCGAGCTGACCGCGCCGCCGCCGCCCGCCTGTCCACAGCCTCTGGGCCTCGTGCACGAGGACGCCGACATCCTCGTCGTCGCCAAGCCGTCCGGACTATTGACCATCGCCACCGAACGAGAGCGCGCGCGTACCGCATACCGGCTCCTGCGGGATTGGGTCGTCGCGCGACGCTCCGCCGCCGCCCGGCTCTTCATCGTCCACCGCCTCGATCGCGAGACCTCGGGGTTGATCGTCTTCGCCAAGTCCGTCGCGGCCAAGCGGAGTCTCCAGGCGCAGTTCGCGGCTCGGTCCGTCGAGCGAGTCTACGTCGCCCTCGTGGAAGGCGCGGTGCGGCAGACTCAGGGGACATTTACCTCGCGGCTCACCGAGGACCGGGCGCTCCGCGTTCGGGCGACCGGCGACCGGGGGGCGGGCAGGGAAGCGCTCACCCGTTATCGCGTCCTCGAGCTGCGGCGCGACGCGACGCTGCTCGAGCTCCGCCTGGTGACAGGCCGTCGCGGTCAGATCCGGGCGCAGCTCGCAGCGGCAGGCCATCCGATCGCCGGCGATAGCGAGTACGGGAGCCGAACCAACCCTCTGGGCCGCGTCGCGCTCCACGCGACGCGGCTCGGGTTCGTGCACCCTCGCGGCGGGCGGGTGAGCTTCGAGAGTCCTCTCCCGGAGGCGTTCCGACGCCGCCCGGTGTGACGCGCCAATGCTATGATCCCGCTGGCGCAGCGCCCATGAGCGATCCGGAGCGGGTGGTGAGCGCGGATGTCGCGGGTCTTGCCGCCGCCATCGAGCGGGCGGCGGCCGATCTCGCTGTCGCCGAGGAGCCGGCCGGCTTCGTGGTTGCGCTCGAGGGTGAGAGCGATCCCGGTGAGCGCGGTGACTGACTGGACCGTCGAGACGCTCGTGCACGCGATCGCGACGCGGAAGATCTCGCCGGTCGAGGCGACCCGCGAGTGTCTGAACCGCATCGAACGGCTCGACGGGAACATTAACGCCTTCATCACCGTCGACGCGGACGGCGCGCTGGCGGCGGCGCGGGCCCTCGAGGCCGAGCTCGCTGCCGGTCTCTCCCGCGGCCCGTTGCACGGCGTGCCGCTCGCCTACAAGGACCTCTGCCACGTGCCCGGGCTTCCGACCTCGTGCGGCACCAGGACCCGCGACTACTTCATGTCCCCGATCGAGTGCACGGCGGTCGCCCGCCTCCGCGAGGCGGGCGCGGTGACCCTCGGCAAGCTCAACATGTCGGAGCTGGCGCTGGGTCCGTTCGGGGACAACGCCCACCACGGTGACGTTCAGAATCCGTGGAAGTCCGGGCACTGCGCCGGCGGCTCGAGCAGTGGCTCGGCGGCCGCCGTCGCCGCCGGATTCACGGTCGGCGCGCTCGGCAGCGACACCGGCGGCTCGATCAGGCTGCCGGCGGCCTGCTGCGGCGTCGTCGGACTCAAGCCGACGTACGGGCGCGTGAGCCGTGCGGGCGCGATGCCGCTCTCGTGGTCGCTGGACCACGTAGGTCCGCTGACCCGCACGGTCGCTGACGCCGCGCTGCTGCTTGGGATCGTCGCGGGGCACGACCCGCGCGACGGGACGTCGAGCCGCCGAGGTGTGCCGTACTACCAGCGCATGCTCGAGAACCCGGTCAGCGGGCTCCGCGTCGGCGTTCCGGAGAGCTATTACTTCGACGGGATCGACGAGGAGATGGACGTCGGCGTGCGGACCGCCGCCCGTGTCCTCGAGGGGCTCGGCGTCCTGGTCACGCCCCTGCGCATCCCCGACCCCCGGCCGCTCGTGGACGTCTGTAACGTCATCTCGCGATCGGAGTCGGCGGCGGTGCACGCCCGCCTCGTGCGCGAGCGCCCGCACGAGCTGCAGCCGCCGGTCCGGTCGCGGCTCGAGATCGGCTTTCGCATCTCCGCGCACGACTATCTGCAGGCGCTCCGTCTACGCGCCCGCTTCACGCGCGAGTTCATCCGCGAGGTGTTCGGCGAGGTCGATGCGCTGGTCCTCCCCGTGATCCCGGAGCCCGCGCCCGCGCTCGAGACCGCGAAAGCCGGCACCGTCGACGACATCGTCGGCCGGATGGGCCGGTTCTCGCGCCTCACGCGCCCGTTCAACGGGCTGGGGCTGCCCGCTCTCGCTGTACCGTGCGGGCTCTCGTCCGACGGCCGGCCCCTCGCGCTCCAGATCATCGGGCGAGCGTTCGACGAGGCGACGGTGCTCTACGTCGGCCACGCCTACCAGCGGGTGACCGCGTGGCACCTCGAGCCGCCGCGATTCTCCGGTCGAGGCGGGCCGGTGATTGGCTGAGCGTCCGCCGCTCTGGCCCGTGTTTGTCGCGTACGTTGGCGCCTTCGCGGCGATCGTCGTCCTGTCGGGCCTCGGCGCCGTGGTCGTTCGGGTTCTCTATCCTGATCTCCCCGAGCAAGTCGTGTTCGAGGGCCTCCCCGACCTGCTCGCCGGCGGCATCGCCTCCTCCACCGGACTTCTCATGACGGTCCTCGTCGCGAGTCGCGGAGCCCCGCTCGCCGGACTGCGCCTCGTCCCGGGCAGGGAGACGGGCCGCACGCTCGTGATCATGGCCATCGGGACGCTCGCGCTCGGCCAGATGCTCGACTCGCTGATCATGCTCGCCGGCCTCGGTCAGCAGGGAACTATGGTGGTGATTCGCCGCGCGCTCGCAGGGGCCGCGGGTCCCGACCTGTTCCTCGCCGTCGTCGTCATCGGCGTCCTCGCGGGCACCGCCGAAGAGGCATTCTTCCGCGGGTACATGCAGACGCGGCTCGGCGAGCGTCTTCGGCCCGCGGCCGCGGTGGTGATCGCCAGCACGTGCTTCGGCGTCCTCCACCTCGAGTGGCTCCACGCCGGTCTAGCCTTTGCCCTTGGCCTCTACCTCGGCTGGATCACGGAGCTCGCCGGAAGCGCCTTGCCGGCGGTGGTGTGTCACGTCATCAACAACGCGCTGTTCACGATACTCACCGCGCTGTGGGGTACCCTCGAGGGCTTCGGGCTCAACGCCGGGCTCGCCACGGTCTCGGGTCTCGCCTTCGTCGGCTGTGTCCTCTGGTTGCACCGGCGGGGCCCGTGAAGGGCGCTATCCTGGAAGGGGTCATGGCGGCCGCCCTCGACCGAGTCCGTGCGTGACGCTCGACGAGCTCGTGGCACTGACACGAAGGCGGCTCGCCGCGCGTGAGCGCCGCGTCGTGCCCCCGGGTCAGCTCGTGCGGGCGGCGGTGCTCGTCCCGCTCGTCGATCGGGGCGAACCCTACCTCGTGTTCGCGAAGCGGACCGACACGGTCGGAACCCACCGGGGCCAGATCGCATTCCCGGGGGGCACCGTCGATCCCGGGGACACCTCGGTTCTGGAGGCGGCATTGCGCGAGAGCGAGGAAGAGATCGGACTTCCGCGGACGGCGGTGGAGCCGCTGGGCGCGCTCGACGACACCGAGACGTTCGCGACCAATTTCGTCATTACGCCCTGGGTTGCCGTGGTGCGGCGCCCTGTCACATGGCGCCCCGACGGCGAGGAGATCGAGCGGGTCATCGAGGTGCCGTTCGCCGCGCTGTCCGGGCCTGGCGGCTTGCGTGTCGAGGAGTGGGAGCGCAACAATGTCATGCGTCCCGTGTATTTCTTCGACTACGAGGGCGACACCATCTGGGGGGCCACCGCCAGGATCGTCAAGCACTACCTCGACCTCGTCGCAGACGCGCCATGAGCGCAGCGACGTCGCGCGGGCGCCCGGCGACACCCTCGGGCCTCTGCGCCACGTGCCGGCACGCGCAGCGGATCACGTCCGCCAGGCTGTCGACGTTCGTACGGTGCGGTCTCAGCGAGACCAATCCACGCTTTCCGAAGTATCCGCGGCTACCGGTCGCCCGCTGCGAGGGCTTCCGGCCAGCGACCGACCTGGCCGGGCCTCAGGGCCACCACATATAGCCTCAGGGCCACCACATATAAAGGAAGCGGGGGCCGGCTCCGACGACCGACGCCAGCTGGGCGACCGTCGTGTCGAGGCTGCCGGGCGACACCTCGGATCGGGCATAGTAGGTGGCCCGGTACTGCAAAGGCCGCTGATAGACGATCACCCGCGCCTCGTCGACCCCGATCGCACGGCGCGCGATCTGGAGGGCATCGTCCATGTATCCGATCCGGTCGATCAGCTTGAGCTCCAGCGCCTGCTGCGCCGTGTAGACGCGGCCGTCGGCGAGGGTCTTCACGGTCTCGAGCGGGAGCTTCCGCGCCTCGACGAGTCTCGAGACGAACTGGCCGTGGAGCCCATCGATCACAGACTGGAAGATCTTGCGCTCCTCGACCGTGAGCGTGCGGAACGGGCTCCCCATGTCCTTCCGCTCACCCGACTTGACCGCGGCCGCCGCGAGCCCGAGCTTCTGCATGAGACCTTCGGCGTTCAGCGTCACCATGATGACGCCGATCGAGCCTGTCACGGTGGTCGGGTGGGCGATGATCGTATCGGCCGCGAGTGCCACGTAGTAGCCGCCGGATGCGGCGACGTCCATCATGACGGCGATCACGGGGATTCGGGCGGCGTGCTTGAACATCTCCAGCTCTTTGAACATGATGTCGGCCGCCGTCACCGTTCCACCCGCGCTGTTGATGCGGACGACGAGGGCCTTGACGTTGGGATCCTCCTCGGCCTTCTTCAGCGCCTCGCGAAAGCGAACCAGCAGCGGCACGCGCGGGGGTGGCGCGCCGATGATGACCGTCTGCGTCTCGCCTTCTTCGCTCAGAAATCCCGAGATGTCCGTCAGGAGGATCTTCGTCTTACCGGTTCCCTCGACGGTCCGCTCCTCGAGCGGCTTGATCCGCGGGGTCAGATCGATCGAGATGAGGGAGCAGCCGGCCGTGAGCAGAAGAGCCAGGAGGGTCGCTGTCATCCGCATGAGGGAAGTATACCGCGAGGGTTGAACACGGTTCTGACCCTCTGGGATAATCGCCGCGTCGTGACCGCCGCCCCTCTGATCACGATCGACGACGTGCGAGCCGCCGCGCAGCGTCTCGCGGAGCGCGTCTACCGAACGCCCGTGATATCGTCCCAACCCTTCGACGACGCGAGCGGCTGCCGTGTCTTTTTCAAGTGCGAGAGCCTGCAGCGGGCCGGCTCGTTCAAGATCCGCGGTGCCCTGAACAAACTCGTGTCGCTCACGTCGGGGGAGCGCGCCCGGGGCGTCGTCGCCTACTCGTCGGGCAATCACGCCCAGGGCGTGGCGCTCGCCGCGCAGATGGTCCGGACCACCGCGATCATCTGCATGCCCACCGACGCACCCAAGCTCAAGGTCGAGGCGACGCGCGGCTACGGCGCCGAGGTCGTCTTCTACGACCGCCTGAAGGACGATCGGGCCGCCGTCGCCCGACGTCTCGTCGAGGCGACGGGCCGTGTGCTGGTGCCCCCGTACGACGATCCGGCGATCATGGCGGGCCAGGGGACCGCGGCCCTGGAGCTCTTCGAGCAGGTTCCGTCGCTCGACGCGCTCGTCACCCCCGTCGGGGGCGGCGGCCTCATGGCGGGCTGCAGCACGGTGGCGCGAAACCTGTCACCCGGAATCGCGATCATCGGCGTCGAGGCGGACACCGCGAACGACACGTACCTCTCCCTGCAGAAGGGAGAGCGCGTGACCATTCCTCCGCCGCCCACGATCGCCGACGGGATCCGCCCCCAGAGTCCCGGCGAGCTCACGTTTCCGATCCTCCGCGAGAACCTCACCAGCGTGGCGCTGGTCAGCGACGCCGAGATCGTCGCGGAGCCGCCGCGGTGCTGACGAGAAAGCTCGCCGTCCCGGCCGGGGCCCGAATCGGCGTGGTGCTTTCCGGCGGGAACGTGGACCCTGACCTGCTGCTCCAGATCCTCCAGGGGACCTGAGGTCGGACCTCAGGTCCGGGAGAGCTGAGCCGGGCCTCAGCGGGCGTGCAACGCCGGCACGACCTCGCTCGCGAGCTGCTCGAGCTGCCCGAGCATTCGCTCGGGTGGGCACATCGGCCGCAGGACGAACTTCGACCCACCCCCTTGCACGTACTGCTCCAGGCGTTCGCTCACGAGGTCGGCCGGGCCGAACGCCGTGCACGCATCGAGCGTCGGAGCGTCGGCGCGCGCGCGCGGGATGAAGGGGAGGGCCATCGAGCGGGCGACCGCCGGGTCAGGGTCGAGGCAGAAGTTCACGAGCGCTCCAAAGTGGTCGCCCGGCACCTCGCGCCCGGCCTCGGCCGCGAAGGTCAGCGTCTTGTCGACGCCGACACGGAACTGGTCTGGCGTGATGAACGACGGAATCCAGCCGTCACCCAGGTGACCGGCGCGGCGCATCGCCGCCTCGCTGTTTCCGCCGATCCACAGCGGCATCGGCTGCTGGAGAGGGCGCGGCAACACCGTGATGCGATCGAGGCGCCAGAATTCGCCCACGAACGTCACCTCGGGCTCGTCCCAGCACTGCCGCATGATCTTGATCGCCTCGTCGGTGCGGCGTCCCCGCTCCCGGAAGGGCACGCCTGCGGCTTGGAACTCGCGCTCCTGCTCGACGCCAATCCCAACGGCGGGGAGTACGCGCCCCGCGGAGAGATAGTCGAGCATCGCGAGCTGGCGCGCCGCAAGCACCGGCGATCTGAAGGGCGCCACCAGCACGCTCGGGCCGAACTTGAGCCGCTGCGTGCGTGCGGCCACCGCGGCCATGGTGGTCATCGGCTCGAGGACGGGCAGCGGCGACGAGAGCCGGTCCGAGAACCAGATGGAATCGATCGCGGTCCGTTCGCAGAGGTCGATGAGCTGCCAGAGGAAGTCGCGACCCCCGTCCAGCCCGCCCCCCGGCCACGGTCCGGGCATGATGCCGATCCGGTATTTGATGTGCATGGCGGCCGGTCTAGAACATCGAGAAGTCTTCCGCCTTCTCGGTGAGGAACTCGAGGAGCGCGGGCGTGCCGTCCTGCGTCTTGCGGATGGCGCGCCGGATGGCCGGCACGATCTCGCCGGGCTCGGTCACACGCTCGCCGTGGCCGCCGAAGGCGCGCGCCATGGCCGCGTAGTCGCCGCTGATGTCGGTGCTGCGGTACTTGGCCGTCGCCGTCTTCATGATCTTCAGCTCGATCGCCATCGAGAAGTTGTTGAGCAGCACGGAGAGGATCGGGATCCGCTCCCGCACGGCCGTCTCGAAGTCCATCCCGGTGAAGCCGATCGCGGCATCGCCCCAGACGTTCACGCACAGCTTGTCCGGCGCGGCGAGCTTCGCCCCCATCGCGAGGCCGAGGCCGTAGCCGAGCTGCGTCGTCTTGCCCCAGCCGATGTAGCTCAGCGGCGCCACCGGTTCCCAGAACGGCGAGATCTGGTCGCGCGGGCTGCCGGCGTCATGCGTGATGATCGTGTTCGCGACGTCGACCGTGTGCATGAGATCCCAGAGCACGCGATACGGGGACAGTGGCTTCGTGTCGGCGGTGAGCCGCGGCGTCCACTGGGCCAGCCACTCGCTCTTGAGATTCTTGATCTCCTGAGTCACAACCGAAAAGCGGCCGCGCGGCCCGCCCTTGAGCCGGTCCTTCACCTCGACGAGTAGCGCCTGGAGCGTGAGGCCGGCGTCGCCGACGAGCGCCAACTCCGAGGCCACGTCCTTGTTGATGTCGGTCGGGTCGAGCGTCGCGTGCGCGATGCGCTTGCCCTTCGGCATCGTGACGCCGTAGTTCGTCGTCGAGAAACTGCAACCGATTCCGAAGATAAGGTCGGCGTTCGTGAGGAAATGGTGGAGCTGCTTCGAGATCGAGCGCCCACCGGAGCCGAGCGACAGCGGGTGGGCCTCGGGGAACGCGCTCTTGCCCTGGAGACTCGTCGTGACCGGCGCCTCCAGGAGCTCGGCCAGCTCGCGCAGGA
>WNGF01016340.1_pt1 | contig 11095 bp, 13 predicted proteins | sample 5400641 | NCBI WGS metagenome assembly WNGF01 (sample SAMN13153371, study PRJNA577476) | soil metagenome | isolation source: 80 cm soil or saprolite under grassland replicate 2 | place: USA:California | collected 2016-06-15 | reverse complement strand
AGTACGGCAACCGCATTGGTGATGGCGTAAGCGAGCCGTGGCTCCGGGCCGAGAAAGAACCAAACAACAAACGTAAGCGCGGCAACCGCGAGCACCGCCGGTACGAACCACCCCGCGACCTTGTCGGCCAACGCCTGAATCGGCGCGCGGCTGCGTTGGGCCTGCGCCACCAGATTTACGATTTGCGCGAGCATCGTTTCGCTGCCGACACGCTCGGCCTTCATCACAATGCCGCCGGTGCTGTTCACCGTGCCACCCGAAACTTTTGCGCCTGTGGACTTCTCCACCGGCAGCGGTTCGCCCGTGAGCATGGATTCATCGACGGATGTGCGGCCCTCCACGACTTCGCCGTCCACGGGAATTTTCTCGCCGGGTCGCACGCGCAAGTGGTCGCCGGGATGCACGTCATCAAGCGCCACATCCTCGTCGCCCGCGGCCATTACGCGACGGGCGGTCTTGGGCGCCAGACCGAGCAATGCCTTAATCGCGCCGCTGGTGCGCTGGCGGGCGCGGAGTTCGAGCACCTGGCCGAGCAGCACGAGCACCGTGATAACAGCGGCGGCCTCGAAGTAAATGGCTGGCTTGCCGGCATGACCGGCGGCAGCGGGAAACGCCTGCGGAAAGAACATCGCCACCGCGCTGAAGGCGTAGGCCGCGCCGACACCAAGCGCGATGAGCGTGAACATATTCAGGCTGCGATTCACCAGCGAACGCCATCCGCGCACGAAAAAGGGCCAACCCGCCCATAATACGACAGGCGTGGTGAGAATGAATTGCCCCCAACGTGAAACTTCTCCGCCCGGCCACTCAGCATGGCTCAACGCGGGGATCAAGTGCGCCATCGCCACGATGAACACCGGCAGGGTCAACCCCACTCCAATCCAGCTTCCAGACGGGGTTACGTTCCAAAGCCATGCCGCACTTCGGGCACGAACCGGGTTTATCCGCAATCACCTCCGGGTGCATCGGGCAGAAATACTTCGCCGCGGCGGACGGTTTCATCGTGGCGTTTTCGTGAGCATGATGCGAATGGTCGTGGTGTTCGTCGTCTCTGTGGTGCGAATGACCGCCGTGTTCGGATTTTGCAGAAAGCTGAGGCATCGGCTGAGCTCGTCCGAGGAACTTCTGCCGGCAATGTTCGCTGCAAAAGTAAAACTTTTTGCCATCGCGTTCAGCGGTAAGAGCCGTCGCTTCGTCCACCGCCATTCCGCAGATAGGGTCTTTTTTCATAACGGAATTTCTCAAGGAGGGAGTTTCACTGCTCGACCGGGCCACGATTTCGTCGCTTTCATGCTTGTGCGGGTTGCGCCATTTTTCATTTTGTTTAAGCGGAGATTCTGTTGGTCCACTCCGCAAGACTCTGGAGCAACTTGCGGATATATTCCTTGGTCTTCTCGTCGGTGAGATTCCCTTGCGCATCGAAGCGTTCCGACGCATTGCCGATCATCACTTCCGGTTGATTGATCGGAAAAACATTCAGGAACACGAAGATCTGGCGCAGATGATACTGCACCCGCGCGGTGCCGATTGTCCCAATGGAACCGCCCATAATCGCCGCCGGTTTCCCGGACCATGCGCTGTCGCCGTAAGGCCGAGACGCCCAATCGATGGCGTTCTTCAACACGCCGATTCCGGCTGCTCCAGCCGTTACAAGGACACGTTGATTATTCATAAGTTCGAGTTCCGTTTCAGTTTGGGTTCGTGGGTAAATTGTTGAAGCCTTCCACCATCGTCGGGTGCGAGAGGATAGCGTCGTGCAAAGTGGTGAATGGAAGATCGGCGATCATGGCCATTTGCACCGTCCCCAGCATTTCTCCGGCTTCGACCGAAAAGATGGCGCAGCCCAAAATCTGGTTCGTTTTCACATCGATCACCACTTTGATGAAACCGCGCGTTTCACTCATGGTTTTGGCTCGGGGAATCGCCGCGACGGGCAGTTTCGCGACGAAAATATCCTGCCCTTTTTGCCGCGCTTCTTTTTCGGTGAGCCCCACGCGGGCCAATTCCGGTTCGGTGAAAAGCGTGAAGGGAACGAGCCGGTCCACGGTGGTGCGCTTCCCCCCATCAAACACGTTCGCTTTTACAATGCGATAATCGTCGAGTGAAGCGTGCGTAAATTGTGGTCCGCCATTTACATCGCCCAGCGCCCAAATGCCGCTCACCGTCGTTTCCAGCCGTTCATTCACTTTGATGAAACCGCGTTTGTCGGTTTCGACGCCAGCGGCGGTCAGATTCAAATCCTCCGTGTTCGGTGAGCGACCTAAAGCCATGAGCAAATGCGAACCTGAAACCCGCGCGGGCTTTCCGTCAGAGGTGAAAACGACGCTGACGCCTTGACCATCTTTCTCGACTCGTTCGATGCCACAGTCCAATCGAATGTCGATGCCTTCTTCCCGCAGCACACCGCCCAGCACCTCGACAAGATCGGCGTCCTCCTTTTTGAGCAATTGCGGAGCGCGTTCCAACACCGTCACTTTGCTGCCGAAATGCCGGAACATCTGAGCGAATTCCAATGCGACATAGCTACCACCCAGGACGATCAGATGATCCGGCAACTCATCTAGGTGTTGAATACTCTCGCTGTTCAATGCACCCACTTCATCCAGCCCGGGAATGCCCGGATGTGCAGGGCGTGTTCCCGTGTTGATGAAAATTTTCTCTGCCGTGAGTTGGCGGACATCTCCTTTGTTGTCACGCAGCTCAATGACTTTCGACCCAACGAATCGTGCTGTCGCGAGAATGAAATCCAGCGCGGGCGCGCTTGTGAAATTCTTATGATTCATTGCGCGCATCGCAGACACCACACCTTCAGCGCGGCGGCGAACGGCAGGCCAATCCACAGCGACCTCGCCGGTGCGAATGCCAAAGGTGCCTGCCCGCCGCGCCGCTTGCGCGGCTCGCGCGCTCGCAATCAGCGTCTTGGTCGGAATGCAGGCGACATTGATGCAGGCGCCGCCGATCATCTCGGCGCTCCGCTCAATCAGCGCCGTCTTGACGCCTTTGTTTCCAAGCTCAGTCGCCAGCGTCTTCCCACCCTTGCCGCCCCCGAGGACGATGACTTCGTAGGATTGGGGAGGGTTCATAAAGGGTTTCCTTTGCGGGCTGAGAGAACTGGCTCCGGCGCTTCCTTAAGAAGCGCTTGGAGATCGAGCGGTTCCGTGACCATGTTCAGGTCTCCGCTTGGTGTCCGTGGCCACTGCGACTCTGGCCGGTCCCAGTAAAGCTCAACTCCATTCCCATCGGGGTCGCGCAAATACAGCGCTTCACTCACGCCGTGGTCCGATGCGCCTTCGAGTTTAATGCCTGCCTGAATCAAACGGCGTAACGCAACTGCGAGTTCCGCGCGGGTCGGATAAACAATCGCCACATGGTAAAGACCAGTCGCACCTCGATGGGGTGGTGAGCCACCCTGACTTTCCCAGGTGTTCAGTCCGATGTGATGGTGGTAACCACCAGCGGAAAGGAACGCCGCTTGGTGTCCGTAGCGTTGCGTGAGTTCGAATCCGAGCACATCGCGATAAAACGCAAGTGCCCGCTCAAGGTCGGCAACCTTCAAATGAACATGTCCGATGCGGACTTTCGGATGAACCGGCTTTGACTTTGGTTTCATAGTTCTGTCGGTCATGCGTGCTTTTATGCTGCTTCGAGTTTAGTGGCGGCTACGGTGCGAGCCCCACCTGTTTCATGAATTCCTGATTGTCCCAGAACAGATATTCCTCATCCATCACCCCATGTATCCAATGCCCCACCGTGCACATCTGGAACTTGAACTTTTTGCCCGTCGGCGGGATGGCTTTGCCGTCAGGCATCGGCATGGGTTTAGTGAACGTCCCTTGGATCACCCCGATCACACTTGTCCAGTCGCCCGAAGCAATCTTTACCGGATGGACCTCGATGCGCGTGTCGGGCGCAAAGACGAACATCGGCTTCAACTCCTCGATGTGCTGCGCGAGACCCTTGCTCGTGTGGCCGTCAGGATAATGCACGAGGATGTCCTTGGCATGGCTCTCGAAGAACCGCTCCCATTTCTGGTTCGTGTAAACATCGAAGTCTAGAGTATCGAACGTGGCGAGATGATTGTTGGCGATCCGTTCCGCCTCCTCATATTGCGACAGCTTTGGGCTGGAGACAGTTGAACAACCGGTCATGCCTGCCGTAATCAAGGCCCAGCAACAGACAGCAATTGCGGCAGCGGGAGTGGATGGGCTTATTTTCATGTTTAGGCGATGAATACTACCGCCCCATCCTGGGCTGTAGAGTTTATTGTAATGGCTCATATTTTTCTTGGGGTGAACCGCTTGTTCATGTTGAGAAACATGATTGTGTTTCGGTTATTTGAGATCGAATAGAAGGGCTTCGGTTTTCTGAGTCGCAGTAAGTGTGAGCGTTCCGCTTTCTTCACTGCTTGCGCCGCCACCGGTCGCCAGCGCGACACCGTTCAGCGTCAAGCCGCCTTCAGCAATTTGCAGCCCTGCGCCACGACCCGCTTTGAGATCATGCGTAACGGTTTGGCCAGGTTCGAGCCGAATGCGAAATACGTCCACGTCTTGATTAATCGTTGCCGATCCCTCCCGACCATCGGAGGAGATTACCAACGCTTTCGAGGCTTTCGCGTTTTCGGGTTTCGGATGCCATTCGGTGTAACTCGGCGGCAGGCCGCGCTTACGCGGTTGAATCCAGATTTGCAAGAAGTGCAACGGCTCGGTGGTGGAGGGATTGAACTCGCTGTGAGTGACGCCCCGGCCCGCACTCATTGAGTTGGATTTGACCGGGTTTCAATTGCCGCCCGTTGCCGATGCTGTCCTTGTGCTCCAAGGTGCCCTCCAACACGTAGCTGAAAATTTCCATATCGCGGTGCGGATGCTCCCCAAAGCCTTGGCCCGGTGCGACGCGATCATCGTTGATGACCCGCAACGATCGGAAGCCCACGTGCGCCGGATCGTAATAGTCAGCGAACGAAAAAGTGTGATATGAGTTCAACCACCCGTGATCGGAATGTCCCCGTTGGTTCGCTCGCCGGACGTTCAGCACGTTCGATGTCGTTTTCATGGCCACATGCTGGTTCTCTTTGGGATTGCAGCCCAGTGCAATGTTGTTAGCCTGAGCCATACTTCCGCGTATGCTGCCCAGCATGGAACTTCGCCAATTGCGTTACTTCGTGACCGTGGCGGAAGAAGGAAACATCAGTCGCGCCGCTCAGAAAATTTTTCTGACTCAGCCCGCGTTAAGTCGGCAAATAAAGGCGCTGGAAGAAGCCATCGGTCAGCGTCTGCTCGACCTCCATTCGTCTCACGCCTGCCGGCCAAACACTTCTTCAAGAAGCGCGCGAACTCCTCCGGCACGCGGACATTACTATTGAACGGGTGCGCGCGATGGGAGACGGAATCCGACTGCGGGTTGGCTACGCCCCGTCTCTTGCCATGGACATCCTTTCCGTCGCCGTGGAAGTTTTTACACACAAGCATCCCACTGCGCGCGTGGAGATGCTCGACCTTTCAACCAACGAAATGCGGGCGGGATTGGAAAGCGGCGAATTGGATTTGGCGGTGAGCATCGAAACGAAGCAGGAAGTGAAGGGAGTTGAATGGAAGCCGCTCCTCGGCGCGCCATGACACACCTCGCAGTGAATGAACATCACGCATTCTGCCGCCGGACAAGGGTAACGCCTGTCGAGGTTGCGGGCGAACCGTTGCTCGTATTCTGCCAGCGTGATTACCCGGAATATTGGAGCATTGTTACGCTTTGGTTGCGTCAGCATCGACAACGCCCGAAAATCGCTGGTGAATTCGATGGTATCCACAGCCTCTTGGCGGGAGTTGAGTCCGGCTTAGGTGTTGGCATCGTCACTTCCCGTTCCGCCAATCTCATTCCCCGACGCGTTCGATTAACGACACTATCGAATGCACCGACCCCTTTGTGTATCGCCGCGGGTTTCCGCGGCGAACGCGCCACTGACAAGCCCCTTGGCGTGCTGATCGAAGAACTTCGACTCGCCGCCAATAACATCACTTAAATAATTTTTCCGCCTTCGCCTTCGTTTCACCGGAAAAACCCGGACATTGCCGTGACCACGCTGGCCACTCTGTCACGGCGATACGTCTAAGAAGTGTATCAGCTACACAAAAGAGCGGTCTTACGCTCACTTCGCGCGCTTTGCGGCAGCGATAAAACCTTCCGCGGCTTTCGAGTTGGTTTCCTTGCGATATGCGATCACCGCCGCCGTCGTTCTGAAACGGCGTGGTCTGCGAAATGTTTTTCGCATCGCAGAAGAGTTCGACCCGTTTGGAAATGCAATTACTTCAACAGGCTGCTAGGTTCAAGAGACGGCGAACTAGAGACACGTCTCCCAGTTCTGCAGCAGCACAAAGCACCGTGGTTCCGCCGCCTCGTGTTTTTGAGCTTGCGCCCGCATCAAGGAGACGTTCGGCAACCCTAACGTGGCCGTTGTTGATCGCTAGGATTAACGCAGTGTTGCCTCCAGGAAGGTCTGGAGAAATTCCTTTGTCCTTAGCATCAACCTCCGCGCCAGCGGCGAAAAGGACGTCGATCACCCTTGAATGTCCGTTTTCCGCCGCGTGCATCAGCGCGCTTCGATTCTTGGGAACTCCCCGCCCGTCTCGAATGTTCACATCAATTCCATCTCGCAAAAGCGCACTGACGGTATGTAAGTCCCCGTACCGTGCTGCGTCCAAAAACCTTTTCTCTTTTTGTGTCACTTCTTGCCAGTTTTCTGCGGTTGAACCGAATAAACCCACAGGAAGGCGCGCTTCTTCAACCCGTTCTCTATAAGGATCCTTTTCAATCTTTGAAAATTACCTTCGTTGCCACGAATCACCGTGAGGAAAACCGCAGAACGGGTTTCGGTATATTTGCTAGCTAAAGGCTGTTGCAAAAGTGCACCGTCGCTTGGGCTTAAATTGCTTTCGAGCGCGTAAAAATATTTTCAGTTTTTTTCTTGCGCTCTTTTGCCTAATAGATTATGTCTATTAGGCATGATTGGCACCACAACCAGGCAAGCGTCGCTCTTCTACTTCGCATTTGCCAAGGAAGTGTCCGCCATCAAGGACGTTACCCTCGATGAGCTCGATGAATTGCTCCAGGACGCCCAACTGCTGGCGCTGACTTCGGAGAAGCTTGGGGGACGGCGCCTGCGGTCCAAGGACTTTGGCCGGCCAGGCATTGCTCCAGATCGTTTGCTGCGCTGCGTTGTCCTCAAGCATTTGAAGAGTTGGTCTTTTCGCGAGCTGGAATATGAACTGCGTCATAGCCTGCTCTACCGCCGCTTTACTCGTTTCTTTGAAGACCCCATCCCGGATTTCACTAGCTTTTCGCGAACCTTCGCTCTCTTTGGACCCGCGCACGCGCCAAATCCACCAGCGGGTGGTCCAAAAAGCCAAAGACCAGAAGCTGGCGCGCGGTCGGAAACTGCGGACCGACACCACGGCCGTGGAGACCAATATTCATTATCCCACGGACAGCTCGCTGTTAGCCGACTCCCTGCGCGTCATGACCCGCTGTCTGAAACGAATCACGACTGGCTGTGCGGACCCATCCATCAAAGTCGTCGATCACGCGCGAGCGGCAAAATACCGCCTCCTGGAAATCTGCCGCGCGGCCAAGTCTTTTACCAAAGCAGGCCGCGCTCGTTTCCAAAGCAGCTACGGCAAACTGCTGGCCTTGACCCGCCAGGTGCGGCGGCAAGCCGGCCAGGTGTTGGAGGACTTGAGTGTTCAGCGCCTGAAAATCGGGGCCGCAAATTTAATCACGGTCCTCCAGGCCCAGGCCCAATTGCGGCATTACCTGCCGCTGGTGGATCAGGTCGTGGCGCAGACCCAGGCCCGGATTTTCGATGGCGAGACGCGCTACGAGGGTAAGATCCTGAGCTTGTTTGAGGAGCACACCGCGATCATTCGCAAGGGCAAGCCCGACAAGCCCAATGAGTTTGGCCGCTTGATACGCCTGGACGAAGTGGAAAATGGGATCATCAGCGGATACTGCATCGGGGTGGGTAATCCAGCCGATCAACAGCAATGGATGCCGGCTTTGGAACTTCACCAAAACATTTTTGGGCGAGTGCCAACCTTGGCCACTGCGGACCGAGGGTTCTGGAGTTCAGCCAATGAAAAATCCGCCATGGCCTTGGGAATCCCGCAGGTAGTGCTTCCCGCCACGGGCCGGCTGTCTGAGAAACGAGCCAAGCATCAGAAGGAGCGCTGGTTTCGCCAGGGCCAAGGTTGGCGTGCGGGCATTGAACCCCGGATCAGTACCCTTAAACATCAGTTTGGAATGAAGCGAGCGCGCTACAAGGGAGACGCAGGCTTTCAACGGTATGTGGGCTGGTGCATTATCGTACAGGATTTAGTCGCCATCGCCCGCAGCGGGCGTAAGGCTAAAGAGCAATGCCGGAGTGGGTGAAGCAACATGAACCAGCGCCAACGAGAACGATTGATCCGAGAGATTGAAAAACTGGCACCACAGGCCTCGGCTGGTAAGACTACCGGCTATTACGTACCAGAGGCGGCTCATGCCGCAGTTCGCAATGGCATTGAGGCGTGGAACCGCATTCAGGTGTGCTTGCGCGAACTGGTTCTCGCCAACAAGGAACGTTTGATCCCATCAAAATCCAGGGTCCGACCCAGAAAAAGGCCCGCCTAAAAAACCGGCTTTTGCAACAGCCTTTAGCTAGCAAAGTTCGCGATGGCATCGAGCTGTTTTGTCTTGCGCCGCACGATGCGACCACCGTTATCATAGCCGTAAGTTTCGACGACTGTCCCGTTGGTCTTCACCTGCGTCACCCGATAACCCGCCGTGACGGCGTTCGTGTAAGTAACCCCGCCGGTCAACAATCGAATCCGTGTTCCTGACGCGTCATAGCTGTAACTGTTCGTCGCGACCAGGCTCCCGACCAAACTGTAATAAACTTCGTTCTTCAGCCGCTGGGCGCTGACGCAGGTCAATAGCAGCAGATCATCGTCTCGCATTGCTTCGCTGCTCGAACAATGCGGTCATTTCTCGATCAGCGGACTGTCGAATCAGTTCTATCACTGAAACACCTGAATGATCCCTAGCCATTGGATCTGCTCCGGCCTTTAGCAACTCCGCTACGACTTCCCTGTCTCCGTTCTTCACCGCCGAATGCAGCGCCGTCTCGTAGAATCCTAATTCATCGCCCGAACTGTCTTTATATTCGACGAAGGGAGAATATGTCTTTCCGCTTACATCCGCTCCACTTGCTAGGAGTAGTCGAACGATTGCGACGTCGCGATCCAAGACCGCAAGAGATAATGGTGTTCGGTTGTGAACTTGCTTGCTTGGATCCGCCCCTGAACGCAAAAGATCTCCGATGATCTTCCGCAGGCACTCCTCCTGTCCTTTCTCTCGCCCCATTGCAGTCCGGGTATCCTTCATTGATTTGCTTATCGAAAGTCGCTTAATTGCAAGTGATAGAGGTGTCTCCCCTGCAACAGCATTGGACAGTTCGACCTTGCCGGCAACATAATTCGGATCAGCCTTAGCGCCTAGGAGAACTTGAACGAGATTCTCGTTTTCTCTTTCTACGGCACAAAGAAGTGCATTTCCGGAGACCGGCGCTCCAGCCGCCACGAACTTTGCAACCAAGTGTTCGTCTTCGTTATACGCCGCACAAGTTACAACGCCGATTCCTTTGCGACTGACTGAACGAGGCTCTGCACCGAATTGAAGGAGCAGTTCTACTATTTCCAGGTTCTTTCGAAATACTGCTTTTAGGAGCGGCGTCCATCTGCCATCGCCTTCGATTTCTGATGGCCCCGGGACGTTTGGGTCAGAGCCTCGTTCCAACAAGAATCTCGCCGCGTGAACGCGATCGAACGAAACCGCACAATAAAGCGGACTTCCGTAGTGCTTGCAGTAATCTAGGTTCGCCCCGCGTTCAATTAAACCCTCAATAACTCGCAAGGCACCAAAACCAGCGGCTTGCTGAAGCGGAGTGCATGGTAGAGACTCGTTGTCCATACTCATTACCACATCGACGGACATGCCTTCATCGAGTTGCCTATTTACCGCCTTCCAATCATCGTTCCTTATTAATTCAATTAGTTCTTTTGGCGGAATCATATTATCACACTCAAATTACTTGCGAAAATAGACGATAACCGGGAAAACTCCGCGGGCTATGGCGTTGAAACCAAGATAACGTTTGAGGAGGTAGTGCTCGGGCGTCCTTACTCCAGTCAAATTGTGTTTACCAACCACGAACGCGGCGATTCGCAAGTCGGTATGGCGTCCCGCGTAATTTAGGATTGCGGCCAATTGGCCTCTTTGTCGTCCCGGCACAACATAAGAATTGAATAGCGTCCCGCTGGATGCCTTGACATCCCCAACGATATGCGTCAAGTGATGTTGACTTAGCCCACCGATGACCGGCGTGATCAACTTGTCGCCAATGATGAAATCCGGTGATCGGTAACCACGCCGAGGTATCTTATGTAGCGGTCTTGGGTTTACACCATTGCAGTTTCGACCCGCTCCAACGATGTTCCCTTGTTGCGTTACGCGCATTCTGAAGTGATATTTGTCGCCTACGCCAAAGCTCTGGAGAACGGCACATGCGGCCACTTGGAAAGCACTGTCAAACGCATTTCCGGCCAGCCAATTGGGCGCCTTGCGCAAGTAGTCATCAATCTTGTCGATATCGAAACCCGGGATCAGAGCATCGAGTTGTCGAAACGCAAGCAACGCAAATTTGTTGATTGCTTGAGACTTGACCTCTGAAGTTGCCACCACGCGCAGTGTCTGCAACGTGAATTGGATGGCTTGAGCGACGTTGATTTCTATCACCGTGAACAAACCCGACGGATCAGAGTAAACGAACGGATTGCAGTTCGCAAAACTGTAAGGGTGAAGAGTCTCAACCATATCGCGCTCGCCATCAAGAGGATCCCTGCTCAGAAACCTTCCTGTTCTCGCATCGTAATCCCTGGCCCTTGCGTGGAGGAAGTCAGTCGCGCTCTCCCACCAGAGTCCGTGGAAGCGGAAGTCGCCGCCTGTTCCAGTTGGCACCGAGGGCGCTGGCCCGTTTGTGCCGCGCAGGGCGCCAAAGCCGCTGTAAAACAGG
>WNGF01011788.1_pt1 | contig 11096 bp, 15 predicted proteins | sample 5400641 | NCBI WGS metagenome assembly WNGF01 (sample SAMN13153371, study PRJNA577476) | soil metagenome | isolation source: 80 cm soil or saprolite under grassland replicate 2 | place: USA:California | collected 2016-06-15 | reverse complement strand
TTGCGCGTGGCGCTGACCTCGCTCGAACATCGTCAGCTCCCACTCCTGCGACGCGACGTCATGCCGCACCAGGTAGATGTCGCCGTCATCGCCGCGCAGTTTGAAATACCTGTGATCGGGCGCGAGCCATTGATCGAGGACGCCCGTCACGACGATGCGCCGGTCGCCGAGCGTGATGGCGCGCGGCGTCTGCTCGCCGCGATGTCCCGCATAGCATTCGACTTGGATGGCAAGCAGCCGGTCCGACATGCCTCCACCTTAGCACCGTGGAAAGCGACAAGCGCCTGGCGACGAGTAGCGGCACGCATCGCAACCTGGTCGTCATCACTTGTTGCTTGTCGCGCGTGTTAGCGGATCTGAGGGCGAAGCCCGCGGTGCCGGACCGAGCGAAGCGACGCGGCGCTTCTCGTTGCTCCGGAATGTGCTCGCGCGGATCAATTCTTTGGAAAGACGCGCCGACAGCGAGGCTGTATATGTGTAGGTTACTGGAGCCGGCGCTCGGACTTGAACCGAGGACCTGCTGATTACGAATCATTTTCTAGTGACCTCGGCTGCCATCCGCTGAAAGCCGCTGAACGAAAACAACCCCAATTTCATTGATGTTTCTGGCCGATCTGTGTTTCACTCGGCTCAGCGCGATGGCACCAAGTGCTGCTTCGCTGTTACCCATGTGTTACCCAGGAACGTCCCATGGCCAGTCCTACTGATTCTCGATCTCAGCGCACTTCATCGCTCGGCCGGATCGCCCTGACCGACCGGACGGTCCGCGCCCTCAAGCCGCCGACCACGGGTCGGCTCGACGTGTGGGACGAGGACAACCCGGGCTTCGGGCTGCGCATCTCCGCGGAAGGTCGACGGACGTGGATTCTGATGTACCGGATGGGCAAGAAGCTCCGGCGCCTGACGCTCGGCCGGTTTCCGACGCTGGGCCTTGCGGCAGCGCGCGAGAAGGCGACCGATGCGCTGCGTGAAGTCGGCAAGGGCCAGGATCCCGGCCAGCGGAAGATCGAGGAACGTCGCGCCGAGACCTTCGCGGAGCTCGCGCGCGAGTACATCGAGCGGCACGCCAGCAAGAAGCGCAGCGGGCGTGAAGACATCACCGCATCGCGTGCCGCTCTCGCCGCAGGCGGTGCGCATCCTCAAGACCTGGCGCGAGGAGGTCGACGATCACCGTGGGTCTTTCCGAGCAGCCGTAAGAAAGGCCCGCACATCGCCCATGCCCAGAAGGCGATCGAGCGTGACTGGCTCGAGGCCAATCCATGCCACATGGTCAAACCGCCCGGTGATGAAAAGCAGCGCGAGCGCGTCCTCAACGAAGACGAAATTCGGCTCGTGTGGAAGGCGCTCGATGACGAGAGTCCGCTGATCGCCGCGCTCTTCAGAATCCCCCTCCTGACCGCTCAGCGTGGCGCCGAGGTTCACGGGGCGTCGTGGTCGGAGTTCCCGCATCGCGTGCCGCTCTCGCCGCAGGCGGTGCGCATCCTCAAGACCTGGCGCGAGGAGGTCGACGATCACCGTGGGTCTTTCCGAGCAGCCGTAAGAAAGGCCCGCACATCGCCCATGCCCAGAAGGCGATCGAGCGAATCGTTCGGGCCTCCGGGGTCAACTTCCGAGGGCATGACCTGCGGCGCACCGCGGCGAGCTTGATGGTTGGAGCGGGCGTGCCGAGGCTCGTCGTCTCGAAGATTCTCAACCACGTCGAGACGGGCGTGACGGCGGTTTACGACCGGCATGGCTACGATCTCGAGAAACGTGCCGCGCTCGATTTCTGGGGCAAGCGCTTGGACCAGATCGTCAGCGGCAAGCGAAGCAAGGTCCTGGCGTTCGTGGCCCGCGCGTGACGCGCGTGTGGCGATATGCCTGTAGTGGCATACGATGAAGTGTCATGGCTAAGAAGCCGCCGATTCCCGTGACGCCCGGTTCCGGAAACGTGTTCGCCGATATCGGTGCGCCTGACCCTGACGAGGAGTTGGCGAAGGCGCAGCTCGCGAGCCGGATTCGCGAAATTGTTCGAGGCCGTCGCCTCACACAGGTGTCCGCCGCGGCCGTGATGGGCATCGATCAACCCAAGGTGTCCGCACTGCTCAGCGGTCGGCTCCAAAACTTCTCGAGTGAACGTCTGATGCGACTCCTCACATGGCTCGGTCAAGATGTAGAGATCGTCGTCAAGTCGACACCGCGACGACGGCAGCGCGGTCGTATTCGTGTGGTTGACGCGGCCCGCGCCTGATCCCCGCGCAGGACCCTTCGCTGGGCTGGGCATCGAGGGGATGTTCTTGATGTCCGAAGGATGAGGCATATTTCGGACAATTGTTGATATTGTCCGAAATATGTGTACTATTTAGGACAAATGACCACCACTCGGGGTCCGGCTCTCGCCGCTAAGCAAGCGATTCTCGACCGAGTCCAGGCTCAACCGGGACGAGTCTGGACACCCGTCGACTTCCTTGATCTCGCTCCACGGGCCGCCGTCGACAAGGCGCTGCAACGCTTAGCCGCCGATCAGGTCATCAGCCGGCTCGATCGGGGCCTCTACTATCTCCCTGGCCATAGCTCCCTGACCAAGAAGCCGACCGTGCCGGGCCATGCCGCGGTCATCGACGCGGTCGCGCGGCGAGATCAGACGCGCGTCGTCGTCGACGGCCTCACGGCGGCCAATGATCTGGGCTTGACCACGGCCGTTCCCGCGCGGGTCACGGTCTTGACGGATGCGCGGCTGCGTCCGATCACCCTTGGTCGTCAGCAGATCCGTTTCCGCGCTGCCGCGCCAAGTCGACTGTATTGGGCGGGCCGGCCCGCCATGCGGATCGTCCAGGCACTCTACTGGCTGCAGGACATGCTCGACACGGATCGTTCGCGCATCGTCGCGCAGCTCAAAGGCGTCCTGCAGGACCCCACGCACGGAGAGGCGATGCGCGCGGACCTGCAGCACGGTTTGCCGACGCTGCCAATCTGGATGCAGTCGGTGGTCAGAGAGATTTTGGACGCGAGTCCGCGCTCGCCGCGGGGGCGACACGGGAAGCCCCGGCCCGCCGCCGCTCCCAAGTCAGCCCGTCCCTCACGGCCGCCAGCATGAGCACTGCGTACGGCGCCGTCATCGCCGCCTCGGACGCGGACCGGCGTGCGCTATTTGCCGCCGCCGCGCGTCGCCTTGGCACGACGGAGCAGAACATCGAGAAAGACTTCTGGGTGTGCTGGACGCTCGACGCGCTGTTTCATCGGTTGCCACCAGATGGACCGCGTCTCCTGTTCAAAGGCGGCACGTCACTATCGAAGGCGTTCGGCCTTATCAATCGCTTTTCGGAAAACATCGACATCACGGTCTTCCGCACCGACCTCGGCGAGCCGATCTCGCTCGACGAGCTCGAGGCCTTGAGCGGCAAGAAGCGGCGCGTCCGTCTTGACTCCATCAAGGACGCCTGCCAGCGATATGTCCACGGCGACCTCCGTGTACAGCTGGCCGCCGTCCTGGCCGGCGCTCTCAGCGACGCCGGTCTCGCCGCGAACACGGCGAGCGTGTCTACCGACCCGGGCGATGCCGATCGGCAAACGCTCCTCGTGCGCTATCCGAGCATCATCAGTCCTGCCGACCCGTATGTACGCCCGGCTGTCCGGATCGAGTCGGGTGCTAAATCCGCGCTTGACCCTCATGTCAACGCCACCATCACCCCGTACGTGGCTGTGGACCTTGAATCAGCGGACCTGGCAGTTACCGGCGTCACAACGATCGAAGCTGCCCGTACGTTCTGGGACAAGGTCATCATTCTGCATGGACTCCGGCGTTGGTTCGACAGGCGGGGCGATCTTCGGCAGGAGGGCCAACGCGTGTCGCGACACTATTACGACCTCCATCTCCTACGCGGCAGCTCGGTCGGGAGAGCCGCGCTCACGGATCTCCAGTTGGGGGCAGAGTGTGCCCGCCATGCCCGGATGTTCTTTGATCGGCCTGATTTGGATCTCGCGACGGCCGCGCGGCGCTCGTTTGCGCTGGTACCGGTACCAGCGATGCGCGCCCGCCTTGAGCGAGACTACGACAGCATGGCAGGTATGATCTTTGGTGACATCCCAGCCTTCGACGACGTGATGCAATCGGTCGTTGACGTTGAAGCGCAACTCAACCGAGCCGCCAGTTGAGGACAAGGCAATGGGCCGCCCGAAACACACCGGCAGGCATGTTCCTCAACGCGCCCTCACTGAAGACCAGAAGCCGAATCCGCGGGCCACGGTTGCGGCCCAGGACGAGCCGGAGCATCCCGCCGACGCGCCAGACTCAATGTGGCGCTCCCGTCTGATCGAGTACTTCTCGCTGTTGGACGAATGGTCCAAGAAGGCGCGTCGAAACGAGCCGTAGTCGCCGCTTACAACGCCCCGAGCTGCCTGCTGCGCACATTACAGCCAACCACGCTCGCGAAAACTGGCGTAGCGCCCTTCGCCAATGATGATGTGGTCGAGGACGTCCACGCCGATCAACCGGCCGGCGTCAACGAGTCGTCGCGTGAGCGTCATATCGTCGGGGCTTGGCGTGGGGTCGCCGCTCGGATGATTGTGTGCGTTATGTGCCGTGGATTGTTATGTGACCCAGCCGATGAAAGCCGGCGCAATCACGAGGGCGTGCGCTAATCGTCGGCACATAACGGGCGGGTTCAGCAGAGGATGTCTCCTTTGCCATTGGGCAGAGAGGAGATTGTCATGCTGGACCACTATTACGTTCGCCCCAAGACCGCCGATCGCATCCGAGCGCTTTGGCTCGGACCCGCCATCGATCAGTACGCTGCCTGGGCGTCTGCGCGTGGCGCGGCCAAGGCCACCGTCAGCGGGCATCTACAAGCGCTCATTCACTTCGATCAGTTTGCGCGGGATCGTGGAGCGACGACGTGGGCAGACCTGCCCGCGTTGGTCGAGCCGTTCGTCGATCAGTGGATGCAGAAGCACGGGACGTGGTGTACTGGTGCTCGGGCGCGTCAGAGTCTCCGATCGCATCCGCGGACACCAGTCGAGCAGACGCTGAGGCTGTTGATTCCTGGTTTCATCGGCACAACGACCCGTCGCCCCGTCCCGTTCCAGGAAACGGCGCCGCATTTCTTTGACTCTCTCCGGCAGGAGCGGGGCCTTCGACCGGCGACGCTGTATCAGTACGTTTATCATTTGCGCGTCTTCGAGGCCTACCTTCGGCGCCGCGGGATCGGCGCCGTCGAGGAGATCTCACCGGCGCTCCTGACGTCGTTTCTCCTGGAGCCTGGTCTCCAGGGAAAACCCCTCGGGCCGGATGGGATGCAAGGACGTGTCGGGACGCTGCGCGTGTTTCTCCGATACCTCCATCGCCAAGGCGTGCTGTCCACGGATCTGAGTCGCGCGGTCCCGCGCCAACGCGTCTACCGTCAGGCGAGCCTGCCGCGCGCGATTACCTGGAGCGAGGTCGAGCGCGTACTCGCCGTGCCGGATCGGCGGGCGCCCGTCGGCAAACGCGACTACGCCATATTGCTATTGCTCGCCACGTACGGGCTCCGCGCGCGGGAGGTCGCCGCGTTACAGCTCGACGATGTCGACTGGCACCGCGCGCAGCTTCACGTAGGCGCACGGAAGAATGGGCACTCGACGCTGTACCCGCTGTCGGCGACCGTGGGTGATGCCATCGTTGACTACCTCAGGTCTGGACGACCGTCGGTTGCGGACCGACACATTTTTCTCCGGACGATCGCCCCGTTCACGGCACTGCCGTGCAGTGCGATCGCGACCCGCGCGAGTGAGTATCTGCACAGGGCCGGCGTCGAGGCGCCACGTGCAGGCTCGCACACGTTTCGCCACACGTGCGTCCAGCGACTCGTCGACGCCGATGTCCCGTTTAAGACCATCAGCGACTACGTCGGCCACCAGCGATCAGACTCCACGCTGGTGTACGGCAAGGTCGCGATTCATGTCTTGCGCCAGCTCGCGCTGGGCGATGGCGAGGAGGCGTTATGAAAGCTGCCTGGACGGGTTTTCGTAGTCCGCTCGCTAGCCACATCGTGCACTTTCTCGCGACGAAGCGCGCGTTGGGATGTCGCTTTGTCACGGAAGATCGCAATCTCCGGTTGCTCGATCGTTTCCTGGTGGATCAGGGCGTCGCGACCGTTGACGCGATTGTGGCCGACCAGATCGAGCAGTTTCTTGCGTCACGCCCGCGGCCCGCGGCCAAGGGCTATAACCACCTGTTGGGAGTCGTGCGGCGACTGTTTGACTGGCTCATCACTCAGCGAGTCATACGGGAATCACCCGTCCGAGGCCGGCGGAGGCCGGAAACCGCGCGGCGGTTGCCGTTTCTCTTCGATCCGCCACTGGCACGGCGGCTGCTCCGTGTCGCCGCTGATCTTCCCGATAACAACCGGAGCCGGTACCGGGGCGCCACCTATCACGCGATCTTCGCGCTCCTGTACGGCCTCGGGTTGCGCGTCGGCGAGGTCTCGCGGCTCCAACTGGGCGACGTCGATCTCGACCGGGATGTCCTGCTCATTCGCAACAGCAAGTTTGGCAAGACCCGATGGGTCCCGTTCGGTCCTCGGCTCGGCGCTGTGGTCCGAGCCTATCTAGTCGGTCGACCGCGCGCACGTGGTGATGCCAGCAACGCTCCGCTCTTCACCTGGGATGGCCGGTGGCCGGTGCACACGAATTCGATCCGCAACACGTTCCGCGAGGACATCGTTCCCCGTCTCGGTCTGGTGATTCCACCAGGGACGGCGCGCCCGCGGGTCCATGACCTACGGCATTCGTTCGCGGTGGGGACCCTGCTGCGCTGGTATCGGCAGGGTCTCGATCCGGCCGCACGGCTCCACCATCTGTCGACGTTCCTCGGGCACGTCAATCCGGATACGACCGCCGTCTACTTGACGATTACGAGCGACTTGCTCACAGAAGCGAATCGACGCTTCGAGGCGTTTGCCGCTCCGACGATAGGGGAGGTGCAGCCATGACGTCCACGCTGGGGACCGTCGTGTACGCGTTCTTTACCGAGTATCTCGCCGATCAGAAAGGGCTACGACCGACGTCCATCCGCAGCTACCGAGACGCGCTGCGGCTCTTCCTCCTGTTCGTGACGGCTGACGCGCGGCGGCCGATCAGCGAGCTGCGTATCGAGGACCTCACCTTCGAGCGGGTGCTCGGGTTTCTGCAGCACCTCGAAGGCACGCGCCACAATCAGATCGTGACCCGGAATCACCGGCTCACCGCATTGAGGATCTTCTTCGAGTACGTCGGCCGTCGCATCCCGGAGCTGCTCCACGTCTGCGAGCGTGTCGCGGCGATTCCGACAAAACGGACGCCCCTGCCGGAGATGCGCTTCATGGATCGCGACGAGATCAGAGCGCTCTTCGCACATCTGCCGAGGGAAGGCCGCTACGCCGTTCGGGATGATGCGATCCTGCTGTTGCTGTATAACACCGGCGCGCGGGTGCAAGAGATAGCGGACCTCCGGATCGAGCACGTCACGCTGACGTCGCCCGCGCATGTGCGCCTCCACGGCAAGGGCGACAAGTGGCGGACGTGCCCGCTGTGGGACGAGACGGTGCGGGTGCTACGCAATCTGCTGGACCAACGCCGAAAGACCGATCCAACGACGCCGGTGTTTGCCTCCGACGGGGGCCGTCCGCTGACCCGATTCGGAATCTACAAGCGCGTCCGCCTGCACGGCGACCGTCGAGTCGACGGCGCCGTCATCGTTCGCTCGTATCACGCCGCATGTCTTCCGGCACAGCACAGCAGTGCATCTCCTCGAAGCCGGCGTGGAGGTCAACGTGATTCGCGGGTGGCTTGGACACGTCAGCCTGGAGACGACGAATCGGTACGCGGAAATCACTGTGCGCATGAAAGAGGCAGCGATGAAACTATGTGAGCCGCCGACTCCGGATCAGGCTCCGCGGAAGCCCCGGTGGAGAGACGACGCCGCGCTGCTCACGTGGCTGGCGTCGTTGTGACGACGCGCGCCCGTAGGCGTCAGTGGCGCATCGCGGGCGGCGTGTCGCTCGACTCAGCGCGCGCGCCGCCCTAACGATTCAGGCAAGAGAAGAAGATGGTCAAGATTCACCGGCCCAAATGAATTGAACGACCGCTCAACGAGAGGCTTTGAGCTGGCTGATCTCCTCGCGCAGGGCGTTGATCTCTCGGCGCGTCTCCGCGACCTCGTCATTCCCCATGCCGCGGTGGCCGCCCATGCACATGAATCCGCGTCCCGTGCCCACGAAACGGAACGCCATGACAAGGAACCCGAGACAGATCAACAAGCCGATCATCGGGAAGATCCACCAGAACGCCCATGGGCCTGCTCCCCACATAGGTCATCGCCTCCTTTTGGGATTGGGCGACGCATCAGGCGCCGCAACCGCAACCCTCCGCCGCCCCACTTGGGACCGAAGGAGCCGCCCCGCAACCCTCCGTCGCCCCGCTTGCGACCGAAGGAGCCGCCCCAAACAGACTTTCTACGAGTTTGTCCATCTTGGCCGCGGCGCCCCTGCGCACCATCTTGCCGATGTCGACGGCCTGAGCGATTTCCCCTTGATCGATGCCGTACTCTGCGGCCTTCCCGACGTGATACTGCACGCACGATTGGCAATTCGCGGCGACCGACGCCCCCACAGCGATCAACTCGGTGATTCGATTGTCGAACTTCATGGCTGACCTCCTTTTCTCGAATGTGTAGACGGAGGTCAGTCGTTGGGGGATACACCCTTCAGCTTTGGCTCGCAGGCCAGCTCGTTTCGCTCGTCACGATAGACGTTGCAGCCGCTCCCCAGTTCCCTCCTGAGCCGAGCGCGAGCGCGATGGAGTCTGATCTTGACCGTGTCCAGGCTGACTCGCAGGGCGTCGGCGATCTCCTGGTTCGTGAGGCCCTCTTGCTCACTCAAGATCACAACCGATCGATAGCTCGCTGGAAGGTCCACAATGTACCGATGGATGCAGTCGTTCATTTCCTGTCGAACCAGCTTCTGTTCCATGCCTGACGACTGGTCCTTCACCGGTGTCTCGTTATCGAGGGGCACCTCGCCTGCGCGCTGGAATGAAGGGCTCCGCAATCTGTCGAACGCCGTATTCGTGGCGATGCGATAGACCCACGTGGAGACCTTGGAATCTCCTCTGAACTGAGGGAGGCCCTGGCTCACTTTGACGAAGACCTCCTGGGTCAGGTCCTCGGCCTCGGTCGTTCCCAGCAGCCGACCCAGGTAGCGACGAATTTTGGGCTGAAACTCGTCGTACACGTCCTGAAAGTCCAACTGACCCTGATCACGCATTCCGCTTGAACTCGATGACATCGGCGATCCTCGATTACGCTCGTCGAGGTGAACCGCAGCATAAACGCTGCCGCCGCGATCGCAGGGCTGCCAGGCGTCAGCACAGCCGAGAGTGCCGAAATCCCGTCAGCACGCGCAGAAAAATTACGCGGCAGCGCGGATTTTGTCACCGAGGCGCCACCTGTTACGCCCATGCGATGACGCACATGCAAGGGCGGTCGATGGCGGGTGGGCCACCTCGGTGCAACGGCGTGGGCTCGATGCGGAAGACAACCTCCTGTCTGGGGCAGGCGTCGGAGAGGTCGGTTCGCGGAAGCGGTCGCGTTATGTGACGTGCAGTGGGAACTCGCTCCTGAGAAACATCACGGCGTGGGCTGTGCGGCCACATAACAGTCCCAGACACATAACTGCCATTATGTTCCGCGCCACATAATGGCACAGCACGATCGTCGCGGCGTTCGCCAGGAGTGCCGCCTTGAAGACTTCGCGCGGATGCACCAGCGTGGAGTCCAGACATCCACGACTGACCTCGTGATATGCGAGGACTCGATGCTTGGTCGAGAGACACAGGATCGCGAACACCTCGGTCGCCTCGTCCTGCAGCATCGTCGTGAAGAGCGCGGCGGAATCGACAGGCATGCTGACCTTGCGACCAACGACGACTGGTTCGCCGGCGGCGTTACTCTTGACCGTGTACCGAATCGTCAGCTCGCGTACCCGAGTCGATTGAGGAGAACTTCGACGCTCGCTGGGAGCACTGGCTAGATCACTCGTCAGACTGGGAACCCTTCTTCGTGTCCCTTGATCGAATCGAGAGCAGCGACCTGACCGAAGCACTTGCGGCGCGCGACCTCATCGGCGACGGTGACGTCGCCGTCTTCACCGCTTGAAGCGGACGGCTGAAGGACGGGCTGTGCCTTTGCCCGGCGCGTTCGAAGGCTCGAACCAGGACATCAGGCTCCTCGCTCTCGGGTTTGGACGCGGCGAGCCAGCCATGCTCGCGGTTCCCCACATGCGGCAGCCCATTCTCGCATCCCGAGATCCGTGTGAACGCATCAGCGCGTACCACGACATGCCGTACGCGTTGTTCCGCTATTCCCCTGAAGACGAATTCGAGCTGCGCAAGCAGATCACCCTGCTTGAGACGCGCCTCTCACAGAAGGGCAAGCGCGTGTCGCGTATCTCGCTCGCGGAGTGCCTCGACGAAGCGATGCGTCAGCAGCGCCCTCTCGAAGACTGGTTCACCGCTATTCCTTCACTCGCTTCACGACGGCGATCGCTTTAGGGCGCTGAACGCGCTCCTGTAGATGTCCACGACTGGCCCCGGCGTGACGGCGGGGCGCCGCGTGCGCGGCAGCTCCGCGCGGGTCAGTGCGGAAGTGACGCCATTACTACGGCACCGTAGCTCCGTCTGATCTTTCTCGATTCACCTCCGTTATCACGCCATCCTCACGCCCTCAGCCGCCTCGTCCCAGCGCCAATTCGGCGTTGCTGGCTCGATCCGTACACCGCCGACCCACCGGACGGGAGGATGTAGGGAGAGCCAGTCAGTCACGCCACGCAGCACCTCGCGGCCGGTCTGCGTAATGGCGAGACGATCGCTGAACCGACGGTCCGGATCGACCGTCGATCGTTCGTAGACCGCCGCGTTCGCACGTCCCATCTCGTCGAGGATATGCAGGAACATCGTGTCGCCGAGAAACGGCAGCGGCTCGAGTTCGGCCTGCGAGATGCGCCACAGATCGCCGACCGTGGCCGGCTGCCTCGACAGAATCTGCAAGAGCAGCGACTGCGTCAGACTGAGGCCGTTCACGGACGCCGGCAGCTCCTGCAGGTGGC
>WNGF01010722.1_pt1 | contig 11096 bp, 5 predicted proteins | sample 5400641 | NCBI WGS metagenome assembly WNGF01 (sample SAMN13153371, study PRJNA577476) | soil metagenome | isolation source: 80 cm soil or saprolite under grassland replicate 2 | place: USA:California | collected 2016-06-15 | reverse complement strand
ACCGCCGCCAGTCTCTTGGTTTTCCAGAACGGATCGGCAAGGCTCACGTCAGTGATTTCACGGCGGCGGTAGCTCATCCGGGCCGTTCGGCCTCGTCAGCGATTTGACATGGCAACAACCCATCAGGAAGTCGGACAGGCACACGCGCGGCAAAATGCTGCGATTGGTCATGCTACAGGCGTGGCCGTCACATTACTTGCTGTTTACCTCCTCGGCTACACAGTTCTTTGTTCGCTGGACTATTTCGATTTGGCGAGACTGCCTTACGCACCTCACACGGACGATTGGCTCTATCAGCTGTACAGACCGTTGGAGTGGCTCAGGCATTTAAGGTAGAGGGTGTGAGACACGTGATGCCGAACCCCTATTAAGCCCGCGCGGTCAATAGGGAAAAAATCCCCTCACGGAAATTTCTTCTTTCCGTTTCTGTCGTCCTCAGAGCGGGAACTCCGACTTCGTTTCTTATTGTGCAGTCTCGGACTCTTACCCGGCCGTTTTCCCTCGGTGTGGTGCAAAGTTAATTATGAGACCAATTTTTGGGAAAATTGGTTGACACATTTTGGTTTCGGTTTTGCCGCACGAGGATCATTCCCTGGCGGCGGAGCCAGGATTCAACCGTTGAACGCCACGCGGCGTTCAACGCGAGGTGGTTCTCTGTGGGCAGCTTTCCGATGTTGTTTATCTGGATTCGGGGACAAGAAACTCTTATTTCGTCGGCGAATAATCGGTCGGCGTCATGAACACGGATTTGACGCCGTCCGGAACGGTGAGCGAACCGCCGGCTTTTTCTTCGGAGGCTTTCTTCGCGGCCACCCAATCCGTTCCACGAGGCGTCGGAGGCTTCCCTGTTCTTGTGCGCCACCAGGTAGATGAGTGTGTTGCCGGCGCCTTTATCGGCGTCCAGCGGCGTCCAGTAACCGAAGTTGGCCATGCCGTGTTTTTCGAACAGTTTGCAGGTGTGTTCGCGGAAGCGCGCGTTCAAGTTGTCCAGTTTGCCCGGCGTGGCGGTGTAAGTGCGCAACTCGAAAAGACGCGATTCGCCGGCTTTTGACGACTTGATTTGCGGCGAGTAATCGGTGGCTTTGAGGAAGACAGACTCCACCTTCGTCACCAGTCTGCCGTTGGCTTCGGATTCCCTGGCCGCTTTCTGCCAATCGGGGTCGGCGCCGAAATCTTTCCAGGACTGTTTGGCGGCGTCGCGGCCGGGGAAAGCCAAAAGGTAGATGAGTTTATTTTCCGGATTGTCCACCGGCATCCAGTAACCAATGTTGACCATGCCGTGCTTTTCAAAGATCCGCATGGTGTGATTGCGGAAACGGGCGTTGAGCGCGTCCAGTTTGCCCGGTGCGGCGTAATAGGTGCGCAGTTCGTAGCAGAGGGTTTCTCCAGGCTGGCCGGCAGCACGCAGGGAAAGCGCGGTGACCGACCCGAGCAGGCCGAGGAACATAAGCAGGTTGTTCATAGTTTTGGTGAATGAAGACAGGAAGATGGCAAACCGAAAACACCCGCCAGTCAAAGCCAAAAATGCCCGCCGGAATGCCTGGAAGCCCATTTAAAAACTCTGTAGCGGCAGGCATCTTGCGCATCTTGCCTGCCGTAGAGCCCGGACATCCACCCTCCGCAGTGCGACGGAGGATTTGGTCCTGCCAGCAGAGTTGTCGCCTTTCTCTGGCGCCATCAACCGAGGAGAGGACCGTGCGACGGAGGAGGGTCCTGCCCGGCGAATCCGGGTTGGAAGTGCGGGAATACGCCACCGATGTCGCGCGTTGGGAAGCATCCGGACGCGGCATTTACGCCGCTTCAGCGGCGCGGGCCGGAGCCTCCGGGGGCCATTGCCGCTCAGTGTTGAACCAACCGGAGAGTCGTGTTCCGCTCGGTTGCTGCGCCGGCCCCATTCGGAATCTTTCCGGCTCTCAGCCGCGGACCAGGGCCGGCTTCCTCTTTGTTGCGGTCCAGGCAGACCCGCACGATTTGGATCAGGGCCTTGGGCGGGTACGGTTTGGGCAGGAAGTTGATTTCCTCCTCGAGCAGAAAATTGTTGCCCACCATATCCGTGCTGTAACCGCTGGAGAAAATGACTTTTAACGCGGGTTTATCGGCCAGGAGCGTTTCCGCCAGGTCCCGTCCGGTAACCCCTCCCGGCATGACCATATCGGTCAACAACAGGTCGAACTCTCCGGCGTGTTGTTCCCAGACCTCGAGCGCCTCGACGCCGGAAGCCGCTTCGACGATTTCGTATCCCTGCCTTCGCAACAGCTTGCTGGCCAGACCGCGCAGGGCGGCTTCGTCCTCAACCAGCAGGATCTTCTCGTCGCCGCGGCGTGGCACCGGGTTGAAGAAGGTTTCCGTTTGGCTGCCGGCGGGTTTGGTACCCTTTGGCAAAAATACTTTGAACGTGGTGCCCTTGCCGACTTCACTGGTCACTTCGATCCAGCCGTCGTGTTGTTTGACAATTCCGTACACCGTGGCCAGTCCCAAGCCCGTCCCTTTTCCCAGTTCCTTGGTGGTAAAAAACGGCTCGAAGATTCGCAGCAAATGTTCCTGCGGAATGCCGCACCCGGTGTCGGACACGCTCAGGCAGGCGAACTGCCCCGGGCGCGCTTCGGGATTATTCTGTCGATGCGCCTCGTCGATCTCCACCACCGACGCGCTCAAGGTGAGTTGTCCTCCTCGGATCATGGCGTCGCGGGCGTTGACCACCAGGTTCATGACAATCTGTTCGATCATCCCCAAATCCGCGTGAATGTAAACCGGTCTGGGGGAGAAATGAAATTGAACGGCGATGTCCTCGCCCACCAGTCGTTGCAACATTCGGCTCACGTTGCCGATGACTTCGTTGAATTCCAGCGACTGCGGTTGCATCACCTGTTTGCGGCTGAAGGCCAGCAGTTGCCGGGTCAGGTGGGCGGCGCGCTGGGCGGCGGTGGTGATCTGCTTGAGAGCATCCACCTTTTTCTTGCCCGGTTGTTCCTCGCCGTGCTCCTGGAGCAAGGCCGCGTAACCGAGAATGATGCAGAGCATGTTGTTAAAGTCATGCGCCAACCCGGCGGACAACTGACCCACCGCAGCCAGTCGTTCCTGCTGCATGATCGCCTGCTCCGCCCGCTTGCGTTCCCGCTCCGTGGCGGCGCGGACCGAGTAAATCTGCAGCATCGACTTGGTCAGCTCGGGTTTCAGCAATGGCTTTCGGTTCATCACCGCCACCAGGCCGATGGCGCGCCCAGTCGCGTCCCGGAGCGCGGTGCCGGTGAAACTTTCCGCCTTCATTCCGGCCAACCAACGATCGCCCGGAAATTGCGTCTGGATGCCTTGGGGACAACAAACCAGTTGTTCGCGGAGGACCAGTTCCGCCGGGCTGTTGGCCAGGTCGTACTCGCAAGTCTCCAGGAGCTTTCCGTCCGCGCACAGGGCAATGGTCTTGATGCTCTTGCCCTCCGGACCGGCAAGCTCTCCCACGTAGGCGTAGTCGGCTCCCAGGGCCTGCGCCAGGGACTTGACCAGCGAGCGGAAAAACTCCTCGCCCGTGGCCGCGGCGATTCCTTCGGCGACCTGGCGCAGTGCTGATTCGACCTCCTTGCGTTCGGCGATCTCGGCTTGCAGTTGCGCATTGGTCACCTGGAATTGCTCGGTGCGAAGGCCGACGATCTTTTCCAAATCGTCCACTTTGATCCGGGCCTGCTGCAACAATCGCCATTTTTGTGTCAGCGCGATGGCCAGTTGCTGCACTTCGACATTGTCAAAGGGTTTCTTGAGGATGACCAGGCGGTCGGAGTGGCCCAGCTTGGACACCATGTCGTCCCAGGAATAATCGGAATGAGCGGTGCAGATGACCACCTGCAGGTCCGGATAGGCCTCCCACAGTTTGGCCGTGGTCTCAATGCCGTCCCACCCGGGACCCATGCGCACATCCACAAACGCCATGGCGTAGGGTTCGCCCGATTCCATGCTTTGCCGGAGCAGGTGCAACCCGTCCTGACCTTGAAAGGCCGAGTCGATCCGGAAGACCTGGCGGCGGGCGGGCGGCGTCGGCTCCCCGAACAACATGGCTTCCCGCTCCTCCAGGACCTCGCGACCGGGCTGATCGGAGTCGAGAATCTTGCGAAAGTCCTCATGAATGGCGCGGTTATCATCGATCACCAGGATGCGCTGCCCGTAAATAGTGTTGGGCGGGTTCATGGCGCACCTCGTTCCGGCGGCTGATCAGGCAGGACCAGCGTGAAAACCGCTCCCAAACCCGGCCCGTCACTATGAGCTGTCAACGCGCCGCCCATCTCCTTCGCAGCGAGCGAGCACGTATGCAGTCCGAAGCCGTGCCCATCCACCCGCGTCGTAAAGCCTCGCGTGAAAAGACGGCCCAGATTCTCGCGGGGAATGCCGACGCCATTGTCTAAAACCTGAATAATGGTGCCGTCCTTTCCATACCTGGAAATGCGGACACTCACCAGTTTATCCGTACGACGTGATTCGTCGCAGGCATATTTGGCGTTGCGGATGAGATTGACCAGGATTTGCAAGACCGTGTGTTTGTCAACGACGATGGTGGGGTCATCCTGATATTCGCGCGCCACCTGCACCTCATGGCGTGTCAGCGCCGAGGAATTCATGCGCAGGGCGTCCTCCACGATGTCACTGGTCTTGACCGCCATGCTCAGGCCGGAGAGTTTGGCATAGTCCTGCTGCATGACCACGATTTCCTTGATGTGCTCGATGTTCTTAATCAGCGAATCCAGCTCGCTCAGCACGGTCCCCTGTTCCTTCCTCAAATGTTCCGCCAGGTCCTTCAGATAACCGGGCAACTGCTTTCCTCGATCGTCTGCCATCAGGAATTTCTCGTCGTCCGCGTGCTCGGAAAGCAAGGCCGCCACTTTGCCCACCGCCAGCACCTTGGATTTCTTGACGTGCTCGCACACCAGGGTCGCCGAGACATTCACGCTGTTGAGCACATTGCCGACGTTATGGAGCACGCCGGTCGCCACCTCCGCCATGCCCACCCGCCTCGAGGCCTTGACCAGTTCGTGATGGGCGGTAAACAGCTCCTTCTCGGCGCGCTTCCGTTCGCTGACATCCCAAAAAACGGCCTGAATACCGATGGGCCGGCCTTCGGAATCGAACAGAGGGGTCTTTATCATCAGCACGGAAATCTTGCCCCCCATCGGCGTCGGAAAACTCTGTTCGGTCTCGATCTGTTTGCGGGCGGCCAACAATTGTTCATCTTCGCGGCGGAACTTGACCGCCAGCTCGACGGAAATGAGCTCGTGATCGGTTTTGCCGACAATCTCCGCCGCCGGCCTGCCCAGGGTGGCGCAAAACGCCCGATTGGCGAACGTGTATTTTCCCGCCAGGTCCTTGCGAAAGATGTTTTGCGGCACGGTCTCGACCAGCGAGTGATATAAATCCTCTGATGCACGCAATGCCTCCTCCGTGAGGCGCCGCTCTTTGACCTCCTTTTGCCGTTCGGCGACTTCTTTTTGCCGTTCGGCGGCTTCCTTTTTCAACTGCTGGTTGCTGGCGGAGAGATCCACGGTCCGTCGTTCGAGATCGCGGTTGGCGATGTTAAGCTTGCGGACCATGAAAGAAATACCAACCAACAACACCACGCAGAAGGGCAACAAACCGTAAATGGTAAAGCTGGAATCCTGTTCCGAATAATACTCCGGCTTGTTCAATTTCGGAACCTTGTTCTCGACATGTCCGGTCTGCAAAGCGGCCAGTTGCGCGCTCGACGTTTCGAACACCCCCGCGTAGCCCTCGGCAGACCCGGGATCCATCGCGGGCCCAACCTGGGGGACGACCACAACCTCAGGCCGTTGTTCCTGGCCAGAACTGGAAACTTCGGCCGGCTCGGCCGCCGCCGCTCCCAGACTGAACATCAACAGCCACGCGGCTATTGCCGCTTTGACTGGAAGCGTCTGGTTCGATTTGCCTGGGATCATTTTCAGGTAGTTTTTTGGCGGCTCCCGCAAGGAGTTCTTTCGCCGGAGAACGTCATTTTGTGCGCCGATTTCAATTCGATCTGTACTGAGACACCTGTCTCATTCTGTATTCCATTTTTGAGTCAAGAGCAGCTATCATGCTAATTCATTTCCGCGGCTGATCTCTGCCCGGGCCATCCACCGCAAGACTCACGCCGCGGACCGGACCGCCCGAGGGTCGCCGATCTCGTTCAATGCGTTGGAGATGGAGTTATCCGACCCCGCGTCCCGGCGATCGTCCTGAGATTTCAGGACGGGGCGGTGCCAAACCTCTTTTCCAGTTTCCAAGCTCAAGTTTTTGTTCTTCAATTGGAACCAACGTGCTTTCCGAGCAGAAGAGCGGACCGACGGACACCCTGGGCCTGATCGCGGGCAACCGGTCGCTGCCGCTGCAGTTCGCGCGGCAGGCGCGGAGCATGGGTGTGAAGCGGTTGGTCGCAGTCGCCTTTGAGGGCGAAACCAACCCCGACCTTGCCGGGCTGGTGGACGAGGTCGTCTGGCTGAAAGTCGGCCAGCTATCCAAAATGATTTCGACCTTCACGGAGCGTGGTGTGAAACAATGCGTTATGGTCGGCCAGATTGCGCCGAAGAATCTGTTCGACGTCCGTCCCGACCTCCGCGCGCTGGCGCTGCTGCTCCGATTGAAAGAGAAAAACGCGCACACGATCTTTGGCGCCATAGCCGACGAGCTGGGCAAAGACGGCGTGGAATTGATCGAGGCGACACCGTGGCTCAAACCCCTGATGCCCGACAGCGGTTTTCATCTCGGCCCGAAGTTGTCCGACGGCCAGCGGGCGGACGTGCAGTTGGGCTTTCGCATCGCCAAGGAACTCGCGCGTTTGGAAATCGGGCAGACGGTGCTCGTCAAAAACGGCACGGTGCTCGCCCTCGAGGCATTGGAAGGCACCGACCGTTGCCTCGCGCGCGGCGGCGAGTTGGCGGGCAAGGAGGGCGGCGCGGTGGCGGTGAAAGTCGCAAAGACAAATCACGATATGCGCTTCGATATCCCGTGCATCGGCGCAAAAACGCTGGAGATCTGCGCGAAAGGCGGCATCGCGGTGCTCGCGCTCGAAGGGGGAAAAACCCTGCTGCTGGAGGAGGAGGAAGTAAAACGAATCGCCGCCAGGCATAAAATTGCGCTCACCACGGTGACCTGAGCGCGGGACTTGTCAGAAACCCGGCATTGCGTTTCACTCCGTCATGCTTACGGCGCACGAATTGATCGGTTTTATGTCTCCTCAATTGGCCGCGGAGATTCTGGAACACGCCTACTCGTCCGACAAAGAGCTTTACAAGGCCACGCTCGCCGCGGTCGCCCAGGCGCGCAAAGTGCGGCCGCTATTCCTGGAACGCCACCCGCGCGCCGAACGTCATGTCGCCATGCTGTCCACCCTCAGCCGTCCGGCGATGGAACCCGCCGCCGGCGGTCTGCTGCGCGGCTGGCTGTTGAAAAAACACACCGCGCTCCTGACCGATTTTCTCGACGCGCTCGGCCTGCCGCACAAAGAGGGCGTCGTCGAAGAATTGCCGCAGACGATGGACGATGCGAAGCTCCGTTCGGCCGTCGAAACGATCCTCGCGAAACACCCGCAGGAAGTCGTCATCGTTTATTTGCACGCCTTCTATGAGATGAACGAGGCCCGCTGGCCAAACCTCAAAGCCCTGCTGGAAACCGAACCGCGGTTGCAGTTCGGCAGTTGATTCCCCCCTCCCGGCAGCGCTGCGCTGCTTCTGCGGGCCAGCGCGCGAGCGGCACCGCCCTTGACCGGGCTCTTTCTTGAACGGGGTGATTCAATTCACGACGTACGCCACGTAATAACGCTGCGTCGATTTGCTGGCTGCCTTGTCCGTCCACGAGGTGGCCGTGCTCGTGGCGGTGATGTTGCCGCTCAAATCGGTCCAGGTGGCATCCGACAAACTGTTCTTGTACGCCACGCGATAGGTTTTGCCCGGCGCGCTGGCCCACGTGATGGTTACGCTGGTTCGCGTGGCCTTGATCGAGGTGACGGTCACGCTGTTGCCGGCGATCGTGACCGCGGCGCTGCTCGGTGAACCGACCGTGTAGGCCGCGTTCGCGGACAATGTCAGCGTCGCCGTTTTCGAGCCGACGTAGTTGGTGGCCGGCTTTGGCGTCACCGTGATCGTGGCTGAAGCCGCCCCCGCCGGAATCGTCACCGAAGCCCCCAGCGAGTTGTAGTCCGTCCCGTTAACAGCCGTTCCACCCGGCGAATAATTCACCGCGAGGGCGGACGCCGTGCTTCCGGAACGCGTAATGGTGAAGGCGCCGTTGTCCGGGCCGACCCGCGACGCATTGGCGTCCGTGGCTGCCACCGTGATCGTCGGCAAGGTGACGGGCGTTGAATTGCTGACCGTAATCGCGACCGGCGCCGAGGTGGTTTGATTGCCCGCCGCGTCGCGCGCCACCGCTGTCAAGGTATGCGATCCGTCCCCAACTGTCGTCGTGTTCAGCGTCACACTGTAAGGCGCGCTGGTGTCTTCGGCACTCAGGTTGGCGCCGTCGAGTTTGAATTGCACGCCGGCGACGCCCACGTTATCGGACGCATTTGCCGACACGGTCACCGCGGCGCCGGAAACCGTTGTTCCGTTGGAAGGCGACGTGACGGAGACGGCGGGCGGGGTGAGGTCGGGGCCGCCGGAATTATTTGGAGCCGCCAGGACAATGTGGTTCACCGAGACGGGTGCGATGACCAGGGACGCGCCGGCGGCAGGCAGGGCTACCGCTTGCGTCTGAATCGGCTCCGCCCCCGGGACACCCAGAGGGTTGCTGTCACTGTAGCTTGCGCCCTGGAGCTGCTTCCAACTGATGACGTTCCACTTCTCGAAGCCTGAGAGCGTCGCGGTATCCGTCAAGCTCTGATTGACGACAAAGAGGTGGATGTTCCCCGTGGCGGGATCGCGGAGCACGCGCACGATCGCCCAGGGAAATTGAACCGCCCGGCCCAAATTGTCGGTAGTCGAGCCCATAACGCTGGCGTAGGTGTTGTCCAAATAATCATAGCCGTGGAATTCCTGGGCCATTTGATAGACGTAGAACATCGGCGTGCGGGTGACATAGCCATTCCTGACCTGGAGATCCGCCGTCGCGAAGCCTTCGCCGAGGAGCGTCCAGCCTGAATCCCAGGCGATGTTCTGGCGCATTGATTCGGCAAGCCACCCGGCCCAGTGCATGGCGCTAAACATGTCGTTATACATGAATTGCGACGAAACCTGGATGCCGTGCTCGCTGAATCCGAGTTGCCAGCGGTTCGGGTCGCCCACGCCCGTGCCGCCGAAATCGCGGAGAGCGTGGCGAGTGTCTTCCACGATCCAGAGATTCTTCGTGTAATCGGACTTCCAGGCGGACTTGGAGAGCCACCAGCCTTGGAAGCCGCTCGGATTGATCGAAACCGGGAAGGTCCGCTTGTAATCTTCCAGCACACTCGAAAACTGGTAGTAGTGTTCGAGATCAATGAAGCTGAAGTCGCTCGCGGTGACGCTGCTCATCATCGGCCAAAACCACTTCGCCGGGTCCGAATCGTCCACAATCCCCATGTCGCGAACATGCAGGCCCAGGGGGACGTTCACGCCCCGGTTGCGGATGGCGGCGCGGAATTTTTCCGCCTGCGCGCCGTAGGAAGCGCCGTCGGGCAAACCTTCCAGATTATAGGGCTCTTCGCCGACGATGACCGCCACCACGGGGTACGGATTCACGTGGCCGCGTCGCGCCCGCAGGTCGGCCCAATTGAAACTGGCCGGCTGCGAGAAGAAGTCGAGGGTCGTCGGAAGATTCTGCCAACCGGATTGAGGCCCGGCCGTGCCGAAGAAATACTGCGCCATCGCCGCGTAAAATTCCGGCGTCTGCCAGGTGTAGCCGAAACCGTCGCCGGTGGGGCTGTTGGTGAGAGTGCGCGGGATGGGAATGTTGAGTACAAATTCCGCGTTGCTCGTCGCGCCAAAAATATTAAAGGCATCTTCGGGCGAGGCCGGGGTGCCGGCGTCGGTGCCGTCCCAGAGGAACCACGAATGAGAATCTTCATGTGGATCCCACGAGTTGAGGTCGAACCGGTAGCCAAAGCCGGTCACGTCACTCTTGATGTCCACCAGCACCGGCCTGGGGCTTTGCGAGAAATAGGGCGCGGCTTGCTTGACGACCGCGCGGCTGTTCAGCCAATAAACGCCGCCGAGGCGCGGCTTCCAGTTGTGCAAGACCGAACCGACCCAACTCGGAAGAGTGCCGCTGCCGGGCACGGATGCTATCAGGCTTAATGTCGTTGCCGAAACAGCGGCCGATTGAGCGGAGACATTGGCGGCCGCATCATAAGCGGCGACGGCATAGGAGTAGGTGGTGTCCGCGGCGAGGCCGCTGTCGGTGAAGGTGGGGGAGTTTGCGGTGCCTGCTTCGATCCCATTTCTATAGATCTTATACCCTGTTACTCCCACGTTGTCGGTCGAGGCAGCCCAGGTCAGGATAATCTGGGAGGAGGACAAAGCGGTAGCGGAAAGGCCGGTGGGGTCTGTGGGGGGGAGCGTGTCCGAAGACGGCGTCCCGCTGTCGTTATCGAGGATCGTCAACGTCACGCTGCCCGGCGTGCCGACGGCGTAGTTGGCGATCGGTTGAATGGTCAGTGTCGCTGTCTCGGTTCCTTCCACCAGAGCGTCGTCCGCCGCCATCACCGTGATGGTCACCGAACCGGCGCCGGCGGGAATCGTGAACGCGTCCGGCATGTCGCCTTCCACCGGACGGCGGTAGTCGTCCCACTTGGTTGCCGTGCCGCCGGGCTGAAGCGTCACCGCCAGGTCGCCGGCGGTGCTGCCCGTGCGCGTGATCGTGAACGAGGCGATGTCGGTCGCGCCTTCTGTCGCCGTCGTGTCGGCGCTGGTGATGGTCACCGTCGGCGTGGACGATGCATTGCTCACGAGCACAGAGATGGCGGTGGCCGTGGCTCGGTTGCCCGCCGCGTCACGAGCGACCGCGGTCAGGGTGTGCGTGCCGTCGGCCACCGAGGTGGTGTTCCACGTCACGCTGTATGGCGCGCTCGTGTCTTCCGCGCCAAGATTGGCGCCGTCGAGTTTGAACTGCACGCCGATCACGCCGACATTGTCCGACGCATTGGCCGAGACAAT
>WNGF01022311.1_pt1 | contig 11102 bp, 9 predicted proteins | sample 5400641 | NCBI WGS metagenome assembly WNGF01 (sample SAMN13153371, study PRJNA577476) | soil metagenome | isolation source: 80 cm soil or saprolite under grassland replicate 2 | place: USA:California | collected 2016-06-15 | reverse complement strand
CGCACGGCACTCTGCGCGTCCCTCGACCTTCTCGATAGCCTCGCCGCAGATGGGACAGAAGCGCCAGCGGTCGAGAACACCCATGCGCGGGACCATATGAGCCCGCGTGCAGCCGGGGCGACGCAGCACGAGCTCTCCCGGATCGGGCTCCTCGCCAGCCTGCCCGGCCAGACGCTGGCCCGGCTCGCGCAGCGGATGACGCGCGAGGAGATTCCTGCCGGGGCACCCGTCGTCACCGAAGGCGAGGAGGGCGAGCGCTTCTACGTCGTCCTCAGCGGGATGCTGTCGGTGAGCCAGCAGAGCCGCGGGACGCAAAACGTGCTGCGGCCCGGCGACTACTTCGGCGAGGTTGCGCTGGCGATGCACATGCCCCGCACGGCGTCGGTGCGCGCGCTCACCCCGGCAACGGTGGCGAGCTGCGACCTCGCGACCTTCGACGAGTTCGTGCGTCCGCTGTTCGCCGATGACTCCTAGGGACTGAACGTGAAGGTGCGGAGCATGGGTAACGCCGCACCGGCAAACAGCATTCGGCGTGCGCGGCCCGAAGAGCGCGGTCGCCTGCGCGAACTCACGATCGTGCTGGGCCTGGATCTCCAGTAGGGACATGGCCCAAGTACCAGGGTCTGACTCTGATCGGGCCGAGAGTGTGACGTTCGTTCCACAGCTCAGGCCAAGTTCGGCTCAAGGTTGCGGCGCCACGGCGCTGCCCCGAACAGCCAGGGTCTGACCCTGTCTGAGCGGACAGTGTGACGTTCGTTCCACAGCTCGCCGGCAATCAGGACCTTGACACCTCGCCGAGCACGGCGTCTGAGAGCCGCGGCCAGGCTTCCTTCGCCCAGTCACCGAACTCCAGGTCGGTGAGACAGCCGAGCGCGACGCCTGCGTCTGGGTCGACCCACAGAAACGTGCCGCTGCCGCCGAAGTGGCCGAACGTGCGCGGCGAGTTCCGCTCACCCGTCCAGTGCGGCGACTTCTCGTCCCGCACCTCGAAGCCGAGACCCCAATCGTTCGGATCGAAGCGACCCAGGTCGGGAAGAACGCCCACGAGTCCCGGAAACTGCACGCTGGTCGCCTCGGCCAGTGTCTCGGGCGCGACGAGTGTTGGGCGTTGCAGCTCGCAGGCGAGCGACAGCAGATCGTCGAGCGAACCGTGCAGCTCCGACGCCGGCGACCCGCGGAGCTCCGCGCTCATTCCCAACGGCCGCAGCACCCCGCTCGTGAGGTAATCGGCGAACGGCATCTCGGCGCGCTTTGCGACGTGCTCGGCGAGCACCTCGAAGCCCGTGTTCGAGTACACGCGACGCGCACCTGGGCGGCCGATCGGCTTGTCGCCCTCGAAGGGAAGGCCCGAGGCGTGCGTGAGCAGGTGACGAACGGTGGAACCTTCCGGCCCGGCGGGCTCGTCGAGGTCGACGACGCCCTCCTCCGCGGCGACCAGCGTTGCGAGCGCGGTGACGAGCTTCGTCACCGACGCCCAGCGGAACGTGCGGTCACGCGGGCCGTGCACCGCGACGACTGCCGCGTTCCGCACGACACCGGCCGTTGCATTCGACGCGGGCCAGTCGTCGATCCGTTGTAGCGTTTCCATGGGCGCGCGATACTAGATCGGTGGAACGACAGCTCGTCTCCTCCGGCTCGCCCTACGAGCCGACCATCGGCTATTCGCGCGCGGTACGGGACGGTCGGCACGTATTCGTGGCCGGGACCTGCGCGGTGATGCCGGACGATGCCGACCCACCGCCTGACGCGTATGGGCAGGCTCGCCGTTGCTTCGAGATCATCCTCGCTGCACTCGCCGAAGCCGAGGCGGGCCCGGAGCACGTCGTCCGCACGCGGATGTTCCTGGTCGACGCGGAGGACTGGGAAGGAGTCAGGCGTGCGCACGCCGAGATCTTCCGCGACGTTCGTCCTGCGAGCTCGATGGTCGTCGTCCCCGCCATACTCGACCCCCGCTGGCTGGTCGAGATCGAGGCCGACGCGCTGCTGCCGGAATAATGGACGAGAGGCAGATCTATCCCCCGTCGATCACGGGGAAGGGGGCACGCTTCGCGCCGGGCGGCAGCGTGCTCGACCACGCGTTCGGCCGGAGCGATCCGTACACGCTCGGCGTCGAGGAGGAGTACATGCTGCTCGACGGCGAGACCTTCGACCTCGTCCAGCACATCGACACCGTGCTCGCCGCCGTCGCTGGGCACGAGCTGGAGCCGGTCATCAACCCCGAGCTGATGCAGTCGGTGCTCGAGATCGCGACACCGGTTTGCCACACACCCGCCGAGGTGGCCGACCAGCTGCGGCGCATCCGCGGGTACGTGATCGAGGTTGCGCGAGAACAAGGCATGCGCGTCGGCTCCGCAGGTACACATCCGTTCAGCCTGTTCGAGCGTCAGCGCATCACCGCCAAAGACCGTTACCGCGCGCTCGTCGACCAGATGCAGTACGTCGCACGGCGCGAGCTCATCTTCGGCCTCCACATCCACGTCGCGGTCGACGACGCCGAGAAGGCGATCCAGGTCGTCAACGGCCTCCTCCCTCAGCTCGGCCCGCTGCTCGCACTCTCCGCGAGCTCGCCGTTCTGGCGCGGCGAGCCGACCGGACTCCGCTCGAGCCGGCAGATGATCTTCGCCGCGTTTCCGCGCTCCGGCCCCCCACCGCGCTTCAAGGACTACGCGGACTACGCGGAGGTCGTCGGGCAGCTCGAGAAGACGGGTTGCATCGCCGACTACACCCACATCTGGTGGGACATCCGGCTGCCTCCGCGGATCGGGACGATCGAGGTGCGGATCTGCGACGCGATCACGCGCATGGAGCACGGGGTCGCGCTCGTCGCTTACTGCCAGGCACTGGTGAAGCTTCTCGGCGAGCGCTTCGAGCGCGGCGAGCAGATTCCCTCGTACCACCGCATCCTCACGACCGAGAACAAGTGGCTCGCGGGACGCTACGGTCTTGAGGCGCCGCTGATGGATCTGGCAACCGGACGGCGCAACCGCGTCCCCATCGCACAGCTGATCCGGCGAACCCTCAAGGAGATCGAGCCGCACGCGCGAGAGCTCGGCTCGGAACGCGAGCTCGAGGGGATCGAGGAGATCCTCGGCAACGGCAACGGTGCCGACCGTCAGCTGCGTGTCTTCAACGCAAACCGCGACATCGTCGAGGTGGTCAGCGAGATCGCCGACGCGACCGAGGTAGCGGCCGAGGCCGAACTGGCGAAGTAGGGTGCGGCGATGCTGGGGGTAGGCGACCGCATTCCCGACGCGACGGTGTGGATCGCTCCGCACGAGCGCCGGACGCTGAGGGAGCTGCTCGTCGACGGCCGGGCACTCTTCCTCTTCTACCTCTTCGACTGGTCCTCGACCTGAACGAGCGAGATGGAGCTCCTGCGTGACAGGAGCGCAGAGCTCGAGCAGGTAGGTGTGCGTCCCTTCGGGATCTCACGCGATTCCGCCTGGACGCACATCTCCTGGTCGCAGGCGCTCGACCTGAATTTCCCGCTTCTCTCGGATTGGAACGGTGAGGCCGCGCGGGCGTTCGAGATCACGCGCAACTTCCGCGGGCACGAGGACGTCCCCGAGCGGAGCGCGTTCCTCGTCGACCGGGACGGTACGGTCCTCGGCGCATGGCGCTACGACACGGCCGAGCTGCCGGACTTCGACGAGTTGCTTCGCGCCGCGCAGGCTTCGTAGCACTCGCCGCCGCGCTCTACCTCGGCGCCGGACTCGCGGCGACCTGGCCTGCGGTCCTGCACGCGCGCTCGCACTTTCTCTCCGGCGGCGCGGCGTCGCACGGCGAAGCCTCCCCCGGCGACCACCTCCAGACGCTCTACCACTTCTGGCTCGTCGGTCATCAGCTCGAACAGGGCCGCGCGCCCTGGCGCGACCCGTACTCGTTCCAACCGGAGGCAAAGCCGCAGCCCAATTACGCCGGCTGGCCGTACGGACTCGTTTTCTGGCCGCTCGGCGCGGCATTCGGGCTCCTCGAGGGCTGGAACCTCCTGCAGATCCTGCTCTACGGACTGGCCGGTGTCGTTGTGTGCGCCTGGCTGCGGGAGCTCGGCCTGCCGCGCGGGCCGGCGCTCGCGGGCGGGCTGGCATTCGCGATCGCGCCGTATCGCGTGCAGCAGAGCGTCGGCCACCTGCTCGGGCCGATCTCGATCCTGCTTCCGCTCGCCCTCTGGGCATTCGAGCGCGCGCGGCGCGGAAGCGCATGGTGGCTGGTGCTGTCGGGCGCTGCGATTGCGTCGATCCCCCTCTCCGGACAGGTGCATCTCGCGCTCGGCGCGATCCCGTTCTTCTTCGCCTACGCCCTCTGCCGGACGCGTGACCGCCGCCTCCTGGCGGGTGCAGGCGCGGGAATCGTCGCCGCGGTCGCCGCAGGCGTTCTGGTGCGGCAGACGCTGATCAAAGGCTCCACCCATTCGGGTGGCCGATCGCTCGACGAGGTCACGATCTACTCGGCGCGTGTGGGCGACTTCCTCTCGCGTCAGCTCGAGCACGGGCGCAGCGAGCAGTTCGTCTTCTTCGGTTGGGCGACGCCGCTCGTCGCGCTCGTGGGTCTCGCGTTGCTTCTGCGCGGGCGTAGATATGCCCTCGGCGCGCTGCTCGGTCTCGGAGCGCTGGTGCCGATCGTGCTCGCGCTCGGGACGCACACGCCCATCTACTCCGCGCTCTGGCACGCGCTGCCTCCGTTTCGCTTCCCGCGCGTGCCGGAGCGGCTGCTACCGATCGCTTCTCTCTGCATCGCCGGGCTGTTCGCGTTCGCGGTGGCGCGGACGCGCAGCGCGCTTGTGGCCGCGCTCGCGGTGGCGCTGCTTCTCGTCGACCTGCACGCGCGCGTGTACCGGGAGTCGGCGCCCGGCGATCCCGCCGGCGCGAGGCCGTCAGCGGCAGGGCGCCTGCTCGAGCTCCCCGTCTTCGACCCGGACGTGCACTACGGGAGCATCTACCTCTGGTACGACACCGTCGCGCAACGGGAGCGGCCCGCGGGCTACGCGACGACCGCGCCGAGGGCGGCCAAGCGGACTGCCGACCGCCTCCACCGCCTCAACTGCGGCGATTGGAGCGACGACACGGCAGCCGTCCTCGATCGCTTCGGGGTGAGCTCGATCGCGCTCCACCGCGGTCTGTATCAGCGCAACCGGGCCGTGACGAGCACCGCCTGGTTCGCGTGGCACGGACTGCTCGATCACGGCTGGACGTTGCAGAAAACAGCGGGCTCTGTGTGGCTCTTCGAACGCCGCAGCATCGGACTCCTGCCCGCCTTGATCGAGCCGTCACGCGCGCGACCGGTCTTCTGCCAGGGTTGGTACGCCGACACCGGCTCGGGCAGATACATGAGCGAGACGCACGCGCCGTTCTGGATCTACGGGAGCGGAACGCTGCGGCTCCGCTTCGCTCCCTCATCGTCGCCGCGTCGGGTGACAGTCGACGGGCGGAACGCGATCGAGCTGCGCGGGCCCGGCTGGCACCTGATCACGGTGGACGTTCCGAAGCTCATGCACGTCCAGGGAGAGAAGAAACGGGTCGGCCTCAGGCTCCTGTCGGTGTCTACATCCCCGGAGCGGAGGCTGCCGTAGGCGGCCGGAGCTCCCGTCCGCGATTAGCGGACCAGTGGAGGGGTCTGGGGGAACCGGGAGGTCCCCCCGGCGCGCGGGTGGAGTTACATGCCCATCGCGTGGTAGCCGGAGTCCACGTACAGGATCGTCCCCGTGACGTTGCGGGCGTCGTCGGACATCAGGTACGCCGCGGCTGCGCCGACGTCGTCGGAGTCGATGTGGCGGCGCAGAGGCGACCGTTCCTCCACGATCGCCTCCATCGTCGGGAAGCCGGCGATCGAGCGTGCCGCGAGCGTGCGCACCGGCCCGGCCGAGATTGCGTTGACACGGATGTTCTTCTGTCCGAGGTCCCACGCCAGGTAGCGGACGGACGCGTCGAGCGCCGCCTTCGCCACGCCCATGACGTTGTAGTGAGGGACGGCGCGCTCGCCGCCGAGATACGTCATTGTCAGGATCGAGCCGCCGCCGCGAGCCTCCAGCAACGGCTCGGCGGCGCGGGCACAGGAAACGAGCGAGTACGCGCTCACGTCTAGCGCGAGCCAGAAGCGGTCGCGTGGCGTGTCGGTGAACCGTCCCTCGAGATCCTTCGCGTCGGCGAAGGCGACCGAATGGACCTCGATTCGCTCGCCCTGGTAGGTGAACGCGAGCTCGGCGCCGCCGTCGGCGAGCCGCTTGGCGATCGCCCACGCGATCGAGCGGCGATTCGCAACTCCGAGAACCAAACCGCGCTTGCCCTCGTAGGTCCCAGTCATTGCACGAGTCATTGCACGAGCATAAAAGGCGAGGACGGCCGCGCGAGCGATTGCTCGCACGGCCTTTACGCGGCGCCGCCGAGTCGGCGCCTCAGCTTCCGCTAGATTGCGGTCCCTTGCGCCGTTCTGTGGGTCTTCTTGCGGTCGCGACGGCGCTCGTGGCGGCCGCTCCGGCCGGCGCCTCGCTCCTCCCGATCAAACGCACCTTCGGCGATCTCACCGTGCCGCGCGTGCGCGCCGGAAGCCTGACCATCCCGCGCCACCAGGCTCAGGGACGGGTACGCGTGATCGTCGGCCTCCCGCTGGCGCCGCTCGCCGCCTCGTACGGGCGAAGCTTCGCGGCCCAGCACGGCGCGAGAAAGCTGGATGTCGCCGCCACCGCCTCTCAGCGCTATCTTGCCCGCGTCGTCGCCGCTCAACGTCGGGCGGCGGTGGAGCTCCGGCGAGCAATCCCCGAGGCTCGCATCGGGCGCCGCTTTCAGGTGGTTCTCGACGCCATGACCGTCTCGCTCCCGGCGACGAAGCTCCCGCAACTCGTTCGTCTGCAATTCGTCAGGAAGATCTACCCGAGCATCCGGTACCACCTCGCCACGGATACGAGTCCGTCCGTCATCGGCGCCGACGAGCTCCACGAAGTCACGGGTGCGCGAGGCGACAGCATCAAGATCGGGATCGTCGACGACGGCGTCGACGACACCAATCCCTTCTTGAGCTCCGCGGGCTACTCGTATCCGCCCGGCTTCCCGAAGGGCGCACGGAAGTGGACGTCGCCGAAGGTCATCGTCGCGCGTGCGTTTCCCGGACCGAACTCAGGACGCCCGGGTCGCCTGGCCGTTGACAGGCAGGCGTCGTTCCACGCGACGCACGTCGCGGGGATCGCCGCGGGCGATTCCGGCACGTGCTCGCCGGGCGGACGCGACCATCCAGCGACCTGCGGGCTGTCCGGCGTCGCGCCGCGTGCGTACATCGGCACCTACCGCGTGTTCAACGTCCCGACGCCGATCGGGCACGTGGCCAACACGCCGGAGATCGCAGCGGCCTTCGAGTCCGCCGTTCGCGACGGGATGGACGTGATCAACTTCTCCGGCGGCGGCGCGGAGACCGAGCCTGCGAACGACGCGATGATCGAGGTCATTCACAACGTCTCCGAGGCGGGCGTCGTACCCGTCATCTCGGCCGGGAACGATCGCGACGACTTCGGCATGGGCTCCGTCGGCTCGCCGGGAACGGCACCGGAGGCGATCACCGTTGCCGCCGTCTCGAACACGCACGTCTTCGCGCCTGCCCTTGCCGTCCATGCGCCGGCTGCGCCGGCTGCGGTAACGCACATACCCGTCGCGAGCTCAGGCGGGACGCGTTTCCCGGGCGCCTTCTCGTTCACCACCCACAAGCTCGTCGACGTGGCGACGCTGACCGGCGTCGGTGGGGCGCCCGTCGATCGGCGCATCTGCGGGCCCGACGACGACACGAACAACGAGAGCAAGTCACCGCTCCGTCCGGGATCTCTGACCGGCGTGATCGCGCTCGCAGCGCGTGGACACTGCACATTCGTGTCGAAGGCGGTGCGGGCGGCACTGGCGGGTGCCGTCGGACTCGTGCTCGTCGACAACCGTCCGGGCGAGGCGAACGCCATCCCGCTCCAGCTCGCGATCCCGGCGGGGATGAGCTCCGACCTCGACGGGGCACGGCTACGCGACTACCTCACCACGCGCGGCGGCTCGGCCGACGTGACGATCGGAAACATCCTCGAGCGCGACGAGACCGGCCGCAGCGGCATCGTGACGAGCTTCTCGTCCGGTGGTCCGACGGCGTTCGAGCATCTGCTGAAGCCCGACGTCTCCGCCCCGGGAGGTCAGATCCTGTCCTCGACCCTGCCGGAGTTCAGCGGCGGACCGCCGTTCGCCGTCTTCGACGGAACGAGCATGGCCGCACCGCACGTGACCGGATCGGCGGCGCTGCTCCTCCAGCTTCATCCGAGCTGGACGCCCGAGCAGGTGAAGTCGGCGCTCGTCTCCACCACGGGGTCCGCCTGGTCCGACACCGCCCGTGCACACGAGGCCGCCGTGACCCTCGGCGGCGCAGGCCTCGTCGACCTCCCGCGCGCGGCGAAGCCGCTGCTGTTCACCGAGCCGTCCTCGCTCTCGTTCCGCGACCTGGACGTGAATCGCGGCAGCGACAGCAAGGCATTGCTCGTGCGTCTCACCGATGCGGGCGGCGGCGCGGGAACGTGGCAGGTGCAGCTCGCGCCACAGGCGACATCGCGCGGCGCCTCGCTCGACGTCGCGCCCGCGGTCGTGGTTCCCCCGGGCGGCGAGGCCGATCTCGCTGCGGTCGCGCGCGCAGGCTCTGACGCCGCGGTGGGCGAGGACTACGGCTTGATCCTGCTGCGCCGCGGGGACGTCACACGCAAGATTCCCTACGAGTTCTTCGTCGGCCGGCCCCGGCTCGAGCTCATGCCGACGAAGCGACTCGTGCGCTTCCAGGCCGGGAGCACGATCGCCGGACAGAACGCGATCGACACGTACTGCTGCCCGGCGGCCCCGTTCGGCCCGCCGCCCGATTACGTCGGAGCGCCGATGGAGGAGACCGGCTCGGAGACGATCTATGCCACGAGCATCGACAAGCCCGTGGCGAACCTCGGCGTGGCGATCCAGTCGGCGACGGCCGGATCTCTGGTCCACCCCTGGCTCCTCGGCTCTCCGAACGAGCGCGACGTCCAGGGCTACTCGGGCACGCCGGTCAACGTCAACGAGCTCATGTACGACTTCCACGTCGACCTCGGCGCCGCAGGCACGTCGTTTCCCAAGGTGCAGCGCTTCTACGTCGCGGTCGACTCGGGCTCGGATCCGTTCACGCACCGACCGCTCCCGGGTCGTTACATCCTGCGCTCGTGGGTGAACGACTTTCGCCCTCCGAGCATTCGGCTGCTGACCAAGCGGGTTGCGACGGGACGGCCCACGATCGTCGCACGCGTCCTGGACAAAGGTGCGGGCGTCGATCCCATTTCGCTCGTGATCGCGTATCGCGGCGTGCTCGTGGGCGCGGTTCTCTACGACCCCGTGTCCGGGGTCGCGGTCTTCCCGCTGCCGAAAGCGGCGAGCAGGATCCCGAAGGGGCGGACACGCGCGATCCTCACCGCCTCGGACTACCAGGAGGCGAAGAACGTCAACTCGGTCGGTGACGACATTCTTCCGAACACGGCCTTCAAGCCCGTGGCGATCACGGGGGTGACCGGTCCGGCGCTGACGTGGGTCGTCCCGGCGGAGAATCAGTGCGTCGACAAGACGGTCGGCCTCGTCGTCGTCGCAAGCTCCACGAAGCGTGTGCGCTCGGTGCGCTTCCTCGTGGACGGAAAGCAGATCGACGTCGATCGGAACGGCGCAGCGGACGTCTTCTCGGGCTCGTGGGAGACTCGTTTTGCCGAGCCGGGTGGACACCTGCTCAGCGCGCGGGCGACGGACGCGGGAGGACGAACGCTCTCCGGGACGCGCCACGTGCGGGTCTGCCGCTGAAGCCGATCGCGGTCGTCACCGGTGCCTCGAGCGGCATCGGGGAAGCGATTGCGCGCGCCCTCGCCGGGCGCGGCTCGCACACCGTCCTGCTGGCGCGCCGCGAGGAACTGTTGCGCCCGCTGGCGGAAGAGCTCGGCGGCGAGTATCACCTCTGCGACGTCGGAAGGCGCGACGAGGTGGAGCGGGTGGCGAAGTCGGTGATCGAACGTCATCCGCAGATCCAGCTGCTCGTGAACAACGCAGGCATTCCCGGCCGCGCCGGCTTCACGTCGATCGACGCGGACCGTCTCGAGGAGTTGCTGCGCGTCAACTACCTCGGCGCGGTGTGGTGCCTGCGCGCGTTCCTGCCGGCGTTGGAGGCCGCGGACCGCGCCGACGTCGTGAACATCGTCTCCGTGGCCGGGACGGTCGCATTCGCACCGGCGGGGCCGTACTCCGCGTCCAAGCACGCGCAGCTGGCATTCTCGCGCGCCGCCGCCGCAGAGCTGCGCGGACGCGGGATCCACGTCCACACGGTCAATCCCGGCTTCGTCGAGACCGAAGGGTTCCCGCAGGCGACGACGCTGCGGAGTCCGATCCTCCGGCGCCTCGTCGTCGGCCCCGAGCACGTCGCGCGGGAGGTGCTGAAGGCAGTCGACCGCAACCGCCGCGAGACGTTCGTGCCGCACTGGTATCGCCTGGCCGCCCTCGTGCAGGCACTCGCTCCCGGGCTCGTCGCCCGGATGTCGGCGCGGTCCGGCTACCGCGGCAGTTCTTAGTGCTTGACGAGGAGGTACCAGCCGCTTTCGGCCACGTACGCCTCCGGCCCGCCGGGTGAGAGCAGTCGCGCGCGCTCGCGCGCATCGCCTTCGCAGCCGGCGAGGTCGAGGTAGTAGTCGAGCTCCCGATGATGCGTCTGAAAGCGGGTGCGCAGCAGGACGAGCCCGTTCGCCTCGAAGAGATGCCTGAAGTCGATGTCGGGCAGCGTGCGCGTGTGCGACGGGTCGCGCGCGCGCTCGAAGCGGTCGAGCTCGAGCGCGGCGAGCGGGTCCACCGGCGCGATCTGGTCGTCGACGAAGATGTGTCCCCCGGACGCCGTGACGCGGACGAGCTCCGCGACCGCGAGCTCGGGACGTGCGATGTGATGGAACGTGCGGCGGCTGCACGAGAGGTCGAATGACGCGGATTCGAACGGAAGCTTCGTCGCGTCGCCCTCGACGAAGCTCACATTGGCGGGCGCCCCCTTCCGGGCATGCTCGAGCAGCTCCGGGACGACGTCCACGCCCACGACCTCACGCACGAGCGGCGCCA
>WNGF01017728.1_pt1 | contig 11102 bp, 10 predicted proteins | sample 5400641 | NCBI WGS metagenome assembly WNGF01 (sample SAMN13153371, study PRJNA577476) | soil metagenome | isolation source: 80 cm soil or saprolite under grassland replicate 2 | place: USA:California | collected 2016-06-15 | reverse complement strand
GCGGCCGGCTGGCTTCGTGATCCCGTACTCCGCCGAGTACCGCGACCTGCGAGCGAATCCAGAATTGCTCGGCCAGATCGCCCGCGAGACCGGGGGTAAGATCCTGGCCGAGCCGCGCGACGTCTTCATCCGAGAGCAGACCGTGTCCGGCCAGCCGCGCGAGCTGTGGCCGCCGCTGCTTGTCCTGGCCGCGCTGCTGTTCCTCTTCGACGTGGCCGCCCGACGCCTGCGCCTCGGCTGGATGGACGCGGAGCGGGCCTGGGCGCATGTGCTCGACAACTGGTTGGGACGTGCCCGACGAGCGGCCGCGCCGGCGGCCGCCAAACTGCTGGCCGCCAAGAGTCGGATCTCAATCGAGGCGGCCGGCTTCGCCGACGGTCGCCGCGGCGAAGCGGCCCGAGCCAGCCCATCGGCGGCAGGCTCGGCGCAGGCCGTGGGCGAAGCGCAGCCGCGCAGCTCGTCCGTCCTGGGTGCCCGTCTCCTCGACGCCAAGAAACGCGCCGCCCCAAGGAGTCGGTAGCCCGAGAGGCCCCAAGGGCAGCGAAGCTCCACGTCGTCTCTTCCAGCGCCACCTGAGTCTCCCAGATCTGTGCTACAGTGTAATACAACCCAGCTCCGGAGTGCGGCTGTATGCCAAGCAAGCTCTTCTCGATTCGAATGGACACGGCGACCACCGCTCAACTCGAAGCCCGCGCTCGAATGACCCGCGAGCCAAAGTCCCGGCTCGCCAGGCGTCTCATCGAGGAGGGTCTTCGAATGGAGGCTCACCCGGGCATCGTATTCCGAGACGGCCCCGTCGGCCGCCGTCCGGCGGTTATGGGCGGTCCTGACGTCTGGGAGGTCGCGCGCGTGATCCGAGACGTTGCTGAGCGGGGTGAACCGCTGATAGACACGGTGGTCGAACTGACGGGCCTCATGCCGCACCAGGTGCAAGCCGCGCTCGGCTACTACGCCGAGCATCGAGAAGACATCGACGAGTGGATACAGCGGGTCGATGACGAGGCCGAGCGAGCTGAGGCCGCTTGGCTGCGCGAGCATGAATTGCTTGCGCGTTGAAGCTGTTACTAGACACGATGTTCGACCCGGAGATCGCAAACCAGCTGCGTAGGCGTGGTCACGATGTCGTAGCTGCGATTGACCGTCCCCACGCGGCAAAGCTGGACGACGCCGACCTCTTCGCGTTGGCGCAGGACGAACGGCGCGCAGTCGTAACCGAGAACGTGCCCGACTTCCTGCGTGTTGACGGTCTCTACCGGGCGCAGGGCAGAGCCCACTTCGGACTCCTTCTGACGACCCATCGTCGCTATTCGCGCAGCTCAGCACGGACAGTGGGACAGCTCGTGCTGGCGCTCGACACTTTCCTGCAGGCAGTTGATCCCGAGCCGACTAGCCTGATTCACTGGCTGCGCTAGCCGCGCTCTACGCCTTCAGGCGAGGGTCCAGCGCGTCGCGGAGGCCGTCTGCGAGCAGGAAGATGGCCAGGGTGGTCAGGAAGATGGCCGCGCCAGGGGTTACGACCAACCAGGGCGCGCGAGTGACGTTTTCCAGGGATGAGGCCAGCATGCTGCCCCACGACGCGACGGGTGGCTGGACCCCGAGGCCCAGGTAGCTCAGGCCGGACTCGGCCAGAATGCCGCCCGCTACGTCGAAGCCGGCGATCACCGTGACCATCGAGAACACGTTGGGCAGGACGTGCCGCGCCATGACGCGGCCGTCCGAGGCGCCGAGCGCCCGTGCCGCAAGCACGTAGTCGCGCTCGCGGATTGAGAGCCCCATCCCGCGCACCAGGCGCGCCGTGCCCATCCAGCCCAGCCCGCCGATGATGATTGCCAGCACAAGCACACCCGGCCTCAGCGTGGCCGAGAGCAGGATCAGCAGGAATAGGGTCGGGATGTTGATGAGTGTCTGGATGATCGCATTGGTCAAGTCGTCCAGTCGGCCGCCGTAGAAGCCGGACGCTAGCCCTATTGGCACCCCAATGGCCAGGGAGACCAAGGCGATCGTCAGACCAATCGACAGTGAGACTCGGCCAGCAATCAGGGTGCGCGCAAGGTTGTCCCGGCCAAGGTCGTCCGTACCCAGCAGGTTGGCTGGCGATGGCGGACGGTAGCGTTGGACAAGGTTTTGACGATACGGGTCCACGTCGAGCACGCCCCACGCGATCCAAGACGCCAGCATGGTGACCGCTACGATGACGATGATCATCCCCAGCGCGGCCATCGTCATGCGGTCACGCCACAGTCGGCGCGCGGTCCCGGTCATTCGTAGCGGACCCGTGGGTCGGCCAGGCCGTAGCTCACGTCGGCGATCAGATTTCCCAGGATGATCAGGAATGAGAAGATGACGGTCAGCGCCATCAGGACGGGAAAGTCACGCTGATAGGCGGCATCGACCGACATCCGACCCAGCCCGGGCCAGGAGAACGTGGTCTCGAACAGGACCCCGCCCGACAACAATCCCGCCAGGCTGCTGCCAAGGATCGTGATCAACGGGATCAAGGCGTTGCGCAGCGCGTGCCGAAAGAGGACCAGGCGAGCGCTGAGGCCCTTGGCCCGGGCGCTTCGAATGTAGTCCTGGCCGAGCACCTCGAGCATCTCCGAGCGCACGAACCGACTGAATCCAATCCAGCCGCCGAGGGCCCCCACGAGCGCCGGGAGCGCGAGATGCCACAGCCGATCCGGCAGCGAGCCGTCGCCCACCGTGTACATCCCGCCGAGCGGGAAAATCCGAATGGTTGAGGCGCTGAGGACCAACAGCATCAGGCCGAGCCACCAGTGCGGAACGGCGTTCCCGAAGACGGTGAACAGCCGGATCGTCTGGTCCTGCCAACGACCCCGCCGGGTGGCCGCGTAAACGCCGAGCGGGATGCCTAGCAATCCGAGCGCGAACGAGGTCAGCGAGAGCTGAAAGGTAGCCGGCACCCGCTCGGCGATCTTCTCGATAACCGGCCGGCGATCGATGAAGGAGTAGCCAAAGTCCAGACGGACCACGTTCCAAAGCCACTTGGCGTACTGGACGGGGAGCGGATCTTTGAGCCCGAATGACTCCAGAAGAAGCTCTCGGTGCTCCGGGCCGATCCGCGGGTCGTCCAGGAATTGAGCCGGCCCGCCGGGTGCGAGCCGCATAATCGAGAAGCTGAGGACGGTGATCAACAGGACCAGCAGGGCCGAGTGGAGTGATCGTCGAGCGGTATATCGCGCCAGCCCGGAGGTCACGAAACCAGGCAGTCAGCGGTCAGCCATCAGCGATCAGCAGCTGAAGCGCACACGAGGCGCGCCGCGGCGCTCACCGGCCTGCGGAGGCCGCTGATAGCTGATAGCTACTGGCTGACGGCTCGTCACTTGACAAACCATCGCTCCCGGTTGTGGCCGATCCCGAGGGGAGTTGGCTCGATCCCGCCGATGCGGTTGTTGATGCCCGTGTTGGTAGATCTTCTTCCGCTTCTCGCGGTCGAACTCGCGGACGCCCTGATCGAACAGCTCTTCCAGGTGCTTGTTGACGTAGCCAACGGCGTTGAGTGACGGGATCGAGTCTTCGCGCCAGATCTGGTTCATCCAGTGTGGCTCGAGGGTCGAGCTCCAACCCAGGACGCAAACGTCCCAGTCGTACGGTTCCGATTTGAGTGTCGAGAGGTAGGCGCCCCACTCCATCCCCTGGACCTCCACCCCAACCCCCAAGTCGCCCCAGGCCTGCTGGACGACCGTGGCGATCCGCTCGCGGGTCTTGCTGGTGTTGGGCCCATACAGCATCCGCAGCTTGAGCTGCTGGCCGTCTTTCTGACGCACGCCGCCAGGCCCGGGCAGCCAGCCGTTGGGGTTGTACACCCAGCTCGAGGGCGGGAAGATCGAAAAAGTCGGCCGCCCCAGCCCGTTCAAAACGTACTCGGCGATCGCGTTCCGGTCGACAGCATGGGAGAGCGCACGACGCACCTCGATGTCCTGGAGCCACGGGCGCCGAAAGTTGAACCCCAGATAGCTCCAAGACGCGGCGGCCGGCCACCACTCGTAGACCGTCACGTTGGGCAGCCGCTTCGCCTCCGAGTAATTGTCGGGCGTGAAGCCTGCCAGGTCGACCTCGCCGCTCTTGAGCATCTGAAACGCGATCTCCTGGCTCGGGACAACTCTTACCGTGTATGCGTCGATCAGCGGGCGGCCACGAAGGTAGCGGTCGTTAGCGACGAACGTAGCGTGGTCGTCCTTGCGCCACTCTTGCAGGATATATGGGCCCGAGGTGACGCTGGGGTTCATGATCTGCGGGTTCTTCGACGGGTCGCTCCAGTCCAGCTTTTCCCAGACGTGCTTCGGCAATGGCTCGATAGTGTTGGCCGCTTCCAGGCCAACGACGATCGGCTCCTTCATCTTGATCACGATCGTTCTCGGATCGGGCGCGTCATACGAGGCGATGAGCTGAAGATTGGAGATATAGGGGTACTTGTTAGCCGGGTTGGATGCCTGGTCGAAGGTCCATTTGTAGTCGGCCGAGGTGATCGGAGTGCCGTCCGTCCAGCGAAGATCGTCGCGCAGGGTAAACGTGTAGGTGAGGCGGTCGTTCGAGATGGTCCAACTCGTCGCGGCCTCCGGGCGCGGCTCGAGGGTGTGCGGGTCATACACCCACAGGTCACCTCCGTACACCAGCGCCTGGAAGGAGCCGGACGCGGTGTCCGTGGTCAGGTAAGGGTGGAAGCTGACGGCGTCGGTCGTCGAAGCGGCGACCATGTTGCCGCCCGGCTTAGCCCCCGCGTCAAAGGTGGTGGTAGCGCGCGGGCCAGCGCTCGCGGCGGCCGGCGGCGCGGGCAGCGGGCCCTGGGTCGGAATGCCCGCGGCCGCGGGCGCACTGGTCGATGAGCCGGTCGCCGGGGGTGGGGTAGGGCCGCACGCCGCGACCAACAGGACCAGCAGGCACGCCAGGACAAGCGTCGAGAAGCGAAGATCGCAGGTCATGGCCACTTATTGTTGCTGAGCGACGTCGGGCGGGACGTGGTAGAGATACTCGTGAAGGTAGCGGAGCTCCTCGTGCTTATCGCGCAGCTCGACCCGCATCAGATCCCGAATCGAAATCATCGAACGTAGGCGGCCCTCGCTCACGACAGGCAGATGCCGGATGTTGGCTTTGTCCATCTTGGCCATCGCCGACTGGTAGTCGTCGTCGGCGTTGGCCACGATGAGGTCAGTGGTCATCACATCCTGGACCGCCGTTCGCGCGGGGTCGAGGCCTTTGTCGACCACGCGCCGGACGACATCCCGTTCCGAGAAGAGACCGGCCAGCCGATCTCCTTCCAGCACAGCCACGATGCCAACGTTGCGGTCGGCCATGGCGCGACAGGCCTCGGACACCGTCGCGGTGCGCCGCACCGTGACGAGGAAACCCTCTCGCATGATGTTGCGCAGCTTCTTCATCGAAGCACCTCCCCGCGCGGTCAGCGTCGACCACGCACCACCACGCTACTCCCGGGCGACAGGCCCCGTCAAGACCGCTCGCACTTCGAAGGCCTTGGGGTATCCTCAGGATCGCGATGACCTCGAACGAGATCCCGCAGGTGTTCAACATGGCGAGCGCGCTCATCGATCGCCAGGTGGCGGAAGGACGGGGTGACCGCGTGGCAGTCCGATTCCGAGGACGCGAGATCAGCTACCGAGCACTGCAGCAAGCTGCCAATCGAGCCGGGCACGCCCTTTTGCGGCTCGGCATTCAGCGCGAGAACCGGGTCGCGGTGCTGCTGCCGGACTGCCCCGAGTTCCTGGCCAGCTTCCTGGGGGCGATGAAGGCCGGCGCCGTGCCCATCCCGATCAACACTCTGTCGGGGCCAGATGAGTACCGCTACTACCTGGAGGACAGCCGGGCGACCGGACTCGTCGTGGATGGCGACGTGTGGCCAAAAATTGCCCCGAATCGAGACGCGCTCCGCCACCTTCGCGTCATTCTCTACCTGGGCGACGGGGCCGTCCCGCCGGGCACGACAAGCTTCCAGGAGGCGTGCGCGGCCAGTCCAGCCGAGCTCGAATGCGCCGAGACCAGCCGTGACGAGCCGTCGTACTGGCTGTACAGCTCCGGCACGACGGGCCGCCCGAAGGGCGTCGTCCACCTCCATCGCGACATGCTCTCGTGCGCTTCGATCTACGCCCGCCACGTGCTGGCCCTACGGCCGGACGACGTAACATTCTCGGCCTCGCGGCTGTTCTTCTCGTACGGACTGAACAACTCGCTCTACCTGCCCCTGCTCGGGGGCGCCTCAGTGCTTCTCTCCTCAGAGCGCCCGGCTCCAGCGCCCGTGTTGGAGCTGCTCGAAGCCGAGCGCCCGACCCTGTTCTTCGCCGTCCCCACCTTCTACGCCGCGCTGCTCCAGGAGATCGAGCGCCTCGACCGGCCGCCCGACCTAGGGTTCGTCCGCCTGGCGGTTTCGGCCGGCGAGGCGCTTCCCGCTCCGCTCTACGAACGCTGGGTCACGACGACCGGCATCGAGCTGCTGGACGGGCTTGGCTCGACCGAGGCGGGCTACATCTATACGTCGAACCGGCCCGGGCGGGTCCGCCCGGGCAGCTCCGGCGAGCTGCTGCCCGGCTATGAGGCTCGTCTGCTCGACGAGCGCGGGCACGAGGCCCCGCCTGGGGAGATCGGCGACCTCTTCGTGAAAGGTGCCAGCACGGCTGCCCGATACTGGAACAAGCGCTCCCAATCGGCGTGCACGTTCCTCGGCGAGTGGCTCCGGACCGGCGACAAATACACCCGCGACGAAGAGGGCTTCTACTACTATTGTGGACGCGCCGATGACCTGATGCGCGTGAGCAGCCAGTGGGTCGCGCCGATGGAGGTGGAGGCCGCGCTGCTGGCACACCCAGCTGTCGTCGAGTGCGCTGTGGTGGGCTGCCCGGACGAGGCCGGTCTGGAGAGACCGAAGGCGTTCGTCGTCGCCAGACCTGGCCAATCGTCGCAGACACTCGCCGCTGAGCTCGGCGAGTTCGCCGCTGGCCGTCTGGCTCGTTTCAAGGTGCCACGTTGGATCGAGCTCGTCGAGGAGCTGCCGAAGACGGCGACCGGCAAGATCCAGCGGTTCAAGCTACGGAGCCAGGGGGGTCGGGGGCCAGGGCCCAGGGGCCAGGGGTCGGGGGTCGGGGTCGCGGGCCAGGGAGCGAAGCGCTGACCCGTGGTCTCTAGCTCCCGCCCCTGACCCCTGGCCCCCGACCCGTGACCCCTCGTCCTACGTCCAGGGCATCGTGCCCCCGCGCAGCACCCGCTCCTGCTGGATCTTCGCTTCGTCTAGTTCCATGCCCATGCCGGGCGCGTCTGGGACCATGACCAGACCGCCCTCCGGCTTGAGCGGCCTCTTCAAGAAGAACTGGTGGACCTCGTTCCACTTGACCAGGTACTCCAGCAGCGGGCAGAGGTTCGGCGGCTGGGATGCGATCAACTGAGCCGAAGCCGGCGTGGAGTGGCCGTGTGGGATGACGGGCAGGTCGTAGGTCGAGGCGAGCGCGCAGATCTTCAGCATCTCGGAGATGCCACCGGCCCAATAGATGTCGGGCTGCAGCACGTCGACCGCTGCAGCGTCCATGAGCTGCTTCAAGCCCCAGCGCGTGTACTCGTGCTCGCCACCCGAGATCGGGATGGCCACCCGGCGACGGATCTCGGCATAGCTTTCGATCTTGTCCGGCATGACCGGCTCCTCGAGCCAGCGCGGGCTGAACTCGTCAAGTCGCTCCGCCATCGCCACGGTGTACGGCACGTCCCAGCTCATCCAGCAGTCGAGCATCACGTCGACGTTCTCGCCCACCGCCTCGCGAAGGGCTCGAACTAGCTCCACGTTGCGGGCCATCCCGTCCCGACCGTCGCTCGGGCCGTTTCGGAAGAACCACTTCGTGGCCCGGTAGCCCTGGCCGACGAACTCGCGGGCGCGCGCCGCTGCCTGCTCGGGTTCGATCGAATAGCCAAGCGCGCTGGCATAGGCCGGTATTTGCTGCCGCGTCGGGCCGCCGAGCAGACGATGAACCGGCGTGTTAGCCCATCTGCCTTTGAGGTCCCATAGGGCGCAGTCGATCGCGCTGATCGCCATCATGGTCGGCCCCTTCCGACCATGGACGGCATAGCGGTACAGCTTGTCCCAGATCAGCTCGTGCGCAAGCGGATCAGAGCCTTCGACCAGCCCCCGAAGCTGCGTGTCGATGATAAAAGCCTGGTCGAGCGAGATCGGCCCACCGGTCCCGCTGACGCCCTCGTCGGTGAGAAGCTCGACGAACGTCGCCTCGATTCGGTAACTACCCTCGCCAAGCTTGTCGAGAAATGCTGGCCCCTCGGCCCGGTGCTCAGGGTAAATGTCGATTGGCCTGATCAGCCGCTCCTCCCAGAAGTCGCCGCCAAACTCCATCACCCCCCTGAGCTGGCGCAGGCGAAGCTCGGTCACTCTCATCGGACTAACTCCCAGGTCGCCAGGTTTGCACGCTCAGGGTAGCTGCAACTCTCGGTGGACGCCAGACCAGGCGGCGTGGCAGGTCCGCGGGCGCGCTCAGCGCAGCGCGAAGAGCGCCAGGTCGCCGGCTTCCGAGAGCAGCCGGTACTGGGTCCGTGCGGCCTCGTAGATCGGGTCTCCTTCGGCCCTTCGGGTCATCAAGAACCAAGGTCGCTCCGGAGGTCCGATCGGCTCGATCAGGCCTCGTCCCCGCAGAGAGGTCCGACCGAGGAAATAATCCGTGCCCGGCATCCGCGCCCCCTCCAGCACGACGACGGCGTTGGCCGGCAGGCGCGACGCCATGGTCTCCACTCGGCGCTTCTCACGGCTCCAATCCACCTTGCTCGGCAGGTTACCGTAGGGCCGCACGCCCGTCCCCGCGAGGGCTGTGATCAGCAAGCCCGCCCCCACGAGTAGCGCGCCGTAGCGCAGCCCTGTCGAGTGGCCGACTGCTGTCCAAATCAGGCCGACTGCCAGGGCGACCGCGATGCTGCCTGAGACTGCTACCTGATCGATGGTGTGGACGTGCTCATGGCTGTGCTGACGCAGGAGGATGAACCACAGACTCTCGCTCGACAGGACGACGCCCAGCCACGTCAGAGCGGACAGTTCAGGCCGCCACCGTCGGCGGTACGCCAGCAGGCCCGCAAAGCCGACGCCGGCGAGGGTCACGGTTAGATGGAGTGGATAGTACGCTCCGAGCCGGTACAGAAGCTCTTCCAAATACGGTTGGCCCCCATACAGCTCACCATAGTCGGCGAACGAGCGCCTCGCGAAGACGGCAGCGAAATCGGTCAAAGCCGGCCCCGCCCCACCCAGCATGCAGGCGTTGTGGACGATCCTGGACAACATCCCGCCCAGCAGGCCGGCAGCGACGAAGAGCGCCGAGAGCAGTGTCGTCCGCAAGCGCTCAGCGCGGGGCGTGAACAGGAGTGGGAACAGGACGCTGTACGACCCGATGGCTGGGGCCATCTCAAAGCCAGACAGTGCAAGTGTGGCGAATGCTGCCACGCCTGCCGTGACGAGCCAAGCCAGTCGCCGCCAGCCTGAGCTAAGCGTCCCGAGAGTGATGAAAAGAAAGGTCCAGGCTTTGGCGGCGAAGTCGTATGAGGGGTAGGCGAACGAGTCCGAGAGCAAGCGGAAGGGGGCCGAGGACGCCAGCGCGAGCAAGGCGGCGATGCCGGCCCGCCAGTCGCCTAGCACGCGCCGTGTCACGAGGTAGACCGCGATCAGTGCCGAATGGGAGACCAGCAGCGGGACGATCCGGGCTTGTTCTGTAGACAGGCCGAGCCGAAAGAGCAGGCTGACAATGATGGCCGGAAATGGCGGCCAATGCGGGAAATAGGATGGCTGTAAGCCAATCTCTGCTCCGTCATCCAGTGTCAGGCCAAAGCAGAGCCGTGCGTAGCCGTATCGATTGAATTTATCCGCGGCTACAAGGTGGAGCATGTCGGCCCACGCATCGCCATGGTCGGGCACGGTCGCCCGTTGGCTCTGGCGCGCGTAGACGTACGCGAGTGAGGCGACTGCCAGACAGAGGGCGAACAGCAGGTGCCGTGGCTGACCTAGGACCGACCTGCCGGCCGCCACGTTGCAGTTCATCTCCGAGCGCGGCTAGGCTCTCATAGAGCCAACGCTATGTCCCAATCACTGGCCAGCCGTTCGTGCGTGCCGTGTCGGGGTGGAACACCGCCCCTGACAGCCAAGCAAATCGCGCCGCTCCTGGCGCAGATCGACGGCTGGTGCGTCGAGGACGACAAGAAGCTCGTGAAGTGGCAGCGCTTTCGGGATTTCGCCGAGGCGCTCGACTTCGTCAATCGAGCGGGCCAGATCGCCGAGACAGAGGGCCATCACCCGGACCTTCACCTGTCCTGGGGCCGGGTAGGCGTGGAGATCTGGACTCACAAGATAGGCGGCCTGACCGAGAGCGATTTCGTGCTGGCCGCCAAGCTAGATCGCGCCCGCGAATCGATGGGCGCACAGCGTCCACCAGGTGGGCGACCTGGGACTCGAACCCGGGACCTCACGGATGTGAACCGTGCGCTCTAACCAACTGAGCTAGTCGCCCGATCTAGAGTCGATTATACGCACCCTTCAAAACACGGGCAACAGCTGAATACCCCTCGCCTGCCCGCTCCACGGGGAGAGGGGGTCATTCTTGCCCACCCGTCGCTTTGCGCTACTATGGCCGGGCGTCGTGGTCGTCCTCGACCGGGTCCCCCATGGGGTTGGGCCCGCGTGGAGCGCGATGGACTCGATCCAGCAGCTCGAGGCCCTCAAGCGGTCTGCCCGTAACCGGTTCTTGGCCGGGCGGTACGGGCTGGTGTCCGTCGGTCGCGACACAAATTCCAGCAGATCGTCGAGACGCTGGACGATCTGCCGCCCGACCTGGTGCGTAATGGGCCGATCGCAGGGCTCTCGCTGGGCGCCGATCTAGGCCTAGAGACCTACGGCGAGACGGTCGATACGAGCGTGGCGATCGGTCTGGTGACGTGTCGCGGCGTGGGCAATCGTCCCCACGTCATTCCCGGCCTGACCCTGTTCCAGGCGACCGTCGTCCACGAGATCGGCCATACCGTTGCCTTTGCCGATCAGCGCCGCCTCCAGACCGCTTTCGAACACGTCTTCTGGCCTGGCGACGATCGCGCTCGCGGCCAGGGCA
>WNGF01037514.1_pt1 | contig 11103 bp, 11 predicted proteins | sample 5400641 | NCBI WGS metagenome assembly WNGF01 (sample SAMN13153371, study PRJNA577476) | soil metagenome | isolation source: 80 cm soil or saprolite under grassland replicate 2 | place: USA:California | collected 2016-06-15 | reverse complement strand
TCTCGCCGGGAAGATCCAGCGGGTCGAGGCCGCGCCGCATGTCTACGCGAAAGCGCATCGGTTGATGGCACTCGAGGCGGCGTACGACGACCTGCTCGACGAGGCCTGCCAGCTCGCCGGCGTACCCGGGCACGCCGACCTGGAGCGCAGCGAGGAGAAGCGCTGGCTCGAAGAACAGGAACTGGCCTCCCGCGGCTGGTCCTGGTAACCCACCGCCCGATGCCCGGGCGTGGGCTGGCACAATCGGGGGCATGTCTGTTGCTGCGCCTGACCCCTCCGCAGCCGGTTCCCAGCGTCGCCCACGGGTGCTTTCCGGGATCCAGCCGACGGCGGATTCGTTCCACTTCGGCAATTACCTCGGAGCGGTGCGTCAGTGGGTGGCGTTGCAGGAGGACCACGACGCGTTCTACTGCGTCGTCGACCTGCACGCGATCACGGTGGAGCACGACCCGAAGCTGCTGCGGGAGCGGACCCGCCGGTCGGTAGCGCAGTTGCTCGCGGCCGGCATCGACCCGGAGCGGTCCACACTGTTCGTCCAGTCGCACGTACCCGAGCACGCTCAGCTGGGCTGGGTGCTCGGCTGCATCACCGGCTTCGGCGAGGCCAGCCGGATGACGCAGTTCAAGGACAAGTCGGCCAAGGGCGGCGCCGACCGCGCCACCGTCGGCCTGTTCACGTACCCGATCCTGCAGGCCGCGGACATCCTGATCTACCAGGCCGACCGCGTCCCGGTGGGGGAGGACCAGCGCCAGCACCTGGAGCTGACCCGCGACCTGGCGCAGCGCTTCAACCACCGCTTCGGCAAGACCTTCCGGCTGCCCGAGCCGTACATCGTCAAGGAGACCGCGAAGATCGCGGACCTGCAGGACCCGACCGCCAAGATGAGCAAGTCGAGCTCCTCGCCGGCCGGCATCATCGACCTGCTCGACGACCCCAAGGTGAGCGCGAAGAAGATCCGCTCGGCCGTCACCGACTCCGGCCGCGACGTCATCTTCGACCAGGTGGACAAGCCGGGTGTCGCGAACCTGCTGACCATCTACTCGGCCTTGACCGGTCGCAAGATCAGCGAGCTCGAGGACGAGTACGCCGGTCGCGGGTACGGCGACTTCAAGAAGGACCTCGCCGAGGTCGTGGTCGAGTTCGTCACCCCGTTCCGGGAGAAGACGCTCGGCTACCTGGAGGACAAGGCGCAGCTGGACGCCATCCTGGCCGCCGGGGCCGAACGCGCCCGCGCGGTGACCGAGCCGACCTTGCAGCGGGCCTACGACCGGCTGGGTTTCGTGCTCGGACCGGGCCTCGGATCGGGCCGGTAGGGCCGCGAATGGCGACGATCGGTGTCGCGATCCCGATCGCGGAACCCTACGGCTCGGAGCTGCAGAAGTACCGGGCCGAGTTCGGTGATCCGATGGCCTCGTCGATCCCCACCCACGTGACGCTGCTGCCGCCGACCGAGATCGACGACGCAGACCTGGACCTGATCGACCACCACTTGCTCGAGGTGGCCGCGCGGTTCCCGAGCTTCCGGATCCGGCTCCGCGGTACGGCGACCTTCCGGCCGATCTCGCCGGTCGTGTTCGTCCCGCTGGCCGAGGGCATCTCGTCGTGCGAGGTGCTGCAGTCGCAGGTCCGGTCCGGGCCACTGCAGGTCGAGCTGCGGTTTCCATATCACCCGCACGTCACGGTCGCGCACGACTTGGACAAGGAGGCGCTCGACCGCGCGTACGACGCCCTGGCCGAGTACGACTGCTCCTTCGACGTGGAGTTCTTCAGCCGCTACGAACACGGGTCCGACGGCGTGTGGAGACCCCAACGCGACTTCCCCCTGGCAGGCTGAGTCTCCGACCTACGGGTACAGGAGACCAATGAAGATCAAGGCGGTCTGGGGCCGGTTCAGCCGGACGCAGCTGTGGCGGGCCTGGAAGCGGTACGGCGACCGGCGGGGTAACCGGCTGGCCGGGGCGACGACGTTCTTCGGGTTCCTGTCGTTGTTCCCGCTGATCGTGCTGGCCGCCGCGATCACCGGGCCGCTACTCGGCGATTCCGCGATCAAGACGCTGAAGAACACCCTGCAAAAGAACCTGCCCGGCATCGGCGACAAGATCGACATCGACTCCCTGATCAGCCACGCCGGTACGATCGGGCTGATCTCCGGAGTGTCCCTGCTGTTGACCGGTCTCGGCTGGGTCGACGCGCTGCGGGCCTCGATCCGGTCGATGCACGAGTTGGACGACGAGCCCGGCAACGTGGTGGTGCTGAAACTGGTCGACCTCGGCGCGCTGCTCGGTCTGGGTGCGGTCGGCCTGATTGCGACTGCCTCCTCGTCGATCATGACCGGTCTGTCCAAGCGCATCGTCGACTGGATCAATCTGGACGGCACGTGGGTGGCGAACTGGGGCCTCGACGTGATCAGCGTCCTTCTCGGCATCGCGTCCGGCGCCATCTTGTTCCTCTACATGCAGACGGCGCTGCCTCGGATCAAACTGCCCCGCAAGGTCGCGCTGATCGCCGCACTGGCCGGCGGGATCCTGTTCTACCTCGCTCAGAAGCTCGGCAACCTGTAGAGCACGCGCAGCACGCCGTACGGGAGCCTGTGGAAGAGCCTCTGCTGCCTGGACCGCCTGGCAAGCGCTACAAGGTCGTGCCGGTGCCTCAGCGCAAGGCGGACACGGTTGCCGTGGCGGCCGGCGCTGTCCTGGGAGTGACCCTGAGCGCCCTGGTTGTTCAGGCAGGCAGAGCTGCCCGATCGTTCCGACGGAGCTAGTGCCTGCGCCTACGCAGGGCGCGTGGGCGGCGGAGGAAGAGGCTCAGCAGTAGGACCGGTGGCGCGGCGTACGCCCACGCGGGGACGCGGAGTGCCACGGACTGCAGGGACTGGAGGGCCTGGCCCGGGTTGAGGACTGTGCGGCTGCGAGGCGGGTGCGTCGTACCGGAGCCGGCCTTCTTGTCGGTAGGACCGGTGACTACCTTCGGTGGCGCGTCGCCGGGCTTGACCAGCGTGCCGACCGGGTGGAGCTGGTCGTAGTTCTTGAACCCCCAGGTGAGCAGGTTGCTCGCGTCCTCGGTGATGCCGTGCGGTGCATTCATCAGCGTGACCACCAGCGTGTGGCCGTTCCGCCGGGCCGCTCCGATGAAGGTGTTGCGTGCGAGTGTCGTATAGCCGGTCTTGACACCCAGTGCGCCGTCGTAGTTGAACAGCAGCTTGTTCTGGTTCGCGACCTGGTAGGTGCCCTTGTTGCCTGCGTTCGGGAAGTTCGTGTACTTCGTCGACGCGTACTTGGCGAAGTCAGGCCGGGCCAGACCCGCCTGCGCGAACAGAGCCAGGTCGTAGGCGCTCGAGTACTGTCCGTCCGCGTCGAGCCCGGTCGGGTCGGTGACGGTCGTGTCGAGCGCGCCGATCTCCTTGGCCTTCTGGTTCATCCGCTGGACCGTCGCCGGGATGCCGCCCTGATCGTGAGCAGATAGGGCATGGACTGCGTCGTTCCCGGACGCCAGGAACATGCCCTGGAACAGCAGGTCGACGCTGTAGCGCAGCCCCGGGTACACGCCGACCTTGCTGCCCTCGATACCGGCGTCCGCGTCGGTGCCGGTCACCACGTCGTTCTTGTTCAGCCGCGGCAGCAGCACGAGTGCGGTCAGCGTCTTGAGGGTGCTGGCGGGCCGCTGCTTGGCGTGTGGCGCTTTGGCAGCCAGTACGGCGCCTGTGTCGAGGTCGGCAACGACGTACGCCGATGCCTGGACTACCGGCGGCGTCGCCCCGTCGGCAACCACCGTCGGCTTCGTGGTCAGCTGGTCGCCGCCGACCGGGCCTTGTGAGCCCTGGCCGGCGGCGTTGGCTGTCAGCGGTCCGCTGACCACCAGTGCGGTGGTAGCGGCGGCTGTCAGAAGCACACGCATTGGCCGCACTCTAGACGGCATCCAGTTGCTACGTCACGGGCGGGTCTCACGCCCGGTAGGCCGTCCACATGCTGCTGATGCGGGTGCTTGACATAGAGCGTCCTCCGTGATCGGGCCGCTTGGGCGGTGCGGCCGAATCACCCGATTTTCCGCATCATTCCGCACAGTGCAAAGCCGTTCACTGACAGTTCAGTGCCAAGTCACCACCACGCCGTCACGTTGGTGCGTTGACATCCGCGGCCAGGCTCTGCGTCAATGGACTGACTGTAGACCAATAGACTCCGGGAGTGGCCGTGGCAGCGTTGAGTGTGGAGCAGTTGCGGGGGCTGGTCGACTCGGGGGAGGTCGACACGGTGCTGGTGGCGATCACCGACATGCAGGGGCGGTTGCAGGGGAAGCGGTGTGGGGCTCGGTACTTCCTGGAGGAGGTGCTGAAGCACGGGACCGAGGGGTGCAACTACCTGCTCGCGGTCGACGTGGACATGAACACCGTGGACGGGTACGCGATGTCCTCGTGGGAACGTGGGTACGGCGACATGGTGATGGCGCCTGATCTCGACACGCTGCGACTGATCCCGTGGCTCGAAGGTACGGCGATGGTGCTGTGCGACGTGGAGTGGCTGGACGGGACGCCGGTGGTCGCGTCACCGCGGCAGATCCTCAAGGCGCAGCTCGAACGGCTCGCCCAGCGTGGCATGAAGGCGTACGTCGGGACCGAGTTGGAGTTCATCGTCTTCGACGACACCTTCGAGTCCGCGTGGGACAAGCGCTACCGCGACCTCACCCCGGCGAACCAGTACAACGTCGACTACTCGCTGCTCGGCACCGCCCGGATCGAGCCGCTGCTGCGCGACATCCGCAACGGCATGTCCGGCGCTGGCCTGTACGTCGAGTCGGCCAAGGGCGAGTGCAACCTCGGCCAGCACGAGATCGCGTTCCGGTACGACGAAGCCATCGCCACCTGCGACAACCACTCGCTCTACAAGACCGGCGCCAAGGAGATCGCCGCGAAGCACGGCAAGAGCCTGACCTTCATGGCGAAGTACGACGAACGCGAGGGCAACTCGTGCCACATCCACCTGAGCTTCCGCTCCACCGACGGAGACGCAGTACTCGCGGGTGATCGCGCGTACGGGTTCTCCGAGCTGATGGAGCGGTTCATCGCCGGGCAGCTGGCTTGCTTGCCTGAGTTCACCTACCTGCTTGCGCCGAACATCAACTCCTACAAGCGATTCATCAAAGGCAGCTTCGCGCCGACCGCGGTCGCGTGGGGCCTGGACAACCGCACGTGCTCGCTCCGCGTGGTCGGTCACGGCGAGTCGCTCCGGGTCGAGAACCGCCTGCCCGGCGGCGACGTGAACCCGTACCTGGCCGTCGCCGCGATCGTTGCCTCGGGCCTCTACGGCATCGAGAACGAGCTGGAGCTCGAGCCGCTGCTCGAGGGCAACGCGTACGAGTCGGACAAGGATCATGTCCCGTCGACGCTGCGCGAGGCGGCCGCATTGTTCACCGGCTCGAAGATCGCGCGGCAGGCGTTCGGCGACGAGATGGTCGACCACTATGCCAACGCCGCGCGGATCGAGCTCGACGCGTACGACGCCGCCGTCACCGACTGGGAGCGAGTCCGTGGCTTCGAGCGTCTCTAAACCTCGCATCGGCATCACGACGTACCTGGAACCGACGAGATGGGGCGTCTGGGAGCGTGACGCCGCGCTCCTGCCGCGCGTCTATCTGGATGCGGTGGCCGCGGCCGGAGGGGTGCCGCTGCTACTGCCACCCGTCGGCACCGACGCCTCCGTCCTCGACGTACTCGACGGCCTGATCATCGCCGGCGGGTGTGATGTGGATCCATCGTCGTACGACGCCCAGCCGCATCCGGAGACGGTTGACACCAGACCCGGCCGGGACGAGCACGAGAAGGTGCTGATCCGCGCGGCACTCGACCGCGACCTGCCGTTGCTCGCGATCTGCCGCGGACTGCAGATGCTCAACGTCACGCTCGGCGGGACGCTGCAGCAGCACCTGCCGGACGTGGTCGCGCACGACGAGCACCGGCCGTCGCCCGCGGTCTTCGGCACGACCGAGGTGAAGGGCGAGCCGGACACACTCACCGGTCGGCTGTTCGGAGAGAGCGCAAGCGTGCACTGCTATCACCACCAAGCCATTGACGTGGTCGCGCCGGGTCTGCGGGTCACCGCACGTGCGGGGGACGGGACCGTCGAAGCGGCCGAGGTCGACGGCCACGACTTCGCCATCGGCGTGCAGTGGCACCCGGAGGAGAACGCGGGAGACCTGCGGCTGTTCAGCGCGCTGACCGCCGCGGCTCTCAGGAGAGGATGAAATGACGTACGACGTGATCAACCCGGCGACCGAGAAGGTCGTCCTGTCGATCTCCTTGGCCACCGAGCAGGACGCGGACGAGGCCATTGCCAGAGCCTCGAAAGCCTTCGAAACTTGGCGAAACGTCACGCCGGCGGATCGCGGCCGGCTGCTGCGCCGCTTCGCCGAGGCGGTCGACGCCGACCTCGAGAACCTTGCCGCGCTCGAGGTCGAGAACGCGGGCCACACGATCGGCAACGCGCGCTGGGAGGCGGGTAACGTCCGCGACGTGCTGACCTACTACTCGGCCGCGCCGGAACGCTTGTTCGGCCAGCAGATTCCCGTTGCCGGCGGCATCGATGTGACGTTCCAGGAGCCGCTGGGCGTGGTCGGGGTGATCGTGCCGTGGAACTTCCCGATGCCCATCGCCGGCTGGGGTTTCGCGCCGGCGCTTGCCGCGGGCAACACCGTCGTACTCAAGCCGGCCGAGCTCACTCCACTGACCGCGCTGCGGCTGGGGGAGTTGGCTTTGGAGGCCGGCTTGCCGCCCGGGGTGTTCGAAGTCGTCGCCGGCAAGGGATCGGTCGTCGGGCAGCGGTTCGTCACGCATCCCGCCGTCCGGGCAGGACTGCTGCGCGCGATCCCGCATCCTCGTCGAGCGAACGGCGTACGACCGGTTCCTGGAGTTGCTGGAGCCGGCGGTGAAGAACTTCCGCGTCGGTGACCCCGCAGATCCCGCAACCGAGATGGGCCCGTTGATCTCCAAGGACCAGCTCGATCGGGTGGCGTCGTACGTCGACAATCCGGCGTTTCAAGGCACGGCGCCGGCCGGACCCGGCTTCTGGTTCCCGCCGACCGTGCTCGCACCAGCGGACGACCGGGCGGTGCGCGAGGAGATCTTCGGGCCGGTGGTCGCGGTGATCCCGTTCGAGGACGAGGCGGACGCGCTGCGGATCGCGAACGACAGCGAGTACGGGCTGTCGGGCTCGATCTGGACCCGTGACGTCGGCCGCGCGCTGCGGGTCGGCCGCGGTGTCGAGGCGGGCAACCTGTCGATCAACTCGAACTCGTCCGTCCGGTACTCGACGCCGTTCGGCGGCTACAAGCAGTCCGGGCTCGGCCGCGAGCTCGGCCCGGACGCGCTGGTCGCGTTCACCGAGACCAAGAACATCTTCATCAGCACGGAGGACTGAATGACCGACGTCAAGGCAAGCCGGCTCGAGGGACGCGTCGCGGTGGTGACCGGCGGCGCGAGTGGCATCGGTCTGGCCGCGGTACGGCGCCTTGCGGCCGAGGGCGCCAAGGTCGTGATCGGCGACCTCGACCCGGCCGCCGGCAAGGCCGCCGCGGACGAGGTGGGTGGGCTGTTCGTCGCGGTCGACGTGACCGACGAGGCCGCGGTGGAGAACCTGTTCCGGCAGGCGTACGAGACATTCGGCAGCGTGGACATCGCGTTCAACAACGCCGGCATCTCTCCGCCTGACGACAACTCGATCCTGGAGACCGGGCTGGAGGCGTGGCGCAGGGTGCAGGAGGTCAACCTGACCTCGGTGTACCTGTGCTGCAAGGCCGTCATCCCCTACATGCAGCGACAGGGCAAGGGCTCCATCATCAACACCGCGTCGTTCGTCGCGGTGATGGGCGCGGCCACTTCGCAGATCTCGTACTCCGCGTCGAAGGGCGGCGTACTGGCGATGAGCCGCGAGCTCGGCGTCGAGTTCGCGCGGCAGGGGATCCGGGTCAACGCGCTCTGCCCAGGGCCGGTGAACACGCCGCTGCTGACCGAACTGTTCGCGAAGGACCCGGAGCGGGCGCAGCGGCGGTTGGTGCACGTTCCGATGGGCCGCTTCGGCGAGCCGGAGGAGATCGCGGCCGCGGTCGCCTTCCTGGCCAGCGACGACGCGTCCTTCATCACCGCCAACACGTTCCTCGTCGACGGCGGAATCTCGGGCGCTTATGTGACTCCGCTCTAGTCTGTTGTCATGGTTGCCCAGGCAGACGACGCGCTGTTCCGGCCGGTCCGGACCGGGAACCCGTTCGAGGAAACGGTCGAGCGGTTGCTGCAGGCAATCAAGTTGGGTGTGGTGGTGCCGGGTGACCGGCTGCCGTCGGAGCGGGACCTCGCGGCCCGCCTCAACGTCAGCCGCGTCACCCTGCGCGAGGCGATCCACGCCCTCACCGAGGCCGGGTACGTCGAGTCTCGCCGCGGGCGGTACGGCGGTACGTTCGTCAACGAGCAGCTGCCGAAGCCGCGTCGTACGCCTGCCAAGCGGTTGGCCCGCGAACTGGGCGACGGCTTGGAAGACGCGCTGGTACTGCGTGCTGCCCTGGAGACGGGTGCCGCGGAAGCCGCCGCATCACGCTCGTTGAGCGAGGCCGAGCAGGAGCACCTCGGCCGCTGCCTCGCGGAAACCTCGGCCGCTCGGTTGTCGGACTACCGCCGCCTGGACTCCCGTTTGCATCTGGCGATCGCCGAGGTCAGTGGATCACCGTCGTTGACGTCGGCGACGGCCGACGTACGCATGCGACTCAACGAACTCCTCGACGCGATTCCCCTGCTGGAGCGCAACATCCAGCACTCCAACGAGCAGCACGAAGCCATCGTCGAAGCCATCCTGGCCGGCGATCCCGAGGCTGCCCGCCGCGCCATGCAGGAACACCTGTCCGGCACAGCGGCGTTGCTCCGCGCCTTCTTGGCGTAATCGCAGTTTCCCTTGACACACGTTGTGACGCATGCCTCAATATGGCAAAGGTCTAGGGGAAGACCATTGAACCTCTCGAGCCACACCCGCCAGGAGGCCCCAGTGAGCAAGGAACGTGTTGAACCCGAAGGTTTGACCGAGGACGAGAAACGGCTGCATCAACTGGGATACGCGCAGGAGTTGTCGCGGACGATGTCCGGGTTCTCCAACTTCGCGGTGTCGTTCACGATCATCTCGATCCTCTCCGGCTGCCTCACCCTGTACGGCTTCGGCATGAACAGCGGCGGCCCGGTGATGATCGTCTGGGGCTGGCCGATCGTCGGTGTGATGACGCTGTTCGTCGGCCTTGCGATGGCCGAGGTCTGTTCCAGCTACCCGACCGCCGGCGGTCTTTACTACTGGGCCGCCAAGCTCGCGCCGTCGAACGGTCCGGCCTGGTCCTGGTTCACCGGCTGGTTCAACTTCCTCGGCCAGGTGGCGGTGACCGCGGGTATCGACTTCGGCGCGGCGTTCTTCCTGAACGCGTTCCTGGACCTGCAGTTCGGCTTCGGCGCGTCGCCCGGTCACACGATCCTGCTGTTCGGGATCATTCTGGCGGTGCACGGCCTGCTGAACTCGTTCGGCGTGAAGCTGGTTGCGCGGCTCAACGACATCAGCGTGTGGTGGCACATCGTCGGCGTACTGTTCATCGTCGGCGCGCTCGTCGTCCTGCCGGACAAGCACCAGTCGGCCGGCTTCGTGTTCGGCCACTTCGTCAACAACACCGGCTGGGGATCGACCTTCTACGTCGCGCTGCTCGGTCTCCTGCTGGCGCAGTACACCTTCACCGGGTACGACGCTTCCGCGCACATGACCGAGGAGACCCACGACGCGGCCCGATCCGGCCCGCGCGGGATCGTGATGTCGATCCTGGTGTCGCTCGGGGCCGGGTGGGTGCTGCTGATCGGTCTGACGTTCGCGATCCAGAGCTACGACGGGTCGTTGCAGAGCGACACCGGCGTACCGCCCGCGCAGATCTTCATCGACGCGGTCGGCTCGGTGATGGGCAAGGTCCTGCTGCTGGTGGTGATCGGGGCACAGTTGTTCTGCGGGATGTCGTCGGTGACGGCGAACTCGCGGATGATCTACGCGTTCTCCCGGGACGGCGCGCTGCCGGGGTCGGCGTTGTGGCACAAGATCAACGGCCGGACCCGGACGCCCACCAACGCGATCTGGCTCGCCGCCGGTGGCGCCTTCGTGCTGGGCCTGCCGTACCTGTGGAACGCGACGGCGTACGCCGCGGTCACGTCGATCGCGGTGATCGGCCTCTACATCGCCTACGTGCTGCCGACGTTGCTCCGGCTGCTGCAGGGCGACCGCTTCCAGCCCGGCCCGTGGTCGCTCGGTCGCTGGAGCAAGCCGATCGGCATCATCGCGATCGTGTGGGTCGTCTTCATCACGATCCTGTTCATGCTCCCGCAGGTCAGCCCGGTCAGCGCTTCGACGTTCAACTACACACCGATCGCGGTCCTGGTCGTCCTCGGCTTCGCCGGCATCTGGTGGCTCCTCTCCGCCCGCCACTGGTTCAAGGGTCCCAAGGTCCAAGGCACCGAAGAAGAGTTGGCCGCCATCGAACGCGACCTCGAATCCATCTGACCGCGCCTCGCCCACAACCACTCGGCGCCGAACAGCCACCCTCGCCCAGGAAGTGTTTGGGGAGTTTGGCTGGTCGAATCAGGTGCAATTTGCTCCCCAGTCCAGGCGGAAACTCTCCCCGAACCGGTTCACTCCGCAGCACCGTCGGACGGCGGCCAACCCTGCTATGAGCTGTCGGGGAGATCGCCGTCTGCCTGGTTGTGTGGGCGGTTCGTCGGACCGCAGCGTGCAAGCCGCCTGCGATGTGATGGGTTCTCCCCTGAAGAAGTCGGTTCTCCTCCTGAAATTTCATGAGGAGAACGGGCAACTTCGGGGGTTCTCCCATGAGCTGGCAGTGGCTGGTGGCGGCGGGGCGAGCGGCCAGCGGCGAGTGGCTGGGGGGTGAGCGGGCGGGGGCGGTGCCTTCGTCGCTCGTCCACAGCAAAGTGCTCCATCCGTGCCCCGGCACCATCGTGCCGCGCTGACTGCTCTGAGGTGGGCAGCTAAGGGTGACAGGATGGTGACGGGATGGTTTCCTCATGTGACACTCGCCGTGTCGGATGTCCGTCGACTG
>WNGF01011551.1_pt1 | contig 11105 bp, 9 predicted proteins | sample 5400641 | NCBI WGS metagenome assembly WNGF01 (sample SAMN13153371, study PRJNA577476) | soil metagenome | isolation source: 80 cm soil or saprolite under grassland replicate 2 | place: USA:California | collected 2016-06-15 | reverse complement strand
AGAATTTCCTGAGACGCCGCTGGGATTTGAAAGACTATCCGCGACAATGGATGGCCTGGCGAGTAGCCATGCCGATTCTTTTCAAGCTACGACCAGTTTATGATCTGGCCACTTTTACCTACGAAGGTTTTCTTGAAGAACTGCTACACCGTTATCGTGAACGGCATCGGTTCACTGATTGATCTCATTGACGTGAACGAAGCTTTCGCCGCGCAATACCTCGCCGTCGAGCAGGAACTCGGCCTCGATCGTAACAAGACAAATGTCAATGGTGGGGCGATAGCACTGGGACATCCACTCGGCGCAACTGGAACCAGATTAGTTCTTACCTTGCTACATGAACTCCAACGCCGAGGCGGTCGTTATGGACTGGCGACAGCCTGCATCGGCGGAGGTCAGGGCATCGCGATTATCTGCGAGCGAGTTTAGGAAGGCTCTTTGTCAATCGTCAATCATCGTAGTTGGTAACCCTGGAGCTGATTCAGCCAACAACAAACCGCTGACAAACCGCTGACAACCGACCCCCGAACAATTGGGATTTTCATAGAAAATCCAAATTCTCGTGCAGTCGTTGGCTATTCATTGGAATGCAGCAAAGAATAACTGTCGAAAACAGCATCGTTAAGCCGATTCAACTGGCGAGCCAGGTCAGGCACAATTCTTGCGAAAAACCATTTGGTGCAAGGCCGAACAGTTAAGGAACTTTTCACATCGTAAATGGGGTTTTAGGCTTGCGCTATTGCTACACTCATGATAGAAACCGCCGTCTGCAATTGTTCACAGCTATCCTTCGGAACAAGCAGCTCAAAGCGTTCACGAAAGTCTCAGTTAACTCTGCGCTCGATACGATACTAAAATCTTTTAAGGAGTTCTCCTGTCATGTCTAAATCTCTACGGTTTTGTTTTGCCTCGCTTTTGGTTGTCGTGATTTGCGCTTTAAGCGCAACGGCACAGTCAACCACGACCGGTGCCATAAACGGCACTGTTACCAATCCCAACAAGGAAGTTGTGGCCGGCGCTGCTGTCGCCGCCAAGAATAACGGGACGAACAAAGAAGTTACCGCCACAACCGACGATAACGGTGGCTTCAAAGTCGTCAATCTTGATCCTGGCATCTACACCGTGACGGTGAGCTCGTCAGGATTTGCGCCATTCACGAACGAGAATATCGTAGTTGAAGTAGGACGTTCGACTCCGCTTGAAATAGGCCTGTCGCTTCAGGGTGTGACCGGCACGGTTCAAATCACCGCGGAAGCGCCGGTTATCAACAATTCATCGCAGGATTTTTCCAGCAACATTAATCAGACCACCATCAACGAATAATAAGTTTTCGCGGCATCTCAGGTTTGTTGAATAACAATACGGTTGACGGCGGCGATAATAATCAGGCGTTCTTTGCCGAAGAACGAGGCCGTACACGGATCCCTTACGTTATCAGCCAGGCATCGATTCGCGAGTTCCAGGTCAACACCTCCAGTTACTCAGCCGAATACGGACGATCGGCCGGCGGCGTTACCAACGCCGTCACGAAGTCCGGCACAAATGAGCTTCACGGCGGAGCGTTCTTTTATGACAGAAACAATAAATGGGGCGCACGCAATCCGCTCGCCTTCAACTCAGTGCTGGTAAACGGAGTATTCCAACCGGTTGGCATTAAGCCCAAAGACGTCCGTTATCAGTTTGGCGGCACTATCGGCGGGCCTATCGTCAAAGACAAGGCCTTCTTCTTTTTCAGCTACGATCAGCAAAGACGTAACTTCCCCGGTTTGGCGAGGTTTATCGACGCGAACGTCTTGAACACAGCGAATCGCACCTTGCTCTTGGCGAAGGGTCTAACGACTGCGCAGATTGACTCTGCGGTAAACTTTCTCAATAGTTTGTCTGGCACTCTTCCACGGCGGGGTGACAACTTAATATTCCTGCCAAAGATTGACTGGCACATCAATTCCCAGCATGTCTTTACGGCAACATACAATCAACTAAAGTGGGATTCTCCGGCGGGCATTCAGACACAGGCGACCAACACGCGCGCCAGAGACAATTTTGGAGATGACTTCGTCCGAGCGAAGTTTCTTAACTTGCGGCTGGCTTCCACACTTACCAGTAAGCTGGTCAATGAACTTAGAGGTCAGGTTGGGCGCGATTGGGAGTATGAATTCAGCCAGCCGGCGCTACCAGGCGAGCCGACGACCGCGCCAGCATATCCGGGTGTTACTACCGCCGGTACCAGATCGCCCCAGACATTTATAAACAACGCTTTCACTTTTGGAGTACCTGAGTTCCTGGAACGGCCGTCCTTCCCGGATGAACGTCGTTTCCAGATTGCCGACACAGTCACCTACACCACTGGCAATCACGCCATCAAGTGGGGGGCTGACCTCAACCGCGTCACAGACAAAATCAATAATCTTCGCTTTAGCGCAGGCGAGTTCAACTACACCGGGGCAAACGGACTTAACGATTTCATCGTTGACTACGTTAACTTCACTAACCCCGGAGTGTTACCCGCAACGCTTGAATGTCCGGGCAGTCCCGCTACTCCGGTCAGTGCCAAGCGCTTTCGCGGAAGGTGCTATGGTGGTAACTTCAATCAGGGCCTGGGCGTGCTCGGACTGACGTTCCACACTATCGACTACAACCTCTTCGTTCAGGACGATTGGCGAGTCACGCCGCGGCTGACACTAAACCTCGGTCTGCGCTATGAGTACCAAAAGAACCCGTTTCCCATCGCCTCAAACATCAATTCGGCTATACCACAGACGGCCATTCGGGTTGATGACCGGAATAACTTCGGGCCGCGCCTAGGTTTTGCATTTGACGTGAACGGTGACGGCAAGACTTCGATCCGCGGCGGCTATGGTATCTACTACGGCCGTGTGATCAACTCGACTATTTACAATGCGCTTATCAATACGGGCGTCGGTATTGATGTTGCTCAGAGGCAGATAACGCTTCAGGCAACCAGCACAGGTGCGCCCATCTACCCGAACCTTCTCAGCGCTGGCAGTTTGGTACCCGGTGCCCTGCAGTATTTCGCTCCTGGCTTCCAACTGCCTCAGATCCACCAAGTGGATGCAGTGCTGGAGCGCGAGATTGCCCGCAACACGGTAGTTTCAGCTTCGTACCTCTTTAGTTATGGAAGGAATCTACCCAACTTTGTCGATACGAACTTGCCGATTCCGGGCAGCGCCAACGTACAATTTGTTAACTTAACGGTCGTTGGCGGACCTGCCAATGGACAGGTGTTCCGAGAACCGATTTTCCTCGGGGCTACGCAACCGACATCGGCCACTACGTCCAGGCCAAATCCCAACTTCGCTCAAATCACGGAGATTCGAAGCGATGTCTTCTCGAAGTACAACGCTTTGGTATTACAGTTCAACCGTCGTATGACGAATGGACTTCAGATCCAGAGTAGCTACACGCTGTCGCGCGCCTACGACAACGGACAAAGTTCGGTGACCTTCACTTCGAATAATCTCCCCTTTAACGCTTTCGACCAGGCTGGAGAGAATGGGTTATCAGCTTTTGACCGCCGGCATAAGTTCGTGGCCAGCCTCGTTTACACCACTCATTACAAGAACAAGGACAACGCGGCTGCCAGAGCCTTGCTTAATGGATGGACCATTGCGCCAATCTTGAACTGGTTTTCCGGACAGCGCTACACCGGCAATGTCTCGGGCAATATAGCCGCCGGCTCTTTTGGTATAACAAGCTGTACCAGCGGCGGCGTGACCGCCTCTTGCTTTACTCCGGGTGGAGGTGTCAATGGTTCGGGCGGTTCGACGCGCTTTGCGCTGTTCCCGCGCGGCTTCTTTAAGCAGCCGTCAATCCAATATCTGGACTTGAGACTGTCGCGACGGTTCAGCGTAGGCGAGAAAGCCAAGATCGAAGTGCTCGGTGAGGCCTTTAACTTCTTCAATCGCACGCAGGTCACTAGCGTGAATACCACTCTTTATAATCTCTCTGGAACGACCCTGACCTTCAGCCCAACCTTCGGACAAACGACAGGTGCTGATAGTACGCTCTTCCGCGAGCGGCAAGTGCAGCTCGCCGTGCGCTTCGAGTTCTAAAGGCAAGCTGTCAGTAAGCCACACAGAAAAGGGGCAACCTTCCGGTTGCCCCTTTTCATTTAGGTCGCAATCGAGTGTGCAGAATTAATCGCGGTGACCGCTACTTAACGCAACCATCCGCTGGACTGCCTGGCGCGCTCGCTCAGCAATCGATGGATCAATCTCGATCTTGTGTTTCATTGTCTGGAGTGAGCGCAGGATCTTCGGCAGAGTGATGCGCTTCATGTGCGGGCACAAGTTGCAGGGACGTATGAATTCAATTTGGGGAAACTCTACGGCAACATTATCCGACATTGAACACTCAGTGATCATTACGACTCTGCGTGAGCTGCTACCATGCAAGTGTTTGATCATGCCGGCCGTCGAACCGACGAAATCGACTTCAGCAAGAACGGCAGGCGGACACTCGGGATGCGCAAGCACTTCTATATCTTTGAACTGCTCCTTGTAATAGCGCACATCATCAGCGGTGAAGCGCTCGTGCACTTCACAGTGCCCTTTCCAGAGAATTATCTTCACCTGCGTCTGGCTGGCAACATAGCGGCCCAGGAACTCATCGGGCAGAAATATCACGCGCTCGGCGCCCAGCGATTCCACTACCTGGACGGCATTCGCCGATGTGCAGCAAATATCAGACTCGGCCTTGACCGCTGCCGACGTATTAACGTAAGTCACTACGGGAACTCCCGGGTAACGTTGGCGTAACAGGCGCACATCTTCAGCGGTGATAGACGACGCGAGAGAGCATCCCGCTTCGAGATCCGGAATCAGGACCGTTTTCTGCGGAGACAGCAGCTTCGCGGTTTCCGCCATGAAGTGAACTCCGCAAAGAACGATCACGTCTGCTTTTGTTTTTGCTGCCTGTCGGGCCAGCGCCAACGAATCGCCTGTAATGTCAGCGACTCCATGAAAGATCTCCGGCGTCTGGTAATTATGAGCCAGAATGACTGCGTTGAGCTTGGACTTGAGTTCGTTGATAGCCGCGACGTAAGGCGCGTGGACCGGCCATTCGATTTCCGGAAGCACCCCGCGCAGTCGCTCAAAAATTGGTCGAGTTTCCGCGGCAACCTCGGGCGTATAATCGAGCAGTTGCTCAGACGAATATCCTCCTAATTCGGTACCTAAGCTGTTAACTTGCATGATCTCTATTATTCAAAAGCTGACTCTATTTGCAACCTTAGATCGTTGTTGGTAGCGGGTCAGTTTCTATTCTTGGATAAATAGGCCAACCTGTTGCTGGAAGCGTGGGCGCCTCGCCCCCCAAGCGTGCTCAGGACTGGAGCGCGGACGTCCCGTCCGCACAGCGTCGCAGACGCTAAGTTTTTTGAGAGGAGTAGCTTCCACTACGTAAATTTTTAGGCCAGTCGCGACTCGGAATCTAAAATCAATCGCCTCGCGGTAGTTTTACCACTATCAGGCTTAGATCCAGCGTTTTAACTGAATGAGTTAATGCGCCCACAGAAATGTAATCGACTCCAGCTTCGGCTATTCCACGAACGTTTGCGAGCGTTATATTTCCCGAAGCTTCCAACATTGCTCGCCCATTAGCCAGCAAGACAGCTTGACGAATCTGATCCAGCGACATGTTGTCCAACATTATCCAAGTGATCCCTAAATCGAGACTCTCTGCCACCTCTCTTAAGGTCCGAGCTTCCACTTCAATTTCGAGACCTTTGCAATCTTTTCGCGCGCTCTTGACCGCTTCAGTGATTGAACCCGCAAAGTTTATGTGGTTGTCCTTAATCAGAATCATGTCGTACAGGCCATTGCGGTGATTCTGGCCGCCACCGAGCCGCACCGCCATTTTGTCGCAGGCGCGCAAGTTCGGAGCCGTCTTGCGGGTGTCGAGAATTTTCGCTTTAGTTCCACGAACTTCATCCACGAATTCGCGAGTAAGGGTCGCGATTCCCGACATTCGGCCAAGAAAATTGAGCGCCGTGCGCTCTGCGCTGAGAATCGCGCGCGCCGGGCCTTTGATCTCTGCGAGCATCTGACCCGCTTTAACTCCTTGTCCTTCGGTCGCACTGAAACTGAAAGTGATTTGCCTGGCAAGCAATTGGAAAGCAACTCGTGCAACTGAAAGTCCCGCCACTACACCTGCAGCTTTGGAAATAATCTTTGCTTCGAGACCGGCATCGGCCGGCACGATGCTGTTGGTGGTGGCATCGCCGATCCCGATATCTTCACCAAGTGCCCGCTCGACGCTGGACAATATCTCCGGCGCAAGTGATATTTCTGGTTCCATGATTCGCAATAAAGGTCTTGCGTGATTCCTTTAGAGAATAGCAAAGTGGCGAAGTGAACAGTAATTGCTCAAACATGGAGAGTTGCTCGGCGCAGATAAAACTGCGCGCTTTACAGTTGGGGTTTTCTAAAGTCGGGATTGCGCGCGAAGAACAATTATCGGCCGAGCGCGAACGCTTGAAAGAATGGCTCGCGCGGGGTTATCACGGCGAGATGAGTTGGATGGCGCGCGATCCGGAGCAGCGTACCGATCCGCGAAAGTTATTCCCTGAAGCACGTTCGGTGATTGTTGTGGCGTTGAATTACTACACGCCGCACCAACATTCTGACTCTTCCGCAACCGGCAAGGTTTCGCGTTACGCCTGGGGCGATGATTATCACGAAGTCGTCAGTGACAAACTGCGCGAGCTCTTGTCGTGGATCAAAGAGCAATGGCCGCAAGCCGAAGGCAAAGTATGCGTGGACATCCAAACATTGATGGACAAAGCCTGGGCTGTGCGTGCGGGTCTCGGTTGGTTGGGCAAACATACGAACCTGATCACTCAGGACCATGGTTCCTGGATATTCATCGGCGAACTGCTCTTGAATCTTGAGCTTGACTACGACGAAGAACAGATAGCCGATCAGTGTGGTTCGTGCACGCTTTGCATTGACGCCTGTCCTACCGGCGCGATTACCGAACCTTACGTGCTTGATTCGAACCTGTGCATCTCACATGCGACCATCGAATCACGCGCTACTGAAATGCGAGAAGATGTGTCGACACACGTTGAAGGCTGGTTATATGGTTGCGACATTTGCCAGGATGTTTGCCCATGGAACCAGATGACGCCGGCTACGAACGAAGCGCGCTTCGAACCGCGCGAGGGAAACCTTAATGCTACGCTTTCTGAAATTCTCAACTTGACGCCTGAATCATACGCCACGCGCTTTCGCGGCAGCGCCATGAAGCGCGCGAAGTTGAGCGGTTTGCAGCGCAATGCGCGAGCGCTTAACAAGAATGTTGGAAGTCTTCCCAAAAGAGTGTCGTAGTCAAGGCCACATCTTTCGCGGCTCTGCCGCCCTGCCAGTGCGGAAAGGCTTTGCCTTTCCGTATGAGATGATTTGATATCGGGGTCGAGGCTGCGCCTCGACGCGAACAGAGGCATAGCCTCTTATCTAATGGAGAGCGCTTCGATGAGGCCGAGCCTCACCGCACTGTCGAGCGGCAGAGCCGCGCAGCTTCCACGAGGAGAAACGAATGAAGTTCCTAACCATCTGTTTCTGCGGAATGATTGCCATGGCTGTCGCATCGAACTCCGTCCGAGGGCAGACGAGCGCTTCACCGGCCACTCTGCATCGCCTTGCTGACAATTACTACAACTGGCGCAATCAAAATTATCCAGTCGCCTCGAGCGACGCCGGCCTGCACACCTGGGACGCTAAGCTGACGGATTACTCACCGGCGGCGATTGCGGCCCGCCGTGCTCACATGCTCAATCTGCTGGCGCAGGTCAACGCAATGCCGGCGGCAAAGTGGAAGAAAGACGACCGCATCGACTGGCTTTTGTTTCGCGCTCAACTCGAAGGGATTGCCTTTTTCGATCGCGTCATGGATTTCGAGCACAGCGATCCACAGACCTACGTCAACGAATGCTCGAACGCGATCTTCTCGCTGCTGAAAAAGGAATACGACACGCCGCGCAACCGCGCCCTGTCCGCCACCGCGCGACTGAAAGCGATGCCCGCAATGATCGAACTGGGCAAACGCAATCTCACAAAACCGGTCAAGCTATACGCGCAACTGGCGATTGATTCCGCACGCTCAATCGACAGTCTCTACAAAGACAGCATGATGGCGGCGCTGGCGAAGGATCTATCGCCGGCGGAGATGAACGACCTTGTCGCCGCTCGCGATGCGGCAATCAAATCGATTCATTCATACGCGGACTGGCTGGAAAAACGTCAGCCTTCGATGCCTTCGTTTGCGCCGATGGGCGAAGCGAATTACAACTATCTGCTCAAACACGTTTATCTTCTGCCGCTCGATGCCAAGCAGGTCGAGATGCTGGGCCAGGCAGAGCTGGCGCGTTACCGCGCCCTCGAATCAATGCTCCCTGACCCTTCACTCGCCGATCCGAATCCGGCGCGTGCGAAAGTCATTCCCAAAGATCAGGACGACTTTTTAAAAGCTTACGAAAGCCGCGAAACCGAAATGATCGGATTCTTGAAAGAGAATCGTCTCGTCACGCTGCCTTCATATCTCGGTCGCTTCGAAATTCGCCAACTGCCTGAAGCATTCAAGCCGACCAGTCCCGGCGGCTTCATGAATGCGCCCGGAGTTTACGACGATGATCCGACCGGCTTCTATTTCATTCCGACGTACAATCCACGGAGCAAAAACTTCTACATTCGCGCAGCCATCGAAGACCCGCGGCCCATCCTGGGTCACGAAGGAATCCCGGGACACTTTCTGCAACTCTCGATCGCAAATCATCTGAAGGATGAAATTCGTCGCCAGCATTCGGACGGCATCTTCATCGAAGGCTGGGCGCTCTATGGCGAAGAAATGCTGATGCGCACGGGTCTCTATCCGACGAACTCCGCTTCGCAGGGACAGGTACTCCGTCTGGCGCGCTATCGTTCTGCGCGCATCGGCGTCGACGTGAATCTCCACACTGGCCGCTGGACGTTCGAGCAGGCAGTGAAATATTTCATGGAAGCCGGTGGACTTGATCGCGAAGCCGCAGAAGGCGAAGCCGCCGGCGCGGCTGCGAGTCCCACGCAGAAGATTTACTACATCACCGGCAAGTGGCAGATCAATCGCCTGCTCGGCAAGTATCGCGATCACAGAGGCAAAGACTTCGGCCTCGGCCAATTTCACGACGACTTAATTAAGAATGGCAGCCTGCCACTCTCGATTGTCGAGTGGATTCTGCTGGACGATCGGTCGTCGCTGGATCAAGCGCTGAAGTAAGGCGCACGATGCTCAGCAGAACTCAGAGTTAAGCCTTGAAGGAATCTCTGAACAAGTCAGTGGTTACGGTCAGTTGGCAGATGTTCTTGGTCTTTCTCCCTTCTCCCTCTGGGAGAAGGGCTGGGGAAGAGGGGCCTAGCCGATGATAGGCGCGAGCCTTAAGTCCCTCTCCCCAAACCCTCTCCCAAAGGGAGAGGGAGTTAAAACAGCGAGCGACAAACTGAAAAGTATGTTATTTGAGTTGACGAATGGGAATTTCATGACAAAACAATAGGCATTCTGTTGCAAACCACGATTCCTTTTGCTGAAGACAACTGGCACATTGGCCGGTTCTCCATGTTGCGCGATCAACTGAGTTCTCTGAAAGATAAGGAAGGAAATCCGTTGTGTGTGGTGACCACCCGCAATCGCGAGTCAGACGCAGCCGGAAATGATCCGGTGCTCAGCACGCTTGATCGAACGGAGTTTGATGAGCTGTGGCTGTTTGCAATTGATCTCGGCGATGGCTTGAGCGTCGCTGACTGTCAGGGCATTACGCGTTTCCGCCAGCGGGGCGGCGGTATTCTGGCGACACGCGATCACCAGGACCTGGGAATTTCGTTGTGCACGCTAGTTTTGTTGAAGAGTCGCCGGGTGATGGTTACAAGCGCAACCCGCAGGCGCTGGAAGACATCAAGACTTATGTGAGCAATGTGGCCGTGTGGTTGGCGAGAGCGTAGTGATCTGCGGAGCGTCGATAAAAACTTTACGGCTCTGCCGCCCGATACCTTCCGCACATCAGGCGGCCCAGCCGCGCTCCATTTTGTCACCGGTGTTAAGGAACTGGGCTGGCGTAGGTAAGGACTTGCAAAGATGCTAACAAGAGCTGAGATTCAAGCATTCAACCAGGAAAGCTCAAGGTCAGGAAGGGCTCGCCCCGCTCAAGTTGATCAAGAGCCTTCCTCGAAACGAGGTGGCCGCGGTTGCGATTATTCTTTTGCTTATCCAGATAATCCGAGCACGCCGGCTGGTCGAGCCAGACCATCAGTTCTGCGAGGCGCAGTGTCTTCGCGCGTGCGCTCCTTTGCAGCGTCATCGTGAATCACTTCAGTGGCCATAGTTTCGCCTCCAAATTTTCGATCCAGAGAAACCAGCCGATCGTTTATGTTGAAGAGCACGACCCAGAGTTCACAGAAGACTCGCCAGACTAAATTGCCGACAAGCAGAATCCCAACGCCAGCGCCGATGTAATACCATCCGAGCTGTGTGGGCAAACTGCCTGCTTGCAGACGCCTCGCAGACCATAGCGCGAGGCCTAGCCCGGCGGCCGTGAACGCGAGAAAGCCGATAAAGTAGATGACTTTGACGAAATAGTTCGTGATGTATTTTTGAAACGAGAAATAATCAGACATCAGATGGTCCTCCTAAAAAGATTGGTTTGCGGCCTCTTTTTCTCTTTACAATGTTGCGCAACAAGAATTTGACCAGATCCCGCTTGTTATTCCTTGTATGTTATCCGCTATTTTGATTGTAATTTAAGGGAAGAGAACGGTTAATCGTCGATGCCAACCAAACTAACCGACACCGAAGTCCGCGTTCTCGGCTCGCTGATCGAAAAGCAGGTCACGACGCCGGAATACTATCCGCTGACACTCAATGCGCTGACGCTGGCCTGCAATCAGAAGAACAATCGCAATCCGGTCACCGCCCTTAGCGAAGCGGAAGTCGAGCGAGCGCTCGACAGCTTGCGTGAAAAGAACCTGGCTTACGTTTTCTTTGGCAGCACCAGCCGCGTTCCTAAGTACAAACACGTCGCGGAAAATCTTCATCTGAGCCCTCCAGAGCTGGCCGTG
>WNGF01010927.1_pt1 | contig 11105 bp, 9 predicted proteins | sample 5400641 | NCBI WGS metagenome assembly WNGF01 (sample SAMN13153371, study PRJNA577476) | soil metagenome | isolation source: 80 cm soil or saprolite under grassland replicate 2 | place: USA:California | collected 2016-06-15 | reverse complement strand
CCCTTTTCCCTTTTTGTCCTCACCCCTCCACGACCGCATCGTGTCCATCGTCCGCGAGAGCGGTCCGATCACGATTGCGCGTTTCATGGAGCTCGCGCTTTACGATCCGCAACACGGCTACTACGCGAGCGCAGCGCAGCGCTCCGGCAAACAGGGAGACTTCTACACGAGCGTCGACGCCAGTCCGTTGTTCGGCGAGTTACTCGCTGAGCAGCTCGCGGAAATGTGGAACCTGCTGCGCAGCGGCGGCGCGGATCGTTTCGACCTCGTCGAAGCGGGCGCCGGAAACGGGCGGCTGTCGCGCGACATTCTCGACGCCGCATCGACGCACCATCCGCAGTTCTACCGCTGTATTCGCGTCACGCTCGTGGAGCGAAGCCGCGCCGCGCAACAGGCGCAGCGCGACACGCTGGGACCGCACGCGAATCGTCTGGCGGCGTCTTCGACCGCGCTCCCGCGCGACATCTGCGGCGCGATCGTCGCGAACGAGCTGCTCGATGCGCTGCCGGTGCACGTGCTCGACATGACACATGACGGCCTCCGCGAGGTCGTCGTCGCCGAACGCGACGGTGAGCTCGTCGAAGCACACGGGGCGGTTTCAGATCCAGCGCTTCTGGCCGGCCTGCCGCCGCTCGATCCGGGCGAACGCATCGAGGTCAGCGTCGAGATGACGCTATGGGTCCGGCAGGCGGCATCAGCGCTCGCGCGCGGGTTCCTGTTGCTGTTCGACTACGCGTACGAGCCCTCGCCGCGGTATTTCCGCACGCACCCCCAAGGCACGCTCATGGCTTACCGCGCGCATCGCGCACGCTCCGGCTCCTGGCTCGCCGATCCGGGCGAAAGCGACCTCACCGCGCATGTGAACCTCGCCGCGCTCCGCCGTGCGGCGGAAGACGCGCGCCTCCGCACGCTAGGCATCATTGATCAGACGTATTTCCTCATCGCGCTCGGCGTTGCCGATCGGGTCCACACGGGCGATGATCCGCGCGCCCTCCGCCAACGGCTGGCGGCGCGCACGCTCATCATGCCAGGAGGCCTTGGCGATACGATGAAGGCGATGGTGTTTGCGAAGGGCATGGGAGCGCCCGCACTGCGCGGGCTGCGATCGGGACGCCTGACCTGACGTGCGGATGCTGCCTCGCTACGGCTGGTTCGGGCTTCTCACGATGCTGGTCTCGGAAGCGGGCATGCTCGCGCGCATCGATCCGTTCTACCACTGGCATACGCCCATCGCCTGGACCGGCTACATCCTGTTCGTCGACGCGATCGTGTGGAAGCGCCGCGGGGCCTCGTGGCTTCGCAACTATCCCGCCGAGCTGCTGTTCATCGCGTGCATGTCGGTGCCGCTGTGGGTCGTGTTCGAGTTCTACAACAAGTACTCGATCCGCAACTGGTACTACGTCGGATTGCCAGAGCTGCTGCTGCTCCGCTACGTCGGCTACATGTGGTCGTTCGCCACTATCTTTCCCGCCATCTTCGAAACAGGCGATCTCGTGTCGAGCCTGCGCGATCGGCGCGCGCCCGCGAATCGTGTCGACCGGCCGCTTCCGCAGAAGCTTTCGCTGATCTCGTGGCTTGCCGTCGCGCTGGGCGCGCTGATGGTCGTGGTGCCGATGTTCGTGCACTCGACCTACTTCGCCGCTCCAGTGTGGCTCGGCTTCATCCTGTTGCTCGATCCGCTGAACGCGCGCGCGGGAGACGAGTCGATCCTCGGCGATTGGCGCCAGCACCGAACGGCCCGGCTCGTCAACCTGCTGGCCGCAGGGCTCATTTGCGGATTCCTCTGGGAGTTCTGGAACTACTGGGGGGGCACGAAATGGGCCTACAACGTGCCGATTCTTCCCAACGTGAAACTCTTCGAAATGCCCATTGCCGGGTTCGGCGGATTCCCACCATTTGCTGTCGAGTGCTTCACCATGTACGTGCTGGTGCGGCGTTTGCTATGGAGGCGAGCGGGAGCGCCCCGCCCAATCGCGATCTAGATGGGGTGAGCGGGTGAAACTTTCTGCTTTCACTCCGCACGCGTTTGGGATTATGGTCTGGCTTTTCCGCAGGACAGGTGACGCATGACGACCGCGATCCTCGAGCGTGAGATCAAACTGCGCTTCGCCTCGGCCGACGAAGCGCGCGAGGCCGTGCTGGCCACCGGTGCGACGCCGCTTTACGGCCGCCGCCTCCAGGACGACGCGCTTCTCGACACCGAGGACGAGGGCTTCCGGCGAAAGCGCTGCGTCCTGCGCGTGCGCATGGAGAACGGAAAGAGCCGCCTCACCTACAAGGGACCGGTGCAGCCTTCGCTCCTGCACATCCGCGAGGAGCTGGAGACCGTCGTCGGCGACGGGGAAATGCTGCTGCGCGTGTTCGGCGAGCTTGGCCTGCACGTCTGGTTCCGGTACGAAAAGTACCGCGAGGAGTTCGCGCACGAAGACGTGATCGTTGCCATCGACGAGACACCTGTCGGCGTGTTCGTCGAGATCGAAGGCAGCGAACAGGGCATCGCGGAGATGACCGCCGCGCTCGGCCGCACGTCCGCCGACTACATCGTCGATTCGTATCGCTCGCTTTTCCTGCAGCACCGGGAGGAACTCGGCCTGAACGGCCCCGACATGGTGTTCGACGCGAACGCATGATCCTGCCGCCGGCGCTCGTGCTCACGGCAGGCCTCGGCACGCGGCTCCGGCCGCTCACGTTTGCGCGCGCAAAAGCGGCCGTCCCCGTCAACGGTGAAACGCTCGCGCGCCGCGCGGTCCGTTGGCTGGTCTCGCAAGGCGTTCGCGATTTCGTTCTGAATCTTCATCATCGGCCCGCAACCGTCGCCGGTTCCGTCGGCGACGGCTCCGATCTCGGCGCCCGTGTGCGCTACTCGTGGGAGAATCCGGTGCTCGGATCCGCCGGCGGCCCGCGTCACGCGCTGCCGCTGCTCACGGATCCCGGATCCCGCATCCCGGATCCCGGATCCCGCATCCCGGATCCCGGATCCCGCATCCCGGATCCCGGTACGTTCTTCATCATCAACGGCGACACGCTGACCGACGTGGACGTTCGCAAAGCGCTATCCGCGCATCGCCATTCGGGTGCCGCCGTGACTATGGCGCTCATCCCGAATCCACGCCCGGACAAATACGGCGGTGTGCTGGTGTCCGACAACGCGTGGGTGACAGGGTTCACGCGTGCCGGCTCCACGCTCCCTTCCTTCCACTTCATCGGCGTGCAGGTTGCGGACTCGCGTGTTTTTTCCTCGCTCGATGACGGCGTCCCGTTCGAGAGCGTCAATCGGCTCTACCCGCAGCTGATCGAGCACGATCCGCACAGCGTCGGCGCCTTCATCAGCACGGCCTCGTTTCGCGATATCGGCACGCCTGCTGACTACCTGGATACGTCGCTCCAGTTTGCGGAAATCGAGGGCAATCACATGGTGTCCAGCCGCGGCACGAGGATCGACGAGACCGCCCGGATCACGCGGTCCGCGGTGTGGGATGATGTGACGATCGGCAGTGGCGCCGAACTGACGGAGTGCATCGTCTGCGACGGCGTGAGCATCCCCGCGGGCGCGACGTACCGCCGCGCTGCCATCATCCGGGAGCCGGGGACGGCGGGCGCGGAATTGATCGTCCGCCCCATTGATTGATGATGGACAAGCGCCAAGCGGACAGCGCCGACGCGCGCGGGAAGATCGACGGGTACCTGCATCGCAGCGGCCTCGCCGAACGGTCCTCTCGCGTCATGCCGTTGACCGGCGACGCGTCGGATCGCCGGTATTTCCGCGTGCTCGTCACGGACGAGCAGTCAATCGTCCTGTCGCTCTACTCGGCGCCGTTCCACTTCGACACGCTGCCGTTCGTGAACGTCGCGCGGCTGCTAGAGAAGATGCCGGTGCCAATTCCCGCGGTGCTCGGCCACGCCGAGGATCTCGGCGTGCTCGCGCTGACCGACCTGGGTGATGTAACGCTGCAGGCCCACCTCGGGGCCGCAACGCCGGCCGAGCACGCGGCGCTGTATCGCCAGGCGGTCTCGCTGATTTCGACACTCCAGCGCCGCGGTGCGGAGCTCGAATCGCCGGAGTATCTGCCTTACGGCATGGCGTTCGACGTCGAGAAGCTGACGTGGGAGCTCGACTTCTTCATCAAGCACTTCATCGAGGCGTACCGGGGCGTGGTCATTCCCCCCGCGGCGCGCGACGAGCTCCGCCGCGAATTCTCCACCATCGTCGAGACGCTCGCCTCCGAGCCGCGCGTGCTGTGCCATCGCGATTACCACAGCCGCAACCTGATGCTACACGCGGATCAGCTCTACATCATCGATTTCCAGGACGCGAGGATGGGCCCGGATACCTACGACCTCGTGTCACTCCTCCGCGATTCATACGTCGACCTGCCCGAGGAGACCGTGAGCGAGCTGCTCGCTTACTTCCTGGCCCTGTCCGGCCGCACGGGCGAGGAGCGCGAGTTCCGCGGTCGCTTCGACGTGATGGCGCTGCAGCGCAACCTGAAGGCGCTCGGCACCTTCGGTTACCAGACGACCGCACGACGCAATCCCGTGTACATCCAGTACATCCCGCGAACGCTGCGCTACGTCCGCACCAACCTCGAACAGCTCCCGCAGTTCAGCCGCACCCACGAAATCCTCGCCGGGCTGGTTGAGGAATTCCGTTAAAGCCCTCAATCAACGACATCTCGCGCGAAGATCGCAGACGTCGCAGAGAAGAACAACGCTGCGATGGAATGCAGCGTGACACTGAACGTCGCTGAACGTGATCCGGTTTGCTGCTAGAATAAGGGGTTACTCCGCGAGACAACATGCGTTTCGGGATCAGCACGCACCTTTACCACGACCGCCGGCTCGACCGTGAACACCTCGCGCAGATCGCGTCGTACGGATTCGAGGCGGTCGAGCTCTTCGCGACCCGGACGCATTTCGACTATCACGAGAGGGGCGCGATCGACAGCCTCGCGCAGTGGCTGTCGGGAACGGGGCTGCGGTTGAACAGCATCCACGCGCCGATTGTCGCGAGCATGGCGAATGGCGAGTGGGGCGAGAGCTATTCGAACGCGGCGTCGGACAGTGCGAGGCGGCAGGCGGCGGTGCGCGAGGCCGCAGCGGCGCTGCAGATCGTGAAACGCATTCCCTTCGACGTCCTGGTCGTACATCTCGGAACGCCGACGGCGAAGAGCCAGCCGGGAGACAACAACCGCGCCGCGGCCTCCAAGAGCGCGGAGGAAATCTGCAGTCTCGCGGAGCCCCTTGGCGTGCGTGTCGCGCTCGAAGTGATTCCGAACGATCTATCGACGGCGGCTTCGCTGGTGAACATGATCGAGCGCGACCTGGAGTCCAAGACTGTCGGCATCTGCATGGACTTCGGGCATGCGCACATCATGGGAGACGTGGCCGACGCGGTCGAGACCGCCGCCGAGCACCTCATTGCCACGCACGTCCACGACAACCGGCGCCGGGATGACGAGCACCTCGTTCCGTACGCGGGCACCATCGACTGGGACATGGCGCTCATGACGATGCAGAAGATCGGCTACGACGGGACATACCTGATGGAGGTGGCGAACACCGGCAGCCCGGCATCCGTGCTCGAGGACGCGCGTCGCGCGCGGCAGCGCTTCGAACGCACACTGGCACATCCATGACTGCTTACATCCAGGACATCGCGAAGTCCGACGGCCAGGCCGTCACGCTGAAGGGGTGGCTGCACAACCGGCGGTCGAGCGGGAAGATTCATTTCCTGACGCTTCGCGACGGCACCGGCTTCATCCAGTGCGTGATGACGAAGCAGGCGGTCGGCGAAGAGGCGTTCAAGCAGGCCGATCATCTCGCGCAGGAAACGTCGGTCATCGTCGACGGGACCGTCCGGGCGGACAAGCGTGCGCCCGGCGGCTACGAGGTGGACGTCACCGGCCTGCAGGTCGTCTCCGAATCGAAAGACTTTCCGATTTCGCCAAAGGAACACGGCGTCGATTTCCTGATGGACCGGCGGCACCTCTGGATTCGCTCGCCGCGGCAGCAGGCAATCCTCCGCGTGCGGCATGAGGTGATCAACGCGGTCCGCGATTTCTTCAACGAGCGCGGGTTCATCCTCGCCGACACGCCCATCTTCACGCCGGCGGCGTGCGAAGGGACGACCACGCTGTTCCCGGTGCAGTACTTCGACGACCAGACGGCATACCTCACGCAGAGTGGCCAGCTCTATAACGAGGCCGATGCGATGGCGCTCGGGCGCGTGTACTGCTTCGGCCCGACGTTCCGCGCGGAGAAGTCGAAGACGCGCCGCCACCTGACCGAGTTCTGGATGGTCGAGCCCGAGATGGCGTATGCGACCCTCGACGACGTCATGAATCTCGCTGAGGCGCTGGTCGTGTATGTCGTGCAGCGCGTGCTCGACAGACGACAGGCGGAGCTGAGGGCGCTCGAACGGGATACCACCAAGCTCGCGACGGTGAAGGGGCCGTTCCCGCGCCTGTCGTACGACGAGGCGGCCAAGCTGCTCCAGGAAAAGGGGCTGCCGTTCGAGTGGGGCGGCGATTTCGGGGCGCCTGACGAGACCGCGATTTCCGAGAGCTTCGATCGGCCGGTGTGCGTGCACCGATATCCGTCGGCGGTCAAAGCGTTTTACATGAAGCCGGATCCGCAGAACCCCGACGTGGCGCTCTGCGTCGACGTCCTCGCACCCGAAGGGTACGGCGAAATCATCGGCGGCGGCGAGCGCATCGACGATTACGACCTGCTCGTCGGTCGAATCGAGGAACACGGCCTGCCGAAGGAAGCGTTCGAGTGGTATCTCGATCTGCGCCGCTTCGGCAGCGTTCCGCACGGCGGCTTCGGCATGGGCATCGAGCGCGTGGTCACGTGGATCTGCGGGATCGATCACTTGCGTGAAGCGATCCCGTATCCGCGGATGTTGTACCGGATCTATCCGTAATGAAGATCGGTTTTCTATCGCTCGGGTGCCCGAAGAACCTCGTCGACGGCGAGGTGATGCTGGGCATCGCCCGTGACGCGGGGCACGAGATCACGCCGGACGCGACGAGCGCCGACGTGCTCGTCGTGAACACGTGTGCGTTCATCGATTCGGCGAAACAGGAATCGATCGACGCGATCCTGGAGATGGCCGCGCAGAAGCGCGACGGCAAGTGCTCGCGTCTCGTCGTCACCGGCTGCCTCGCCGAGCGCTATCGCGACGAGCTGCGCAAGGAAATCCCCGAGATCGATGCGGTGCTCGGGACGGGCGAGGTGCCGCAGATCCTTGACGCGATCGGCGCTGACGCTGCCGGGATGCGCGATGCGGGATGCGGGATCCGACAAGAGAGCGTCTCTCCGGTCATGTTCTTCCGTTCGTCCCCTTCCGCGGAATCCTCAATCAGCGATTCCGAACGGATCCCGGATCCCGGACCACGCGTCCCGTCGGTGCCCACCTACATCTACGACGCGGACACGCCGCGCCTCCTCACCACGCCGAAGCATTTCGCGTACGTGAAGATCGCGGAAGGCTGCGACTACACCTGTGCGTTCTGCATCATCCCGACGCTGCGAGGTGGATATCGCAGCCGCGCCGCGGAGTCCGTCGTCCGCGAGGCGCGATGGCTGGCCGCGCAGGGCGCTCGCGAGCTGCTCCTGATCTCGCAGGACACGACGTTCTACGGCATCGATCGCGGCGAACGGGGCGCGCTGGCGCGACTGCTGCGCGAGCTCAACGCCATCGACGGGCTCGAATGGATCCGGCTGCTCTACCTCTACCCCACGACGATCACCGACGACGTGCTCGATGCGATGGCCGAGTGCGGGAAGGTGTGCCGCTACATCGACCTGCCGCTGCAGCACGCGTCGGCCGGCGTGCTGAAGCGCATGCGCCGTCCGGGGAATCGCAAGACGTACGACAAGCTTCTCGCCCGCATTCGCGAGCGCGTGCCGGGCGTCACGCTGCGCACGACACTGATTGTCGGCTTCCCCGGCGAGACCGACGAGGACTTCGCCGATCTGGAAGGGTTCGTCGCCGACACCCGGTTCGATCATGTGGGGGTGTTCACCTATTCCCACGAGGAAGGCACGCGCGCCTACGGTTTGCCCGACGAGGTGCCCGCGGCGGTGAAACGGAAACGGCGCAATGCCCTCATGGCGCGGCAGAAGAAGATCGTCGCCGCGGCCCAGAAGCGCCGTGTGGGGAGCGAGGTCCGCGTACTTATCGATGGGCCGTCGTCCGAACACGAGCTCGTCCTGCAGGGCCGCCTCGAGGGGCAGGCGCCGGATATCGATCCGATCGTGTTCCTCACCGACTGCGATCCGGAACACTACGCCGGAGGCGACCTCATCCGTGCGCGGATCGTGGGTGCCACGGGATACGACCTCGTCGCAAGTCCTCTCGTGACGACGTAGGGCTGGGTCTTCAGACCCCGCCGACGCGCGGTCTAAAGACCGCGCGCCACACACGCCTGCTGCATGCTATATTTATGGGTGGCAGGTTCGAGTAAGGTTACCCGAGTGGGCCGGTGCCCACTTTTTGTTTTTACAGGGGTCTTTTACGCCGTCCGGTCACCAGCTGGAACGGGTCCGCGGGACCGCGGAGCGCGTCGCGCGGAGCTACGGACTCGAGGTGTTCGACGTCCAGCTTCGCCGCGAAGCGGTCGGACTGGTGTTGCGGGTGATCATCGATCGGCCGGACCCCGGTAAGCCAGTGCCCCCCGAGGAGGATGCGGTGGGCATCGCAGACTGCCAGCGCGTCAGCCAGGATCTGAGCGCACTTCTGGACGTCGAGGAAGAGGAACTGGGCGCCGACGCGCTTGGACAGGCGTACACGCTCGAAGTTTCGTCGCCGGGGCTCGATCGGCCGCTTCGCCACGCGGCGGACTATCGGCGGTTCAACGGGAGGAAGGCCAAGCTCGTGACAACCGAGCCGGTCAACGGCCAGTCGGCGTTTGCCGGGCGTCTCGCGGGTATCGACGAAGGGGTGGTGCTCCTCGAAGAAGGACGGAAAGTCCATCGCGTGCCGCTGGCGCAGATCAAGCGCGCGCGGCTCGACGTCGAATTCTAGAAGGGCTCGAGAGAGAAGACATGGCCACAACATCAAATCCGCTGCTCCAGCAGATCGACGCCATCGCGAAGGAAAAAGGGGTCGAGCCGGACATCATCATCAGCGCCGTGCAGGACGCGCTCGAAGCGGCCGCACGGAAGCGGTACAAGAGCGAGGCGCTGCGTGCGCGGTTCAACACCGAGAACGGGCAGCTCGAGCTGTACGCGGTGAAGAAGATCGTCGCGGACGTCACCGATCCCGCCACGCAGATCTCGCTGAGCGAGGCGCAGCAGCTGTACGGCGACGAAGCGGAAGTCGACATGGAAATCGAGTTCCCGCGCCCGACCGAAGACCTCGGGCGGATCGCCGCCCAGACCGCCAAGCAGGTGATCTTCCAGAAGGTCCGTGAAGCGGAGCGCGAAAACGTCTACGCCGAGTACAGCCAGCGCGTCGGCGACGTCGTGAGCGGCATGGTGAAGCGCTTCGAGAACGGCGACATCATCATCGAGCTCGGGCGCGTCGAGGCGCAGCTGCCGCGCAAGGAGCAGTCGCGCGCGGAGAACTACACCGTCGGCGATCGCGTGCGCGCGGTGATCCGCGGTGTGAACCGCAGCGCCAAGGGGCCGCAGATCGTGCTCTCGCGCACGGACCCCGCCCTCCTCATCAAGCTGTTCGAGCAGGAGGTGCCGGAGATCTACGACGGCACGGTCATGATTCGCGGCGCGGTGCGTGAAGCCGGCGACCGTGCGAAGGTGGCCGTCTACTCGCGCGAGCGCGACGTCGATCCGGTCGGCGCCTGCGTCGGCATGAAGGGCACGCGCGTGCAGTCGATCATCCGCGAGCTCCGCGGCGAGAAGATCGACATCGTCGAATGGTCGGAAGACCCGATCGTGTTCGTCACCAACGCGATCAGCCCCGCCAAGGTCCAGCGCGTGTCCATCGTCAATGACATGGACAAGGTATCGGCAAGAAGGGACAGAACGTCCGGCTCGCCGCGAAGCTGACCGGCTGGAAGATCGACATCAAGAGCGAGGAAGAGAAGCGCAAGGAAGTCGAGATCCAGCTTGGCGCGCTGGAAGTCGGCGAGGGGGGCGAACAGGCCGCGGTAGAGAACGCGGAGACAGAGAACGCACAGACAGAGAACGCGGAGACAGCGAACGCAGAGACAGCGAACGCAGAGAACGCCTCGGCAGACGCGGCGCCGCAGGCGGAATCCGCCAGTGGTGACGCCGTGCCCGCCACGCCGAGCGACGTCGACGTCGCCGCGCAGGCCGAAGAAGCAACCGAACCAACCGTCGAACGTTAGAACTTTATCTACTGAATGGCCACAGTCCGGATCTACAAAGTCGCCGAGCTGCTGAATACCTCGAGCCAGGAAGTGATGGCGCTCCTCAAGCGCGATCACGGCATCGAGGTGAAGAGCGCATCGAGCACCATCGAAGAGGTCGTCGCCCGGGAGTTCGTGTCGCGCATGGCGCGGCAGCGGAACCTGAACGTGCCGTCGAACGCGTCGTTCGCCGACACCCCCGCGGCGGCGAAAGGCAGGAAGCCGGCAGGCAAGGGGGCAGAACTGGCGAAGCCGGCGGCGCCGTCGCTGCCGCCGCCGCGACTCGTCAAGTCCGCGAAGCCCCCCGTCGAGGCTGTGGCGGCGCCGCCCGCCGCCGCCGAATCGGTGCTCGTGCCCGCGCCCGCGCCTCCGCCGGTCGCCGAGCCCGAGCCGCAGCCGGTCGCACAGCAGCCAGCGCCGGAACCGATCCCTGAACCAGCGCCGGCCGCCGCCGCGCCACCGTCAGTGCCAGCTGCGCCGCCCGAAGAACCGAAGGTCGCAGCGCACGCTCCGCAGCCTGCCGTCATGGAACCGGCGACCGACGCGGCCGCGCCGCCGCCTGCGCCGCGTCCTGCCATCCCCTCGCCGACGGGACGCGTCGTGCCGCCCACGATCCGGCTTCGCGTCGAAGATCCGCGCACGGGCCAGGCGCCGCCTGCGCCGCCGCGCAGGCCCGTCCTCGTGCGTCCACCGGCGCCGCCAACACCGGCGGTGTCGCAGGCGCCAACCGGAAATCTCAGTAAGCCAGCGCCGGGCCGTCCCGCCGCA
>WNGF01009582.1_pt1 | contig 11105 bp, 5 predicted proteins | sample 5400641 | NCBI WGS metagenome assembly WNGF01 (sample SAMN13153371, study PRJNA577476) | soil metagenome | isolation source: 80 cm soil or saprolite under grassland replicate 2 | place: USA:California | collected 2016-06-15 | reverse complement strand
TCCGGCCCGCCGATCATCGCTCTTCCGCTGGACAGATTAGCTGCCAGGCGAATCGTTGCGGCCGGGAGCGCGCCTCGGCGACGATCATTCTCGCCGGGCGGCGAGCGCGTCCAAAGGGGATGAGCGTGCCCGCCGGCAACCTCCGCCCAGCCCTACACGACGGGAGGCTATTATGCGTCGGATCTTGTATGCCATTGTGGCCGCCATGTGGGTGGCCGGTGTGGTTGCACCGCGGACATCGTTGGCGGCCAATCTCACAACAACCACGATTCCCGTCCTGTTGAAGCCGTCGTGAAGCCGTCGTGAAGCCGACGTCGGTCAGGGTCGGTATTGAGCGGCGAGACGGTGAGGATCGACCTCGCCCATCCGATCTGATCTGGAGGGGCGTGCTGTTCGCCTGAGCCCCTGGCCGGATCAGCAGAGCCGCCGCCTATGGTCCGGGGGATGGCATCCCCGGGGCGTGAGGGAGGCTTGTGATGTTCGAATCGCTTGGCAGGTTCTTGTTTCGCCGTCGCCGTTGGGTGCTGGCCGCTGCCGGCGTGTTCGTGGTCGTGGCGGCGGTGTGGGGGACGGGCGTGTTCGGCTCGCTTGGCGGCGCCGGCTTCGAGGACCCCGACAGTGACTCGGCGCGGGCCGCCCAGCAGGCCAAGCGGGTGTTTGGCCGCCACCAGGCCGATGTGGTCGTGCTCTACTCAAGCCCCACCCTCACCGTGGACGATCCGGCGTTTCGGACCGCGGCGCAGCGCACCCTGGGCGCGCTGCCGCGCCGGTACGTGGCCAAGGTGACCAGCTACTGGGACACCGGGGCGCCACAGCTGGTGTCGACCGACCGGCACGCCACCTATGCGGTGCTGGAGCTGGCCGGCGCCGACGGCGACGCCCGCGAGGAGGCGCTGGAGGAGGTCACCGACGAGCTGGCCGCGCCGGGCCTTTCGACCAGGCTGGGCGGAGCGGTCGCCATCGACCACGACATCGACACCCAGGTGGCAAAAGACATCGCCCGGGCGGAGACCCTGTCGACGCCGCTGCTGGTGGTGCTGCTGGTGGTGGTGTTTGGTGCGCTGGCCGCGGCAGGCATGCCGCTGCTGGTCGGCGGGCTGGCCATCCTCGGCGCGTTCACCGCGCTGCGACTGCTCACCATGGTCACCGACGTGTCGGTGTTCGCCATCAACATCGTCACCATGCTGGGCCTGGGCCTTGGCATCGACTACGCACTGTTCATCGTCAGCCGGTTCCGCGAGGAGCTGGCCACCCAGCCGGCCGGGCGCCAGGGCACCCAGGACGCGCTGGCCCGCACCGTCGCCACCGCCGGGCGCACGGTCGCCTTCTCCGGGGTGACCGTGGCGATCTCGCTGGCGGGCCTGCTGCTGTTCCCACAGATGTTCCTGCGCTCCATGGGCTTTGGCGGCATCGCGGCGGTGCTGGTCGCGATGGTGGCCGCGCTGACGGTGCTGCCCGCGCTGCTTGGGGTGCTCGGCCCGCGCATCAACGCAGGCTCCATCCCCTGGCTGCGGCGCCGGCCGGACCGGGCGGCGGACGGCGCCGGTGGGTGGTCCCGGGTCGCGCGCAGCGTCATGCGCCGGCCGCTGGCCTACGTGGTGGTGATCGTGGCCGCGCTGCTCGCGCTCGGCCTGCCGTTCCGCAACGTGGCATTCGGCGGCATCGACGCCCGCGCGCTGCCCGCCACCACCGAGAGCCGCCAGGTCAGCGAGACCCTTGACCGGGACTTCACCCGCAACGCCACCACCCAGGTCACGGTGGTCATCTCCGACGCGGACACCGCCAGCGTGCGCGGCTACGCCGAGCGGCTGGGCGCGGTGCCTGGGGTGACCGCTGCGGAGGTCACCCAGACCTCGGCGGCCACCAGCCTGATCGCGGTCCGCTACGACGCCGACCCGATCTCGGCTCGGGCCCGCCAGCTCGTCGCCGACGTGCGGGCGGTGCCGGCGCCGGCCGGGTCGCGGGTGCTGGTCGGCGGGGACACCGCCGAGCTGGTGGACCTGCTCCAAAGCCTCGGGCGCACCCTGCCGTGGATGGCCGCCTTCGTCGGCCTGGTCAGCTTCGTGCTGCTGTTTGTGGCGTTCGGGTCGGTGCTGCTGCCGCTCAAGGCGATCGCGATGAACCTGCTGTCGCTGACCGCGTCCTTCGGCGCGCTGGTGTGGATCTTCCAGCAAGGCCACCTGTCGGGGCTGCTGGGCTTCACCCCCACCGGCACCGTGGAGGCCACCCAGCCCATCCTCATGCTGGCGATCGCGTTCGGCCTGTCCATGGACTACGAGGTCTTCCTGCTGTCACGGGTCCGCGAGCAGTGGGACCGCACCGGCGACAACACCACCGCCGTCGCCGGCGGGCTGCAGCGCACCGGCCGGATCATCACTAGCGCGGCGCTGCTGCTGGTGGTGGTGATCGGGGCGTTTGCCACCTCGGGCATCACCTTCATCAAGATGATCGGCGTCGGCATGATCATCATGCTCGTCATCGACGCCACCGTGGTCCGGGCGCTGCTGGTGCCCGCCACCATGCGGCTGCTGGGCCGCTACAACTGGTGGGCACCACCACCACTGGCACGGCTCTGGCAGCGGTACGGGCACCGCGAGCAGGGCCAACCACCCGCTCCGGCCGCGCCGCCGATCGTCCCAGAAGTGCCCGTCGCCGCTGACCGCCCGACACCCGCTGACCAGCCTACTGACAGCCGCTGAACGTTTCGTGCCGACGCCACCGTCGGGGCAGCGCTGCTGACATGGCACCAACCACGGCCAGGTCTGGAGGTTTGAATCGCCCCGGGTTCGTGGAGGCCTCCATCAAACCCAGAGCAGTTCAGGGCCTCGAGCCAGTGCGTCCGCGCCTCCCCTCCTCCAGCCGGCCGAGCTCCCGCAGGGTCAGGCCAAGCTCCCGCAGGCTCTCGGCCTCGCCGTGGGAGTCGCCCAGCTCCCGGCGGATGGCCAGGCTCTCCCGCAGGCAGGCCAGCGCCTGGTCATAGCGCGCCTGCCGCTCGTAGACAATGCCAAGGTTGCCCAGGCTGTGGGCCTGGCCGTGGCGGTCGGCCATGCCTCGGCGGATGGCGAGGCTCTCGTTCAGGCAGGCCAGCGCCTCCTCGTAGCGGCCCTGTCGCTGATGGAGCTCGCCGAGGTTGGCCAGGCTGCCGGCTTGGCCGCGGCGGTCGCCCAGCTCCTGGCAGATGGCCAGGCTCTCCTGTAGGCAGGCCAGCGCCTCCTGGTAGCGGCCCTGCCACTGGTAGATATTGCCGAGGTTGCCGAGGCTGAGGGCTTGGCCGGTGGAGTAGTCCAGCTCGCGGCGGATTGGTCAGGCTCTCGTGCTGGCAGGCCAGCGCCTGGTCGTACCGTCCCTGGCGCCGGTGGCCGGCGCCGAGGTCATTGTGGGCCTGGGCCTGAGCGGCCAGGTCACCCACCCGGCGGGCGACCCCGAGGGCGATCTGGTTGGCCTGCGCCCACTCCCTCCGATGGCTGCGTACCCAGAAGAACCCGAACAGCGCCTGCGCGAGCTGGATCGCCAGCTCGGCGGCCACGCCCGGGGTGGCCGCCGCCTGCCGTACCGCGGCCAGCAGGTTGGCTCGCTCAGCCTCCAACCACCCAAGCGCCGCCTGCTCGTCGGCGAACTCCAGCCCACCCTTGCGCCAACGGTCGTCGGCCCGTTCCAGGCGATAGTCACCCGGGCGCAGCAACGCCAGCGTCTGCCACGCGCTCGCCACATAGAACCCGATCGCACGGGTCAGCGTGGCGGCTCGCACGGGCTCGGGATGGTGCTGCCAGGCGAGCTCGCGGGCGTACAGGCGCAGCAGGTCATGCAGGCGGTAGCGGCCCGGCGCCGGCGTCTCCAGCAGCTGCGCGTCCACCAGCCGCTCCACCACCCGCCCGGCGGCGTCCTCCGACTGGTCCAGCAGCCGCGCGGCGACCGGCACGCCCACCTCCTGGCCGTCCGGCACCCCGAGCAGCCCAAACGCCTCGGCCGCCGCCCGATCCAGCGCCTCAGGACCCTCCCGTAGCTGCTGGTAGGACACCTGGAAGCTGGCCCGCACCCCGACCTCGGCCAGCTGCAGCTCGTCCAGGCGGCGCTGGGCGTCGACCAGCCGCCCGGCCAACGCTTGCACGGGCCAGCCCGGCCGTGCCGCCAGCCTAGCCCCCGCGATCCGCAGCGCCAACGGCAGGTACCCGCAGCAGCGGGCGACCTCGGCGGCCGCCTGCGGCTCGGCGGCGACCCGAGCGTGGCCGGCCAGCCGGCCGAGCAGCTCGACCGCTTCGGCGGCTGGCAGGACGTCCAGGAGCAGGTGCCTGGCGCCGTCCAGGGCCGACAGGACCCCGCGGCTGGTCACCAGCACCCCACAGCCCGGGCTGGCCGGCAGCAACGGGGCGATCTGGGCGGCGTCGGTGGCGGCGTCCAGCACCACCAGCAGGCGCCGGCCGGCCACCCGGGAGCGGAATGCGGCGCTGGCCTCCTCCAGGTCGGTGGGGATGGCGGCGGGGTCGGTGCCGAGCGCACGCAGGAACCGGCCAAGCACCTCCAGGGGCTGCAGGGGTTGCAGGCCGGCGGTGGCGCCGTGCAGGTTCACATACAGCTGCCCGTCGGGAAACCGTTCGGCCAGCCGGTGGGCGGCGTGGACCGCCAAGGCGGTCTTGCCCACCCCAGGCGACCCTGACAGCGCCACGATCGGAACCCTCAGATCGTCGGCGAGCAGCTGCTTGATCTGGTCGACCAGCCCGACGCGGCCGACGAAGTCGGCCACCTCCAAGGGAAGCTGGGACGGCCTGGCCCAGGCGTGGGGCCGGGCGGGGGGTAGCGGGGCCGCGAGCGCGGGGTCGCTGGCGAGGATGGCCTGGTGCAGCGCACGCAGCTCAGGTCCGGGGTCGACGCCCAGCTCGTCGGCCAGCAGTCGGCTGACGCGCTGGTAGGCCTGCAGCGCATCGGCCTGCCGGCCGCAGCGGTACAGCGCGGTCATCAGCTGCGCCCAGAACTGCTCTCGCAGCGGGTGCCGGTCGGTCAGGGCCCGCAACTCGGCCACCAGCTCGGCGTGCCGGCCAAGCGCAAGGTCCGCCTCGATGCGACGGTGCAGGGCGTCCGAGCGCTGCTCGGCCAGCCGCGCGACCGCGTCGCGGTGCAGCAGCTCCGACGGCACGTCCGCCAAGGGCTCGCCGCGCCACCGCGCCAACGCCTGCCGCAGCGCCGCCGCCTCACTGTGGCGGTCCCCCGTGCCGGCCGCGTCGCGGGCCTGCGCCAGCAGCAGCTCGAACCGGCCGACATCGACATCGCCAGGCGCCACCGCGAGCACGTATCCCTCAGGGTGGCTCTGGAGCAGCTCGGTGCCGCCGAGGAGTTTGCGCACTCGCGCGACATAGGTCTGGACGACCTTGCGCGGGTCGGCCGGCAGGGCGTCGCCCCAGATCGCCTCGGCCAGTTCGTCCACCGTGGCCAGCTCACCGGCGCGCAGCAGCAGGACAGCCAGCAGCACCCGGTGCTTGGCGGACGGGATCGGCACCGGCCGGCCCCCGTCCACGACCTTCAGCGGGCCGAGCAACCCAAACTCCACTGGTCCCTCGCTTCCCCGTGTATACCTGCGCAGTTTCGCCGTCACGCCTCGATCTGCGCAACGTCGACCTGAGCAACGCGGACCGACGGTCGTTGCTGCTCGTTGGCGGCCAATCTCACAACAACCACGATTCCCGTCCTGTTGAAGCCGTCGTGAAGCCGACGTCGGTCAGGGTCGGTATTGAGCGGCGAGACGGTGAGGATCGACCTCGCCCATCTGATCTGGAGGGGCGTGCTGCAGAGCTCCGCATCTCCACATCCTGGGTGGGTGCGTGCCCGATAGGGAGGAGATCCATAGATACAGTCAGTTCGAGCGACGGCACCACGATCGCATTCGATCGGTTGGGTGACGGCCCGGCTGTCCTCTTGATTGGCGGTGGTCGCCGACTACGAAGCCGAGATGATCCCCCACGGCTTCGCCCGCGTCGCCGGCTCTCTGGCCCAAGAAGAGGAGGCCCGCAATGTTCACAGCCCTGAACGCCATCCAAGACGACTGGGATCCAGGACCTCAAGGGGGCCTATGGCGTCAAGCTCTACGGAGCTTCGCCGTAGTTGGTGATTCATAAGGTGAGGCCCGTCGGCGCGAGGAAGCTGCAGCAAATCCGGGTCACGGCGGGCACGAATGGAGCCGACCTGGGCGGTGGCGATCAGCTCTTGGCGGTCGGCATGGCAGTGGTTGGCCTGCTCGCAACCCTTGAGATTGGCCCACAGTGGCTCGCCCGCATCGCATTGAGCTTCGGCGCGTACGCCGACAGATGCTCACAGGTCCAGGATCTTCCGGCGGCCGTCGCCGTTCGTCGCGATGGCCAGGACCGCGGCCACGTTCGTGATCCTTCCGCCTCCCGACACTTGAGGGCCAGCGCGCCGAGCCGCAGGTAGGTGTCGGGACCGGCGCGCCCAAGGGGATGGGGCGTGAGCGACGGGCCGAACGGAGACGTGCGGGTGTACTTCAGCTCGATCGAGGGAGAAGGTTGTCGCGGACCGCAGGAAGGAGAACGGGTGACTTGGACGCGGGGTCTAGCTCAGGTCTAGCTCATGACGGTTCCCCTTGAGTCAGCGGCAGGCGTGAGGCGCATGCGGAAATGAAGCGAGAACGGCAGCTGATGCCGGCTGGACGCGCGCGCCGCTGGCTGACGAGGCTCGGCATGGCCGTGGCCGTCCTCGCCGTGCTGGCGAGTGGGATCTACGCGTGGGCGTGGGCCTCGACGGGCCGCTCCGGGCTGGCGCGCGCGGTCATGTGGCGTGACGCCGATGTGAAGGACTATCTCCGGTTCCCTTCACGCATCATCAGGGCGGGCCGTCCGCTGCCTCTGGGCCGCGAGCCGCGAGACGTCGAGTCGCTGGCTGCTCCGATGACACCCGGAGGCGACCTGCGTGCCTTTCTGGCGCGGACGAAGACGGCCGCGTTCGTGGTCTTCTCTGGAAACAGCGTCATCTACGAGCGTTACTTCAACGGGTATCACGCCGATTCCACCGTGACGACGTTCTCCGTGGCGAAGTCGTACGTCGCGACGCTGGTGGGCTTGGCGCTGGACCGCGGCGCCATCTCGAGCATCGACGATCCGATCACCAAGTACATCCCCGAGCTGCTGAAGCGCGACGAGCGTTTCGGTCGTATCACTGTCCGGAACCTGCTGACGATGTCGTCGGGGCTGCGGTGGGAAGAGAAGGGTCTTCCGTGGAGCGACGACGCGGTCTCCTACTACGGAACCGATCTGCGGAGGGTCGCGGTCGAGCATACCGGGGTTGTTGCGCCGCCCGGTCAGAGGTTCTCCTACAACCCGTACAACGCGTTGCTGCTGGGGCTCGTCTTGGAGCGCGCCACCGGAACGCGTGTCAGCGATCTGATGCAACGGCAGCTTTGGCAGCCGATGGGCGCCGAAAGCGACGCCTCCTGGAGCCTGGACTCCAAGGCGGACGGCTTTGAGAAGATGGAGAGCGGTCTCAACGGCCGGGCGGTCGACCTCGCAAGGCTGGGCCTGCTGTACCTGCACGGTGGCGCGATGAACGGCAAGCAGATCGTGCCGCGGAACTGGGTCACCGAGTCCACGGCGTTCAGTGACGCGTCCGATCCTTCAACCCGATATCAGTACCAGTGGTGGACGTACCGCGACCCCAAGGTGGGCGACTGGTTCCTTGCTCGCGGGAACAAGGGCCAATTCATCGCGGTCTTCCCACGTCGGGGCCTCGTGATCGCTCGATTCGGCATCGACTTCGGCTATGAAAGCTGGCCGGCACTCTTTCCAAAGATCGCGGCCGCCATCACTCACGGGTAGCAGGCCGCGCGACGAGACCAGCCTGGCATGGGACCTGTCCGAAGGTTCATCGCTACACGCCTCCAAGAGGCGCCCGCGCCCACTTCGAGCGTGCCCTGGCCATCCGCGAGACCCGCCTGGGCGCCGATCACCCTACGGGAGCTTCGCGGTAGTTGGCGATTCACAGAGAGAGGCCAGTCCGCGCAAGGAAACCCCGCAGCAAATCCGGGTCACGACGAGCACGAATCGAGCCGACCTGGGCGGTCGCGATCACCCCTGGCGGTCGGCGCACCAGCGTGGCCGGCCCAGTGTGGCGGCGCGGCTGGCCAGGGAGCACGTCGCTGAACGCCTGGGCGGAGCCGTGGCTGCCTGGTCCCAGCGAGCACCGTGGCGAGGATCGCGACCCCGAACACTCCGCCGAGGAACCGCAGCATGTTGAACGTGCCGGATGCCTTGCCGATTTCGTTGGTTGCACCCAGCCAATGACGGCGTTCTGGGCGGCGGGCATGACCATCGAAACGCCGACACCGGCCCCGATCAGCGGCGCGACCAGCTTGGGGAAGGTGATTCGCGTGTTGTCGCTGCGTTGTCAGGATTCTGTCAGGGAGCTTTCTCAGAGCCAGACAAGGTCGGCGCTGCTCCAGGTATGGGTGTATCGCCCCTCCGACACGAACTATTCGGATACCAGCGCCTCACCACCACCCTGGCGCTCTGAGCAGCGGCGACAGCGGACGACCCTCTCGCCATGGTGTGTCTGTGGCACGCTGCCGAGCGGCCCGTGGCCGTTGTGACCGTTGCCAGCAGGGCCTGACAACAGGTCGGGGAGCGCTGGGCATCCCTCGCATGCAAACGCCGGTCGCCACACCGTCGATCGCGAGATGCACCGCCTCCTTGGTGAGGGACATGAGGCTTGGCTGCCCTGCCCGGCGGCGCCGACCGCGACCAGGAAGGCGACGGTGGCGCGCTCGGGGTCTTCGAGGCCGGCCGTCAGGCTGATGACTGCTTTGCCCGCCATGGATGCCTCCTCGTGGGAGGAGGTCAGCCGTCCAGTCGGGCGTTCCACCTTGACGCCGACGCGGGCGCCGCTCGCGCGGAGATCGCCGAGCGCATCGTGGTGGGTGGTGACGCGCCGGCCCTTGGTCGGCCCGGCCGCCGCCAGTAGCATCGCCCCGGTGCCCACCGACGCCACCCAGCGGCAGGATGGGCCAGCTCGGCAAGGCGTGCCGACAGGACTCCGGCCTGGACCCTCATGTCAGGTCCCTCGCGGGGTCCGGTCCAGGGCGAAGCTAACCTCCGGCCGGCTACGCGCTGCAATGTAGAGCGGCCACGGCGATTGTGCAGCACAGCGGCCGCTTCCCGGCCGACGACGGGCGTACGCCTGAGCCTCAAGACTGGGTTGGTGATCATCCCGCACCTACCGAGGTGACCGATGCCTGCGTTGTCTGTCCTGCCCGCGCTGATCGCCGGCGAAGGGAGGTGACCCCAAGAGGACGGCTGGCACCAGGGTTTGGTCCGCTGCGCGCTTCGGACGATCCCTTGGTTGTGCCAGTTGGACGACCTGCACTGCCATGGCGACTCTCGCGTACGACCCAAGGTCCGCAATGAAGAGAGAAAGGAGCCCAGGAATGCGAAGGCGACTGCTGGCCGTTGTCAGCCTTGCCTTGGTCCTGATGGCCCTCGCCCTGCCGGCACGCGCCGCCGGGGTGGAGACCCAGCACGTGAAATTCAAGGGCCAGACCGCGCAGGCGCAGTTCTCCTCAACCCAGGGATGCGTCCAAACCGATGTCTTCGTTGTCGCCTCCGACGGCCTTGCCAAGCTCGACCCGGGCGGGCCCGAAGCGGTGTCGGGGGGCGAGACCTTCATTTCCCAGTTCGACGTCTGCACCCAGACCCAGCTGCGAACCGCCTTCGGCTTTGCGGTGTTGGCGCCTGCGGAGTTCCAGATCGACGAGCAGCTCACCGCGGCGACCTTGACCGCGACCATCGAGGTGTCCGACTCGGTGTCCGGCGCCTCCTTCCCGGTGCACGTCAGCGTGCGCTGGACCGGGTTCGGCGACACCTTCCGTGACGCCTACACCACCCACGAGGAGGAGCCGGGGTTCAAGGTAAACAGCTATTTTGACGGTACCTTCCGGCAGGCCACGGCGTCCGGCACCGTCTCGGACGGGACCACCAACTTCACCCCTGAGCCCGCGCTCCTTACCACCGGGAATACTATTTTGGGATCCATCAAGGTGGGCGAGGTCGACATCGCCTACCAGTAGCACCGGCCAGGGAGGCACGGCCGGCTTGGCGACCGGGCCCTGGACCTGCACGCCTCCAACGCCTGAGCACGGCCGCCGCCTTGCTGGCATGCTCTGGTCCCACATCACCGTTTCGGCTCAGGTGAGCCATCAGAATGGCGCTACCAGCGGGCCGCGATGGCGATGATGTCGGGTGGGAAGCCGGCGATGGCCGAATCGTGGGGTGGCAGCGGGGCGAGGGGCGGCGGGTTCTCTCGCCAGCAGTCTTGCTGCTCCGGGTTGGTCACCGTCAATGCAGCAGTCCCAGCCCCATCGGCAGGGCAGGGTGCCGGGAACCTGGCAAGCCCTGTTTGGGTGGGAGGGCGCCGGCGGAAAAGGACCCTGTGGGGGCACGGACACCTCGCTGGCAGCCTCCTGCACTTGGGAGGGGGTGGCCGGGAAGGGACGCCACTATCACGGGGGCGGCGCGCCGCCGGGTGTCGCTGCGGCTACGCCGAGGGTGGTAGGACCGAGTACATCCCCGGGCGGATTCCAGCGATCCCGGCGCGTCCTATGGTGGCCGGTATGGATGTCGCCCGTTGGCAGGGGGTCGGCCGTGCCGTGTTGGCCGACGCATTGCCGGCCGTGGCCGCAGGCGCGGTGATGGTGCTCGGGTCGGGGCCGGCGGCGATGGGGGAGGTCCCGCCGCGCCGTCCCCTGGATGCGCTGGCGTACGGGCTGATGGGGGTTGCGGCGGTGGTGCTGGTGGGGCGGCGGCGGTGGCCGCTGGCGGCGCTGGCGACCACGGCAGCGGCGAACATCGCCTTCCTCGCGCTCGAGTACCCGCACGGGCCGATCCTGCTGGCGATGAGCGTGGCGATGTATGCGGTCGCGGTCCGGTTGCCGGTGGGGCCGTCCCTTGCCGCCTGTGGGGTGACCATGGTGGCCGTGGTCATCCCAGACCTGGTGGTCACCGATCCGGAGCGGCTGCCGGTCGAGGCACCGGTGCTGCTGGCGGTGCTGTCTGGGCTGCTGCTGCCGCCGTGGGCGATCGGCACGGTGGTGCGGCTCGGCCGAGAGGCCGTCC
>WNGF01009578.1_pt1 | contig 11107 bp, 10 predicted proteins | sample 5400641 | NCBI WGS metagenome assembly WNGF01 (sample SAMN13153371, study PRJNA577476) | soil metagenome | isolation source: 80 cm soil or saprolite under grassland replicate 2 | place: USA:California | collected 2016-06-15 | reverse complement strand
GTCGAAGCGCGCGCTCGCGGCGATCGATCGAAACCATCCGAAATTCGCGACCGTCTACCTGCCGGCTCTCGATGTGATTCTCAATCGCATGACGCTCGATCGATCGACGCAATTGGCGCAGTCCGTGCGCGCGCTCGACGGCGTTGCGGAGACCGTGAATGCCATGCGACAGCGCGGCTACGAGCTCATTCTCCTCGGACTCCCGGGCGAACGTCAGAGCGGTCGCGGAGTGCTGGTATCGACGATTCCGCTCGCGCGTCCGCCCGCCTCGGCATACGATGTCGCGCCGACGCTCTGCGCACTGATGGGATTTCCTGCGTCGTCAGAAATGCCAGGAACATCGCTCGTACCGACCGAACTGCCGCGCATCGCAGGCTACGGCCCGCGCACGATGTCTCGCGAAAATGTCAAAGTTAATGATGAGTATTATCAGAATCTTAAATCATTAGGATATATCAAATGAAGCGGCTCGCAATTGTTCTGCTCATTGCCACTGCAGCGTACGCGCAGCATCCCATCACCTTCGAAGATCTCGCCGCCATTCATCGTGTCGGTGCGCCGCAGATCTCGCCTGACGGCAAATGGATCGCGTACGACGTCTCCACGCCCGATCTCCCGGCGAACACCAGCCACACCGCCGTTCTTGTCATCCCGTCGGGCGGCGGCGATTCGAAGAAAATCGCTGACGGCAGCGGACCGGACTGGTCGCCGGACGGAAAAACGATCGCGTACACCGAGAAAAATCAGGTCTACCTGTACAGCAACGGCGCGCCGCGCAAGCTCACTGACCTGCAAGGCGGCGCAGCGAGCTTGAAGTGGATGCCAGACGCTTCGGGTCTCGTCGTCGTATCGGACATCTATCCCGATTGCGGCGTCGACCCCGCGTGCATCAAGGACAAGACAACCGCGGCTGAGAAAAGGCCGGCAAAGGCGCGGATCATCACCAGCCTGCTGTATCGGCATTGGAAAGCGTGGCAGGAGGCGACGCGAACGCATATCGTCTATGTCCCGCTGAGTGGCGGCGCTTCGCGCGACCTCACGCCGGGCGCCTACGATGCGCCACCGTTCTCGATCGGCGGCGGCGATGAGTTCGACATCTCACCGGACGGCAAAGAGCTCGCGTACGCGCGCGACACCTCACCGCATCCGGAGGTTTCCACCAACAGCGACGTCTTCATCGTGCCGATCGGCGGAGGTGAGGCGAAGCGCATCACGACGCGTCAGGGGACAGACACCAGTCCAAAGTACTCGCCCGACGGCCGCTACATCGCCTATCGCTCACAGGCGCGCGCCGGCTACGAGTCCGATTTGTGGGAGCTGTGGCTCTATGACCGCGCAACCGGCAGCAGCAGCCGCCTGGCGCCGACGTTCCAGCAATGGATCAACTCATTCATCTGGGCGCCCGACAGCCAGTCGCTCTACATTAGCTACCCCGTCGCGACAAAGAATGGCATTTCGCAAATCACCTTGAGCGACAACAAGCCGCACACCCAGTGGGCGCAGGCATCTGCGGATGCCCTGACCATCAGCCGCGACGGAAAGACTCTGTATTTCGACCGGTCTTCGCTGACCGGTCCCGCCGAGATTTACTCGCTGGGCACCAACGGCAAAGACCACGACCCAATCACCCACGAAAACGACGCTCTGATGAAATCGATCGCCATGGGAGCAGCCAGCGACGTCTGGTACACCGGCGCGGAAGCGGCGAAGGTTCAGGCGCTGATCGTCAAACCGCCAAATTTCGACGCGGCCAAGAAGTACCCGGCAATCGTTCTCATTCACGGCGGACCACAAGGCGCGTGGAGCGACTCGTGGGGCTATCGCTGGAACCCGGAGATGTTCGCCGCCCGCGGTTACGTCGTGTTCATGCCGAATCCGCGAGGCTCGACCGGATACGGGGAGCAATTCATCGAGGAGATCTCCGGCGATTGGGGCGGAAAGGCGTACATCGACATCATGAATGGCGTCGACGAGCTCGCGAAGATGCCTTTCGTCGATGGCAATCGCATCGGCGCCGCCGGCGGCTCCTTCGGTGGCTACATGGTCGATTGGATCCTCGGTCACACCGATCGCTTCAAAGCGCTCGTCTCGCACGCAGGCGTCTACAACCTGACTTCGATGTATGGAGTGACGGAGGAGCTGTGGTTTCCGGAGTGGGAGTTTCGCGGCAATCCGTGGGACCACCCGGAGCTGTACGAAAAGTGGTCACCACATCTGTACGCGAAAAACTTCAAGACGCCGACGCTGGTCTCTCATGGCGAGCTCGATTTCCGCGTGCCCATCGGCGAAGGATTGCAGCTTTTCACCGCGCTGCAGCGCCGCGGCGTGCCTTCGAAGCTGCTGTATTTCCCCGACGAGGGCCACTGGGTGCTGAAGCCGCAGAATTCGAAGCTGTGGTACCAGACCGTCGGGGACTGGTTCGACCAGTGCCTACGTTGAGCGTCTTCCGACGCCGGCGCCGGCGGGTGTTCCTGCGCCCCCCTCGCCGCCCGTTTCGCCAGGACCGAGGGCCGGGCGGGCAACCATCGGAGTGATGCCCACCGCTTCTGCGTATTTCAGGTACGTGTCGATCGATGCGATGACGATGCGAGCTTCGACGGTGATCAGATCGATGCCGACCAGCGAGATTCTCACCCACGCGTCGACGACGATGCCCTTATCGAGAATTCGATCGAGTACGTCGATAAGGCTGCTGCCGCCTGGTGCGCGTTCAACTGCCATAGTTACCTGCCTTTCCTCTCTGTCGATCCGCCTTGGGGGATTCGCTTGCTCAATTGCTGCTCCAGGTCCGCGATGCGTTTCTTCAGGCCGTCGTATTCGGCTTGTGAAATCGCGGCGGCGCTCTCGCCGGCATAGAAGCGGTCGGACCGCCACCAGTTGATTCCGATGGCCTGCGCTTTGTCGATCGAGCAGATCACCAGACGAAGTTGGATGGTCAGCAACTCGACGTTCGCAAGCGAAACTTTGATGTCGCCGGCGACGACCAGTCCCTTATCGAGGATCTTGTCGAGGATGTCGACAAGCCCCTGCGGCTGTCGCTGCTCAATCGGCATGGCTGGTGAGGTTATTGGCTTGACGCTGACGCGTCAAGCGTTATCGGCTGTCGGTGGTCGGTGGTCGGGGTCTCATTCGAGTGACCTCACGGGTCCAAGCTTCAAATTCAGGTCATCGTCCGTGAGCCCGAAGACTTTCTTCAGCTCCTCCATTTTCTCCTCGAGTTTCATCAGCGCGGCGCCGAGGCGCTCGATTTCGGCGTCGGTGAGGTTGCCTCCCTCCATGCGGCGGAGGGCCTGCTTTTCGAGCAGCCGGCGAATCAATTCGATGATCGACAGCACCAGTTTCGCCAGCCCGTTCTCCACAATCTCGGCATCGGCGGAGATTCGCTCGGGAATCGACGGCTCGGCGAACGTCAGCGATTCCCGCAGGCGCTCGTCTTCATTGCTGATGATCATTGGCGAAGACCTCCAGCGGCCACGGGCCGGAAAGAAGAAAAGGAACGTTCGCGAAGTCGCGCCGCAGGGGCTCGCCCGCTGCGCGAACGGCGTCGAGATCGCGTCGCCGCACGAGCATCGCCAGCTCGACCGAGGAGGTGTCACGGTGGATCCAGCGATGTTGGGTGGCGATGGGAATCAGCGAGCGTTCCACACCCCCTCGAAACTGGGGATCGAGGTACGCCGCACGCGCGGATTCGTGCAGCGCGTGCAAATACGTCGCCCCTGATGCGAAATCGCGGCGGTCGGGGCGGGCGGCAGGGGCGGCGGCCGCAGCTTTCAGCGTCATCTCCACCTCATCGCGATGGGCGACGAGCACCTCGCGCCAGCCCGCCGTGAGGCCGGCACACTTCGCGGCGAGCTCCGGCTCGTTGCGAACGGTGAATCCGTATCGAATGGCAATGAACGTGGCGCGATCGAGCAGCCGCGCTCGAATCGCCGCAACTTCGAGGAGCAGATCGCGATCGCCGAGCGGCCGGTCGTCATCCACTCCCACAGCGCTCACGAACAGATCGGAAATCTTCAACGCCTCGGCGATCGGCTCCACATCGTCCCGCTGCAGATGCGCGCCGATCACGATCGATTTCATTTCTGACTCGTTCGGATGACGGCATCGATGTTCGCCAGAACCACGTTGAGGCCGAGGTAGAGGAGGTCGACGTCGCCGATGGAGATGGTGGCTTCGCCGGCGATGACCACGCCGCGATCGAGGAGATGATCGAGGGTCTCCAACAACGTGATCTCTTCTTCTTGTTCCGACATGGTTTACCAACGATGAACGATGAGCGATGAACGATGAACTGTAGCCGTTTTCTCCATCGTTCATCGCTCCGAGTTCATCGTTCCAGCAAAGCTATACGGCGGCCAGGGGCCGGTCAGCGCGAGCGTTACGCCGTCGGTCTCGTAACGCCGGTTCAGTTCGTCGCGCAGCTCCTGCAATCGCGACTCCTCATCGCGATTGATGAGTACATTGATCTGCGGAAATGCGCCGGCGCGCTGCAGCCGCGACTCGGCGACTGTGTCGCACGCGAGCTTCTGCATCACCGCTTCCTCCACTTCAGTGACCACCTGCTGCTCCGCTTCGCGCGATGCGCGCTTTTTCTCATCTTCCAGTTTCTTCCGCAACAGGTATGCCTTCCCCGACGCGGCTTGCTCCATCTCCGCGGCGATTTTTCCGAGGGACTGGACGCGGCGGACGAGCGCATCGTTCCAGCGCTGCGGATCGAATTCGATCCGCAGTGTCCACTCCTGCTTTCCGTCGAGGCGATCGAGAATCGCGGAGAATGTTTTCTCCTCCTGCAGCAAGTGATTGCGCAAGCTCGTCTCATTCGCAAAGAGCGTAAATGCGCGAAGAGGAATTACGGTGCCGCCGCGCATCAAGGTGCTGGTCACGGCCTGATGCCGATATCCGATGGCGCCGAGCCATTCGACGTCCTTCGATCGCGCATCGATCACCGGCTGAGAGAAATCCGCCGCATCGGCTGCGGTGTAGAACGCGCAGAGGCGATCCGATTTCACCGCCGCGATGTGCTCGGAACCGTCGATCGCCTCGACACGCTCGGGCATCGGATGCGCGGCGCGCGCGATCGCGTAGACGTACAGGACTTGCGGCACATCGCTACTTTAGCGGAACGAGCGTCGCAAGTTCAGCCAGCGCCGTCACCGGCGCATCGCGCCGCTCGATGATCACAGCGTCCTGGCCGAGTTGCGCCAGCGCCTCCAGCTCGTACTTGCGCATCTGGCGGTCGCACGAGCAGTCGTTCTCGGGCGTCACATAATTCGCGATCACCGTGGTCACGCGCATGCCGTGTTGCTGAACGGCCTTGATGAGGCGCTTCGATTCGGCAATCACCACGCGCTCCGGCCGCGTCACCACGACGACTCCGCAGTCATCCGAGCGCAGTGTCTGGTCGACGGAATGGAGCGCGCGAGACGCTCGAATCAGCTCCTCGCCGAGGGAGCCGGGAGGGATCAGTTCGCGGTAGCGCAGCAGGATGCGCATGAACTCCTTCACCCACTCGCCCGCGGTTTTCGGCAGATCGATGAGGCGCAGAAAATGACCGGTCGGCGCGGTGTCGACAACGATCGCCCGCTGAGATTCATCGGCGATCAGATCGGCGAGGCGGGTGATGGCGAATAGCTCGTCGGCTCCCGGCGGGGCAATCTCGACAAGCTTGCGCATCGCGTCGGTGTCGTACGCGATGGTCATTCCCTTCGGCGCCAATGCCCCGACCGCGCGCTCGATTTCTTCGCCGAGCGAATCGCGGAATCGCCGCCATTTCTCGCGAGTATCGATCATCTCGACGGCCAGGTTCGACGGCGCCTTCTCGCGCGCGAAGACATCGCGCAGCGAGTGCGCCGGATCGACGGAAAGGACCGTGAAGCGCTCGTTCGGATTCTGCTGCGCAATCTGCAGCGCGATCGACGCAGCGCAGGTCGTTTTGCCGACTCCGCCCTTGCCGGCGAGAAACATGAGGCGGCCGTTAATCCTGAGCGAAGCGAAGGATCCGCCGCGGGCTTGCGCAGGGGATCCTTCGCCGTCTGCGCGGCTCAGGACTTGGGCCGACCAGCGCGCAATGCGTTCTGCGGAATCCAGCGGCGTGCATGATCGCGGCGCATCAACGAATCGCAGCGCAGCGAAAGTTTTCCGTGCCTCATCGTCTCGCTTCGCCTGCCGGCGGCAGCGTTGGCAGTCGCAGTCGGCAGCGGTTCGATTCAGGACCACGAGCGGGACGTCGATGCCGTCAGAGCGCACCTCATCGATGAGCCGCTTCGTTTGTTCGACAACCCACGGCTCGGACAACATCACCGGAACGAACGCAGACTGCGACGCGTCGGTCAGCAGCTCGCGACGCAGGCGCGCGCGCCCCTCGAACGCATCGATGAACTCGTCAATGGCATCGCGAACGTCGCGGCGCGTGAACTGTCGCACCATGTCGCGATGCTTCGCCTGCATGGAGTCGAGCGCGGCGGCAAATTGGCGGAAGTGCTCCGCCGCACCGAGCATGCGCAACGTGTGCCCTGTGGGCGCTGTATCAACGATCACCATCGCCGACGGGTTCTGCTCCGCCAGCTCGCCGATGCGCATCCACGCCATCAGCTCGTCGACGCCGGGAAGCGACAGCTCGAAAAATCGACGCAGCTCCTCTTTATCCAGATACGTCCCTCGGTCGCCCAGCTCGAGGAAATTTGCCAGGTTCTCTTTCAGGAACTCCGAATAGAGCTCCTCCGCGCGCAGCGCTTCAATCGTGAGGTTGCTCGGTTGCTGGGTTTCTGGGTTGCTGAACAGGTCGGCGAGGTTGGATGCCGGATCAGTGGTGAAGAGGATCGTCTGGCGGGATTGGCTGAAGTGAAGCGCCGCAGCCGCGGAGATCGTCGTTTTTCCGACCCCGCCTTTGCCGCCGAATAGCAGGACGTGGCGCGAGCTGAGGGCGTCGAATGCCTCGCGGATCACTCGCCGTAGCCGGTGTAGATGCCGATGCCCTCGCCCTCTTCGCCCTGATCTGCCGCGTACTGAAGCGCGATCTCCTCTTTGCGCGCGCGGATTTCGCGAAGAGCCTGGAACACTTTCTTCTCCTCTTCCGCGAACTGCGCCTCGGTGATGTCACCCACCTCGAGCATCATCTGCAGCTCGATGAGGCGCTCTTTCCACACCTGATCATTGAGGAGCTCCTCGTCCGCCATCGTCTGGATCTGTCTGAGGATCCAGTTGAAGCCGGCGATCGGAAGGTTGATCGGCGCGAGCAGGAGGTCGTCGATTAAAAAAGCCATACGGCGTTCTCGGTGATCGGTTGTCGGTTGTCAACGGTCGGGTGGGGACAACCGACAACTGACAACCGACAACGCATCAGCGCTCAGCCCTCTCCAATTTCAAACGAATGTTGACGAAGTTATACGGCGGCCACGGGCCCGTATATAAGAACGATAATTTGTTCTCATATTTCTTAGCGATTTCTGAGATGTGGTCGTCGAAGGCCTTGGTCTTCTCGCGTTCGACCAGGAACGCGGCGTTCATGATCATCTTGTCGCCGATCGGCTTGTTGGATCGCGAGGCGATCGCCGCGTCGCGCAGCGCCTCGTAAATCTCGTTGACGTATGCGTCGGCCTTCGCCTGCAGCGCCGACTCCACCACGCGGCCGAGCTGCATGCGCGAGAAGTAGGTCGAGGTCGACGTGTTCGACTGGATCTCTTCCTTGAGCCGGCGGATCTCCTCGTTCTCGTTTTCGATGTCCTTGATGACCTGGTCCTTGTCCCAGTTGACCTTCAGACCGAATTCGATTTTGCCGTCCATCTTCTGCAGCACGTCGCTGAGCGCGTCGTACGTGCCTTTGAGGAACTCCTTGATGTCGTTCTCGGTGCGGAACACGGTGCCGAAGCTCATCGGAAGGACGGTGAAATCCTTCATCACCAGCTCGTTGACGTGCTCGTGAGCGAGCGCGTTTTCGCGCGTCGGATCGAAAACGATCAGCGGACAGTTCGACACCACCGCCGCGAATTCCTTGTAGTGGACCGTGTAGACGCGATCGCCTCGGCCGCCGATGCCTACCGCCCCGAATTCGCGCGGCGTATCGGTCTTGATGATGCAGTAGACGTACTTCCCTTGCTCGGTTTCCGGCTGAATCGATTGGGCCTGTTCTTCCGCCATGAGTCTCTCTCTCTGCGAACTGCGAATACTACAATACAACTCATTGACAAACGTCCAGCGGATTACCCGCAAGTCGGAGCGTTGGTTCCGTCGAAATCAGCGCGACCTGCCGTGGCGCCGCACCTACGATCCGTATCACGTCTGGGTTTCCGAGGTGATGTTGCAGCAGACGAGGATGGAGGTGGTGCTGCGCTACTACGAGCGATTCCTTCAGCGATTTCCAACGCTCGCCGATCTCGCCGCAGCCTCGTCCGACGACGTCACCGCGGCGTGGTCTGGCCTCGGATACTACCGGCGCGCGCGAATGCTGCATGAAGGAGCGATCGCCGTGCGCGAGCAATTCGGCGGCGCGCTGCCAGGAGAAGTTCCGGCGCTGATGACGATTCCCGGCATCGGGCGCTACACGGCGGGAGCGATCGCCTCCATTGCGTACGACCGCGCAGCGCCGATCGTCGATGGAAACATCGCGCGCATTCTCGCGCGGCTCTTCGGCCGCCGCGCGAACTTCTGGCGCCGCGCTGACGATCTGGTGCAGGCAGCGCGGTCACCGAGGATTTTCAATCAGGCGCTGATGGAGATCGGCGCGCTGATTTGCAAACCGAAGCAGCCGATGTGCGACCGCTGCCCGCTTCGCGACGAGTGCCGCGCATTCGCGAGCGGGCGCACCGAGCTCGCGCCACGCAAACGCGCCGCCACTGTTGCGCTGCGACGCCGGCTGTATGTGGTGCGCGATCGGCGCGGACGGATTCTCATGCGGCGCGATACGCGCGGGATGTTTGTTTTGGTTGGCCGTTCGCCGTTGGCCGTTGGCCGAAAGAGGATCGGGACCTTCCGGCATACGATCATGAATCAACGCGTTACGTTTGAAGTCTTTACAGCCAGCGGCCAACAGCCAACGGCCAACTGTTCCTGGATTGCAACCAAAGACTTGGAAAAAGTGCCGCATCCTTCCTTCGTGCGAAAAGCACTACACCTTGCCGGCGCGCTACTGCTCGCAGCGTCCACGGCCCTTGCCGACTCTCGCACATATCAGATCGCGGCCGACGCTAAAAACACCGTCGAGTTCCACGCCGAAGACACGTATGACGCGTTCGATGGCCGGACGAACAAGGTCACCGGCGCGATCAGCGCCGACCCGTTGAAACCGTCAGCGTCGACGGTAGAGATCACGATCGATATGGCATCGCTCAACACCGGAAACACTCTGCGGAATCGCGAAATGCGCGAGCTGTATCTCGAGACCCGGCAGCATCCGACTTCTTCGTTCAAATCGGTGAGCGTTGCGGCGCCCGACTCCATCGGTCCGAATCAGCCGGCGGAAATCAAAGTGACCGGCGACTTCACGCTGCATGGCGTCACCAAACGCATGACCATTCCCGTGCGCGTGGTGCTGATTCCCGATGGCCGCATTCACGCCACGTCATCGTTCACCGTGCACATGCCCGACTTCGGCATCAACGTGCCGAAAAATATTCTCGTCACCGTCGATGACAATGTGCCGGTGCGACTCGATCTCTGGGCCGTGGCCCGGTAAAATCGCGCTGACAACAATGCGCGCATGGGTGTCGGCGGTTCTCCTGATCCTCATCTCCTCACCCGCCCTCCCGCAGTGCAACTTCACTCCCGTCCTCAGCGATCCATTCCGCAGCTCGATCCTCGACCTGGCGATTGACGGCAATGACCTCTGGGCCGCGACGTCGTACGGCCTGGCACTCTTCGATCGATCTGTCGATCCGCCGCGGCTCACTGCGACGCTCGCCGTTCCCGGCACAACGCGCGTCATTCGACTCGGCAACAGTCTCGTGTATGCGGGCAGCGGGAACTCGATCGCCGTGGTACGGAAGAACGGTCGCGCGCTGCAACTGGTGCGGATGGTCGATGCCGGTGCGCCGGTCAACGATCTTCTCGTCACCACGCTGGCAATCTTCGTGGCCACGAAAAACGGTGTTGCGCAATACAGCCTCGTCGATCCGACAAATCCCGCTTCTCCGCTCGCCGTCTCGAATGCCCCGACGTCGTCGCTCGCGCTGATGGGTTCAACGCTCTACGCGGCCGAAAGCTCGCGCGTGAGCCTCTTCACGATCAGTCCGACGGTCCAGCCGAGCGGCGCGATCTCGCCACCGACGACCGTCACCGCGGTCCACGCCAACAATGGGAAGGTGTTCATCTCCACTCCGATCGACACGCACGTTTTCATCGGCCTGACCGAAGCCGGCAGCGTGCCGTTTTCGCTGATCTCGATCGCGCCGATCTCCGGCGACGCCGTGTTCGCGGCGAGCACCGATCGCACGCTGCGCGCGATCAACTTCACCGCTCCGGGCACTCCGATCGATCTGTTCCGCGACGACCTGCCGCCGAGCGGCGGCAACATCAATCGGGTCACGTCGCTCGCAATCGCCGGAGGGCGTGCGTACGTTGGCGCGGGCGACATCGGCCTCCTCGATTACGACATCAGCGCGTTCAGCGCGCCGTTTCCGCTGCGTAGCGCGCCGTTCTCCCGCGGCGGGTCATCGGTTGTGTCGCTGGGCGACAATTTTTACGTCGGCACGCCGCACGGCGTGACCGAGTTCAATCAGAACCTGATTCAGAAACGTTCGTGGGACGGCGACGAGGCTGCCGTCGTGCAGGATGGCTCGGGCAATTTTCTCCTGACCTCATCCGGAACCACGCTGACGCTTTGGGTTCTCGACAGCCTGGGCAAGGTCGGACGCATCTCTTTTGCGAATACGGTGCGCCGAGCGGCGCTGTTCGGAACGGTCGGCTGGGCAGCGCTCAGCGATGGCCTTCTCTGGTTCAGCGACCTCGGGCAGCAAGAGCCCGCACCACAATCGCAGGCCACTCCGGCCACCTCAATCGCCCGGTCGGGACGCGCGGTCGCTTTCGCCTTGAATTCACCAGACGGCACGACCTCGGTCACCTACGGCCCCGATTTGGCCGCCAGCGCGGGACTCCAAATCAGCCAGGTGCAGGG
>WNGF01011016.1_pt1 | contig 11108 bp, 3 predicted proteins | sample 5400641 | NCBI WGS metagenome assembly WNGF01 (sample SAMN13153371, study PRJNA577476) | soil metagenome | isolation source: 80 cm soil or saprolite under grassland replicate 2 | place: USA:California | collected 2016-06-15 | reverse complement strand
GGACTGCTCGCGCTGATGCTGCTGCACAACGCCCGCCGGGCGGCCCGCCTGGACGAGCACGGGCACCCGGTCCTCCTGCCCGACCAGGACCGGTCCCGATGGGACAACGCGGCAGTCAAGGAAGGCGTCGAACTGGTCGGTGCCGGCCTACGCCGCACCCCCGACCGGCCCAACAACTACGTGGTACAGGCCGCAATCGCCGCCTGCCACGCCCTCGCCGCCTCCTACGCCGAGACCGACTGGGGCGCGGTCATCTCCTGGTACGACGTGCTGCTCACCGTGCACGACACCTCGATCGTCCGGCTCAACCGGGCAGTGGCTGTTGCCGAACGTGATGGCCCCGCCGCCGGCCTTGCCCTCGTCGAACAGATCAGCGACCTGACCCACTATCCGTGGTGGCACGCCACCCGAGCCGAACTGCTCCACCGCCTCGGCCACACCGAGCCGGCCCGATCCGCCTACCGCCAGGCACTCACGCTCGGCATGAACCAACCCCTCACCGAGCACCTGCGCCGTCGCCTCGCCCAACTGCCCGACCCATTGTGAAGCGGTCAGACGTCTCCCGCGCGGGCTTGGCTCACCGTCGCCGGGGCGCTTGCGGGATCAAAGTACCGGCGAGGTCGCCGCGTCCCATGTGATCTCGCTTCGCAGTAACGCGGTGAACGCGTCTGCGACCGGCAGAAACACCTCTGGTTCCACGTCATGGAGGAACTCAGAACGGCTCTGTTGGCCGTCATGCCGCCGCCGTGGTTCATGCCGGGCATCGAGCCGTTGTCGTCGCCGCCGCGGCCACAGCCGGCGGCAAGCGCGAGGATGGCGGTACCCGCCACGCCGGGAAACAGCAGGCGCAGCGAAGGTTGGCTCCTGCACCCCGCGCCCGCCACGGGCATCGGTCGGCCGGAGGCTGGCTGTGATCGTCGCCCAGGCACACCTAGACTCGGTTCGCACGCTTTGGGGGGAGGCGGCGAGGCTGGTGGAGTTTCGGCTTCTTGGGCCGATCGAGGCCGTCGACAAGGAGCGCCCCATAGCGCTGGGCGGTCCACGACAACGCGTTGTGCTGGCCGCGCTGGCGTTGCAGCCGGGCCAGGTCGTGTCGGTCGGCCAGCTGGTCGACGCGCTGTGGGGCGAGGATCCGCCCGCCACCGCGCAGCAGCAGGTGTTCACCTGCATTTCGACGCTGCGCCGGGCGCTCGATGGCCTTATTGCGACCCGGCCTTCCGGGTATGCCCTGTGCGTCGAACCCGACCAAGTTGATGTGAATGTGTTCGACACGCATGTGGCCGCTGCCCGGCGGGCGGTCGCCGAAGGTCAGCTGGAGACGGCCGCCGGGCGGCTTCAGGCGGCGTACGGACTGTGGCGCGGCCCGGCGCTTGGTGGAGCACCCGGACTCGCCGCCCAAGCCGCACGCCTGGAGGAGCAGCGGCTGGCTGTCATCGAGGAACGCGTCGAGCTCGAGCTGGCGCTCGGGCGGCACAGCGATCTGGTGCCTGATCTATCGGCGTTGGTGGCAACGCATCCGTTGCGAGAGCGGTTGGTCGGGCAGCTGATGGTGGCGCTGTATCGGTGCGGACGGCGGGCGGACGCCCTGGAGGCGTACCGGCTGGCCGAAAAGCGGCTCGCCAGCGAGCTGGGTCTCGACCCTGGCGACGAGCTACGCAGGCTCGAGCTGGCGATCTTGCGTGCCGACCCGGCTCTGGACGGCCCGCAGCCGACCCTTGCGTCCGTGGTACCGGCACCCGCTCAGCTGCTGCCCGACATCGCCGGCTTCACCGGCCGGGGCGGCGACCTGTCGGCGTTGACGAGCTTGCTGGACCAGAACGGCGACGCTGTACCCGTGGTGATCGCCGCGATCGTGGGCAGCGCCGGCGTGGGTAAGACCACGCTTGCCACCCACTGGGCACACCAGATCGCACATCGCTTCCCCGACGGACAGCTGTTCGTCGATCTCCGCGGTCACTCTCCCGGTCCGCGGATGCGACCGATCGACGCGCTGGCCCAGTTCTTGCGGGCGCTCGGGGTGAGCGCCGAGCGGGTTCCGGTGGATATGGCCGAGGCGGCCGCCATGTACCGGTCTCTGTTGGCCGGCCGGCGAGCGCTGGTCCTGCTGGACAACGCGGCGAATGTCGACCAGGTCCGGCCGTTGTTACCTGGCTCCGCCGGCTGTCTGGTGCTAGTTACCAGCCGGGAGAAGCTGGGCGGCCTCGTCGCCAGCCACGGCGCACACCGGCTGACCCTCGACGTGCTGACGCCCTCCGAGTCGGTGGAGCTGCTGGCCTGCACGGCCAGCGCCCGCCGGGTAGCGACCGAGCCTGCGGCAGCCGCCGAGCTCGCCCGGCTTTGCGGCGGCCTGCCGCTCGCGCTGCGGATCGCTGCCGCCAACCTCAGCGACCATCCGCATCGGACCATCGCCGACTACGTGGTCGAGCTGGCCGGGGGAAACCGGTTGGCTGCGCTACAGATCGATGGTGATGAACAGACTGCGGTACGGACGGCGTTTGACCTGTCCTATGCCGGGTTGGGCGCCGAGGCGCGCGACCTGTTCCGGCTGCTGGGTCTGGTGCCGGGGCCCGACTTCACCGACGAAGCCGCCGCGGTACTCGCCGACATCGCGCCCGCCGACGCACGGCGGCTGCTGAGCCGTCTGGTTGCCGCGCATCTGATCATCCCGTGCGCGCCGAACCGGTTCATGTTCCACGATCTGCTTCGGCTTTACGCCGTGGAGCGCGCCGCAACCGGCGATGAGACGCTCCGGCAGGGCGCTTGGGAACGGCTGTGCCGGTGGTACCTGTACAGCGCCGATGCGGCGGCACGGCTGAGCTATCCGGGTCGGCTGCGACTGCCCGTACCGCCTGCCGAGGCCGGGCAACCGCGCGCCGGGTTGGACAACAATCCGACCGCCGCGATGGCGTGGTTGGATACCGAACGACCGAACCTGCTCGCCGTGGTGGACCGCGCGGCGACCACGGGTCCGTACGCCACGGCTTGGCTCATCGCCGACACGTTCCGCGGGTACTTCGTGCTGCGCCGGCACGCCGTCGACTGGCTCAGCATGGCTGAAGCGGGGCGGGCGGCGGCCCGCGCTGCCGGCGACGAGAAAGCAGAGGCCGCGATGCTCCTGAGCCTCGGCGACGCGAGCTGGAAAGCCGCCCGCCATTCCGAGGCCGAGAGGCACTATCGCCGCGCGGCCGAGCTCAGCCGCCGGGCCGGATGTCTGGACCTCGAAGCCGCCGCCACCGGCAACCTCGGCGTGGTGTACCGCGAGATTGGCCGTCCGGTCGACACGATCGACGCATGCAGCCGGGCGGCCGCGATCAATCATCAGCTCGGGCTGCCGCAGGGTGAAGCGACCCAGCTGATGAACCTCGGCCTCACGTGCGACGAGCTGGGCCGTACGGCGGAGGCGCTGGATCACCTCCGGCGGGCGCTGGCGCTGAGCCGACAGCACGCACTTCGCGACATCGAATGCATCGCACTGTGCAACCTCGCTCTGGTTGAACGCGGTGCCGGGCTGTTCCAGGTCGCTCGCGAACGGCTGGCGCGGGCGATCCCACTCAGCCGCGAGCTCGGTGCGCGGATCGGAGAGGCGTACTGCCTGATCATGTTGGCCAGGCTCGACCGGGACCAGGGGCGCTGGATGGAAGGGGTCGACCACGCGCAAGCCGCGCTCGCGCTCGCGCGCGAGTTCGGCGGCCCGGTCGAGGAAGCCGAGGCGTTGAACACGCTCGGCGAGCTTCGCCAGTTGCAGGCACACCACCGGGACGCCATCGAACACCATGAACGTGCGCTGCATCTGGCCCACGAAAGCAAGTTGGCCCTGAACGAGGCCGATGCGCTGGTCGGTCTGGCACACGCCTGCCGGGAGCTGACGGAGTACCACCAAGCACGCGACTACGCGGAGCGCGCCCTCGCTATCGCCGCGCGCAGCCAGCTGCGTGTCCTCAGCGGTCAGGCGTTCGGCGCGCTTGCCGAGGTCTGCCACGCCGAGGGACGGCTGGATGACGCCGCGGCGCATGCGCAGGAGGCGCTGGAGATACTCCGCGGAACCGGCCAACGGCTCGAGCTCGGTCGTATTTTGCTGCTCCTCGGTCGCATCGCGAGCCGGTCGGGAGCAGCCGATACCGCCGAATCCCGTTGGCGGGAGGCCCTCGCCATCTTCACCGACCTGGAAGTACCCGAAGCCGAGCGGGCACGGGCACTGCTGGGCGGCTACGCGTCCGGAAAGGCGAGCCAGTAGCGGACGCGTAGGAGTTCAGTATCGATCGCATCCAGACTGACCTCCACGTCGCGTCACTCGTGGGGGAACGTCATGCTCGCTTTCCGCTCCCGGCCTTCCCGCATGACCCGGCGCGTACTGGCCATGCCGCTGGTCGCGCTGCTCGCGGTGACTGCGTTCCTGGCGGTCCCGGCGACTCCGGTGCTGGCCGAAGGGCCGGTGGTGGTCCCGGATCCGGCACGGGCGGTGCCCGACGAGTACATCGTGACGCTCGAACGCAACCCCGCGGTGGTCGCCGCGGGCGTCGAAGCCACCGCGAACCGGCTTGCCGCCGGCTATCACGGCACGGTCGGGTACCTCTACACCGCCGTGCTGTTCGGCTTCTCCGTCCACATGAGCGCGGATGACGCGCAGCGGCTGGCCGCCGACCCCGACGTCCACGGCGTCGAGCAGGACACCTATGTGGACGTTGCTGGCACACAGAACTACCCGCCGTGGGGGCTGGACCGCATCGACCAGAGGTATCTTCCACTGGACGACCGCTACACCGCGCCCAACGCCGCGGCGACGGTCAACGTCTACGTCATCGACACCGGCGTGCTCACCACTCATCAGGAGTTCGGCGGGCGCGCGCACGTGGCCTTCAACGCCATCACCGGGAGCACCACGGTAGCCCCTGACTGCACCACGACCTACGCCGCGGGCCACGGCACACACGTGGCGGGCATCGTGGGCGCGAAGACATACGGCGTCGCCAAGGACGTCACGATCAGGTCGGTCAAGGTCTTCAACTGCGATGGGCGGGACACCGCCCAGAGAGTCGCCGACGGCGTGGACTGGGTGACCGACCATGCCCAGCGGCCGGCGGTCGTCAACATGAGCATCGGGTCCCGCGGGCGGGTGCCATCCATCGACAAGGCTGTCGAGGACTCGATCGCCAGCGGGCTCACCTACGTGGCCGCCGCCGGCAACTGGAATACCGACGCATGTACCTCTTCGCCGGCCTGGGTTCCGGAAGTCATCACGGTCGGCGCGTCGACCAAGACCGACCAGCGGTGGGTGGACACGAGCATCGGCCAAGGCAGCAACCAGGGACGGTGCGTGGACCTCATCGCGCCGGGAGAAAACATCATCTCAACGGGTTATCGACACGACTCCGACTACGACAAGAAGTCCGGCACCTCGATGGCCGCGCCGCACGTGACCGGCGTCGCCGCCATGCTGCTCGCCATGCATCCACAGTGGACCCGGGAACAGCTGACCAACGCGATCGTCGGGCGGACGACACCCGACGTCATCACCGGGTTCAGCACCAGCACGCCGAACCGGCTGCTCTTCACCGGCCCGCTCAACCCGATCGACGGCGGCGCGCTGCCCGACGGCGACCTGAACACGATGTGGAACACCTACGGCGACCAGGGCAACCACTGGACCGGCGGGGACACCACGGTCTCGGTACCGCTGCCCGACGGGCGGATCGCGTGGCTGTTCTCCGACACGTTCCTCGGCATCGTCAACGCCGACCACTCGCGCCCGCCCAACACGCCGATGATCCACAACTCCATCGTCGTCCAGCAGGGGAACACGCTGACCACGCTGACCGGCGGTACCCCCAACAAGCCGGAGGCGCTGGTCGGTCCGCCGGCGGCCGAGGCGCCGCCGGGTGATCTGGGCTACTGGGCCTACGGCGGCACCGTCGAGGGCAACAAGCTGCGCGTGATCTTCAACCACTTCATCTCCTCCGGTGACGGACCGCTGGCCTACCAGCAGACCGGCACCTGGCTCGCCACGTTCTCCCTGCCCGGCATCACCCTGGACAGCCTGACCGACCTGCACATCGGCACGACGGTCGCGTGGGGTGCGGAGATACTCGAGGATGGCGGCTACTCCTACGTCTACGGCATCGAAGGCGCGGGCAGTCTCAAGTTCCTCCACATCGCCCGGGCGCGTTCCGGCGCGATCTCCGGTGGTTGGGAGTACTGGACCGGCAGCGGCTGGTCCACCAACGAGGCGGAGTCGGTCCGCGTCATGAGCGGCGCCGACGGCCTGGGCGTCGAGAAGATCGGCGGCAGCTACGTCATGGTCAGACACGACGCGGACGGGTTCTTCAGCCCCAGCATCGTGGCGTACTTCGCGGAGTCGCCCACCGGACCGTTCGCCGACAAGACCCAGCTCTACACCGCGCCCGAAGCGGCTCCCGGCACCGGGAACATCGTCTACGGGCCACACTTCCACCTGGCTGCCGGCGGTCCCGGCAAGCTCGTGGTGTCCTACAACGTCAACAGCCTCCTGCCGGACGGCAACACCAACGACGCGCACATCTACCGGCCGCGGTTCATCGACGTCACGCTGCCCGCGCCGCCGGCCCCCACCGCCCTGCCGAAGCCGCCGACCAACCTGACGGCGGTCGCCGACAGCCAAGGCGTCCACCTGTCGTGGACGGCCTCTCCGACGCCCGGCGTGTCGTACCGGGTCTACCAGCGCGACGTCACGGACGGGCAGACCCAGCCGGTCCGGCTGCCCAACCCGGTCACCGGCACGTCGACCTCGCCGGGCCTGCTCACCAACGGCGACACGTACGAGTTCTACGTGACCGCGTTCAACAGCGCCGGCGAGTCACCGGGATCCAACACGGTGACCGTGGTGCCACAGGTCACCCCGCCGACCGCCGCGCCGACCGGGTTGCAGGCAACCGCGAACGACGACGGTACGGTCACGCTGTCCTGGACCGGGGTCGCGGGCGCGCTGTGGTACCGGATCTACCAGAAGGACATCACCAACAGCCAGGCCGACTTCACCGAGCTGCCGGATCAGGTGTGGGCCAGCTCGCAGGTGGTCCGGGGCCTCGCGCACGAACACACCTACGAGTTCCGGGTGGCCGCGGCCAACACCGGCGGCGAGGGCCCGCCGTCGGCCCCGGTCACGGTGACCGCGCGCATCGCGCCGCCGCCCGCGCCGACGAACCTGGTGGCCCGCTCGAACAACGACGGCACCATCTCGCTGACCTGGACCTCGCAGGGCCCGTTCGTCTGGTTCTGGATCTACATGCGCGACGCCACCGACGGCCAAGAGCGGGAGTTCGACCGGCTGAAGTACCCGGTCATCACCAACAGCTTCACGGCCGGCTACCTCACCATCGGCCACACGTACGAGTTCCGGGTGACGGCCATCAACGGGGGTGGTGAGGGGCCGCCGTCCAACACGGTCTCGGCCGTGGCGCGGATGGACCTACCGGCACCGCCGACGAACCTGAGGGCGGTGGCCGGCAACGGTACGGTCGCGCTGTCCTGGACCGCGCCGGCGCCCAACCTCTGGTACTGGGTGTACCAGCGCGACGTGACCGCCGAGGAAACCGAGCTCACCCACATGGTGTACCCGGTGACCACCGGCACCTCAGCCACCGCCGGCTACCTCGTCAACGGCCACACCTACGAGTACTACGTGACGGCCATCAACGCCGGCGGCGAAAGCGCACCGTCGAACAAGGTGACCGCCACCCCGAAAGAACCCTTGCCGGCGGCGCCGACCGGGCTGACCGCGACTGCGCGGGGCGACGCCACCGTCCACATCGCCTGGACCGATCCCGGCACCGACCTGTGGTACTGGATCTACATGCGGGATGCCACGGCCAGCGAGCCGTACACCCGGCTGCAGTATCCGCTGACCACAGGCACGGCGTTCACCACCGGCGCGCTGAACCTCGGCCACACGTACCAGTTCCAGGTCTCGGCGATCAACTCCGGCGGCGAGGGACCCCGGTCCGCCGCGGCCAGCGCGACCGTACGGTTGGACGCACCGACGAACCTGACCGCCGTGGCGACCAACGACGGCAGGGCACTCCTGTCCTGGCGCGGCCCGGGCCCCAACCTCTGGTACTGGCTCTACGAGCGGGACGCTACGGCCGGCCAGCCGTTCCAGAAGGCCGTGTATCCGGTGACAACGACCCACGTGGTGCGCACCGACCTGGTCGACGGTCACACGTACGAGTACAAGGTGGCCGCGATGGCCCCCGGCGGCGAGGGACCAGCCTCGGCGGTGGCCCAGGTGACGGCGCACGGCGGCACGCCCGCCGCGCCGAGCCTGTCCGCCTCTGCCGGTGACGGGCGGGTCTCGCTGGCCTGGTCCGAACCGGAAGCCGGCGCGTGGTACTGGATCTACCGCCGGTGCGTCGATTGCGGCGAGGACCACTACACGCGGTTCGCCTACCCGGTGACCGACGGCACCAGCTTCGTGGACACCGCGGTGGCCAACGGCTACCGGTACGAGTACCGGGTCTCCGCGATCAATGTGCACGGCGAGGGTGAATGGTCGAACGCGGTACAGGCAAAGCCGCTTCCACCACTGCCCGCCGCGCCGACCGGGCTGACCATACACACGGGCGACTCCCAGGCCGCGCTGTCCTGGAACGCGCCCGGCCCGAACCTGTGGTACTGGATCTACATGCGGGACGTGACCGCCGGTCAGAGCGGCTTCACCCGGCTGAAGTACCCGGTGACCACGAACAGCTTTACCGTGACGCTGCTGTCGGACGGGCACACCTACCAGTTCTACGTCACCGCGATCAACGTGGCTGGCGAAAGTGGACGGTCCAATGTGGTCAGTGGTACGCCACAACCGGGCGCCCCGACCGGGCTGATCGTCACGTCGGTCCTCGACACCTCGGTGGGGTTGAGCTGGCAGGCACCGAACCCGTCCAACGTCTGGTACTGGATCTACGCTCGGGACGTAACGCTGGGCGAGAGCTTCCACCGCCTGCCGTACCCGAACGTGGACACCACGTGGTACGGGATGTACCTGGCCCACGGCCACACGTACGAGTTCTACGTCACCTCGATCAAGGGTCAGGGCGAGAGCACCCGATCCAACATCGTGCGCGCGACGCTCCAGGTGCCCGGCGGCGCGACAATCTGCTCGGGCACCGTGGCGAGCAACTACCTGGTCAACCCGACCGGCGGCCGACCCGGCAGCGGGTACCGCTACGAGCAACGGCGCGACATGAAGCTGGAGACGTGCCTGATCTACGGGCCGGTCACCACCGGCACCACCCGCCAGGTGACGGTGCGCATCACGTGGAACACCAGCGGATACCCGCTCAACGAGGGCTTCTTCTGGTACCACCTGGTGGACTACACCACCGGCCGGGTCGTGGCGCACCAGTTCTATGGCACGTACGACCGCGGTGCGACCAGCGGCAGCCGGCAGACCACGTACACCGTCGACTCCTCGCACTACTACTGGGCCTACGCCACCGGGGACGGCAGCATCCAGCTCGGCCCTCCCGGCACGCTCGGCAGGACGAGCCCGTTCAAGGGTTGGTACCCGCCGACCGGCATCGACCGGCTGCTCGCCGGTACGGGCTATCTGTGACCGAAGCGCGTCGGGGGTCTGGCGCACCTGCTGATCCGGCCAGCGCGTCCACGCGGGAACAGACCACATCGGCGGCGGCCCCGGCGTCGACCGTGGTGGCGAACCATGCGGCCCGGGACCGGTACACGGGATCGGTCAGCATTGCGAGCTAGCGCCTCGGCCGCCGCGTCGGTATCCCACCCGGCCGACGGCAGCCACTCGGCCAGCCCGCACTGGGCCAGCCGGGCGGCGTCCTCGTTGCGTAGGTCACCGGAGTAGAGATATGGCTGCCATCCTCACCCAGCGGCTGCCAGCCGCCCCGCCCGTCGTCCAGGCACCGGGCTAGCATCTGCCGGGGCGGTGTTGCATCGAGCCATCCTGAGGATGGGAGACCGCAAGAACTGCGGTCACGATCAAGTTCGCGACCCAACATGAGGATCACGGCGACGAAGAAATCTGTCCATAGCGGGCGGCGGTGTGCTTGAGCCGGGGGGTGCTCAGCTGTCCGCGTTGCGGCTGTCGCGGGCCTTGGCCGGCTTCGGGGTTGATTCGTCGCTGCTGTTGGCCGGGGACGCCACCGGTGCGGGCATGGGCCTGGCCGGCCGCTATGGCGTGGCGGTGGAGGCCTTCTCTCCTGGTGAGCACCGGCGGCTGCAGTGGACGCCGGACGAGGCGTTCGTGGAGTGGCTGCGTCCCCGCCTGGCCGGCGCCGACCTCGTGCATGCCCACATGTTCGGCGCGTGGTGGGCGGCCGCGGCGGCGCTGGAGGGCACCGGTACGCCGCTGGTGGCCAGTGAGCACAACGCGGTGAGCTGGCCGTACGGCGATCACAGCGCGGCGGCCAAGGCCGCCGCGGCGCGGCTGGCCGCCTTCTTTGCGCACGGCCCGGCGGTGCGGGCCTTCGCCGCGGCGCTGGGACTCGATCCGGGTTTGGTGCACGAGGGACGCTCGGCTGTGGAGGGGCTCGATGCCTGGCCGCTGCCCGACCTGGCGGCTCCCCGGCTGACCTTCACCGGCCGGTTCCGCGAGGACAAGGGTCCAGACCTGCTCGTCGAGGCGTTGCCGCTGCTGGCCGACGACCTGGGCGAGCTGCCGCACTGCTACCTGGTCGGCGACGGGCCGATGCGAGCCTGGCTGCAGCGCCGCATCCACGAGCTCGGGCTGGCCGAGCGGGTCCGCTTCACCGGCTGGAGCTACCACCCCGCCCGCTACGTCGCCGCCGCGGCGGTCCACGTCGTACCCTCGCGCGAGGAGGCCTGGTCGCAGTCGGCGGTCGTCGCGATGGGTCTGGGCGTGCCGGTCGTCGGCACCGCCGTGGAGGGGCTGCCGTTGACGCTGGGCGAGGGTCGCGGCCTGCTCGTGGCCGCCGAGGACCCCGCCGCGCTGGCCGCCGGCATCGCCGGCATCCTACGCGGCGAGCAGCGCACGGACCTGCGCGGCGGCCGCGCGTACGCCGCGCGCTTCCAGGCCGCACCGGTGGCCGAGCAGTACACCGCCGTCTACCGCCGGGTGATCCACGCACACCAGGCCCGGTGAGGTCGCCGCCCGC
>WNGF01009562.1_pt1 | contig 11117 bp, 8 predicted proteins | sample 5400641 | NCBI WGS metagenome assembly WNGF01 (sample SAMN13153371, study PRJNA577476) | soil metagenome | isolation source: 80 cm soil or saprolite under grassland replicate 2 | place: USA:California | collected 2016-06-15 | reverse complement strand
TACACGGCCAAGGATCTTTCCACCAAGACCGCCAAGGACGGCGATCTCTTTACGGCCAGTCTGGCGCGCCCCATCGTCGACGGCGACTGGGTGATCGCCAAGAAAGGCGCGTTGGTCCAGGGCGTTGTCGTCAACTCTGATCCCGGCGGGAGGGTGAAAGGGCGAGCCTCGATGACGGTCAAGCTGCGCAGCCTGCAACTCGCCGACGGACGCACGGTCGATCTTCCGACCAGCTCTTACACGAAGGTAGCCAAGAGTACGAAGAAGAAAGACGCGATGAAGATCGGCGTCGGCGCCGGCATCGGCGCGGCGATCGGCGCGATAGCCGGCGGCGGTAAAGGCGCGGCGATCGGCGCGGGCGCGGGAGGAGGCGCAGGCACGGGCCTCGTGTTGGCGACGCGCGGCGACCCGGCGGTGGTCCCCAGCGAATCGAAATTGACCTTCCGCCTCCAAGGGCCGATCACAGTCACGAAACGTTGAAGTGGCGCCATAGGACGTATAGGACTTATAAGACTCATAGGAAGTCCTATGAGTCCTATGGGTCCTATAGGTCCTATAAGTCCTATGAGTCACATAAATCCTATGGCTTGTCTGGCGCAATGTAGTTGATCGTGACCAGGTCGAAGTAGCTCTGGTAGCGTCCTTCGGCGAAGTCTTTCAGGAAGATCGACATCTGCTGCAGCAGCGTGGAGGCTCGGTGGCCGGGCAGTCGGGCCGGGTGCGGGAAGCGCCCGGTGGCGGAGCGTATGAAGAGGCTGCGGTCGTCGATAGGCAGCGTCCGCACGTTGTCGGCGAAGGCCGCGAAGACCTCGTTCTGAAACAGGTACTGCTCGACGTTCGACGTGTAGAAGGCGGTCACGGTGAAGCCGTTCTTACGCAGGTAATCGCCCACGGCCCGGAGCGCCTTCTTTCCGGCGAAGTCGCCGACGACGGGGATGATCAGATTCTTGCGGTGCATGTTGCGCACGAAGTCGTAATCTTCGGCGAGGGCGAGAAAATTGCCGAGCTTATTGTTGAGGTCGGTCTGTAAGATCAGGTCTCTTAAAGTTGGAAAGTAACCGCCGCGCGAGTCGTCCATCCTGTATGCGATGTCGAGTCCGTCTTCGCGGAAGCTTTTGTAGACGTAATCCAAACTCTTCAGATCGCCCTCGGAGAGCGGGAACTGAAAATCCTCCTCGATCGTCTTGCGTACGGCGGCCAGGTTGGCCGCATACGTCTTTTCATCGGTGGCGGCCTGACTGAAAAAGGCGACGATCTCTTGTATCGGCGCGTCCGGCTTCGGGACCTTGTCCTTCGGCAATGGCCTGCTCAACAATCGGGAGAGAAACTGAACGCGATCCGGCGAGAGGTGGAAGACGGCCTTGTACATCAGGTGTTGGATTATCGCCTGGCGGCGGATGTCCACGATGAAGGCGATGCGCGGTCGGATCTTGGCGATGTAGGTGAAATTCTGTTCCGGCCCCACTCCGAGATAAGCCCCGCCGGAAGCGCCGAGGCGCCGCAGCGTATCCACCACGGTCAGATATGCTGTCTCGTTGGACGTGAAATTGTCCGAGCGGAAGGGACCGCCCTCCTCGGATAGTTCACGAACAAGGCGCGCAAACTCTGCAGCCGGCAAATTCTCCAACTTGTCAGGCGCCTTCGCCGAGCTGACCGATTGAGCGCCTGCCGGGTTGGCCGGTTTCGGCTCCTGCGCCGCCGCGAAGCCCGCCGCAATCACCCACACCGCCGCCATAATCGCCAGTAATGCTAATTGCTTTCTCGCTTTCATAGTCTCATGGGTCTTATGGGACCATAGGACTTATAGGACCCATAAGTCCCATAAGTCTTATAAGTCCTATTCACAAAATCCAGCCCTTGCGGTATTCGCGGTGGAGGTACTGGTTGGCCTCTTTCACGTTCGTGACCTCGCCCTTCTCGCCATCGTAGCGAATCTGCGCGCCTTGCCCCGTTTTCAACGCCACGATTCCGAGCAGCATCGTCTCGGTGAGTTTCGAGGCGTATTCGAACGGAGAGGACGCCTTGGCCTGGCCCTTGCAGGCTTTGGCCCAGTTCTGGCGGTGCAGCGGGTTCTTGTTATCATCGGTCTCGATGCGATCGTATTTCTTGGGGACCTTCGCCGCCGCTTCCATCAACGATTCGGGGAAAAGGCGCGGGTTCTTGCCGTAAGTTTCATGCATCAGGATTCCCTTCTCGCCGATGATGATGACGCCGCCGCCGCGTTCGAGCGAGACCTTTTCTGGCAGGACCTCGGGCCGAGGCGCCATCAACCCGCCGTCAAGCCAGACCATCCTGACGGGCGGCTGATTGCCGCGCGCCGCGAAGTGATAAACGGCCTGCGTCGCCAGCGGGTGGCTGACCGGGTTGTTCTTGTGGTCGTAGCCCCACGGGGTCGAGGTGGCTTCGACTTGCGTCGGCAATCCGAGATCGAGCGCCCAGAACGGATGGTCAATCAGGTGTGCGCCCATATCGCCTAACGCGCCGGTTCCGTAATCAACCCAGCCGCGCCAGTTGAACGGATGGTAGATCGAATGAAATGGGACTTCGGGCGCCGGCCCCAGATACAAATCCCAATTGAGCGTGGACGGCTTGGAGAAATCGTTGAGAATGGTCCACGCGGTGTCCTTGTTGAGGCGCACCTGCGTCCACTCATTGCCGAAACTGCCGGCGAATCCGTAACCGCCTTTGGCCATCCTTTGCCCGGCAGGCGGCCTGGGCGTTTGCGCCTGCGGCGGGGATTGAGACAACCCCTGTCCCGCTTCGCCCTGTCTTGCTTCGCCCTGTCTTGCTTCGGAGGATTGCGCCGGCGCAGGTTCCTCAACCGGTTTGCCAGGACGCGGCACGCCTTGGGGCCAGATCGGGCGGTTCGTCCAGACGTAGACTTCCCGCACAGGGCCGATGACGCCGGCCTGAATCCATTCGTTGATCAAACGCGCCTCGTGGCTCGAATGTCCCTGGTTGCCCATTTGCGTGACGAGTTTGGGATTTTTCCTCGCCGTCTCGCGCAGCGTGCGGGCTTCGCGAACCGACCAGGTCAGCGGCTTTTCGCAATAGACGTGCTTGCCCGCCTCGAGCGCCGCTTTGGCCGCGACGGCGTGGATGTGGTCTGGCGTGGCGACCAACACCGCGTCAATGTCTTTTTGCTGATCGAGCATCTTGCGGAAGTCGTCGTAGCGTTTAGCCTTGCCGTAAGCCTCTTGCAGCTTGACCATTTGCTCGTTCGGCTTGCCCTCCCGGTCCTTGGTCCGCTCCGCCACGGCCTTGTCCACGTAGCCGAAATCCACGTCGGCCAGCGCGACGATGTTCTCGCCGCCGGCCACCAATTCGGACGCGTCTGACGCGCCCTGGCCCCCGCAGCCGACGACCGCGACGTTGAGTTTATCGCTAGGCGCGACGTAGCCCGGCCCGCCGAGCGCGTGACGCGGCACGATCATCGCGCCGACGGCGGCGCCGGTCGTCCCCGCGACGAATTTCCGTCGTGTGATCTTGTCTCGTTTCATTTTTCTCTCCGTTGGTTTTGAATCTCGAATGAAAGCTTAACGTTTGTCGCGGAAAGCCGCCGCTCTGGGCCTTCGAACAGATCCACCTCAAACGGCTTACCGATGTTGTTTCCCGCCAAATCCTCCAGTGTGGTCTGGATAATAAGTTGATAGCGCCCTCGGCGCCAAACGTTATCGGGAGTAAATGTCCAGCGGCGCTCTTGATCTTCCAGCGAAACTTTTCCTTCCAAAATCCCTCCCGGCTCTCCGGCCACGCGGATGAGGCGTTGGGCCAGGGCATGATCCATCGGTTCCGGGAAGATTACCGCGAGTCGGTCGCGCGAGCCGGCCTGTGGCGCCTCGATCTTCCACAGGGCCGGGTCGGGAGGTTCGCGGTCAGGCGGCGCGACTTTAAACACTTTTTGGAAACTCTCCTTGAGCGGATTCCCCACCCCGTCGCGCCACTCGCGCTCGATCGTGAGCGTGTAGCTTCTGCCCGCTTCCAGCGCCGGGCCGATCTCTTCGAGCGGGCGGACGCCGCGCTTGATCCGGCCCGGATCGATGATCAGCGTCAACCGCGTCATTGTCGGGTCCCACAGCTCTTCGCCGATCTCCAGAAATGGCAGCTCGACGTCCTTGCCGTTCTCGTCGCGCAAGCGAATGTAGTCGTAGATGTTCCCGCGACTCATCGGCGCCGTGAAGTGGACGTAGAACTTGAGCAGGTTCTCCGGCAGCGTGTCGGCGCTCGGATAGACGCGACTCACCAGAGTCGCCGGCGTTGCGCTCCGTCGCGGCGATTGATAGACGGACGTGACAGGCGCCGCCGCGCCGCTTCCGCCCGGCAGTCGGTCGGGGTGAAAGACGGCGCGGTACCTAAGCCCCGGCTCCAACGGGAACTGCGGCTCGAAGCGCAGCGCATTCGATTCGACCCGATAGGCGCCAGCAATCGGTGGCAAGTCTGAAGCGCCTGTCCGCCCTTCCTGCTCAACATAAACAGAGAGCAGACGCTGCCACTGGGCCAGGGATGGCTTCGATCGCCGCAATCGCTCGATCGCATCCGCGCTCAGACTGTAAACCTCGACAACGACCTTGTAAGAATCCGCCGGATCAGACGTCCAACTAATCGAGACCTGGTCTTGCGAAGCCGTGTTCTTTTCAGCGCAAAGAGACAAAGGGACAAAGGAAAAAAGAAGGGTGAGCTGTAATAACCGCTTTAGTCCCTTTGTCCCTTTGCCCCTTTGTCCCTTTGCGATAGTTCTTCGCATCATTTGTTAAGGCAAGGGCAGCGATTCGAGAATGAGCGAGCCTCCTTCGGCGCGGCGAAGCGCGAGGACGTGATTGGCGTCGAAGCGGTCGAGCTGATCAACCCCGGTCCAGCCTGCGATGGTTTCGTAAGGCAGTCCCTTCTTGTCGGCCACAGGCTCGGTGATGCTCTCGGCCTTATCGATCTGTTCGGTGGTGATTTTCATTACGCCCCGGCTGTTGTTGGCCATCAGCAGGTAGGTCTTGCCGCCTTTCTCGTAAACGATCATATCGAGCGGGCGATTGCGGTTGCCAAGCTCGGCAATAGTTTTGCCTTTGATCTTGGCGCCGGGCTTCAGCTCGCTGACCGGGAACTGGACGAGCGGCGTGCAGGTGTAAGCGGCGAGCAGATGATCTTCCTTGCCGATCTTGAAAGTCGTGAAGGTGCGCACCGGCGCGCGTGTTTCAAATCGTCCATGAGAGCCATGATAGATCTCGACGGAGGTCCCGCCGGTGACGTTCTTGAACGGGAATGGAATCGCGCGCAGCGTCGAGGCGAATTCCTCATTCGCCAGTCCGGCGACAAAGAGGCGTCCGTCGAGGAATCCGATGTCGGTGATCGATTCGAGGCGCGGATTGTTCTGGCGATTGCCCTGTCCGACCATCGCGTCGGACGGCGGATCGGGCAATTCGGCGCGCGAGAACTTCACTCCGTCTAGCGAAACGACTTCCGGCTGGCCGTCGGCTTTGACGCGGATCAGCGCGGGAACGGCGTCGGCGCCGCGACCGCGGGACACGGCCAGATAGGCGTTGCGCGAAATCGGGTTGACCGCCAGGTCATTGATCAGAATCTGGTCGGCGCTCGCGCCGAGTAACGCCGCGATCTTTTGATTGATCGCTTCGACCTTGAGCGGCCTGGCGTCCGCGGCGGGTTTGGCGTCGCCGGTGGCGATGGCCGTGATCGCCGCTGCCTTGGTGTCGGCGACGAACAGAACGCCTTCGGGGCCGAAGGCCAGCGGCCCCATCGATTTGAACTCGGGCTTGCCCTCTTTCATCCCCGAAGTCCATTTGGCGGCGTCCGCGCTCCGAATGAAGAGGCCGAACGCAAAGGCGGCCAGCGCAATGCAAAGAGCGAAACGTTTCATGGTTCTCTCCCGTGGTTGAGACAACATCCGCATCCGTTCTCCGGATGCGAAAGCGTCGATTCGCTTTCAGATTGTTTATCAATCAGTAAACGGAAAACGATGTCGGCGGATGCCATTTACAGAGACGGCGCCGAGATGAAGCAGGTTACAACCCAATGAGTTACCTCGTTCTGAGGACGTTGATGAGCGCATCGCGGGCGCCCGCGGCCGCCGGGGACAAATTCTCCATCGACATTTTCGCGAGCAAAGCCTCGAGCATATATGTGCGATTCTGATACTTCGCCAAAGCCGCCAGCGCGGGCGGCGTTTTGGACCATACCGCCCTATCTTCTTCCTTTAACCGCTTGATCCAGGCGTTAAATGACGCCCCGTCGAAATCGGCGCGCTTGACGATGGCGACCACTACCTGGGCGAGACGACTCTGCTCGCGCTGGGTGTATACCTCGCTCACAGAAGCGATCAGGCGACATGAAAATCGGCCCCGAACGTAGCCAGGCGTAACTTTTTCGCCACCGCTTGCGAAGCGGTATTCTCCCAGGTTGTGCCGTATAAGGGTATGGCTCCGAGAGACAGGACTGCGCGCGCCCACCCGGCGACCACGTCTTTCGCGTATCCCTTTCCACGAAAATCAAGCAGCGTCTCAACACCAGCCTCGTGAGCCGCAGGGGTGATACGAACGCTGCGACAGACGGACACCGCCCGCCCCTCCTCTACAAGGGCGAGGAAGGGCTGCCAGGCGGGCAATTCTGCGATTAGATCCTCGAAGCCGCCCCGTAACATCTCGGCGTTCGTTTCCGTGATCGCCTGCAGAGGCCTTGACGGCTCAGGGTATTCAGTGAAGTGATAGGCTGGCCCTATATACAGCTTGCGCACAGGGGCATGTGTTTCGAGTAGCCGCAGGTATTCCTCAATATGACGGGGCGCCGCGCTGAACTCTGCGGGCGCCGGTTCGTCCACGCACAGCGCCTCTAACTCCTCAATAAGGCTCGCTGGTAAATCAGCCCGAAACCGCCAGAGATTACCCGTCCGCGTTCGACCTAAATACAGACGAGGCGCAGGACCACCGCCGTCCGGCTCGTTAACCAACAAAAGCCGCGAGTTTGTGTCGTGGATGAACAACGCCTGGACGTGAATTGCCATTAACTCTTGTTCAGTGAGCACGTATTTTTCCCCGTTTTCAGGCGCCCTCCGTTGGCTTGGGCGTAGGCGGCTTCGGCGGCGGCGGCGGCGGCTGTTGTTGCTGCTGCTGGCGGCGGAATCGCGGTTGTCTCGGCACAGGCTTGGCGCTGGCGATCTCGATGTACGTTTTGATGACGCGTTCCTTCTGTTCAGAGTCCAGGATCTGGTAGCGGCGCTTCCCCTCCGGCGACGGGGTGAACTTTGTGTGGCCGTCGTCGAGCACGCTGATCGTTCCCGGCTCGGACAATTTGAAATAGCCTTCCTGAGGGCGGACGGCGTAGAGAAGCGCGGCCAAAGCCCAAGTCGGCGCGTCGTATGGCATCGGCCTGTACGCGCGGTAAGCGTCGACGACAGGATGGGCGGGCGACCAAGCGAAATCCTTTTCAATGCTTGACGCGGGATAGAGCATCGCCGCGCCAATCTCGTCGCCGCAAGCGACAATGGGCGTGGGCCATTCGGCGAAAAGCTTCTTCGCCGCCGCGATGTCGGCTTTGACGTTGGACTGCGGCGGTCCGTCTGGGTAGGCGCCGCCTGCGACCGACAGGAACCGCGCTTTGCGCGCAATCAATTCCTTGACCCCGGGCAGATCGAGAGTTCTTGCGAGGTTGGTCGCCGGCCCGGTCAGGACGACGACGCAGCTCTGATCAGGCTGCTGTGAAAGGGCGTTCCGTATCAACGCCCTGACCTCGGCCGTGTCGGTGAGCTTCTCGATGCCGTGGCTGTATAGCGGCGCGCCGGCGTCATTCAACTTTGACAGCGGGACGGTGAGCATCGGCGTGTCCTCCGGCGACTTGCCCTCGTCGGCGAGGCCGACCGGCAGAGTCCGTCCGACCGCGCCGAACGCCCCACTCGAAGCCCCGCTGTAGAAACGCGCGATGGCTTCACACAACGCGGCGGCCTTCAGATTGGGCTTGCTGACGCTGAGCGAGATGACGCGCGCCTCGTTTTTACCGTCGAGGCCATAGAGCAAGGCCAACGCTAGAGCCTCGTCGATGCTATTGCCCAATCCGCAATCGAAAATGATTCCGACGGGAAGTTTATCTTGTCCCTGATTTTGCATCTGTAGCCCTCTTCGACAATCAACCACGAAGAAACGAAGAGCACGAAGCTTTTTTCTTACCTTTACTTCGTGTTCTTCGTTTCTTCGTGGTTGATTTTCAATTGATTTGCCATTTCACCCGGCCCCGGAGCGGGTCGTCTTTCAGAGCGAAACCCTGCGGAGAGCTTTCCAGCCTTAGCGTCTGGAGACTCTCGCCGGGGAGCGCAAACAGCCCGGAAGCGGCGCCACGATCCGTACTGAAGGCTCGCAGCTCAATCTCTTTCCAATTCATCTCAGCCGTGCTTTGAGCGACCTGCGCATGCGGAATCACCGTGTGATCCTTCGCCAGCAAGACGACCGGGACGCGTCCGGGGGTGATTCTGAGCCACTGCGCGCCGCGATAGACCTTGCCAGTTTGGTAATCGATCCAGGAGCCGGGTGGGAGATAGACCTGGCGATCATTCCCGGCTTCGATCATCGGAGCCACCAGCAGATCGGAGCCGAACAGGTATTCATCCTCGATCAACCACGAGGTCGGATCATCGGGGTATTCCAGGAAGAGCGCGCGCAGCATCGGCCACCCTCGGGCGGAGGATTGTAGCGCCTGGGCGTAGATGTAAGGCATGAGGGAATACTTCAACTCCACGGCCCGGCGGAAGTCCTCGACGAAGGCTTCGTCAAAGGCCCACGGCTCGCGCGGCGGAGCGCCATGACATCGCGTGTGTGAAGTCAGCGCGCCGAACGGCAGCCAGCGGCGATAGAGGTCTGCCGAAGGCGCGCGCACAAAGCCGCCGACGTCATGACTCCAATAGGTGAAGCCCGAAAGCCCGAACGATAGGCCGGCTCGCAGCGTGGCGGCCATCGCCGAATCGGTATTCTCGGCGTCGCCGCCCCAGTGCAGTGGATAACGCTGGCTCCCGGCCCAGGCGCTCCTGGCCCAGATGATCGATTCCCCGGTTATTTCTTTGGTAATTTCGGCGACGGCCTGGTTGTAACGCAGCGGGTAAAGGTTGCGCTCGTAGTAGCCCGTTCTCCCCGAAGCGTAGATTCCGCGCAAAGGCGCGTCCTCGCCGAAGTCGACTTTGATGGCGCCCACGCCCATCTTCAACAGATTGGCCAACAAGCCTTGATACCATTTCACGGCCTCGGGGTTGCTGAAGTCGAGGACGGCGTCTTCGGCCGGCAATTGCCCGCCTTCGCTGCGAACGGCGTAGCCCTTCTGGATTATCTCTTTGTAGAGTTCATTCTTGCTGGTGAAATAGGGCAGTTGCCACAAGCTGATCCGGAATCCCTGCCGCCGCAAATCCGCGATCATCTTGGCCGGGTCGCGGAAGCGTGAGGTGGAGAACTTGTAATTGCACTGCCAGTCGGTCTCGAACCACCCGGTGTCGATATGGATCACATCGCTCGGGATGCGGTATTTGCGCAGCTTGGCGGCCACCTCCCGCACCTCGTCTTCGGACTTGTAAGTGATGCGGCTCATCCAGAGGCCGAAGGACCAGAGCGGCGGTACGGGGCTGCGGCCGGTCAACGCGGTGTACTCTGAAAGAATCTCCTTCGGATCGCCCAGGAAGATGAAGAGGTCGAGCGTCTCGTCTCCGGCGTAAATCATGTTGGACTGGTCGAAGGCCTGGCCGAAGTCGAAAGTCACCGGGGCGCTGGTGTGAACGAACATGCCGTAGCCGGCGCTGCTCATAAAGAACGGGATCGGCTTGTACATCTTCTCGGTCTGCGCGCCCATTCCGTCTCTAGTGTAGGCGTGAACCTTCTGCCCACGTTTGTTGAGTCGTGTGAAGGACTCTCCGCAGCCGAAGATCTTTTCATCGGGCGCGAGACGGAAGCTGGCGGCGACGCTATGATTCAGATCGGCGCCGCGGCGGACAAATGAGAAAGGCAGGGGCTGCGAAAACGACGCGACCTCTTGCAAGTTCTGCGTGCGCGTAAGCAGCCGGCCCGACTGGTCCAAAAACTCGATGCGCCAGGGACTCTTGACCAGTCGCAGCTTCCCGTAAGCGCCGGTGTAGGTGACGGCCGTGTCGCTCGATTCGACTTTCCACGAATTGTCTCGCGGCGGGGCGGAAACGAGCATCAATGAAGGGGCGTCGCCGAGAGGCTGTGAGCGTGTCGCAAAACGCAGCCGCACTGTGCGGGGGCTGATGAAAGAAATCTCGAAGGGCAGCTTCGGGTTCTCGTCATACTCCGTTCCGGGGAAGTCACTCGATTTGGCGCGCTCGAAGCCTCGATCCAGTTTGTTGAATGACAGGGAGAGCCGCCGCAGGTTTCTCATCCATTCGAGCGTTCCATTTCCCGTCGCCGGATCGAAACTGGCGACGCGCTCGCCGATGAAGTAGACCTGGTCCATCTTCTGGAAGTCCTGGCTGACATCCACGGCGTCGCCCATGACCTGCGCCTGGACGCGATGATGAAAAAGGCTGATTAAGACCAGGGCGAAAAGCCAGCGCAGCCCCAACAGGCGCCGGTATTCTTTGCAGGGCGATTTCATGCGCCTCCTCAGAAAATCCCTGGGTACGCATCGCTTCCAGCGTGCAGTCTCGGCTAGAGACCTATTGATCAGAATCAGTCGCCCCAAAACCTGAGGCGGAGTGTACCCAGGTCTGGTTCCTATAGATTCGTCTTTCTCCGAGACTGCACGCTGGAAGCGATGCGTACCCAGGGCGCGTTTTCATTCTTTCAGGGCGTCGCAACGCGATGTGGTGATATGTTACTTCGCTCTTTTGGCGGTGAATTCGGCGGGAGGCCGGTTACCTTGTCCGCCCTCGACGCTGCGGGTGAATTTGATTTCGTCGCCCGCCACTTTGCCTTTGTAAAGCTGCTTGATCGTGGCGCCCTGACGTTCACGCGTCACGGTAAAAGAGATTTCGTCGCCGCTGATTTTCCCGTCCGCAATCGGCGTATCGCCTTGCCGGCCCGACACCGTGCCGGTCAGCTTGTCGCCTTCGACCTTGAAGGTAAAAGTGGTCTCCTGAGGTTGCCCGTCTCGTCCGGGAACCTGAGCCGTCCACTTGCCGTTGA
>WNGF01023779.1_pt1 | contig 11118 bp, 11 predicted proteins | sample 5400641 | NCBI WGS metagenome assembly WNGF01 (sample SAMN13153371, study PRJNA577476) | soil metagenome | isolation source: 80 cm soil or saprolite under grassland replicate 2 | place: USA:California | collected 2016-06-15 | reverse complement strand
GTGAGCATGAGCGCCGCGAGGATCGCGCCCGCCCCGAACGCTGCCGTGATCGCCCCGAAGGTCGCGGCATCCCCACGCAGCACGTCACGTACGAGCAGCGGCATGAGCACCGACGTTTGCCCGGAATAGGCGACGTTGAGCAGCGCGAAGCCGAGCGCACCCGCCACGAGCACTGGTCCCATCTGGTCGTCGCTGGGTTCGCGGTGAGCTCCGGACCCGGCTGGGTCCTGACCTCGAGCGGGCTCGCGCGCGCCGAGACGCGAGTTGGAAAAGCCTGTCGCCTCACGGAGCATCGCTTCCGTGACGGGCCACCGCTCGGCATTGAGGAACGCGGTGCTGAGCAGGCCGAGGAGGTAGCCGGGGATCCCGTGCACCGCCGCGACCGCCTCCACGACGCTGTGCCCGCGGGTGCAGCGCGCGAGGAGTTCGGGAAACGCCGCCACGATCGTCTTCTGCGTTTCGCGGTCCATCGGTCACCTCGTCAGGCGATAGGGGACGCGCAGCATCGGTGACCTCGCGGCGAAAGAACAGTCTGTTCAGCAACGCGTGCAAGTGCCAAGATGGATGTGCCCCCACAATTCCCGATCGTGGCGATCGAGCCGGTCCGCGTCGCGGTCATCCCCGCCGCCGGGCTCGGCACGCGGTTCCTCCCGGTCTCGAAGACCGTCCCGAAGGAGCTCCTGCCGCTCGTCGACGTGCCGATCATCGACAACGTCATTAGCGAGGCGGTCGCCGCTGGGTGCGATGAGGTCGTCGTCGTCAGCGCGCCGGGGAAAGCCTCGCTCGACGCCTACTTCCGGCCGAACCCAGCTCTCGAAGAGCGATTGCACGCGGAATGGCGCGACGCGGAGCTCGCCCTCGCGCGGCGAGGCGAGACCATGGCGAAGGTCACCGTCGTCCATCAGGACCGCCCGCTCGGCAATGGCCATGCGGTCCTGTGCGCTCGCGAGGCGGTGGGGGATCGGCCGTTCGTGATGATCTGGGGCGACGACGTCGTGCTCTCGCGCGTCCCCGTCGCGGCGCAGCTGGTGCAGGCGCGCGAGCGCGCGGGCGGCGGGAGCGTCGGCGCCGTGATGCGCGTGCCGGCCGACCAGGCGCGCCGCTACGGGATCGTCGAAGGCGAGGCGATCGGCCAGCGCCTGTGGCGCGTCACGCGGATCGTCGAGAAGCCCGATCATCCGGCGAGCGATCTCGCGGTCGTGCACGCGTACGTGCTCGAGCCCGGGATCTTCGACGTCCTTGCGTCCCTCGAGCCCGGGCGGAACGGAGAGGTGTGGCTCACCGACGCCGTCAGCGAGCTCGCCCGTCGCGCGCCGGTGCACGCGTACGAGTTCGAGGGTGAGCGCTACGACGCCGGTGACCGCTTGGGCTACGTGAAGGCGTTCATCGCATCGGCCCTCGGGCGCCCGGAGATCGCCGACGACGTGCGGGAGTGGATCCGCCGGAACATCTAGCGACGCACGGCAATACGCTGAGCGCGATGAGCGACCCCCAGCAGCGCATCCGCAACTTCTGCGTGATCGCGCACGTGGATCACGGGAAGACGACGCTCTCGGACCGCCTGCTCGAGTCTACGGGCACCGTCTCCGCGCGCCAGATGCGCGACCAGATGCTCGACTCGATGGATCTCGAGCGCGAGAAGGGCATCACCATCAAGGCCCGCGCCGTGCGCATGGAGTGGACATTCGAGGCCGAGGCGTATGAGCTCAACCTCATCGACACGCCCGGCCACGTCGACTTCAACTACGAGGTGAGCCGCTCGCTCGCGGCGTGCGAGGGCGCGGTCCTGCTCGTCGACGTGTCGCAGGGGATCGAGGCGCAGACGCTCGCGAATGCGTACCTCGCGGTCGAGCAGGGGCTCGAGATCATCCCCGTCATCAACAAGGTCGACCTCCCGAACGTCGACCTCGACCTCGTGCGCGAGGACCTGCGCAAAGCGCTCGGGTTCCGCGACGACGAGATCCTCCTCGCCTCCGGCAAGACCGGGCTCGGGGTCCGCGAGGTCCTCGACGCCGTGGTGCGGCGAGTGCCGCCGCCGCGCGGCGACGCCGCCGCACCGCTGCGCGCGCTCATCTTCGACTCGCACTACGACCAGTACCGCGGCGTGGTGGCGCACGTCCGCGTGATGGATGGCGGGGTCGCGGTCGGCGATCGCATCCGCCTGATGGCGACGGACAAGGAGGCCGAGCTGCTCGAGCTCGGCACGTTCGCGCCGGAAGCGCGGCCGCGCGAACGCCTGGCGACGGGAGAGGTGGGCTATGTCGCGACCGGGCTGAAGACGGTGCAGGACTGCCGCGTCGGCGACACGGTCACGCTCGCGACGAACGCCGCGCTCGAGCCGCTCCCCGGCTACCGGCCCGCGAAGCCCATGGTGTTCGCCGGCATCTACCCGACGCGGTCCGACGACCATCCGGCGCTGCGTGACGCGCTCGAGAAGCTGAAGCTGAACGACGCGTCGCTCATCTACGAGCCCGAGGTCTCGCAGGCCCTCGGGTTCGGGTTCCGCTGCGGGTTCCTGGGCCTGCTGCACATGGAGATCATCCAGGAGCGGGTCGACCGCGAGTACGGCGTCGACATCATCGCGACGTCGCCGTCGGTCGAGTATCGCGTGCTCACGACGCGTGGCGTCGAGGTCGCGATCGACAACCCGGCGATGCTGCCGGACGCCACGACGACCCTGGAGATCCGCGAGCCATGGATGAAGGTGACGATCATCGCGCCGACGCAGCACGTCGGCCCCGTGATGGACCTCGCGCAGGGGAAGCGCGCGACGCTCGCCGAGATGACCTACCTCGACCCGACGCGCGCGATGCTGCGATACGAGATGCCGCTCAGCGAGGTCATCGTCGACTTCTACGACCAGCTGAAGAGCCGCTCGCAGGGCTACGCATCGCTCGACTACGAGCTCCTCGCCTACCGCGCGGCGGACGTCGTCCTCCTCGAGGTCCTCGTCGCGGGCCAGCCCGTGGACGCGCTCTCGACGATCGTCCACCGGCAGCGCGCGCAATTCACGGGACGCGCGCTCGTGTCGAAGCTGCGCGAGCTCATCCCGCGGCAGCAGTTCGACGTGCCGATCCAGGCGGCGATCGGCGGGAAGATCGTCTCGCGCGAGACCGTGAAGGCGCTGCGGAAGAACGTCATCGCGAAGTGCTACGGCGGCGACATCACGCGCAAGCGCAAGCTGCTCGAGAAGCAGAAGGCCGGCAAGAAGCGCATGAAGATGGTCGGCCAGGTCGAGATCCCGCAGGAGGCCTTCCTCGCCGTGCTCCGCGCGGGGGAGGAAGCGCCGTGAGGATCCGCGCGGAGCTCGAGCATCCCGCGCAGGGCCTCGCCTCGGCGTTCCTCCGCGCGATCGCCGAGGACGACCCCGCGGCGGTCTGGGAGCGGCTCTCGCGCGAGACGCGCGGGCTCCTCGAAGGGCTGCACGCCGCGCGCGCCGGGCACGCGCTCCACGAGGCCGCGGCTCCCGACGCCGTCGATCGGCTGCGCGAGGTGCTCGCGCCGCTGCGGGCGTCGGCCCTCGAGGTCCTCGGCGGGCCCGAGCGCCTCGGGCGCTTCGGGGTGTCCGGGACGCGCGTCGTCGATCGCCAGACCGCATACGTGCTGCTGATCCCCGACGTGGAGAAGGAAGGGCTCCTCACCGAGGCCGACTGGCGTCCCGCGCACCTCATCGCGTTCGTGCACGAGTCGCGAGAGTGGCTCATCGACCTCGGGCGCACCGCCGCGCTCTCGGCGGAGGCTGGATTGCCGGATCCCCTCGGGATCGTGCGATGAACGGCATCTCGCTCTACGTCCACGTCCCGTTCTGCCCGGCGCGCTGCCCGTACTGCGACTTCGCGACGGCGCCGGCGACGTCGGCGCTCCGCGCGCGCTACCTCGACGCGCTCGCGGCGGAGATCCGGCGCGAGGGAGCCATGCTCGGCCGGCCGCGGCTGCGCACGATCTACGTCGGCGGCGGGACGCCGAGCCTGCTCGAGCCGGATGAAGTGCGGAACCTCGCGGAGGCGATCGACGGCGCGTTCGTGCGGCGACCGCGCGAGGTGAGCGTCGAGGTCAACCCCGCCACGCTCGACCGCGCCCGCCTGGACGCATGGCTCGCGTTCGGCGTGACCCGGATCTCGCTCGGGGCGCAGTCGTTCTCGGCGCGCGGCCTGCGCGCGCTCGGACGCACGCACCAGCCCGAGGACGTGGGGCCCGCCGTCGCCGCGGCGCGCGACGCGCGGCTCGAGGTGAGCCTCGACCTCATCTTCGGCTGGCCTGGCCAGACCGCCGACGACTGGCGCGACGATCTCGACCGCGCCGTCGCGCTCGGTCCAGACCACCTGTCGTGCTATCCGCTCGAGCTCGCGCTCGAGCCCGAGGACGCCGTCGCGAACTGGCCCGGCGGAGGCTGGCCCGTCGTCGAGCGGTGGCGCCGCGCGACCGCGGCGACGCAGGCGGATGACCACGGTCTCGCCCTCATGTACGCGATCGCGCATCGCCGCCTCGCGCGCGCGGGCTACCGGCATTACGAGATCGCGAACTGGGCGATACCGGGCTCGGAGTGTCTGCACAACGTGACGTACTGGCGGAACGGCGAGTGGCTCGGCGTCGGCGCGGGCGCGCACTCGCATCTCGGCGGCGTCCGCTCTCACCAGCCGACGTCCGTCGCCGCGTACGTCGCGGCGATCGCTGCCGGGAATGGGCGCGTCACGGATCCGAGCAGCGACCGCGTCTCGGAGGACGCGATCCTCGGCCTCCGCCTCGACACCGGGATCGACCTCGCTCGCTTCGCCGCCCGCTCAGGCGATACAGCGCGCGAGCGCGTCGCATCGGCGCTGCGCACGCTCGACGGACGTGGTCTCGTGCGGTGGTCGGGCGATCGCGCGCGTCTCACGCCCCGCGGTCGGATCCTCGCGAATGAGGTCTTCGTGCAGCTCCTCGTGTGACGAGGCATCACGCACCTTGCGTGCATCACGTGAACGCGTTATGCCTTGCGCGCTCGCGGACATCCGTTGATCAGATATGTGGGAGGCGACATGCACGACGAGACGAGCGGGACGAACTGGGGTCAAGGGCAGCAGGAGCCCGGGTCGGTGTGGCCGACGCCGCAGCCCGGCGCACCGGTCCCACCGATGCCGGCGACGAGCCCGACGGGCGGGGGCGGGCGGAAGCGCGCAGCGGGCGGCCGCAAGAAGACGACCGCGCGCAAGGCGACCGGCCGCAAGGCGACGGGCCGGAAGAAGACGACCGCGCGCAAGGCGGCGGGCCGCAGGACGACGGGCCGCAAGAAGACGACCGCCCGCAAGGGCACCGCGCGCAAGGGCACCGCGCGGAAGGGGACGCGCAAGGGCACACGCAAAGGCACACGGAAGGGCACCGCGCGCAAGAGCGCGGGCCGCAAGAGCACCGCTCGCAAGCGGACCACGCGCCGCAAGAAGTAGGTAAGGGAGAGGGCCGCCTCCGCGGCGGCCCTCTCAGACCTCAGCTAGTTACGCTTCCCGCGCCCCATCCCCGGCTTACGGCCGTGGTTCGCTTTCTTGGACCGCCAGCCCAGCTTCCCGACCGTCTTCCGTTTCTTCTGACCTTTGCTCAATTCGGCCACCTTCCAACTAGATCCATCTCATTGTGCGGTACCGTTCCGGCCCGTGACCGACCCCGCCATGATCCAGCGGCTGCGTCGTTTGCCGCTGTTCCAGCGCTTATCGGACGATGAGCTGAACGATCTGGCGGAACGCATCCGCCTGCGGCCGTTCCGCCGCTCCGAGGTGATCTTCCGGAAGGACGACCCGGGCACCCACCTCTATCTCGTGCTCGACGGCGCCGTGAAGATCACGCTCCCCGGCGAGTTCGGGCAGGAGGCGCTCGTCGCGATCATCCGGCCCGGCGAGTTCTTCGGCGAGCTCGCGCTGTTCGACCGCAGCCCGCGCTCGGCCAGCGCCGTCGCGAGCGCCATCCGGGCGCGGTCCGCCTCGTCCTCGAGACGCTGGCGCGCACGATCCGGCGCCTGTCCGACCGGGTCGAGGACCTCACGTTCCTCGACGTGCCGAGCCGCGTGGCGAAGTACCTGCTCGACCTCAGCCACGCGAGCGAAGGCGCGACGCCGCTCGAGCTGAACCTGACGCAGGACGAGCTCGCCGCCTTCGTCGGGGCGTCCCGTGTCTCGGTGAACCGTGTGCTCGGCGACCTCGAGCGCCGGGACATCGTCGGCGTGCACCGCCGGCGCATCACGATCAAGGACGCCGAGCGCCTCGCGAAAGAGGTGCGGTTCTAGTGGCGGCGAAGACGCCGCTCGTCCTCATCGTCGAGGACGACAGCGACCTCGGGCTGTCGATCGTGGAGTACCTGAAGGAAGAGGGCCTCGAGGCCAAGCTCGCCCGCGACGGCGATCAGGCGATGCGGATGGTCGACTCGCTCTCGCCGTCCGTCGTCGTGCTCGACCTCATGATGCCCAGGCGCGACGGCTTCAGCGTCCTGCGCGAGCTGCGCTCGGACGGACGGATCGCCACGCTCCCCGTGATCGTCGTCACTGCCATCTTCGGCCTCTCCGAGCGCCTCTACGCGACCGAGCTCGGGGCCGCCGACTACATCACCAAGCCCTTCAAGCTCGAGGACCTCCTCACCCGGATCGTGGCCCTCCTTCCGGCCGATCAGCGGCCGTCTTGACCCTGCCGCCCACCGCCTGATAGCCTCGTTAGCACTCACGAGGTGAGAGTGCTAATGCAGCCCTACAGCCGCCATCCCGAGCTCACCCCGCGCCAGCGGGAGATCCTCCACGCCGTCATCCGGGAGCACATCGTGTCGGCCCGGCCCGTGGCGTCGGCGGCGCTCGTCCAGCGCTATCGCATGGACGTGTCGACGGCGACCGTCCGCAACGAGCTGGCGGACCTCGAGGAGCTCGGGCTCTTGACCCACCCGCACACGTCGGCGGGCAGGGTCCCGACGGATCTCGGCTACCGCTACTTCATCGAGAGCCTCATGCCGCAGCCGCATCTGCGTCCGGAGGAGCAGGTGACGCTCAGCCACCAGTTCCGCCAGGCGTCGGCGGACGCCGCGCAGTGGCTGCAGCTCGCCGCGTCGGCGCTCGCGCGCGTCACCGCGGAGGCGGCGCTCGCGACGTACGACCGCGTCCTCGATCCAGACGAGGTCGTCTGGCAGCGCGAGATCCACTACGAGGGGATCGAGCTCATCCTCGAGCAGCCGGAGTTCGAGGTCCGCGAGCGCGTCCGCGACGTCGTTTCGCTGCTCCACGACCGCGCGCGGCTGGCGAAGGTCCTACCCGACCTGCTCGATGAGGGCGAGGTCGCGGTGACGATCGGGAGCGAGCACACCGTCGAAGCGCTCCGGCCGTTCAGCCTCGTCATCGGACGGTATGGACGGGCGCACGGACCCGTCGGGTACATCGGCGTCGTCGGCCCGACGCGCATGGACTACCAGCGGACCATCGGTGCTGTCCGCTTCGTGGGCGCGCTGATGAGCGATCTCGTGCGCGCCCTGGGAGTGCGTGATGGATGAGGATCGCCCCATCGGGACGCGCGACGAGGCCGAGGCGAAGGTCGATCAGCTCACGCACGACCTGCAGCGCGAGCGCGCCGACTTCACGAACTACCGCCGCCGCAACGAGGCCGAGCGCGCGGACTTCGCGCGCTTCGCGAAGACGGAGCTGATCACGAAGCTGCTCGACGTCCTCGACGGCTTCGACCGCGCCCTCGAGCACGTCCCCTCGGAGATGCAGAGGGAGCCGTGGGTCGAAGGCATGTGGCTCGTCGAGCGCAAGCTCCGCGAGATCCTCACCTCCGAAGGGCTCGAAGAGGTCGGCTCCCTCGGGAAGCCATTCGATCCGTACGTCCACGAGGCCATCGGACACGTCGACTCCGATGCGCCCGAAGGCACCGTCGTCGACGAGATCCGCAAGGCCTACAAGCTTCACGACCGCGTCATCCGCCCGGCGCTGGTGACCGTCGCGCGGGGGGCCGTACCCCCGGGCGCGCAGACCGAGACGCTTCGTCCCCCAGGCGCGCAGACCGAGGCGCGAAGCGACGAGGTCGAGCACCTGGGCCGAGCGAGCGGGTCCCCCGCGAGCGAGGATCAGAGGAACAGCGAGGATCAGAGGAACCAAGAGGAGTAAGCACATGGCAAAGGTCATCGGCATCGATCTCGGCACCACCAACTCGGCCGTCGCGTACATGGAGGCGGGCGAGCCCACGATCATCCCGAACGCGGAGGGCGGCCGGGTCACACCGTCCGTCGTCGCGTTCACGAAGACGGGCGAGCGGCTCGTGGGCCAGGTCGCGAAGCGGCAGGCCATCACGAACCCCGAGAACACGATCTACTCGATCAAGCGCCTCATGGGGCGCCGCTTCGGCGACCCGGAGGTCCAGCGGACCCAGAAGATGGTCCCGTACAAGATCCAGGAGGCGACGCACGGCGTCGAGGTCGTGCTCGGCGACGGGAAGCGCCTCTCGCCGCCCGAGATCTCGGCGATGGTCCTCCAGAAGCTGAAGACGGACGCCGAGGCGTTCCTCGGCGAGAAGGTCACGCAGGCCGTCATCACCGTCCCCGCCTACTTCGACGACACGCAGCGCCAGGCCACGAAGGACGCCGGTCAGATCGCCGGCCTCGAGGTGCTGCGGATCGTGAACGAGCCGACGGCGTCGTCGCTCGCGTACGGGCTCGAGAAGAAGAAGGACGAGCTCGTCGCGGTCTACGACCTCGGCGGCGGCACGTTCGACATCTCGATCCTCCAGCTCGGCGAGGGCGTCTTCGAGGTGAAGGCCACGAACGGCGACACGCACCTCGGCGGCGACGACTTCGACCAGCGCGTCATCGAGTGGCTCACGGAGGAGTTCAAGCGCGACCAGGGCATCGACCTTCGGAACGACCGCATGGCGCTGCAGCGCCTCAAGGAGGCCGCGGAGAAGGCCAAGATCGAGCTCAGCTCCACGCAGCAGACCGAGGTCAACCTGCCGTTCATCACGGCGGACCAGAGCGGCCCGAAGCACATGGTGATCACGCTCACGCGCTCGAAGCTCGAGCAGCTCACCGGGGACCTCGTCGACAAGACGATCGGCCCGGTAAAGAAGTGCCTCGAGGACGCCGGTGTCACGCCGGACAAGGTCGACGAGGTGATCCTCGTCGGCGGCATGACCCGCATGCCGCTCGTCGTCGAGACGGTGAAGAAGCTCTTCGGCAAGGACCCGCATAAGGGCATCAACCCGGACGAGGTCGTCGCGCTCGGCGCGGCGGTCCAGGCGGGCGTGCTGAAGGGCGAGGTGAAGGACGTCCTCCTGCTCGACGTCACGCCGCTGTCGCTCGGCATCGAGACCCTCGGCGGCATCGCGACGAAGCTCATCGAGCGGAACACGACGATCCCGACCTCGAAGTCGCAGGTCTTCACGACCGCGGCGGACGGGCAGACGCAGGTGGAGATCCACGTCGTCCAGGGCGAGCGCGAGATGTCGCAGGACAACAAGAGCCTCGCGCGCTTCATCCTCGATGGCATCCCGCCGGCGCCGCGCGGCGTGCCGCAGGTCGAGGTCTCGTTCGACATCGACGCGAACGGCATCGTGAACGTGAAGGCGCACGACAAGGCCACGGGCCGCTCGCAGCACGTGACCATCACCGCGACGAGCGGCCTCGCGAAGGACGAGGTCGACCGTCTCGTGAAGGAGGCCGAGTCGCACGCCGACGAGGACAAGCGCAAGCGCGAGCGGATCGAGGTGCGCAACGAGGCCGACAACTTCGCGTACCAGATCGAGAAGACGCTGCGCGACAACGCCGACAAGATCCCGGCCGAGGTGAAGACCGACGTCGAGGCGAAGATCACGACCGTGCGCGAGGCTCTCAAGACCGAGGACACCGAGCGCATCCGCAGCGCCATGAACGACCTGCGGACCTCCGCGACGAAGATCGGCGAGCACATGTACCAGGCGCAGCAGGCCGAGGGCACGCCTCCCGAGGGTGAGCCCGCCGGCGCGACCGCCGGGAAGCCTGACGGCGAGAAGAAGGATCAGGACACGATCGAGGGCGAGTTCACGGAGAAGCCGAGCTAGGTGGCGCGGCGCCCCGACCACTACGCCGTCCTCGGCGTCGAGCGCGGCGCGTCGGCCGACGAGATACGCAGCGCGTACCGGAAGCTGGCGCGCCAGTTCCACCCCGACGTGAACGCGGCGCCCGACGCGGGCGCGCGCTTCAAAGAGGTGACGCAGGCGTACGAGATCCTCTCGGATCCCGAGAAGCGCCAGCGCTATGACATGTTCGGCGAGAGCGAGTTCGGCGACATGGCCGGATTCGGCATCGACGACCTCTTCAACACGTTCTTCGGCGGGACGCGCCGCCGCGAGCGCGGTCCGGTCCGAGGCGCCGACCTGCGCATGCAGGTCGAGCTCGATCTCGAGGAGGCAGTCACGGGGGCGGACACGGTCGTGCGCGTCCCGCGCCAGGAGACGTGCGAGCACTGCCACGGGAGCGGCGCCGAGCCGGGCGCGAAGACGACGAGCTGCGGCACGTGCAACGGCCGTGGCGAGGTGCGCCAGGTCCAGCAGTCGCTCTTCGGCCGCTTCGTCACGGTCGCGACGTGCCCGCGGTGCGGCGGCGCCGGCAAGACGGTGGACCAGGTGTGCGCGCAGTGCCGCGGCGAAGGCCGCACCCACGCCGAGCGCGAGGTCACCGTCTCGATCCCGGCCGGCATCGACGACGGCCAGCAGATCCGCGTCGGCGCCGAGGGCGAGTCGGGGATGCGCGGCGGTCCGCCCGGCGACCTCTACGTGCTCATCCGCCTCCGCGAGCACGAGCTCTTCCGCCGCGAGGGCGACGACCTCATCCACGTGCTCCGCATCACGCCGGCCCAGGCCGCGCTCGGCGATGAGCTGAGCGTCCCGACCATCGACGGTCGCACGGCGCCCGTGAAGGTCCCCGCCGGCGCGCAGCACGGCCAGTCCGTCCGCCTGCGCGGGAAGGGCGTTCCGCGCCTCCACGCGAACGGCCGCGGCGACGAGCTCGTCTATCTCGACGTCCGCATCCCGCGCTCGCTCAGCAAAGAGGAGCGCGCGCTCTACGAGAAGCTGAAGGCGATCGGCCGCGCCCCCGAGAGCGACGAGGACGATGGCCTCCTCGGCAAGGTCAGGGATGCCTTCGGCG
>WNGF01011889.1_pt1 | contig 11118 bp, 14 predicted proteins | sample 5400641 | NCBI WGS metagenome assembly WNGF01 (sample SAMN13153371, study PRJNA577476) | soil metagenome | isolation source: 80 cm soil or saprolite under grassland replicate 2 | place: USA:California | collected 2016-06-15 | reverse complement strand
GCCTTTTTGATCTCCCAACTTCTGGCTTGGCGGCAATTGGTGCGACAGGGAGTTTACATTGCCAGCAATCCGCACAGTTCGTTCTTCTACCTTTTGACTGCTACGCATGGCTTACACCTGGCCGGCGGGCTGCTGGCATTGCTTTACTTGCTGATTCGGCGCCGGATTAACCAACGTGATGAAACCTCTGTTGAGAAGCGGGTTGCCGCAGCGGGTGCAGTAACGCTTTACTGGCATTTCATGGACGCTCTTTGGATCTATCTATTTCTTCTCCTATTTCTTTGGAGGTAGTCATGGAATTGTAGGGGGCGTCCCCCGTGGGCGCCCCATTCGAGGGCAACAGCGGGCGCCCACGGAGGACGCCCCTACAACGATAGCTAGCGGAGGTGACAGTTGAGTACTGAAGCACGCACAGCGACCTTTACGGCAGCCGATTGGGGTGGAGGCGTGCTGCCGTATCGTGTCGGCCATCGAAAGCTGGGAATGTGGCTGTTTATTGTCTCCGACTCGCTGACATTCTCGGCGCTCTTAATGGGCTATGCCTACCTTCGCGCTTCAAATGTCTGGCCGACGCCTTTCCCGTTCTATCCAAGCATCGTCTTTTCGTCGGTGATGACATTCTGTCTGCTTTCATCCAGCTTGACGATGGTGTTTGGAGTGTCAGCATCAAGCCGTGGTGACAAAGCGGGTGCCAGGAAATGGATTTTCGCCACCATCTTCTTTGGACTCGCATTCATCGTTCTGCACTTGATTGAGTGGAATCACTTGATTAGCGAGGGCCTCCGACCATTCTTCCTACCTGAACACTGGGTTAAGGTGTTCAGCCTGCCTGATGGCACACCGCCTACGCCTTTGTTCGGCGCAACTTTCTTTACAATAACTGGTCTGCACATGTTCCACGTCGCAACTGGCACGATTTACCTGGCCGTGGTGGCCCTGCGGGTCAAAAAGTTGAAGCACGAAGACGTCGAAATCAGCGGATTGTACTGGCACTTTGTAGACTTGGTATGGATGTTTGTTTTCCCGTTGATCTACGTCCTGTCGGTCGACGTTGGTGGGCACCTGGCTCGCTGAGATTATTGCGGAGGATTCGAGAATGAGCGCACATGCAGAAGAGCACTTCGCAGGTAGCAACAAGTTGTTTATTTCCATTTGGGGCTGGTTGGTGTTGCTGACACTGGTTGAGATCTTCCTTGCTTACAAACCAATGCCCATTCACTTCATGTTGACGATCCTGATGGGTCTTTCGATCATCAAGGCGGCCCTGATCGTCGCTTACTTCATGCACTTGAAATTTGAGCGACTCAGCCTGATTCTCACGATCGTGCCGATGTTGGTGGCCTGCATCTGCTTGCTCTTCGTGTTTTTCCCAGATAGCTTTAGGTCGTCGGGTCTGAGATACAAGTTTAAAGAGCCGCCGCCTGTGCCGGCAGAAAGTCCCGAGAATCATTGATGAAATACTCGCGCGCTTTGAAATTTCTGCTTTTAACCACTGTTGCGGTTGCAGTTTTTCAGTGTTCAATGTGCCGTGCCGTCTTATCCGCTTCTAACAATGCCCGCTTCATCCGAAACTTCAATCTGGGAGTACTTGTTTTGCTCGTGCCGCCGGTCACTATGTTCTGTTCGATTTTTGTTGTCTTGAAGCGGCACCAGGGAAGTCCCGAGTCTTGGAGTCGCGCGTCTGGAGTCAAAACATCCGACCACGTGGACTCCCAGACTCCAGACTCCTAGACTCCAGACTGTTTATGGCGGAAGAAAACCTTCTACGGATCGATGTGGAAAAGCGGACTACGCGCGGCAGGGTGTGTCCGCGTTGTGGTGGTAAGATCATTCCTTCAGACCGCGCGGTTTATCAAAGCACCGGTGACCCAGACGCAGTGTTTCCGATTTGGCAGTGTGAGCGGTGCGGTTATGAAGAGATGAGTGATCGCCCGGCAAAGCCGAAGGGCAAACATTAGTGTTTTCTGAAGTAGTCGATCCACGAAAACACACGAACACGACAGAAAGTTATGAGTGTCAATTTCGTGTGATGCGCGTGGATCATGTTTTTAACGGCGCACAGGCAGTCAATGGAGGATCAACCTAAGAGTGGCAACTGCTGAGGCCGGCGGATGAGGAAAGAAATTGGACTGCTGAATCTGGTCTGCATCATCGTGGCTATTCTGTTCATCGGATTAGCCGTTGTGAATGCTCTCACGTCGGGCGACTTCCTGAGTACTGATAATCTTTTTGTCACCCTGGTCTGCCTGGTGATGGCCCTCATGTTCGCTGTAAACCCTCTGCTCTACCTGAAGTCGGAAGGTCGCCTTTCGATTCCCTTCGCGAAGAAATTGAATCGATCACAACCACCACCACAAGTAAGCGGTGCCCGTATCGCCACTCCGCTGCTGGACGCGAAAGGCCGCCCGGTTCCTCCTGACGTGCGTCAGATAGCTGCCAACCTTAGGCAACCGCAGACGAAAGACGTCTAAACCTTGCTGTTGTCGTTTTAGCGTGGACGAGATATCAAAAAGGGTCTTGGGAATGTTTCGGGCTCTGGCAAAAGAGAGCCTGGATCTCCACCTGCTTTTTGAGGCCGGCGGGAACGATCCCGATGCCCGTACGGCAGTGTTCGATGCAGTCGAGCGACTGGTGGCCGACGGATTACTGGAAGAGCAGGGAAATGATTTTTATTCGCTTACCGGAAAAGGGAAAGAGGCAGCAAAAGCAATTCGAAACATCGAGCCGTAGTCCCACTTTGGAGTGCGGCGGCCCGGCGCCGCTTTGGCCTGCTCTCGTTGCCACGCACATGCGAATAAAGCTGCTTCATCTGGGAAGCGAAGCGATTTTGCGCCCGGAAGACCGACGCGAATGTAGGCCAAAGCGCTGCCAGGCCAGCTTACTCCAAATTATTGGCGTCATCTTTAAAGCCGACCCAGAAGCTCTACCCGTTTCTTGATGTCTGATTACATCCCTATTCTTCCCCACCTCAACGCATTTCTAAATGCAACCAGCGGTATCCTTTTGATCGCTGGCTATAAATTTATCCGGCGTGGACGAATCGCCGCTCACAAGCGATGCCAACTGTCGGCCCTCACCTCCTCGAGTCTTTTTCTCGCCTCTTACCTGACTTATCACTATTTTCATGGATCCACACGTTTTCCAGGGCAGGGAATTGCCCGTCCGATCTACTTTACGATTTTGATAAGTCATACCTTCCTGGCTGTCGTCATCGTTCCTTTGGTGGGCGTAACTTTGACGCGTGCTTTGCGTTCTGATTTTGAGAGGCACAGGAGAATTGCGCGCATTACTTTTCCCCTGTGGCTATATGTTTCTGCTACAGGTGTGTTGGTTTACCTGATGCTCTATCACTTTTATCCTTCTCGCTAAGCTTGTGTAAGAAGAGTGCAGAATCTTGATTTCTTTCCAGCAAGAAGCTTTCACGCAAAGAGGCAAAGGTGCAAAGACGCCAACAACAAATCGGTCTGGCTTTGCGTCTTTGCACCTTTGATGTCTTTGCGTGAAACTTTTTTGTTTGCGGGACGGCGCGCGGTGAAATCTGATGACTGAAAACGGAAACAGACCGGGGGTGACAATTAGCTCAGGCGCACGCGTGCGTGCTTCGGGTCCCATTCTGATTCTCGCCGTCCTCTTCGTTGTTGCCGTTTTCCTGAGTTGGTACTTCACCTGGTTTGGCCGGAGCCTGTCTGATTCAACTATCTCGAAATACCTGAACGACGAAAAACATCCGCGCCACGTACAGCATGCGTTGCTGCAAATTCAAGAGCGTCTTGAGAAAGGCGATCACAACAGTCCTCGCCAGTGGTATCCGCGGATCATTTCGCTGGCAGGCAACCCTGAAACTGAGTTTCGCTTGACCGTCGCCTGGTTGATGGGATCCGACAGTCGCGAGCCCGAGTTTCATCAGGCGTTGCTCAAATTGCTTCAAGACTCTGAGCCGATCGTCCGCCGAAATGCAGCATTGGCGCTCTTGCGTTTTAGCGATTCCAGTGGACGTCAAGAGCTGGCTGCCATTCTCGAGCCTTACACACTGCGAGCGCCGAAAAACGGAGTAGTTGCCAGCACGCTGCAGCAAGGATCACAGCTTACACGTGGAGCGTTATTGGCGAGAATACAAAGTGACGACTCGTCAGTGGTTGAGGTTCGCTGTCCCTTGCCGGGTAAGATAGAGAAGCTGCTGGTCCAAAACGGGGGTAGGGTCTCTGTCGGGGACGCTTTGCTTACAATAGAGTCTGACGACGAGAGCCGCTGGGAGGCATTGCGTGGTCTGGCACTAATAGGTGTAGCGGCGGACCAACCGGTCGTTGAGCGGTATTTACAGCCCAGCGTCAAAGTGTCAGACCAAATAAGAGAGCAAGCGAGGCTGACCGTCAAAGCGATTCAGCAGCGGTCTGATTCGAATAAATAGGACACTCGATCCACGAAGCCGCACGAATCAGTCATACGAACCTTCCAGAAACGTCGTTAGTCTTCGTTCGTGTAATTTCGTGGATCGTTCTTTGGCTTGCAACCACGATCCCCCGTATTTCCGCCAAGCACCCAAAGGAGCCACCTCCTACTTTAAGGCGCAGTTCCGACGCGTTGTTGCAGCTCGGCAAAACGCGCGTCCTCGCGAAGGTTGTCGAGGCGCGCATCTACTCCCAACAGCACGAGCGAATAGTCATGATCGCGCATGGCCTGTTCCAACCATTGCAGCGCCTGATCCTTTTCGCCGAGGCCTGCGTAGACGGTCCCGATGAGATAGGGCGAGACGTATCGTCGCTTAGACATTGCCGTCAGCTCGCCAAGAACTCCACGCGCCCGTGCTTTCTTTCCTGACTGCGCATAAGCGTGACCGAGTCCGGCGAGCGCCAGGGAGCTTCCGCCCGAAAGAGCAACCGCCTTCCGGTACTCGGCAATCGCCTGCTCATACTTCGAAGCGAGTTCGTAGCACCGGGCGGTGTAGAAAACCGCCAGAAAAAAATTCGGATCCATCTCGCGCGCTTTGCGAAACTCGTCAATCGCACGGTCGCATTGACGCGCGCACAGGTAGGGATATCCAAGTGTAGTGTTGATGATCAAGGAAAACGGATCCAGGTTCTGGGCCTCTTTGATGTGCGCCAGGCTTTCTTCCGTTCGTCCCCGGAACGCCAGGTATTCACTATAGTATTGATGCGCAGTCGCGTAATTGGGGTTAAGGTCGATGGCCTTGCGAAACTCCTGCTCGGCGGCTTGCCAATCCCACTCATACTGCTCTTTGACGAGGGCGAGAACCGTATGAGCTTCAGCCAGAGTGTCATCAAGAACCAGGGCGTGCCTTGCGGCGTCCCGCGCTCGCGGTAGCGCGTCGGGAAGTTGCTCGCTGCCATAGAGGTTGAAAACGGCGTACGTGTCTGCCAGGCCCGCATATGCCAGCGCGAAGAGTGGGTCCTTCCCAATGGCCTGCTCGAAGTACTCTACGCTCTTCTTCAGCCCTTCCTCCGTACGTTTGTTCCAGAAATAGCGACCCTTCAAGTAAAGCTGGTATGCCTCAACATTATCTGTATGTCGCCGTCCAAATGGATGCACTCTATCTCCAGTGAGATTCACCCTCAGACCTGCGACCACATCGCGAGCTATCTCGTCTTGTAACGCGAAAACATCGCCGAGCGCCCGTTCGTTTGTGTCTCGCGACCACAAAACGCTTCCATCATCGGCACTGGCCAGTCGCACGGCCACACGGACTGAGCCGGCGCCCTTGCGAACGCTGCCTTCCAGCACTGCAGCAACACCGAGCTGTTTGCCGACATCTCGCGGATCTGCAATTTTATTCTTAAACCGAGTGACTGAGCCATAGGAAGTTACTTTGAGATCACTGACCTGCGAAAGTGCGGTAATCAGGCTCTCAGTCATTCCATCACTGAAATATTCATTTGCCGGATCGTCTGACAAATTCTTGAGCGGAAGCACCGCTATTGAGCGAATAGACGCGCGCCCGCCTTCACGTGAATTGGTGCGTTGGCGATATACAATCAGCGCAATTGGCATGGCAACGACGACAACGCAGACCACGGCCAACGGAACAACCCAGGAAGTCCCTGCGGACTTCGCGGGCAAGAGACTGCCCGGCCTTGGGCCAACATCAATTCTCTCCTCCTCGATGGCGACATGGACGCCATCGATCTCTTCCTGGTAAACCATTACCTGCTCGGCCAAATCACGCTTTATAACCTTTGCGTCGAAGATATATCCACGCCGGGGAATGGTCCTAACAATTTGCTGCCCGCCATTACCAAGGGCCCGCCGCACTTCGATCAGACACTGGACCAAAGAGTCATCTGTCACGGCAGTGTCAGGCCAGACAGCGGCGATTAGTTCGTCTTTGCTCACAAGCCTCCCAGCGCTCGAGACCAGATACTTCAATACTTCAAACGATTTCGGGCGGAGTTTGACCTCGTCGATCCCGCGCAGCAGGCAGCCACGCGCCAGGTCGAGAGTGAAGTCATTGAACGAGAGTGTCTGATGCTGGAAGTGTTGCATGCTTGTCAGTACACGATGAGTATGAAAGCGGCATCTTGTTCGTTTTGTGAGGCGCCTGTGTAAAAGGTGTTGATAACTATTTGTGCATTGTTACCAGCCGGGAATCTAAAGTTTGCTTCTACATTTCTTGGACCACCGATAATTGGAGGCGGGTCATTTTGTACAGCGATCGAGATAAAACGATCGGAAACCTGGAATCCAAAGTTGACCTCATAAAAGCCGGCTGAAGTCCGATTAATTGTGAACCCACAGTTTTCTGTTGACGCGCCTGTGATGCCGTTATAGCAACGGAGAATACTCGGGGGGAAGACATTGCCGTCAACGTATAACATAGCCTTGACCATTCCGCTTTTGTCACGGTCCTGGGCGGCATTTCCGGCAACGTGCAGTTTAGCTTGCGGATCAAAGGTGCCGATACCAACATTGCCATTTTGGAGAACGGTCAGCTGCGGCTGCCCGTTGTTGGTGAAAAGATGGAGTGGGTCATTTGTTACTGTCCCAACCCAGCCCCCGACCGCTCCGGATGTGCTGCCGCCGATGTATGTGCCCACGGTTGTCGTCCCGTCAGTGTGCAACAGCCCGTAAAGGCCTGTTGCTGTCTGTGCTGTAACAGTGTTCGCCGTCAAGGCTCCGCCCAGCGTGCCGCTGCCCGAGATGCTGAAATCGGCGGTTTGCTGCGTTTGGGTGTTTTGAATAAAAGCGCCTCCGACGCTCGAAGTCGTGACATATTCGCTTGCCACAATGCCGCCGAGTCTAGCTGAATCCAAAGAGGTGTCAGCCTGCGATGCGCTTAGAGTGCGAATCGAATACGGGGAAGAAACAATCAGCTGGCGCGGGTTTAGAACTGTGAAGGGATCGCCTATGTTGATTTTGACGGCGATTTCCAGAGTGCGATTCGCGCCCGAAAAAACACCGGCGCCAAAATTCAAAGATGTATTGAAGACGGCGTTCGTCACGGTCAAGGTCTGTTCGACGTTTGCACCGGGGATCTCCACGCCATTTTCGTCGTAAAGCGTGAAGCGGAAGAACCGACTTCCCGTTACCGGATTGCCCGACTCGGTCAAGCGTCCCTGGTAGGAAAAGGCCGCCGTCTGCGCGACAGCCGACGAACCGCAAAAAGCCACAATTAGAAGCGCGTTCGAGATTCTCATTAATTTCATTCTTGTTTCCTCCTCATTCGAGCAAATCTAATTTGCAAAAAACGCAGCCATGAAGCGACCAAGAAGCTTGAATGGATACTTCTGACGAGCAACTACTTGCCGCACCATGAACTATCCGAACTGGCGCTGGTAGCTCTCCCAGCGTGTTCTCATCTCTGCCATGAATCGAATGAAATCCGGATCTTTGCGGATGGTGTCTAGAAACGAGTCGCGCTCAAAAAGGGGGAAGCAGGGGAAGCCTTCCTGCACGGTCACTTGCAACCACTTCAAGGCTTCATCACTCTTGCCTCCCAGCGCATAGATGCGCGCGAAACTGTAAGTGAAGTGGTGGTAGCCTCGGTTTTTTCGTAGCTTTTCGAGAATGGCAGGCACGGCCGCTTCGGCTTCCTGGTGTTTTCCTTGCAATGCCAGTAACAGCGCCTGATCACTGCGTGCAACGTCAGAGCCGGGGTCCTTTTGATATGCCTGCTCGACCAGGGGGGCAGCCTCCTTCACCATTCTCTTGTCCAGGTAATAGCTGAGGTCGGGGCCGCGATTGAAAAATCTCTTGCGTGACTCCAAAGCTTCATCGGGTCTGGCTGAGAGAGCATACTCTGTAATGAATTGGCTCTTGAGCTGATCATTGTTCGGGTCTATCTGAAGGGCTGTCTCCAGGACTTCGACTGCCTGCTTTTCAAGCCCAATATGAGAGTAAAAGTCTGCCAGTTGTATCCGGCCCACATTAGGATCAAGCTGTTGCGCCAGGCGCAGCTCGCGCATCGCGGTTTCAACCTGCCATCCTTCATACTGGCTAAACTCAATGAAGTAACGCGCCAGGTGAACCTCAGCCAATTGCGGGTCGAGCGTTTCCGCTATGGCAAGTTCCTGTTTGGCTTGTTCGATTAAGGAGGGATTATCTTCCTGAAACACTGCCGTTCGAGCATAAGTACTTCCAAGTTGAGCATGAGCCAAGGCATACTTCGGATCCAGATCGATCGCTTTTTTGAATAGGTCAACTGCCAAGGCGGAGTCTGAGCGAGTTTTGGGATCTGGCCAAATATTACCGAAGTGATACATGGCCTTAGCATAATAGTTGTACGCTTCCGGGTTGGAGGTATAGCGTTTTGTGATCCGTGCTTGTGCCGCCGGGTCGAGTTTGGAATGCAGTCGCTGAGCCACCTGACGCGAAACTTTGTCCTGGATCGCGAAGATGTCGGTGAAGCGCTCATCAAATCTCTCGGCCCACAACGACGTGCCATCCTCGACTCTGAGCAGATTCACACTCACGCGCAACTGATCGCCCACGTGCATGAACGTACTGTCTAGTACCGCATCTACCTTCAGCTCGCGGGCCGCAGCGAGCGCGTCGACTTCCTGGTTGACATATTTGCGCACAGCGCTGGTCGGGCGCACCGTCAGTTCGCTGCTCTGACTGATCTTCGTGATGATATCGGTAGCGATTCCGAGCCCCAGGTAGTCCTCCTTCGCCTCCTGGTTGAGCGATTTGAATGGCAGCACCGCCAGTGAGCGGATCGGCGCCACTTGCACGTGGCCCCTCGTGCCGGAGCGGTAAAACATCAACGCAGCGGCAGCAACGAGCGTGGCGCAAGTTATCACCAGGTAAACTGACCGCCGAGAACGCTGCCACGCGGTTACGGGAAGGGTGGCGACTTCCGGAATGACGCGTGTGGTAATCCCGTCGGTAGTGACGGGTCTCTCACTCTCAAGCTCTCCTTCGATGGCTACCTGCACCCCTTCGATCTCTTCCGTGTAAACCCTTACCTGCTCAGCTGAGTCGTGCCTTATTACTTCCGTGTCGAAGATGTAGCCCCGACGCGGAACCGTCTTAACAATCTGTAGCCCGCCATTGCCCAGCGCCCGTCGTACCTCGATCAAACACTGCACCAAGGAGTCATCCGTGACCGCCGTATTTGGCCACACTGCCTGGATTAGTTCGTCCTTGCTCACCAGGCGGCCGTGGTTCTCAACGAGGTGCTTAAGCACGTCGAACGACTTTGGGCGCAGTTTTACCTCCTCGGCGCCACGCAGCAAGCACCCACGAGTCAGGTCAAGCATGAAATCGTTGAAGGAGATTGTCTCGTGCTGCAGTTGTTTCATGTCTAACCTTGAAACTGTTTTCCCGCGAACAACAGAAAGAGCTAGCGAAGCCGCAATCGTTCAGGTTGGAGGGTCCGACGGCCGGACGATACTGGTGTCTAGTGAAAACTCACGATCTTTCGTCGCTATTTAGCCAATCTTTAGGAGTTTCTTCGTTACTCGTCTCCGGAATAGGCCTAGTGTGCGCAACGCAGCGGAAGTTCAAAGCCAGCTTTCGAAGTGGGCTTGAAGCCGAGTCAAAGCAGTGGCTGGATTATACGCTAATCAGAGTTGATCCGTGATGGTTGAAGAACGCCAGCGTGCTGCCGACTAGTCTTGGATACCCTCGAAAGGAGACTGAATCATCATGACCAAGCAGACCGAAACGAAGAAGCGCACCCAAGTCAAGGACTTGCCGGGTTCGAATAAAAAGCTGACCGCAAGGGAATTGCAAAAAGTCAAAGGCGGCTCGCCACGGGACCAGGCGACAGGCCAAGCCGTGGCAGCGATCGGTCCATGCGATAGAAAGTACAAGTGATGCCTAAAACCAGCAGCTGTCATCGAGTTTGTCAGGAGCCTCTTCGGTCGGCGCTAATGGCAAGCCTCCCATAGGAACCTATCGGAAAATGAGGCTGGAGCCGATCTGTTTATGTCTGGCGCCAAGAGGCAAGTTTTCACCCCGTAGGGTGTGACATGTTTATAGCTCAAAGGACCGAGAACCTCCGGCGCGGTTCGGAGGGCGGAACTCAACTTACATTCAAAAGGAGCTCATTCATAATGCCCAAGACCAAGACAAAGAAACGCACCCAAATCAAAGATCTGCCGGGGCCGGAGAACAGTCTGACCTCCGACGAGATGAAAAAAGTTAAAGGCGGGATCACCGGACCTTGCGCGAAACCTCGTGTCGCCGCGGTCGGCCCGTGTGGCAAACCACACATTGCGGGTGTCAATCCGTGTTTTAAAGCCAGCAACTGATGCTTCAAGAGTAGTAGGCGATGCCAGAGCATTCGCCATCGACTTTGTAAGGAGGCTGGCTGCTCACCGCGTTTGCAACCAGCTTCCTCGCAGGCAACTTACACTCGAAAGGAGTTCAATCATGCCTAAAAAGCCCATCGAGACCCGAACAAAGAAGCGTACCCAAATCAAGGACCTGCCGGAATCGAAGAAAGGACTGACCACAGACGAGCTGAAAAATGTCAAAGGCGGGGGCGTGGGACCCTGTTGGAAACCGCGTGCCACAGCTGTCGGACCATGTAACAAACCGCGCAACTGATGCCTTAGGAATCGGAGCCGGACTGTCGTTCGTCGGTTAGGTCTATCATCAAGTTGGACAACAAGTATTGTTCGCCTGGTCCGGCGCCTAATAGGTTGCTGGTTCCGGAAT